>Ga0256406_1005873_pt1 | contig 12738 bp, 12 predicted proteins | sample RumenRJG_03DNA_FD_185986 | JGI IMG/M metagenome (GOLD analysis project Ga0256406, IMG submission 185986) | Bovine rumen microbial communities from Lethbridge, Alberta, Canada - RJG_03 | ecosystem: Host-associated > Mammals > Digestive system > Stomach > Rumen | place: Canada: Alberta | collected...
TCTTCCTGCTCGATGCACACCGGACACTCGTACAGCCCCTCGCCGTACGCCTTCACCACCGCGCTCCGGCGTCTCTCGCTCAGGGCGAGCGGAAAGCACGAGCGGCTCACCGCGACAATCGCTGGTTTCACTACGGGAATATTCTGCATAGAATCACACTCCTTTCTGTTGTGTTTGTCCGTAATAGGCATGTACGCCGTGCTTACGGAGGAAATGCTTGTCCAGCAAGTACTGGTCGATGGCGGGAACCGCCCCGTCGGCCAGCATCAGGGCATGGTATGCCATCATGGCGCACTGTTCGGCCACCGCGGCGTGATAGACCGCGTCGCTTGGGCTATCGCCCCAGCAGAAGGGCCCATGGCTGTGCACCAGCACCGCGGGAATCTCCTTAGGGTCGCGGCCGAGTTGCCTGAACGTCTCGACAATCACGTTGCCGGTCTCCAGCTCGTAGTCTCCGTCGATTTCTTCTTTGGTCAGGTTCCGGGTACAGGGGATGTCGCCATAGAACGAGTCGGCATGGGTGGTTCCGAGGGCCGGAATCGCGCTGCCCGCCTGGGCGAAAATCGTGGCCCACGTGGAGTGGGTGTGGACGATGCCGCCGATAGAGGGAAAGGCCCGGTACAATGCGAGGTGGGTCGGGGTGTCGCAGGAAGGGGAGAGATCGCCCTCGACCACCTTCCCGGTGGCGATGTCGACAACCACCATGTCGTCCGGCCGCATCCGCCCGTAGGGGACTCCGCTGGGCTTGATGACCAGATGGGTGCGCTCAGGGTTGATGCCGCTGGCGTTCCCCCAGGTGAAGAGCACCAGATGCTGTTTCGGGAGCTCCATGTTGGCCTCGAAAACCTCTCGTTTCAGTTGTTCAAGCATATGCCGCTTCCTTGTGTGGAGATGCTCTTCATTGTCCCCACCTCGCCCATGGATTGTCAAGGAAACGATTGAATGGCTCGAAAGTGCAACTTTCTGACATGAAAGGTGTTTTCTTCTTTAGAGACTATGGTATCATGTATAAATGTCATTGTGAGATGCACAGGACAAATATGGAATCAGGGCTCTCATGGAAGAGCAACAAATGAACATCCATGTGGAATAAAGCTATTTTCTGCGACGTAGATACGACCATGCTTCCCGACCAGCGCCAAATGCCGAGCGGCACGCTTGTCGAAGGTCTCCATCAGGCGACCAAGGCTGGTTGTCTGGTGGTGATTGCCACCGGACGCATCCGGGAATCGGTAAGGAACGTCTTCCAATCCCTCGAAGGGGAGGCCGTCTTCGCATGTTCCAATGGTGGCGACATCACCTGGAAAGGACAGCCGATTTCCTACGCATCGATGGACCTGAAGGATGTGGACCCCATGGTGCTGGTCGCGGAAAAATACGGGTGCACAGCCTACATATCCGCCGAGCACCCCTATTGGGCCGGAGCCCTTTCTTCCTGCTACCATGCCTTTTGCCGTTTCCAGCAGCTTCCCGTGCTTTCCTACAAGCGAGGCATGCTCCTTTCCCAGCTCTACCAGGTCAGCGTGATCGGCCATGGAGAGAGCCATGAGCAGTGTTTCGATGAGTTCGTCAGGATATGGGGACGCCGCTACCATGTCGTATCCAGCAACCGCGGCATCTTCGATGTCTCCTCGACCAGCAAGGCCGAGACCATCGAGAAGGTCTGCGCCGCATTCCAGATTCCCTGTGAGCGGACTTGGTCCTTTGGCGACGGGGAGAACGACGCGATCATGATGCGCCAAAGCGCCCATCCCTACGTGATGGATTGGGCGCCTGCAAGCATGCTCGAAGAATTTCCCCTCCATTGTCACCGGGTGGAGGACGTGCTTCCCTCCATCATCCGCCTGTGAGGGACAGACGCGTCATTCCCCGAGCCTGATCATCACCTTGACCACGTCTTCGTGTCCGGCCGCGGCGTACTCGTAGGCCTCGACCGACTTCTCGAAGGGGTAGACTTTGCTGATCAGCCGCTTGACGTCGATCTTGCCGCTGCCCACCTGCGCGATCGAGGCCGGGTATTCGTTGACATAGCGGAAGATGGTCTTGATCGTGATGCCACGCTGCTGCAGGAAGTTGATGTCGATGGGGACCGGGTTGCCCGGGATGCCGATCAGGACCACGTTGGCTCCTGGAGCGGCAGCCTCGAAGATATGGGGAAACATGCCCTCGAAGCCGGAGCACTCGAAGACGTGCTGCACGCCCATGCCCTCGGTCCGGTCCATGATTTCCTTCACCACATCCTTGCCCTTCGTGTTGATCGCGACAATCCCGTCATAGGTGGCGGCGATGTCCAGCTTCTTCTGCTTGATGTCGGCGATATAGACCGTGGAGCATCCGCCGGCAAGCGCGCTGATGGCGGTCATGATGCCGATGGTGCCGGCTCCGTTGACCAGGGCGGTGTCTCCAGGCTGGATACGCGCCCGCTTGGCGGCTTCCATGCCGATGGAAAGCGGCTCGATCATCGCTCCCTCGTCGTAGCTCATGTTGTCGGGAATCCTGAAGGTGAACATGGCAGGGTGCACCACGTTCTCCCGACAGCAGCCGTGGATCGGCGGGGTGGCCCAGAAGCGGACCGCGGGGTCGATGTTGTAGTTGCCGGAAAGGGTCTCACGGCTATGCAGGTCGGGGATGCCCGGCTCCATGCAGACGCGGTCGCCCACCCGCAGGTGTGTGACGTTGCTGCCCACCTCGGTGACGATGCCTGATGCCTCGTGGCCGAGGATCATGGGCTCCTTGACGACGAAATTGCCGATATTGCCCTTCAGATAATAGTGGACGTCGCTTCCACAGATGCCGCAGCTCTTGATCTGGATACGGACGTCGTCCGCACCAACCGTTTCGTGGATCGGATAGTCGCGGACGTCGAGGTCAAGCTGTTTCTCAAGTACCAGTGCCTTCATAGGGGAAAGCCTCCTTCTTGCTGATGATAACTTAACTATACCATTTTATAAAAGTTGTGCATTAGAAAAATGAAAAAAGCACATAGGACTCTGTGCTTGGAAGCCGAGGTTTCTTTTGACAGGGGAATGGCAAGAGATGTATTCTTTGCTACATACGTTTATGGAAGGGGAATGCATGCAGACGAGGAACCGGATAGTGGGGCTCCTGTACAAGGAGAAGTCGGTGACACGGCAGGAAATCGCCTCGAGGTTGGGCCTCAGCATGCCGACGGTCCTTGCCAACGTCACCGAGCTGATCGCGAGCGGAATGGTCTACGAATCCGGCCTGAACGAATCCACAGGGGGGCGGAAGGCCAAGCCGCTTTCCCTCTCCCAGGATGTCCATTACGTGGTGGGGCTTGATATCACCCGCCACCATCTGCGTTTCGTGCTTGAAGATATTGGCAAGGGCGTGGTCCGGGGTGAGGGTGCGGACTTGGATTTCCAGAATGATCCGGACTACTTTCGGGAGATGGCGCACAAGCTGGACGATTTCATCGCGGCCAGCCGTGTGGCGCACAGGAAGATCGAGGGGGTCGGCATCTCGATTCCCGGCATCGTCAATCCCTTGGCCAGCGAGGTAAGCCGTTCCCATATCCTGGGAATCACCCACGTGCCCCTTTCCTGGTTCTCCCGCAATATCGCCTATCCGGTCTGCTTTGCCAACGACGCGAAGAATGCCGCGCTTGCCGAGATTCCGCCCCAGGAGGGGAATGTGGTCTACCTGTCCCTGAACGAGACGGTCGGCGGCGCCTTCTGCCAGAAACAGGGCCTGTATAACGGAGATGACTGGCAAAGTGGCGAGTTCGGCCATATGGTCATCTACCCCGGAGGGAAGCGCTGCTATTGCGGCAAGAGCGGATGTGCCGACCCCTACCTGTCCAGTCACGCGCTGGGCGAGAACCTGGAGGAGTTCTTCAAGGCGTTGGCCGACGGGGACGAACAGGCGAAGGCCCGGTTCGACGCCTATACCGACGCGCTTGCCATCTTGGTCTCCAATCTCCGCATGGCCTTCGACTGTCGGATTCTGCTGGGTGGCGATGTCGGCGGCTACCTTTCTCCCTATCTGCAGATGATCCAGAGAAAGGCGGGAACGTTGAATCTGTTCGATCCTGACGGCTCCTATATCGAGACCGGACACCTGAAACGGGAGTCCAGCGCGATTGGGGCTGCGAAACGTATGGCCCAGCTGTATCTCGAACAGTGGTGAATAAGGAGGAAAGCAGTATGGAGTGCATACAGGGCTTGCAGCACATCGGTTTGCCTGTCAACGACAGCAAGAAGACTCGGGCGTTCTACGAGTCTCTCGGTTTCAAGGTGGTCTACGAGACGGACAACGGCGACGAGCACGTCGTTTTCCTCGAGCAAAAAGGGCTGGTTCTGGAAACCTACCAGAACGGCAGGGCCGCGATGGCGGACGGAGCGTGGGACCATGTGGCGCTTGACGTGGACGACGTCGAGGCCGCCTTGCGCGAATGCGAGAAGCTTGGATATCTGCCGCTTGAAGGCTCGATCCAGTTCCTTCCGTTCTTTGGAAAGGGCGTCAGATTCTTCACCATCCTCGGTCCCGACCATGAGAAGATCGAGTTCAACCAGAAACTGTGAGGTGCCAGTCATGCGTATTTCGACGGAAACAGGCTCTCTGATCCAGAAGGTCGGCGAGCGCAGGATGATCGAGATTCTCTCTCAAGCGGGATTCCAGGCCCTCGACTATACCTTCAGCCCGTTCATGGAAGAGGGTGACAGCCCTTGGAACGGAAGCGGGTACAAAGCCCACGCGAGGGAAATCGCCGAAATCGCCCGGGACCATGGGGTGGTGTTCAACCAGGCCCATGCCCCGTTCCTGTTCCAGCTGGCGGTGGACGAGGTGCCCGACTACACAAGACACATCCTACCTCTTTTGGCACGTTGCCTGGAATGCGCCTCCTTGCTTGGCATTCCCCATGTGGTAGTCCATCCTCTGCACAACCTGCGGTACCGCAAGTTCCATGACGTGGTGTGGAAGCTGAATCTGGACTTCTACCGGAGTCTGGCGTCCTACGCCCAGGAGTTCGGCGTGAAAATCGCCTTGGAGAACATGTTCCAGAGCGATGCTCTGCGCAAGACGATTGTCCTGGACATGCTGAACGACCCGAATGAGTACGTAAGTTTTTACGACGAACTGGACGACAAGGAGCATTTCATCTGCCTGCTCGATACCGGCCACAGCGGACTGGCGGGAGAGGACGCAGCGGACTCGATCCGGATCCTCGGGCCACGCCTGAAGGCGCTTCATGTGAATGACAACTGCTTCACCGACGACCATCATCTGATTCCTTACCAAGGGATGATCGACTGGGACCGTGTCCTGCACGCCCTCTCCGATATCGGCTACCGGGGAGACTTCACCTTCGAGGCCCTCCATGTCTGGGAGCACGGGGACGAGAGTTTCTATCCGGTGCAGGCCCGATACCTGTACGAGGTGGGGCAGTACATGGTACAGCGGATCGAGCAGTTCAAAAGCAAAAAATAAGGGAAAAGCTCACGGTTCGGCAGAACCTGTCTGGAAAGGGAGGAGCATGGGATGTACCACATTGTCTGTTATGGGGATAGCAATACCTGGGGGGATTGCCCGCTTGGCGGGCGATGGCCCTACGAGGTGCGTTGGCCGGGAGTCCTGCAAGCCTTGTTGGGAAAGGAATTCCTCGTGCACGAAGAGGGAATCAATGGAAGGACGACCGTCTTCGACGACCCGATGGGAGGAACGTACCGCAACGGCCTGAAAGGACTGGGGTATGTGCTTTCCACCCACGGACCGATCGATGTCCTGGTTTTTATGTTGGGAACCAACGATACGAAAGAAAATCTGAACGCAAGCCCCTATGCGATTGCCAAGGGGATGGAGACACTGGTCACGCTCACCGAACATTTCGAGTATCCGCAGCAACAGGGTGTCCGGCATATCCTGATTGTCAGCCCGATTGCCATCGGGGACAGGATCATGGATGTCCCGCGGTTTCGGACCTATGGTCCTACCGCCCCGGAAAAAAGCCGTCGTCTCGCCCCACTCTACCAGGAGGTCGCCCGCAACCATCACTGCGCGTTCTTCGATGCCTCGACGGTCGCAGGACCGAGCAAGGAGGACCAGTTGCACATGATGGAGCCGGGGCACAAGGCGCTGGCCGAGGCGCTTGCCCCGCTCATCCGTAGTCTCGCGCTCAAGTCCTGAGTTTCAGCGTGAAGGTGTTCCTTCCGACCGGATAGATGCTTTCACAGACTTCCAGCGGTTGCGCATGCTGGTCAAGCGTGAAACTGCTGATTACGATCGCGATCGAGCCAGGCTGCACGCCAAGCAGTCTGGCTTCCTTGTCGTCCAGATTCTTCGCGCTGATCGTCTTGGTGATGTCGCTGCGGTGCAGCCCATGCTCCTTGAAGATGTCATGGAGGCTGGTGGTCTCCAGGTCGTAATTCTCGATGAAGGAGAGGGAGATGGGCAGGTAGCTCGTGGTGATGACGATCGAGCCCTGGTCGAAGGAGCCGCTCTGGTAGCGGAGTCTGGTCAGCTTCATGACCTGTTCTCCTTCCTTCAGCCGGAATGTCCCTGCGATCTCGGCCGGCGCCTTCATCCTCCTGAACTCCAGCACTTCGGTGGTCGTTTTGAACCCTTGGCTCTTCAATTCCTCGGCGAAACTCTCGATGAAGATGGTACTCTGCTCGAGCACCTTGGCCGAGGTGACGATGGTGCCTTTTCCCTTGATCCGCTTGATCAGCCCTTCGTTCTGCAGTTTCAAAAGGGCGGTGCGGACCGTAGTCCTGCTGACTCCGTACGCTTTGCACAGTTCCGTCTCCTTGGGCAACATCGTTCCTTCCGAGAGGGTGCCCTCCGTGATCTGCGTATGGATGGTGTCGAGAATCCGGTCATATAACGGCATGGAAAGAAACTCCTTGTGTTTGTGGTAAGTCTGCATTGAATCGAATAATGTAATAACATACTAAGCGATTGGAACCGGTTTTGTCGAGTTTTTTCAAATTTTTTTGAAATATTTTTGATTGACAGATGATAAAACCATGACATAATACGTTTTTGTGAAGGAATTACCTTTGTATGTAGTTATATATGGAGGATTGCATGTCCATACGGTCAAAACATCGTCATGCCCGCTTTGATGTCGTGGTGGTGGGAGGAGGCATGAACGGCCTTTGCGCCGCCATCGCCAGCGCACGGCACGGGGCAAAGACGGCGTTGGTCCAGGATCGTCCGGTGCTCGGGGGCAACGCCTCCAGCGAAATCCGCATGCACATCTGTGGCGCTGGAGTCGACATGACCAAGCCGAACCTGGAAGAGACCGGCATCCTCTACGAGTTGATGCTGGAGAACAAGCGGGTCAACGATTCCTACAACTACAGCATCTGGTCGACGGTGCTCTGGAGTGCCGCATCCCAGCAGAAGAACCTGACCTTGTTCCTGAACTGCGCCATGTATGACGTCAGCCTGCAGGGGAAGGAGATCGTCTCGATCGACTGCTATCAGAGCACTACCGAGTGCCATTGGCATATCGAAGGGAGCATCTTTGATGACGCGACCGGCAACGGGACGCTCGGCTATATGGCCGGTGTCCCGTACCGGACTGGCAGCGAGGCCAAGAGGGTCTATGGCGAACCCCATGCCCCGGAAAAGGCAGACAACAACCGTATGGGAAATACCTTGCTCTTCAAGGCGGTCGATACCGGACATCCGGTGAAGTTCACCGCTCCTTCCTGGGCATGGCATTTCACGGAAGAGGACCTGAAGTACCGCAACCATCCCAACCTTGCCCGTGGGCAGGAGGCCTTGACCTTGCTGGACACGGGAAGCGCCGATGGCAAGCAGTATACCGAGGCCCCGTGTCTGGACTATGGCTACTGGTGGATCGAGCTGTCGGGAAAGGGCCGTGACATCATCAGCGAATACGAGCCGATCCGCGACGATCTGATCAAGGCGGTCTATGGCGTCTGGGACCATATCAAGAACGTCGGCGACCATGGTGCGGCGAACTACGAGCTCGCATGGGTGGGGATGCTGCCCGGCGTGCGGGAAAGCCGGCGGCTGATGGGCGAGTACGTCCTGAATGAGAACGATGTCCTGTCGGGTCGGAGATTCCCCGATGCGGTCGCCTATGGCGGATGGCCGGTGGATGCCCATTGCGCCCACGGCCTGCTCGATAGGGGAAAGGTCCCGTCGCTCGTCCACAGCTTTCCTGGATGCTATACCATTCCGTACCGCTGCTATGTCCCGAAAAAGGTCGACAACCTGTTCATCAGCGGACGCAGTCTTTCCGCCTCGAAGCTCGGCATGGCTTCCAGCCGGGTCATGGGCACCTGCAGTGTCGGCGGACAAGCGGTCGGAACCGCGGCCAGCCTCTGCATCAAATACGGCATCTCCCCCAGAGAAGTAGGGAGGTGGCGTATCGACGAGTTGCAGCAACAGTTGCTGAAGGACGACTGCTACATTCCTGGAGTAAGGAACCATGACCCGAAGGACCTGGCCTTGCAGGCAAGGGTCTCTGCGTCCAGCGGGGAGCGGAATGCGGCCTTGGTGCTGGACGGCGTATCCCGTCCAGAGGGGGAGGAGCGCAACTACTGGGAGAGCGGTCCGCTTTCCGAGGGAGCCCAGACCCTTTCCCTCTGCTGGGACAAACGGGTGGCTGTCCGACAAGTGCGTCTGACCTGGTATACCGATCTGACCCGCCCGGTGAAGATCACCATGTCCAGCCGCCGGCAGAAGCTCGAGCAGGTAGGAGTTCCCCGTGAGCTGGTCAAGGACTATGACCTTTCGTTCTTTGACGGGGAGCGGTTGGTCGCGAGGAAAGCGGTTCGTGGCAACTCGCAACGGCTCAATGTGGTGGATTTGGAAAAAGGCGTGCGCATCAGCCGTCTCGAGGTGAAAGTGCTTTCCACCAACGGGGCTTCTGTGGCGCGTTTGTTTGAGATTCGTGCGTATTGACGCGAACGAGGAGGATTGTATGCGTAAGTGGAAGATGATGGTGCTTGTCGGTATGTTCGCCAGCGCCATGGCCTTTGCCCAGGGTGGCAAGGAAACACCGTCGAAGGCCCAGGAGGGAAAGCAGCCGGTCACGTTGCGCGTGTGGGCCGGTATCCAGCCGGAGTATGGCTATGACGAGATGGTGCAGAAGTTCAATGAGGCGTTCAAGGACAAGGGCATCCAGGCGGAGTATGTCCGCTATGTGAACAACGGCGACGGCAACCTGCAGCTTGAGACCTACCTGATGAGCGGCGGCGACATCGACGTCTTCATCAGCTATGGCGGCACCGGACGCCTGATTCCTCGTATCGAATCCGGCTTGGTGCTGCCTCTGGACGACCTGATGGCAAAAACCGGTTTCGATATCGAAGGCGAGATGGGTGTCGGCAACGTGACGTCCTACAAGTACGATGGAAAATTCTATGCCATTCCGACCAAGTACGAGAACGGCGCGTGGATCATGGCGAACGTCGACATGTTCAAGGCCGCCGGAGTCGAGCTGCCCTACAATGGCTGGACATACGACCAGTTCCGCGAAGCCTGCAAGAAGCTTACCCACGGAGAAGGCCAGGACAAGGTCTATGGCATGAACTGGTTCTTCAGCGGCGATGTGGCCAATGGAGACCCGATTTTCTACAGCACGCTCGGCGCGAAGTCGACCTACAAGGACGCTGACGCCACCGAGACCAACTATGACGATCCTGCCTGGAAGGCAGGCATGCAGCTTGCCGCTGACACGATGCTGGTCGACAAGACCGCTATCACCTACGACCAGATTGTCGGCGACAAGCTCCGCTTCGCCAACACCTTCCTGGAGGGTAAGTGCGCCATGCAGACCGGTATCAGCCAGATCCGTCTGGTCAAGGATACCGCGACCTATCCGCACGATTTCATGACTGCCATCATTCCTGGCCCGGTTCCGACCGAGAAAGATCTGGAGTACTGGGACCACGCCAAGATCAATGGCGCCGGAGACCTGATTTGCATCGCTTCCAAGACCGAGCATCCTGAGGAGTGCGCCGAGTTCGTGAAGTGGTACATCCAAGGCGGTATGGCTCCGTTGGCCAAAGGTGGAAGGATCCCGTTGTGGACGGGAGTCTCCAAGGACGACGTCATCAAGGCATTCGAGACGGGAGCCGAGGGTGTCTTCGACGCGGATTCGCTGAGGAACTACCTGAGCATCCGCACCAACCTGGCGGAGAAGGGACCCACCACCTCTGTCAACACGCAGATCAACACGATCCTGAAAGAGGAAGAGGCTCAGGCCTTCTATGGCCGCAAGAGCGTCGATCAGGCTTTGAAAGACGCCAAGAGCCGTGCTGACGCGTTGCTGAAGAAATAACAAGCAACGGACAACAAGGAGACGTCACGTATGGATCAAAGACAGAAACGAGCGCTGAGATCGAACATGATCGCGTATTCGTTCATCATACCAAGCTTGTTTTTCCTGGTCTGGCTGGGAGTCATACCGCTGGCGGTCTCCTTGTTTGTCAGTCTCACCGATTGGAACTACACCAAGGGGTTCGGGAACTGGAACTTCCTCGGGTTGAAGAACTTCATCGACCTGTGGAGCGACGAGTGGTTTGTCGCATCGTTGAAGAACACGCTGGTCTACACGATCGTGGAAGTGCCGGTTTCCATCTTGCTCGCTTTGGTGATCGCGGCGGCCATCCAGGACTACTGCCGTGACAAGTATTCCCGCGTGCTGAGGACCGTCATGTACATGCCGAAGATCTGCAACATCGTCGCTTCGTCCGCGGTCTGGGTGGCGCTTCTCTCCAGCTACGGCCCGTTCACGCTGATGGTCAAGGCCTTGGGGTGGAAGAATCCGCCCCGGTGGCTGGCGGATTACCACTGGGCATTGCCGTCGTTGATGCTGGTCTCGGTATGGATGAGTCTCGGTTACCGGATTCTCCTCTACAGCGCTTCCTTGCAGTCGATTTCCGACGAGCTCTACGAGGCTGCCGAGATTGACGGAGCGTCGAAATCCAAACAGTTCTTCAAGATTACGATTCCGCTCCTCCGCCCGACGACCTTCTTCTTGATGATTACCGGCATCATCGGCTCGTTCAAGATGTTCGGAACCACCAACGTCATGACCCAGGGCGGACCCGGGCATTCGACCTACACGCTCGTCTATTACGTCTATAAGACCGCCTTCAGCTATTACCGGATGGGCTATGCGTCTGCCATCGCCGTCGTCCTGTTCGTGTTGTTGCTGATTGTCACTGCCATCCAATGGAATCACAACAAGCAAGCGGAGGCCAACCTATGATCAAGGTCGTTGGAACCCATCAAAACAAGGTGGCGAGGATCATCGCGAACATTCTCGTCACGATGCTCGGATTGTTGACCATCGTGCCGTTCATCTGGATGGTCAGCGCATCCTTCAAGATGCAGAGGGATGTCATGGCGGTACCCATCCAGTGGATTCCGAGGTATTGGTATCCTGACAACTATCAGGTCGTGCTCCATCTGGGGAACGCGGCGAGGAAAGACTATCACTTCTTCCTCGCGTACTGGAACTCGATCAAGCTGGCGGTCGTCCATGTGTCGCTGGTCATCGTGCTTGCCTGCATGAGCGGTTACGCGTTCGCCAAGCTGAAATTCAAGGGGAGCCATACCCTGTTCTTGGTCTATCTCGCGCAGCTGATGGTACCGGGACAGTTGACGCTGATTCCCCGGTTCTCCATGTTCAGCGACATGGGACTGGTAGGCACGATGTGGCCGCTGGTCTTCAGCGGACTGGTCAGCGTCTCCTCGATTTTCCTGATCAGGCAGGCGTTCATGGGGGTGCCGGACGAGCTGAGAGAATCGGCCATGATCGATGGTGCGAACGAGTACGTGATCTGGGCGCGGATCATGACGCCGATGATCAAGCCGACGGTGGCGGCCATGGCAACCGTAAAATTCCTGGATTCCTGGAACAGCTATCTGGATCCTCTGGTCTTCCTGTCCAACTGGCGTCAGTACACGCTCCCGATTGCGCTGAACCAGTTCGTCGGCGAGGAGGTGAGCCAATACAACCTCACCATGGCGGCCTGCTGCCTGACGGTCATCCCGGTGTTCATCGTCTTCCTCTGTGGACAGAAGTTCTTCGTCAAGGGTTTGAACGCCGGTGCGGTAAAGGGGTGAGGCATGGTAGAGTTGTACTTCTTGAACCTGGTCCAGCAGGAAAAGCTGTGTGAGAAGAGCGGGGAGTCCACCATCATCCGCCTGCCCGAAGGCGGAACCGTGCTGGTGGATTGCGGGGTCCCGGAAGCGGGGCCTGCCATCGTCCGCAGGTTGCAGTCGCTTGGGGTGAAAAAGCTTGACGCCCTGCTGCTTTCCCATTTCCATCTGGACCATATTGGAGGCGTGCCTGACGTTCTGGACGCATTCGACGTGGATCGGGTCTACTCCTATCCTGTCGACTGGTTTTCCGACTACATGACCAAAGCGCTCCCGGCCTACGTGGCAGCGCTGGAGAAACACCATCTCGTCCCCCAACCGCTCTTTGACGGCATGTCCTTCAGCCTGGAAGGCGTCAGGTTCGACATTCTCTCGCCACCAAAGGATTTTCCCCACGCCTTTTCCGACTACCAAAAGTGGATGCTGGAGAAATACGGGCAGGAGGTCTATCCCTACGACAGTGCCGCCGTCACGGTGCCCATGGCCAACGACAGCTCCATCTGCTTCAAGATGAGCTACGGTACAAGCACCTACCTTTCCTGTGGAGACCTGTACTATTCGGGAGAGCGCATGGTCCTGGACAGGCACAAGGATGACCTCCACGCGCTGGTCGCGAAGGCCAACCAT
>Ga0256406_1005874_pt1 | contig 12738 bp, 9 predicted proteins | sample RumenRJG_03DNA_FD_185986 | JGI IMG/M metagenome (GOLD analysis project Ga0256406, IMG submission 185986) | Bovine rumen microbial communities from Lethbridge, Alberta, Canada - RJG_03 | ecosystem: Host-associated > Mammals > Digestive system > Stomach > Rumen | place: Canada: Alberta | collected...
TGCCACGATGCTTACCGTTGAAAATACTCCTTCAGCCGGAACAGCTCATACAACGGCAAGGAATAGATATGTGTCCCGCCGTCAATATTTTCACCAACATTTTTTTGAGGGAAACGGCGTAAACCCCAGGTACTTTAGCCCTGGGTAGCTCACCAGTAATGGTTTTCGGTTCGTTTCCGTTTTCCAACGCAGCAGGTGTTGCATTATTCGCATGAATAATGCAATTATTTCTGCATTTTTCATAGGAAAAACGCAAATACTACCAGGACGGCCTGCACCTTCATGTGTTTAACTGTCAAAAAACCAGCCTATTCTTTCATGAATCATCTTTCTTTTCTCCAAATTAAGGTGTTCTTAAGCTTTCCAAAAAGTTCCGTTAATAATCCCATGGTATTCTTTGGCAGAGAACGGAGAAAACGATGATGGTAACAAAGCGTCATTTTATAGAGACCGAATTAGAGCAGAGGTACGGTGCATGAGCCGCTGCGCATTCCAAAGCATGATGCGCTGGCTGTCTCTGGCAGGACTGGCAGTATGTGTTGGAATTGCCATCTGGGGCTTTCGCTGTGGTGTCTTTACGTCACAACAGGCGCTTGCGGCAATCGTTGCGAGAAACGCCATAGTCAGTGCGCTGTTATTCATTCTTCTTCAGATTGTTCAGGTTGTGATTCCCATTCTTCCCGGAGGCGTCAGCTGTCTTGCGGGGGTGATTCTTTTTGGGGCATTCAAAGGGTTTCTGTACAACTATATCGGCATCTGCATCGGCTCGATGCTTGCCTTTGCACTATCGAAAAGCTATGGCCGGCCTTTGTTACAGATGCTCTTCAGCCAGAAACTGTTGGATAAGTATGACGGCTGGACGACGGAAGCTTCGCGTTATGAACGTTTGTTTGCGTTGGCTATCTTTTCGCCGGTAGCGCCGGACGATTTCCTGTGTTATCTTGCGGGAACGACGACGATGTCATGGAGAAGCTTCACGACCATTATTCTGTTAGGCAAACCATTTGCCATTGCGATGTACAGTCTGCTGCTGAACAGTGCCTGGAAACATCTGCTGGTGCTGGCACGGTAGGAGGCACTATGTCGGTCTTTCTTTATCAGGGTGGTTTTCGTATTGTTCAAAAAAGCGGTGTCGGTCAGGCGATTGTGCATCAGAAACAGGCGCTGGAGGCGGCCCATATCCCTGTTACAACTCAGTTTTCAGCGGATACGCAGGTTATTCATATCAATACTGTCTTCCCCGACTCACTGTTAAAGGCGTTATGGGCCAGGCGCCATGGCATAAAGGTCGTGTATTATGCTCACTCAACGATGGAGGATTTTCGTAACTCTTTTGCCTGCTCCAATGTTCTGGCACCCTTCTTCCGCCGGTGGCTGCTGCTGTGTTATGGGCAGGGCGATGTCATTCTGACACCTACGGATTATTCAAAACAGCTGCTATTAAGCTATGGTCTTCATAAGCCTGTCTACAGTATCTCCAATGGTGTTGATACCGATCAATTCCGCTTCAGCCAGGAGCGGCGAAACAGATTCCGGGCAGCGTATCATCTAAGGCCGGATACACCGGTCGTCATTTCCGTCGGCCATAGGATTGAGCGCAAAGGCATTCTGGATTACATCGAGCTGGCAAAGCGCTTGCCTAAAGTCACCTTCTTCTGGTTTGGTTACACGATGCCATGGCTTCTTCCCCGAAAAATAAACCGTGCAATCCGCAGTGCCCCAAACAATCTGATCTTTGTCGGATATGTGGCGCAGGATCAGTTACTCGATGCTTACTGTGGAGCCGATGTATTCGCCTTCCTGAGCAAAGAGGAAACCGAAGGCATCGTTGTACTGGAAGCACTTGCCGCCGGCACGCCAACCGTTGTACGGGATATTCCGGTCTATGACGACTGGCTGAAGGATCAGGAATCGGTCTATAAAGCCAATGACCTGAACAGCTTCGAAACAGCAATCCGCCAGATGTTCGATGGCACACTTCCCAAGCTTACCGAACGAGGCAGAGCCGTAGCCATGGAGCGCTGCTTTGCCAACATCGGCCGCCAGCTGCGCGACATCTATGCGGCCCAAGGCTTTGTTTTCGAAACTGATCCCGCAAAACAAACAGACCGCCGAAGCGGCATCACGCACAAACCCGTCAGGTACAAGTACAGTTCCCGTTAAAAAGAGCCGCATCCCGAAGGACACAGCTCAGAATCGAACTATTGATGATGAATGATCAGTGTCTGGAGCCGAAACGCGCCAGCAGAGCAGCCGTCGCATCCTCCATCGTAACCTGCTTCTTTTCCGGTTTGTTCGGCCGGTTATTCCGGTTGTTCCGGTTATTGCCGCGGTTGTTCTTACCGTTTTTACGGTAGTTTTCGCGTTGCTTCGCCCAGGCGGCGTCACGGGCATCGAGCTTGTCCTTCGGCAGGAGCGACAGGGCAATGCGCTGCTTCGCCTCATCGATCTCAAGGACATAGACATGAACGATATCGCCGACGCTGACAACTTCACTCGGATCCGAGATACGGTTCATGGACATATGCGACACATGGACCAGGCCATCCTCATGCAGACCAATATCGACGAATGCTCCGAAGGCCGTAACGTTGCGTACCGTACCATCCAGTTCATCGCCGACATGGAGGTCTGAAAGCTCCAGGACATTGGACTTGAGAATCGGAGCCTTGAACTGATCACGATAGTCGCGCAGCGGCTGACGGATCGCATCCTCAATATCCTTCAGTGTATAGGGATCGATGCCGAGATCCTTGACCTTGTCGTCCGGGAAGAGGGCATCCGCCTCTCCGAGCTTTGTAATGTTGCATGCGTGCATCACTTCGCGTGCAGCCTTATAGGACTCCGGATGAATCGACGTCTCATCGAGCGGCTCATCGCCGTCAATGATGCGCAGGAAGCCGGCGCACTGCGTAAATGCCTTCGGCCCGAGCTTCTTCACATCCAGAAGCTGCTTACGGTTCGTGAAGCGGCCATTGCTGTTGCGGTAGTTCACAATCTCTTTGGCAATACCGGCATTGAGACCCGAAATATGCGACAGCAGATCGACGGATGCCGTGTTAAGATCTGCGCCAACCCGGTTGACAACCTTCATGACTGCCTCATCCAGACGCTCGCTCAGCGCCTTCTGCGGCAGATCGTGCTGATACTGGCCAACGCCGATGGACTTCGGATCGATTTTGATCAGCTCCGGCAGCGGGTCCAGAAGACGACGTGCGATGGAAACGGCACTGCGCTCCTCAATCGCAAGATCCGGGAACTCTTCCCGTGCCTCCTCCTGTGCCGACCATACGGAAGCGCCTGCCTCCGAGACAATCGCATACGTGGTATTCAGATGATTTTCCTGAATCAGCTCTGCACAGAAGCGCTCGCTTTCGCGGCTCGCCGTCCCGTTGCCGATGGCGATGGTCTGTACATGCCACTTATTGATGAGGGTCAGTACCTTGCGCTTGGACGCCTCGATGGCAGCTTCATCAACCTTGCTCGAATTCTTGAACGGATAGATCTTATCCGCCTGCAGCAGCTTTCCGGTCGCATCAATGACCGCAAGCTTGCAGCCGTTGTAGTAGCCCGGGTCAAAGCCAAGAACGACCCGGCCCTTCAGTGCCGGCTGCGAAAGCAGCTGCTCCAGATTCTTGGCAAAGATCTCGATCGACTTGTTATGAGCCCGCTCCGAAAGATCGGAACGAACTTCATTTTCGATCGAAGGCATCAGAAGACGCTCCATACCGTCTTTGATCGCTGTCTCCAGCTCCTTCTGACAAACACACGTACCTTCTTTCGTATAGGTACGGATCGCTTCCTTTTCCATTCCTTCCAGATCATACGTAAAGGAAACAGTGATGACCTTCTCCTTCTCCGCACGGTCGATTGCCATCACACGATGATCCGCAATCTGCGAAACACGCTCACTGCGGTCATAGTACATCTCATAGATCTTCTTCTCGTCGACCGCATCCTTCTTGAGCTTCGTCACAATGACGCCGTTCTTCACAATCGCATCCTTGAACGTCCAGCGCAGCTTCGCATTGTCACTCACATTCTCAGCGATGATATCTTCCGCTCCCTGTACAGCAGCGGCTGCATCCGGCACATTTTCGCCAACGTACTTCGCAGCTTCTACAAGAACATCACCTTCCGCGGGAAGCGCCAGCATCCAGTCTGCCAGCGGCTGTAAGCCATTCTTGATCGCGACGGCGGCCCGTGTCTTTTTCTTCTGCTTATAAGGCTTGTAGAGATCTTCAACCTGCGAAAGCTTCGTGCAGGCACTGATGGCATTCTTGATCTCATCGGTCAGCTTTCCCTGCTGAGCGATCAGATCCAGGACCGCAGCCTTGCGGTCCGCCAGATTGACTTCGTACTGATACTGCTTCTGGATGGCGAGGATCTGTTCCTCATCCAGATTCTTCGTCTGTTCCTTGCGGTAGCGGGCAATAAACGGCACAGTATTGCCTTCCTCCAGCATGTTTAACACGGACCTGACCTGATCTGCAGAAATCTTTAGATCCTTGGCCAGGGCCTGAATAATCTCTTCATTCATGTCCATACCTCCTGTGAAGCTGCCGCTCTATTCTATCACAGACGAGAGGATGTTCCTTTTCCGCTCCAAACGCGCCAAAAATGAAAATTTCCATGAACAGAGGGCCATTTATCCGCTATAATTTGTGGCGTACGGAGGAAACATGGCAAAGATCGTTGTTCGTGAAAACGAATCTCTCGACGATGCACTGCGCCGGTTCAAGCGTGCTGTCTCCAGAGACGGTACACTCGCTGAGTGCAAGAAGAGAGAGTTCTATGTAAAGCCGGGTGTTAAAAAGAGACTCAAGTCCGAAGAGGCTCGCAAGAATGCCCGCATGCGTAACAAGAAGAGACGCTAAGAAAAACGGAGGCGAAAGCCTCCTTTTCTATTGTGCCTTACCATTTCCCGTCTTCATGACCAGCAGGCATCCAATCATCGCAAACTCTAACATTTTTTCTGAGTTTTATTTCATTCCCGTAACAGGGCAACACACTGTCAGAAAACGGCAAAGGCCATGCCTTATGCATGGCCCTTAACCGATATAGAGGGAATGAATTTAGTTGGCTGAATCGCTTCCAACCTCGGATGTCTTAATCACAAACTTCACACTGTCATTCGAGTTTCCGCTTCCCGTAAAGCTTGTATAGTCTGCGCCTGCATCCACGATGGCATCGAGACGATCAATGACACTGGGCAGATCGTTTCCAAATACATCTGCCAGCTTCTGAATGCCTTCGCTGTCAAACTTCTGCATACCATCGAGAAGATCCTGCGCACCATTATCCAGCTCACCAGCACCATCACGCAGCTTCAGAATACCGTCATAGAGCTCATTGGTACCATTGGAAAGCGTCGTACCGCCGGCAATCAGCTTCTGATAATCCGCATTGTTCAAAATGCTTTCCAGAGCCTTGACAGCTCCAGCTTCACCAGCCGCCTGACCATAATCCGCAAGGAACTGCTTAATCAGATCCGTCAGCTGATTCACCTGATCCAGCGAGAAGGAAACCGAAGCCGTCGAAACTACATAATCACTTGCACTGCCAATAAATGCTGTATCCGTTGTTTCAACAGAATCCGCTGCCGGAGCCTGGGACGCTGCCGCTGCCGCCGCATCAGCCTTAGCAGCCGCATAGCCCTGGTTATAAGCATCGTCCTTCGCACTGTTTGCACTATCCAGCTGTTTCTGCAGATCCGCATTCTTCGCATTCGCATCATCCAGCTTTTTCTGCACATCTGCGTTATTCGCATTGGCATCATCCAGCTTCGTCTGAAGTTCCGTATTCTTCTTATTGGCTTCCGCAAGCTGACTCTGCGTATCCGCAAGCTGCTTCTTCAGCTCCTCAACCTCTGCGGAAGCATCCGTATTTTCCGATCCCTGTGTCGTATCTGCTGCAACCGCATCGCTTGTTACCTGCGCATCCTGCTTTGTTTCGGAGGCAGCATTATCGTTCTGTGCATCCTGTGCTGGCGCAGCAGAATCTTCTGCCGCAGCAGTTTCTTCCTCTTCCACAGCATCGTTGTTATCCTGTACCGTTGGTTCTTCCGGTGCAGATTCGACCGTGGCGCTTTCTTCCGGAACCTCTTCCATGACAGCGAAGCTGTTTAAGCTCAGGCTGCGGTGATGTCTCAGGATCCACCAAGCCCAGTCACTCAGCTCACCGTTCTTGATAAACCCTACCTTTTCAAGAGTATCAAGCATCTTCAGCATCGCCTGCGCATTTTCGCTGTTATAGGTGCCATTCTTCATAATACCGGTTCCGTTCACCAGCTGCTTGGCAGTATCTTCCAGATCACCATTCACAATGATTCCGGAGTTTGCAATCGCCATCAGATTGTTCATAGCCGTCGGATTGATCTCCCCGTTCGCATCCATAACACCCGTTTTCAACAGCGTATCCTTGAGCGACTGCGACAACTGACCATCCGGAGTCAGAATACCCTGCGCCTCCAGCTGAGAAGCAAGCTCAGCTTCCTTCTCAAGTTTTGCAAGCCCGTCCTTGTTAATGGAACCATCCTTATTCAGAACACCAGCCGAGCCAAGCATCTGCTTCGCTGCGGGGGACAGCTGACCATCGGATGTCATAAGTCCCGCATTCTGCAGATTGGTAACCATGTTTAACAGTGCCTTCGCATTTGCCTGATTGTATTTTCCATCAGTGCCCATGATGCCAGCAGCCCCCATCAGCTTCTGTGCCGTCGGATCCAAAGCACCATCCACAAGGATGCCGCTGTTGGCAATCAAAGAAAGATTATCAAGAGCAGTCTTATTAATGGCCAGCGCATCATTTCCCGCATCATCTTTCTTTGCTGTGATCAGGCCGACAGCCTCTGCCATCTGAAGCATATTCATCAGATTAGGATCCTGCGCCAGCGAAATCAACTGCTTATTCTGCAGCAGCTGCGCATACATCGGATTCAGCGTCAACGCACCATCCTGATCGTTCACCAGAACCTTCTGATCCTTCATGGCCGTAATCATCGCATCCATCTTCTGAATTCTCGCCGCAGCATCCTTAACAAGCTTTCCGTTTTCATCCAGAAGACCCGCATCCTTCATCAGCTTCTGCGTCGTAGCCGCATAACCGCTCACGATCTGTGCCGCATCCGCCTTCACCGTACCATCCGCATTCAACAGGCCAAGATCACTTCCATACTGCTGCGCAAGCTTCAGATAATCATTCAGCTTGTTGAGATCAAAGGTACCATCCGCCCCCACAAGGCCGGCCGCCTGGAGCGCACCCGAGCCGTTCAACGTCTGCAGCAGAGTAATTAACTGTGTCGTACGCTGATCCGCATCCGCCGTCAGGTTTCCATTGGCATCCATGATACCCGCTACCTGCAGAAGACCCGAATTCATCAGTTTATCCGCCATATTTGCCAGCATCTTCAGCTGCGCCATCGTCTGTTGATTCACTCTTCCATCCGCATTCAGAATGCCCATCGAATTCAGCATCTTCACAATCGCATCCTTGTCCGCTTCCGCCTTCGCCGAATCCTTTGCAAACGATGCTTTCGTCGACTGCAGATTGCTGCGCAGACTTGCATCAAAGGTATTCAAGCCACCGGCAAGCTCACCGGCACCATCCTTCAGCTTCCCGCCGCCATTCGCAAGATCATTCGTGCCATTGCGCAGCTTCGAAGTACCATCCTTGAGCTGCTGAACACCATCCACCAGCTGACTCGACGCATCCGTCAACTCATTGATACTGTCCGTAATGCCCGACGTATCAACCTTGCCATCTTCCGCATCCTTCAGCTTCGAAATAATATCCGTACTAGCAACCGTCAGCGTCATACCGAGGCTGAAATCTGTCGCATCCGCCTCAATCTCCACATACTCCGGAATATTGTAGTCACCAATATTGTTCTTAAATGACGCCGAATCCATGTTCAGACTCTCTTTCAGACCCGGAAAAGCCATACCCACAACAATATTCGACTTCCCCTCCGAAAGCACACGGCCATTGGTCACCGTCACATTCTTGAAATTATCAACCGGCAGAATAATCCCCGACACCATCGCAAACGGAACCTTGACCTCCTCACGCTTACCGCCAACGGTCACCGTCTTCGTCGCATTGTTTTCATAATCAAAGCGAATCTTCACATGGCCGCTCTTACCAGCCAGATCATCGGAAGAAATGTCCTTACCATCCAGCTGATAGCTCAGCTTCACGCTCACCGGCGCCTGCTTGCTCGTTGTACCCTGATAGTAAATATCACTGCCATCCGCCTGCCACGTCAGCTGATTCCCGGATTGCGTATAAGTCTCATCGCCTTCTACATTCTTGATATCACTTAGATCTGACGAATCTTTCAGCGTCTTTGATCCATCCGGATTCTTCAGCCAATTGCTTACAACCGTCTTTTCCGGATTGCCATCAGCATCCGTAAAGATATAAACCGTCTCCTCTTTTCCAGCATCGGAAGATGATTCATCGCTCTCTTCTGCCCGCACACTCATTCCCGATGCGACCGGCAGAATTGCCGCCAGCCCACACGCCAGCAGCCTGCTCATGATTTTCTTTTCTTTTTTCATATCCGTTCCTCCTGTCATTCCCTCTTGAACGTTATGCTTCGGCCACGGTTTGTTTCGTGGACTTCGTCGTTTTCATAATCACCTTATCCAGCAGCATCAACATGCTCGGCAGAACAAAGATGACACAACCCATCGATATGACAGCGCCCCGCGCCATCAGTACACACAGCGAACTGATCACATCAATGTCCGAATACATACCGACACCGAACGTTGCCGCAAAGAAGCTGATTGCCGAAACAACAATCGACTTCGCGCTCCGCTGTACTGCATCTTCAACCGCCGCCTTCTTATCCATGCCAGCGCCCCGGTTGCGCAGATACCGCGTCGTCTCCAGAATCGCATAGTCAACCGTCGATCCCAGCTGAATCGTACCGATGACGATGCCAGCAATAAACGGCACCGCCCGGTTCATATAGAACGGAATCGCCATGTTCACCGTAATGCCCAGGTAGATGACCAGGATCAGAATGAACGGCAGCGACGCACTCTTGAACACCAGTGCAATGATCACAAAGATGATGCCGATCGACCACATGGACACGGCATTGAAGTCATGCGATGTCACATCGATCAGATCCTTCGTTGCCGGCGCCTCACCGATCAGCAGCGACCCGGAATCATATTTCTTCGCAATCGACTTCAGCGAATCGACCTGCGCATTCACCTCATCACTGGCAACCGCATACTTCGAACCAATCAGAATCAGCTGCCAATTATCATTCTTCAGATTCTTCGTTAGTTTCGTAGGAAGAAGATCATCCGGAACCATGCCGCCCTTGATCGTATCCAGACCAAGGACCCACTTCACACCGTCCACATCCTCCATCTCACGCGCCATTTCCTGAACCTTCGCCTCGGAAAGATCAGCGTTCACCATCAGGATGTGCGTCGAATTCATATCGAACTCATCCTTCAGCTTCGTATTAGCTACAACACCCGGCAGATCCTTCGGCAGCGTCGCCCCAAGATCGTAGTACTGCGGAATATGCGTATATCCATAAAGACCCGGAATCAGAAGGCACACAGCCACCACCAGATACTTGTACGCATTCTTCGTCACATGATGACCGATTCCGTTGAAGTCCGGAAGAATCGCCTTATGATGCGTCTTCCGCAAAGGCTTATCAAACACCAGAATCATCGACGGCAGCACCGTCACACAGGCAAGGACCCCAAATAACACACCCTTACTCATGACAATGCCAAGATCCATCCCCAGCGTAAAGCTCATAAAGCAAAGGGCAATAAAACCCGCAATCGTCGTTATCGAAGATCCGATGATCGATGACAGCGTCTCACTGATTGCATTGGCCATCGCCTCATTACGCTCTTCCTTCAGAGTCAGATGATCCTCATAGCTGTGCCACAGGAAGATGCTGTAATCCATCGTCACGCCCAGCTGCAGCACCGCCGCCAGCGCCTTCGTAATGTACGAAATCTTGCCCAGAAACAGGTTCGTACCCAGGTTGTACATAATCGGAATGCCGATCGAAGCCAGAAAGATGAACGGCACCAGCCACGAATCCATACAGAGACTCAGCGCAATCGCCGACAGCAGCACAGCCATCGCAACATAGATCGGCGCCTCACGGTTCGAAAGGTCCTCCGTATCTACAAGCACCGAACTCATACCGGACAGATAGCACTGCTCATTGCCGATGGTCCGGATCTTGCGTACCGCCGCCACCGTACCGTCTTCCGAAGTACCTTCATCAAACAGAATCAGAAGCACCGTACTGTCGCCGCTGTTGAACGCCTTGTACACCTCATCCGGCAGAAGTTCCCGCGGAACATCGATGCTCGCCACATCATCCCACCAGATCACGGACTTTACATGGTCCACGTCCGCAATCTTTTCCTTCAGCTTCACGACATCCTTATCGTCCATGCCCTCGACGATATACATGGAGAAGGCACCGGTCCCAAACTCATCCTTCAGGATGTCCTGACCCTGCATCGTCTCAATATCCTTCGGAAGATACGTGAGCATATCGTAGTTGACCTTCGTATGCGCATAGCCGATCGTTGCCGGTATCAACAGCAGCAGAGACGCTATCAGAATCGGAATGTGCAGCTTCACTACCCATTTGCCAAATTTTTTCGACATCAAACTCCCTCCAATGAAAATTGACCACTAGTCATTTTTCATACGTGTATATATTTATATGTTTTTCGACTGATGGTCAATTATTTTTTCTAGACAAAAAGCGCTTACAGTGGGCTACAGTATACAAAAGGAACAAAGTGTTGTTTATGGGCAAAGCAGAAGAAAACAAGCGACAGAAAAAAGACGCCCTCATGCACGGCGCCTTCGATCTGTTCACAACAAAGGGAATAGCCAACACCTCCATCGCCGAAATAGCCGAAAAGGCAGGCGTCGGAAAAGGCACCTTCTATTCCTACTTCAAAGACAAAGGGGATATCCATGACCGCCTCGTCGTGCGCATCTCGTCCGAAGTCTTCGCCAAAGCCAAGACAGCCCTGGACCAGACCAGTCTCGACACACTTGAAGATCAGGTTCTCTTCATTGCCGATAACATCATCGACCAGCTGAAGAACGACCGCCTCACGACCCGCTTCATCTCAAAGAACCTTTCCTGGGGCGTCTTCCAGACCTTCATGAGCACGACTGCCGACACAGCCTCCGTCGACTTCAACCGCATCTTTCAGGATGCCTTCAACCGCTCCCCCGTTAAATACAAGGACCCCTTCCTGCTCATCTATATGATCATTGAACTGGTCAACGGAACCTGCTACAGCGCCATCCTGTATCAGAAGCCCAAGCCCGTCGACGAACTGAAGCCCGACCTCTACGAAGCGATCCGTGCCATCATGCGCGTCAACGAAGTACATTCCGCCTGATTTCGTTTTTCTTTCATCCAAGAGTCCGCAAGAATGCGCTATTCTGAAGACATGAAAAAAATAGTTCTGTTCTATATCGAAGACTGCCCCTACTGCCTGTCTGCCCGCAAAGCGATCACCGAACTCAAGACAGAGTATCCACCTTATTCGAAGCTGCTGATTCAGCGCATCGATGAAACGGTGCACCCGGAAATTGCGGACCAGTATGACTACTACCACGTCCCGACTTTTTTCGTCGACGACAAAAAGATCTACGAATGCACGCCTTCAGACTCCTATAAGACAATCAAGGAGAACGTCAAAAAGGTACTGGATGCCGCACTATGAAGATGATCCATTCCGCCTCGGACATGGAAGAGATCATCCACGATTACGGCTTCCTCCCTTTTTTCGCCAATGCCATTAGCGGCTGGTCGATCGAAGATCATACGCCGCCTGAACTGTGGTTTGCGGCCGACAGGGACGGACCATGGGAATGGAAGGGACCAGTGACGGCCGATGCGACCATTGCCTATGGCAAATTCTTCAACAACCGTGCCGGCTTCATCTCAAAGGAATGGATCCCCGACTTTGCCAACTACCGCCGCGACGGCTACGACTATGACAGCCGCGTCGACGAAGGCATCGCCGACACCCAGGAAAACATTCTGATCAGCACGCTAACCAGAACCAATGCGATCAAGTCGAAGGAACTGAGGGCCCTGACCGGTCTCAACTCGAAACAGGGCGGCGCCAGGTTCGACAAACACATCACGAAGCTTCAGATGCTTGCCTACGTCACTACCGCCGGTTTTACCTATGAAACAACAAAGGCCGGCGTCCCCTATGGCTGGGGCATCGCCCTCTACGCCCTGATGGAACAGGTATTCCCCCGCAGCTTCGTCCGCAGCGCCTATAAACGCAAACCGGAAAAAAGCGAGGAACGCATCATGGAATATCTGATGCAGAAGCTTGGGCCGCAGTACGAAAAGGATATTCGAACACTGATCGAGAGGCGCTGAACCATTCGCGCCTTTTTTCCTGCGGTATACTTGGGAAAGAAAGAGGAATTTCATGCTTGATTTATGTCTGCTTGGCTGCGGCGGAACCCGCCCCATACCCGGCCGCTGGCTGACATCCCTGTATATTCAATACAACGGTCACGGTATTTTAATTGACTGCGGCGAAGGCACGCAGATTGCCATGGCCTCGGCCGGCATCTCCCCCCACAGCATTGATCTGATTCTGCTCACGCACTTTCACGGGGACCACATTCTTGGTCTGCCCGGCCTTTTGATGTCCATGGGCATGTCCGGACGCACCGCACCCGTTA
>Ga0256406_1005875_pt1 | contig 12735 bp, 11 predicted proteins | sample RumenRJG_03DNA_FD_185986 | JGI IMG/M metagenome (GOLD analysis project Ga0256406, IMG submission 185986) | Bovine rumen microbial communities from Lethbridge, Alberta, Canada - RJG_03 | ecosystem: Host-associated > Mammals > Digestive system > Stomach > Rumen | place: Canada: Alberta | collected...
CCCTGCTTATTATCTCACTCGCAAGGTTCATATAATTGATAGCTCCTGTTGAAGAAGCGTCATACATAACCACACTTAAACCATGAGAAGGGGCTTCGGCAAGCTTAACATTGCTGTATATTATGGTATCAAAGACTATTTGCTTAAAATGACGTCTAACATCTTCTGCCACCTGTCTGTTTAACCTTAGACGAGTATCAAACATAGTAAGCAAAATACCTTCTATATCCAATTCAGTATTCAACCTACCTTGAACAATTTTTATGGTGTTGAGAAGTTTTCCTAAACCCTCCAAAGCAAAATACTGACATTGCACAGGTATGATAACACTATTGGAAGCCACAAAAGCATTTATAGTAACCAAACCCAAAGAAGGCGAACAATCTATTATAATATAATCGTAATCGTCTTTTATCGGTTCTATAAGGTTTCGCAGTTTAAATTCTTTGTCTTCCATCTGTGGAAGCTGAACTTCTGCTCCCACAAGGTCTATTCTTGCAGGCAAAATATCAAGATTCGGCGTAGAAGAATGGACAATTGCTTCCTCTGCAGACAAACCATCTATAAGGCATTCATATACACTTTTATCTACCTCATCAGGATTAACTCCGCAACCAGAAGTAGCATTGGCTTGTGGATCAGCATCTACAAGCAATGTCTTTCTCTCCATTACAGCCAAAGAAGCTGCAAGATTGATTGCAGTAGTCGTCTTCCCCACTCCACCTTTTTGATTTGCTATAGCAATAATTTTAGTCATCAGTGTCTCTATCTTTATAGCCTCGCAAATATTCCTTAGTATTGAAAACTACTATCATCAAAAGTCTCGTAATCTCCTCGTGTATATTCTTGTTGAGGAGGTTCTACTCCATCTTTCATATAAGTTATCATGGCGTTAAGCAGGTCTGCAAACTTTTCATAGTCTTCCTTGTACAAGAATATCTTGTGTTTCTCATAAGTGAAAGAACCGTCATTGTCGTTGAACAATTTTTTACTCTCTGTTATCACCAAATATTTATCGTTGTTACGAGTCTGTTTAACATCAAAAAAGTATGTTCTTTTACCCGCTTTAAGACTTCTTGACAAAATCTCTTCTCTTTCAAAATCACTCTTAAAATCCATCTTTTGTTTTTCTGTTTTATTTCAATAAATGATTTGCAAAGTTAATATTTTTTTATCATATACAAAATACTCTTCTTTTTTTTTAATTCAAACATCTTTGAAACACTCAAAAACACTTAAAGTTATATCCCATAAAAGTTTTTCCTCCCTTTTTCTCACATCATCTGCAAAATGGAATTAAAAGAAAAACATATCATCATAAAAGCATATCCCACAAACAACAAAGAATATACTAAAGCAGGTATGTGAGTTATTTTCTGTAGATTATATGAATCTCCCGAATCTTTTGCACTAACGAGATTAATCTTCAACAAAGAAAGCGTGGCAAGCATATTCTCCACCAAAAGAACACAAGAATAAAAGTAGAGAATATAAGGTTGCAAAGGCTTAAACATTGGAATATAAAGAAAAAGTATGTTTATCATACTAAAACTTAACACCCATATAATCCCGAAAGTATTTCTTATATAAAAAACTAAGACAAATATATTCACACCTATCAGAATATAAAACAAAAGATTCAACATAGTGTTCTGCAATTCGCATATTATCAAATAGCCCAACAAAGAAGGAATAACATACCCAACAATAGAGACACAAAAGGCTTTGAATTTTGATTTGCTTTTTGTTGTACATGAACCGGAATAGTCAGGATTTATTTTTATATCACTTATCTTTTCTCCCAACAAAAGTGCGACTACGGCATGAGAAAGTTCATGTATAAGAGTATTCAGAGGACGCAAAATCAGCTCTACATACTTCATACGTATAAAAATCATAACTAAAATGGGGATAATTATAATAATTGTATCCTGCATAAAAGAAAGATTTTTTATTTACTTAGTTCTTTTCAAAAAAGAGTTGGTTTTAAAAATTTAAATCTTCGTTTTTAGGTATAAAAGACTTGGTTTTAAAAAATTAAAACCAACTCTTTTTTCATCAAATCCTAAATCAATTAATCAATGGTTATGATATATTATAATAGTATTTGATTTTTAGCAGTTTATCTAAAAACATATTCATTTATTTCTTTGCAGAATAGTCTCTTTCTCCGAATATTTTACGACCTATTCTTACAATGGTACTCCCTTCTTCAATTGCTATATCATAGTCTCCACTCATTCCCATACTAACATGACGAAAATAGTCCTTACCTGCAAAAAACTTATCCTTAATCTCAGAATATAATGCTCTAAGCCCTCTAAACTCTTCTCTTGTTTTTGAATTATCATCAGTTATAGAACCAATCCCCATAAGACCACAAATTCTTATATTCTTCATTTGTTCATACTCCGGACTTGAAAGCAGGTTGTAGAGTTCTTCTTTGCTAAGACCAAACTTAGTCTCTTCGTGTGATATGTCTATTTCCAGCAAACAATCCACCACTCTCTCGCAAATAATGGCTCTTTTATTGATTGCTTGCAAAATCTTCAAAGAATCAACTGAATGAATCAAAGAAACAAATGGCACTATATATTTTACTTTATTCTCCTGCAAATGACCTAACATGTGCCACTGAATATCCTTAGGCAATAAGGCTTGTTTTTCTTTCATTTCCTGAGCTTTATTCTCTCCAAAAACTCTTTGTCCTTCGTCATAGGCTTGCATTATATCCTCTATTGGCTTAGTTTTAGAAACTGCAACAAGGGTTACTCCCTCAGGAATTTGCTTTTTGATTTCTACTATTTTTTCTCTTATGTTCATAATAAAAAAAGTGTCTTATTTTCTCTGCAAAATTACAATATTTATATTACTTTTGCAGACTGAAAATAAATAATTTTATGAGAAAATTACTATTATTGTTTATTGTTTTGGCATTCGTGGGATGTTCTTCTAACAAGAAAGACGAACAAATGATAAGTGATACTATAAAGACTTTCTATAATTACCTTAACAACAAAGACTACAAAAAATTTCCCGAAGTCATTTCTCCCAATATGTCAAAAGAACTTGATTTATTGACAAATATTTCAAAAGAAAGTGTAAGATATTCTTCTGTAAAAGTTGAATCTGTTGAAATAATTGGAGAAAAAGCAGTTGCCAAAGTTAGTACTACAGATGAGTTCAACAACAACGTAAGTTTTACATGGAATCTAATAAAAATAAAAAACTCATGGAAAATAGATTATTACAGCAAATTAAATAACAACAGTTTCTCTAAAGATGAGAAATATCAAAAAATACCAAACAAAGAAATCCCTGATTCTACTCAAAATCACGAAACACTTACTCCTTCTACAAACATTGAAGAACAGAATACAAGTCTATAAAATATGTTTGTCATAAAAAAAATACTCAATATTATGAATATTATCTTAGCAATTTGCCTGTTGCTAACCTATATTCCTTATCATATTGACACAAGCATATTTCCAAAACTGACACTTTTGTCATACGCTTATCCATTCGCCTTTGCAGGCAATGCTTTTTTTGTTTTATTTTGGCTGTTTTTTGGACCTCGCAAAAGAATGCTTACATCCGCTATCGTAATCGCCCTACATCTATCTTTTGTACTTAGACTTGTGAATTTTTCTGGCAAAGATATAGACGGAGAAAAAGACATTAAAGTCCTAACATACAATGTTCGCAACTTTATGCACAAACTTCAAGATGGTAACAGCGAGGTTAAGAAAGATAATATGGACTCTATCATCGCCTATATCCACAATTCCAAAGCCGATATACTTTGTTTTCAAGACTACTCTTCAGGAATTAAGGACTCTTCAAGTTTTCATCACAGACTAACAAAGGTATTGAAGTACAGATACTGTTACTATTTTGGCAAAGAAAACAAAAGCGGGATACGAGACTGTGCTATCTATTCTAAATACCATATAAAAGAAGGAGGCACTATAGACGATTCCAGCAGCAGAAACTACAGTCTTATTTATGCGGACTTGGTTATTGACAATAGGGTTGTAAGAGTTTATAACCTCCATTTAGAATCTTATATGTTGGGAGAAGAAGAACAAGAGACATATTCAAGTATTATTCATGGAGATATTAACAAAAAGGAGGAAGGAAAAGGAATATTAAGAAAACTAATCATCGCAGATTCCTTAAAAAAAGAGCAATTGAAGACCCTAATACCTAATCTTCAGCAAACACAATTACCTTACATTGTTACAGGAGATTTTAATTCCACTCCATTCTCTTATGTATACAAAATGTTTAACAAAGATTTAAGCGATGCCTTTGTGAGTAAAGGATCTGGAATCGGAAGAACATATAACGGAGTTTTTCCTGCCTACAGAATAGACTACATTTTCTACCAAAAGAAATTCTTTAAGGCAAAGAGTTATCAATCTCCTGCGTTGGATTTCTCAGATCATTATCCTGTAGAAGCAATATTTGAATTAAAAAACGAATAAAACATAACAGAAATGAAGAAACAAGAAAGATATAATCTTGCTCTACAAGAACTAAACGAAATGTTCCCTGACGCTAAAACAGAATTAGAGAATGATAGCCCTTTTCATCTTCTTGTTGCTGTTATTCTTTCTGCTCAATGTACTGACAAGAGGGTTAATATGGTAACTCCCGAGTTATTTAAACGCTATCCCTATCCACAAGATATGGCAGATTCAAGCGAGGAGGAAATATTTGGATATATAAAGTCTATTTCTTACCCTAACAGCAAAGCAAAATATCTTAAAAATACTGCAAAACGTTTGGTGGAAGTATATAATGGCGAAGTGCCATCAGATGTTAAGGAACTGCAAACACTTCAAGGCGTGGGAAGAAAAACAGCCAATGTAATTGCTTCTGTTGTTTTTAACCAAGCTACAATGCCTGTGGATACACATGTTCATAGAGTATCAAGGCGTATAGGACTAACTTCTAATGCAAAAACAGTAAGACAGACAGAAGAACAACTTATGTCTAATATTCCTAAAGACAACGTCGCTTTGCTTCATCATCAACTAATCTTACTTGGAAGATATATTTGTAAGGCAAGGAAACCGGAATGTGATAAATGTTCTCTCACTCTTTGTTGCAAATTCTTTAATCAGAAGAATAAAAATTCAAATGAAATATAATAAAAATAAAGACTATACGTTATCAAAAAAAGATATATCAAGAATATAAACTAAAAAAAATCAAATACTTATTATGAAAAAAGCGATTGTAACTTTATTAATTGGATTATTTGTTTGTGCTGTGTTTGCTTCATGTTCTTCTCACAAATGTGATGCATACAAATCTTCTCACCGTTATTCAAGAGAGATTATAAGATAATTCCAAAAATCGTGTTGATAGATTCAAATCTGTCAGCATAGAGCCCAATACACCGATACATATATTATCATTTAGATGTATATGTTTTGGTGTTTTTGTTTATAAGCATGGAAATCTATTCTTTCAATCTTTAATCATATAAAAGGAAACTACCAGAGTGTGTTTCCATCTTGCCTTTTGAGTTAATAAACTGCACTTTGTAAGCATACACCCCTAAAGGACATAATTGTCCCTTGTAAGTTCCATCCCACCCTTTTTCTACATCTTTAGTTGAGAACAATAATGTACCATAACGATTATAGACTTCAAAACTGTAAGTGTCTTTTCTTATATATGCAAGTTTAGGTTTAAAGGTTTGTATGTCTAAGATAACACCTTCTGTAGGGTCAAAAGCATCTGGAATCCAAAATACAGACTCCTTTTTTATAAAACTATGAGAAGAGTTAGAAATATGAAGCTCTCTATTATTGTCTCTTTCTATGGCAGCAACAAAATAGTATAGTTTGTCAGCGTATGAAGTTAAACCATTGTGTCTGTCTTCAAAACTATTTGTATTACTCTCTCCTATAAACTCTGCAACAAGGTCAGATTGTTCATAACGATAGACTTCATATCTTTCAACGGGAAATAGCCTACAAGAATTCCAAGTTACTCTATTCACCTTCGTGTTTATCTCTTCAACTGATGATTTAAACGTGCTTGCAGTGTTGGAACGTGTAAAAATATTGCCACAGACATCAGGAGCTAACAAATAATAAGAATATGTTGTGCTAAGAATCTCTTCACCTACATTGTCTTCTATCATCAATACAGACTCTGGAGAATATGGAATGTTTTTTATGTGTTTAAACTCCTCATCACCTTTTTTTCTAAACAATTGATAAAAATCCACAAGCTTTGAGTTATCTAAAGAGATTTCTAAGCTTATGGTTTTGTTATCCATATTAACTGACACATTATCTATATTAATATATTCCAATGTATCTACTCCTCCGTCTTTTATTTCCACAGCATTGGAGTTAGCAAAGAAAACATCGTAGCTTACAGCCTTTACATATATTTTTTTATCATTTTGCCAAGGATAAAGGTCTATATCACAATAAGTGTTTTGAGTTGTAAAGACAATATGGTCCTGTCCATTATTAATAAGATGTACTTCATATTCTTTAAGTCCTGCGGGCATATTATTATATTCATTCCAAGAGAGAGCATAGACAGAAGAACAGTCTTTACTCTCGGCTCTTAGCACCATATTGTTGAGTTTATCACTCCGCAGAGAAGTGTTATAACAAGAATCAAAAGACATAATAGCTAATTGGCTTACTTCTGTTACATCGCAAGTAGAACATATATACCTCGTATTCTCCTTTCCCCAGATAGTATCCAAGGCTACACAGGGATTTCCTTTACATATTACATAGCCCAATACATCTTCAGCCACAGAAGGAGCAAAGGTAAAGACAAGTTTTTCTACATCTATATCTACTGAAAAAAGAGAATTCTCCGGCATATCAGGCATAACAACATCACCAACAACAAACTGGCGTTCTATGCTTACATTTATTTCATTAGGATTTCCAAATGTAGAGTGATGTTGAATAAGTCTATATGAAAGAGTATCTTTGCAGTCATAATAGAAAGTATCGTAGATATGTTCTTGAAACTTCATAGAATCCAAAGGCGTTATCTGCTGCCATATATTTCCTGCTGAACTTTGTTTTTTTTCTATATAACCATAATAACCATCACTTACCTCAGGAGCCCACATCTCTATAACTGAGTCATTGACTTGTTGAGCATAGAAAGCGGAAAAAAAAGCAGTTGTATCTTGACTATAACCATCAAAAGAGCAGACAACAAGCAAAAGCATTAAAGAGAGTATCTTTATTGCTTTGCTTTTTACTTTATCTATCTCTATTCTTAACATAGTCGTTGATTATTGGCTTTATATATATCAACGTAAAAAAATTAAAATTATTCTTTACCAACCACAGAAACAAGAAAATCCTCTGGCTTTAAATACTTTTGTGCAAGTAGCATAAGACTTTCTGCATCAGTCTTTCTTATCTCCTCAAGCATATATGAATTATAGTCTTCTCTAAGCTCGAAGCGTATAATATAGTCATAGTTCTCACTTATCTCTGCCACTCCATCGGTTGCCCTAAGAAACTCCCCTGTCATATAGTTTTTGACCATGGAAAGTTCTTCTTGTGATACTTTTTCATTTTGCAGACGTTGCATTTCCTTAAAGACTTCCTCTATGGTAGCGTCAGTCTTATCCATAGCCACATCACTGACAATAAACATAGTATTACCATAGTTAAAAGGTACTAAGGCTGAATCTATACCATACGTATAACCCTTCTCTTCCCTAATGTTAGACATCAAGCGAGAATTGAAATACCCTCCGAACAAACAGTTCAACACTGTTAGAGGAATATAGTCTTCACTATCTACTTTAGGCAAAATCCTACCTATAACTATAGAAGATTGTACTGCAGAACTTAGACTATTTTTTATTATTCCTTTACTCTCTTTGAATGGAGGTATTGTCTTCATTTCTTTCCCTCCATTACCTGGAATATTAAAAACCATTCCAAAATAGAAATTTAAGAGGTCGTAGAAATCTTCCCGTATATCGCCCGCTAAAAGTATATAACATTGGTCTGAAGAATAATAACGTTGCCAAAACTCTTTCAAATCTTCCTTCGTTACATTGTCATAATCTTCTACCTTAGCAAAGTTACCATAAGGGTTTTCGTCTCCATAAAGATTTTGAACAAAGTATTTCTGTGCAAGAAAATTAGTCTGCTGAAGTTTTAACAAATAGTTTTGTCTCAGATTGCTTATAGTGGTATCAAGAGTATCTTGTGAAAAACGAGGAAAAAGTATTATCTGCTGCAAAAGAGGCATTATGTTCTTAGTATATCTGCTAAGAAAAGAAAAGCCTAAAGTAGTTCTCTCATTGGATGTTAGCGGAGAATAATTTAATCCAAAGAAATCTATCTCGTTAGCCAATTCTTTGTAGGAATAGTCTTTTGTGTTTTTGTTTAACTGCGTCTTGGTCAATGAAGAGACAAAGAACTTGTCCTGAGATATTGTGCCTGCATTATAGAAAACAAATTTCATAAACACTGCCTCTGAGTCGTGGTTAGCAAAACAGTAGGTCTGTATTCCATTGTCTAAGATTCTCTTAGCAGGTACATAATCTCTTATCTCTATATTAGAAAAATCAGGTAAATTCATTGATAGTTAATATTTATTATCCTTTAAATAACGCAAAGTATCATAAAACTATTGTGTTAAAAAAGATATATTTAGAGTAAAAAATATAAGCATTAAAAGAAAATATTTTATACTTTTGCAAAATAATATTAGTCAAAACTTATCAATATAGAATATGTCTAAAGAAAGCAACGGATATAAAACAAGTATTTTCAAAACTAAAGACGGAGCCAACTACTTGTTGCCTTTTATGGTAGTAACCCTGTGCTTTGCTTTATGGGGTTTTGCCAACGACATCACAAATCCTATGGTCAAATCTTTCTCTAAGATCTTTAGAATGAGTGTTACTGACGGCACTTTGGTACAAGTGGCTTTCTATGGTGGATATTTTGCTATGGCTTTTCCTGCCGCTATGTTCATCAGACGATATTCTTATAAAACAGGTATTCTTATAGGCTTAGGATTATATGCTTTCGGTGCCTTGATGTTTATTCCATCTGCTTATAATGGCAGTTATTATCCTTTCCTTTTGTCTTATTTTATCATAACTTGCGGTCTTTCGTTCTTGGAGACAAGTGCCAATCCTTTTATTCTTTCTATGGGCGAAAAAGAGTCTGCCACACGAAGACTTAACCTTGCTCAAGCTTTCAATCCAATAGGTTCTTTATTAGGTATGTTTGTTGCAATGAACTTCATACAAGCAAAACTCAATCCAATGTCTTCTGCTGAGAGATACAAACTAAACGAAACAGACTTTGAAGCCTTGAAACATCACGACCTTTCGGTGCTTAGCAAACCTTATATAATTATAGGTATAATTCTTATAGTTGTTTTTATTATAATACTTTTAGTTAAGATTCCTAAAAAACAAAACAAAGAAGATAAATTATCCTTATCATTTAAAGCCTCTATCAAAAGACTGACAAAGAACAAAACATACAGAGAAGGTGTTGTTGCACAGTTCTTCTATGTAGGAGCGCAAATAACATGCTGGACTTTTATAATTCAATATGGAACACAAGTCTTTATGCAAGAAGGTTTAACAGAACAAGCTGCAGAAATATATTCTCAAAAGTTAAACATCGTAGCAATGCTTATGTTCTGTTGTTCTCGTTTTATAAACACTTACCTTATGAAGTTTTTCAAGCCTACTAAAATGCTTATATTCTTTTCTATCTGTGCTATCATCCTGCTTTTGCCTACTATCTTTGTAGGTGGCAGAGCAGGAATCTATTCCTTAGTAGCTGTTTCTGTTTGTATGTCTTTAATGTTCCCAACTATTTATGCCTTAGCTTTAGGCAATATAGAAAAAGATACTGAAATTGGTTCTGCAGGACTTATTATGGCTATATTAGGAGGAAGCCTTCTACCTGCATTACAAGCAGTAATTATTGACAGCAAAGGTTTATTGGGTATATCATCAATGAATATATCTTTTGTTATTCCTATGATTTGTTTTGTTGTCGTTATGATTTTTGGCATAAGAACAACAAAGAGAATAAAAAACTAAATATCATGACTGAAAGAACTGAAATATTAGTAGGCAAAGAAAATATAGAAAAACTAAAACAGTCTTCCGTACTCATTGCTGGTTTAGGTGGTGTCGGTGCTTTCGCTATTGAGGCTATAGTCAGAGCAGGCGTGGAAAACATAGTTATAATAGACGGTGATAATGTTTCCAAATCAAACATAAACAGACAACTGCTTGCTCTCAACTCGACCATAAATAGAAGCAAAGCAGAACTTATGGCTGAAAGACTCAGAGATATTAACCCCAACATTAATCTTAAAGTAATAGATGAGTATATCAAGGACGAGAGAATGAAAGAAATCTTAGAAGAAAATCCTACTGATTGGGTTATAGATGCTATTGACACTCTTTCACCTAAAGTATATCTATTGGTACATTCTTACAATATGAATCGCAAAATAGTTTCTTCTATGGGTAGTGGAGGAAAATTTGACCCTTCTCTAATAAAAATAACAGATATATCCAAGACTTATAACTGCCCTTTGGCTCATCATATAAGAAAACAACTACATAAGAACGGAATATACAAAGGAATAACGGCTGTATTCTCTCCTGAAAAGGTTGATAAATCACGAATTGTGGAAGAACGTTCTGAAAACAAAAGAACAACTGTTGGCACTATTTCCTATATGCCTGCTCTATTTGGTTTAAATATCGCCTCGGTGGTTATAAGAGACATTATTGATATGTAAAAAACTCTATAATCATAAAATTATATAAATTTGCACCCTAAATCAACGAAACTTATTTTTTATGGAAACTACTATTTTTATTGTATTTATAGTATATACACTTCTTTTGTTTGGTGTAACTTTGATAACTTCTCACAAAGCTAATAGCAAATCTTTCTTTCAAGGCAATAAAAAAAGTCCGTGGTTTGTTGTTGCCTATGGAATGATTGGAGCTTCTTTATCCGGTGTTACCTTTATGAGTGTCCCCGGCTGGGTTAATGACAGAATGTTTACCTATATGCTTATGGTTTTAGGCTATTTCCTCGGTTATTTAGTCATTGCCTTTGTCTTAATGCCTACTTATTATAAGTTAAACCTCGTCAGCATATATACCTATTTGGAAAAACGTTTCGGTTTCTTTTCCCACAAAACAGGCTCTTTCTTTTTCATACTATCTCGTTGCTTAGGGGCAAGTCTAAGAATGTTTATCGTTATCATAGTTCTATATGACTTTGTATTCAAATCTTGGAATATTCCGTTTGAACTTACTGTGGCTTTGTTCCTTGCTTTGATTCTGCTCTTTACTATCAAAGGTGGAGTAAAAACTATCGTCTGGACTGATACTTTGCAGACAACTTTTATGCTTTTGGCTTTGATTATGTGTTTTGTAATGGTAGCACATGCTTTGGATTTTTCTTTCTTTGGAATGATAAAAAACATCTCTGCAAGCGATTATTTTACCTTTATAGATACAGACACTGCTTCCCGTAACTGCTGGTGGAAACAAATACTTGGAGGTGCATTTATCTGCATTGCAATGACTGGTTTAGACCAAGAAATGATGCAGAAGAATCTTTCTTGTAAAAATATTTCTTCCGCTCAAAAAAATATGATAACATTTTCCTTGATTCTATTTGTTGTCAATTTTCTGTTTCTTATGTTAGGAGCAGCTCTCTATATCTTCAAAGCTAAGAATGGAATAGAAGCGTCTGGCGATGGTCTCTTTGCTGAAGTAGCTATCAACTATCTTCCTCCTTTGGCTTCTATAGTATTTATCATCGGTTTGATTTCTGCCTTATATCCAAGTGCTGACGGAGCTTTAACTTCTCTTACAACTGCCTTTTGTATTGATTTTCTCGGATTTGAAAAACAAAATAAATCAGAAAAACAAAAAACTCGTACCCGTCATTTTGTTCATATCGCTTTTGCTTTACTCTTTACTTTGATTATTATCTTCTATTATCACAACAAAAACGAACATCTTATTGATATTTTATACCAAATAGCAAGCATTACCTATGGTCCCTTACTTGGTTTGTTTGCTTTTGGACTTAGCACAAAGAGAGAAGTTAATGACAAGTTTGTTCCTTTAGTTTGCGTACTTTCCCCTATCATCTGCTTTATTCTAAACAACAACTCGCTTGCTTGGTTTAACTACTCTTTTGACTTTGAACTACTGCTTTTAAATGGATGTTTAACATTCTTGGGGCTACTAATCATAAGTAAAAAGACAAAAAACACATAAATTTATTATACTGATATTCAAATCATAGAAATAAAAACATAAAATTTTTCTTTATTTTTATTTGGTCATTTAAATTATTTGATATAATTTTGCACCCGAAAAGTTAAGAGATAAATGTCAGGCGATGTCTGATTTTTTATAGGGAAGACTAATTAGCTCAGCAGGTAGAGCACATCCCTTTTAAGGATGGGGTCCTGGGTTCGAATCCCAGATTAGTCACAACAAAGGGAGATAAGGTACTAAATCTTGTCTCTTTTTTTTGTCTATTACAAAAAAGATTCTGGAGAACATAAGAACGATGACGACGACACCTATAGGGTAGAGGTGTCGTCGTCATCGTTCTTATGTCTGGTATCTCGTACTTTTGTTGTCTAAATATCAAGATATTAGTGTTAAAAGAATTGATTTAAAAGAAAAACCTCTTA
>Ga0256406_1005876_pt1 | contig 12731 bp, 6 predicted proteins | sample RumenRJG_03DNA_FD_185986 | JGI IMG/M metagenome (GOLD analysis project Ga0256406, IMG submission 185986) | Bovine rumen microbial communities from Lethbridge, Alberta, Canada - RJG_03 | ecosystem: Host-associated > Mammals > Digestive system > Stomach > Rumen | place: Canada: Alberta | collected...
GCACCACAGCCGAAAGCGCCTAAGACCAAAGCGTCGTGGCCGTGGCTGAGGCCGATGCGGAAGATGGTGCGCATCTTGTTAAGGGTAGTGACGACATCGTTTGGAGCAATCCTGCTTTCGACAGTTTGACCAGTGTCTTGCTCTAATCCAAGGTTGCTTCCATTGATAAGTTCCGGATGATTGATAGCTGCCACGGAGACAAAAGAGAGTTTGAAGGGGTGAGCCAGAAATTTGTAGCCTTGGTTGTTGCCACTGCGCAACACCGTGGCATATGGCGTGTAGATACCGCCAAACTCACGGTTCATAGGATACTGACGACGATTGACCTTCAGTCCGAAGTTCTCAGCGTTTGGTGTGAACTGATAGAGAGAACGGAAGAGATTGGTCTGCCTGAAGAGACTCTCTTCCTGAGCCCGGCTGCCACTCATGACACCGCCTCCGGCATGACGGCGACTGGCAAAGTTGAGGACAATAGGACGATAGCCTTCGTCAATAAGTTCCTTGCCAGCGCTGATGCTGTCGGTGTTTTCCACCTTTACAATAGTAGGATTGGGATAGGCCGGAATATCGTTGACCGTGAACAGATGACTGTACAGACGGGAGTTTTCCTGCATCTCAAGGTCATCGTCAAGATGGACCACAGTGCCATCGTCTGTTGTATACTGACCGGATTCTACAGCGCTCATCGTTGACATGTAGATGTTGATGAGTTCCAGTTTTGTCAGTTGCTTGTGGTTGTCGCTCATATCTTTAGAAACTTTTGGTTGATGGTAAACGAAATGGATCTTTCGGTCTATCCATCCTTACGTGTTGAGATGATGGTGTTGTGTACTGATTGTGGTTGACATTAGAACCACCGGACCTTTCCCGCTGCCGTGGGTTGTACAACCGCAAGCAACGATGGAGTCCAACAGCATTAGAACGTACGATTCATCCTTGTGATGCAAATATAGGCAATCCTTACGTTCTACGCAAGTCTATTCCTGATTTTTGTTGTCAGAAAGTTACGAAGGCAAATCAATAAAGTAACGAAAACAAGTCAAACCATGCTGTGTGAGGATATACTGGAGAAATAGCGTAATGAAAATCTATAAAGAAGGTATCAGAAGCCCGGGAGTCCTGTCATGTGCTTATTTGTCAATAATGCCTGATTATCCGATCGTTAAGCATATAGCAGGACTTATGGTTTCCCAGACTTCTGATATTCTCCTTACTTTTTAACTATTTTACGTCTGTTGACAATATAAACGCCCTTTTTGGGGTTGCTGACTGCCATTCCTTGAAGGTTGTAATATTGCGAGGGTCGTATGGCTTGTCCTTTTACTGTCGTTTGCGTGATTGCCGTTGATGCATCGATGGCCTTTCCATGTATGGTGACATCGCTGAGACACACGGTCTTGCCCGTAGCCTCGTTGTTATACCAAGGATAAACGCGAACGCGCAGCGTGTCGCTAGGTTGTAATTCAATCACCGTTTTGGCAGCCACTTCCAACATGTTGTTAGCCGGCATCTGCGTGGGGGAGAAGATGGTATGTTGGTTGGCGAAATCAGGCTCGGTGGAGTAGTTGATATGGCAGCGCATGCCATTGCCACCGCATCCGCAAATAAACATGCCTATGGAGTCGATGTTGAGTTTTGTGCCAACAGCTGGTGTTATGCCAAATTCGATGTATCTGGTTGACACCTCGTCTATTTCACCTTCCGGCCATTTATCTCCAACAATCAGGTTGCGCTGGGTCTTGCGTTTGGCATCATACCCGGTCCATTCCGGCCACACGGTTTTTGCATTTGGACTGCTATATCGCTGCACATACATGCCACTCCATGATTCTGGCAGCACTGTTGCCGGTCCACTCAGCGTGTAACTGTCGTCGCTTTCCAGTCGCCAGTAGGCGGTCACGTCTTGCCCGCCTTCCAGTGACAGTGCTTTGGCACTGACGGGGATGGTCACGGTCTGTCCAGCTTGCTTAATGGTTATTTTGCCACTGAACTCACCTTCTTGCAGCAACGTACATTGTGTATTGAACGATGATATGCAGGTGCCCTCGCTGTAGGCTATCTGCAAGGTGTCTTTCCAATCCGTGTTACCATGCGAGAGTCTTAGTCCTTTGGATGCCTCGACCGTGATGTAGCCGCTTTGTGGCTGAAGGCTGAAACCTGATACTGAGAACGTTTTTATGAGGCTCTGCCCTTTATATCCCATGCCCATGTCGCCCTGGTCGGGAGTTACGTTCATATTGCTGTTGAGCACCACATGGTCGGCCAGTATACTGCTGTCTCGCATGAGTTGGGCGCAGAGCCGGGCAATGAGCGTGGCACCCATCGTGTTGAGGTGTGTGCTGCCGTTGCCGTCGCTCAGCAATTCGTGGCACTTGGTGTCACCGTAGCTGAGGTACAGCTTGCGTGTGGCCTCGGTCATATCGAGGAAGGCTACGTCTTTCTCCTCTGCCACTGAGCGCATTTGCGCCACATAGTCCATGCTGTCGTTGTCGGCCGCAATGCGCTGGCCTGTCAGAATGCCGTCAGCCGTCAGTTTGTTGAAGTTGTCACCTAAGTCGTGCAGTCCACTCCTGCGGATGGTATTGCCAGAGAAATACATACGGCAGATGGGAGCCACCAGGACGGGTGTGCATCCAGCGGCTCTTGTCTCGTCAATATATTTGCGCAGATAGGTCTTATATGTACCCCAAGGTGTCGTGCCGCGGTAGTCAGTGGCTGCGGCCTTGTCAGCATCGCCCACTTTTGTGTAATAGGCTTTTACGGAGTCTCCGTCCATACCATTGCTCTTTTCGTCGTTGTGAGAGAACTGTATGAAAACGTAATCGCCAGGTTGCATTTGCGTCTTAACGCTCTTCCAGTAGGCAGGCTCCTCATAGAAGCTCTTCGAGCTGGCTCCGGCCTTGCCACGATTGTTGACCGTCAGACCAGTAAGAAACTGTTGCAGATACTGTGCCCACCCTCTTGTCACGGTGGCATTCTCGTCGTAGTTGGCCATCGTGGAGTCACCGATGGTGTGTACTTTCTTTATAGCTGTGGCAGGCAACACGGCCGCTGCCACCATCATGAAGATGATGAAGTTTGTTTTCAAGTTGTGCATCGTTGTGAAAATGACAATGTTATATATGTTATCTATTACTTGATCATTACCTTCTTTCCTTTATGAATATAGATGCCTGGATGTAGAGGCTTGTCTATCTTCATGCCAGTGAGCGTGTACCAGGGGGCGTTGTCCTGTTTGGTTGCCGCGTTCACCTCGTTCACACCGGTGGTTGAGTCCATGGCTTTGGCTCTTGTCTGAAGGCGTGTGAGGGTGCCATAGAGCTTCACGTTGGCCAGGCCAAATTGTTTGGTGATGCCGATGTTGTAGAAGTTGAACGTCAGCTTGTGTCCCTTGCCTGGCTCGGCCGTTGTCACGTTGTAAATGTACGTGGTGTGGTCGGGGTCAGCGCAGTTGCGTGCGGGGCGGAGCCCGGATGCAATCTTCTTGCCTGCCCAACTGACGTCAATGCTACCGCCGTCGGTTCCGATGCGCGTGGCTGTAAACTGTATCTTGGTGATGTTCAGGGCATAGCCTGCTGCAGGTGTTACGCAGAAGGAGAGCTTGTTGCCGTCGGTAGGAGCGGGTGCGTTGTCGATGGTGACCCCGATGCGGGTCTCGTTGACGGAAGGCAGTTCCTTCACACCGCCATAGGTCAGCTCGTTGCCTATTACAACACTGGTAATGACATGGTTGGCGAAGTCCTGGCTTACGGTGGCCGGTTGGCCGTCAGTTCCCTTGTCGAAGGCCCATTTTATTGTGCCGTTCTCAGCGGCTTCGGGCTGAGACGCGCCTGTTGTTCCTTCAGCATAGAAATTAAAGTTGCGGGTAAGCGAAACGCCATCCTGCGAAGCGGTCACCTTTACGGAAAACAGGGCCTTGGCGGAGCCATTGTATACGATGAGCTTGTTTCCGCTCACCGCTGCTACAGCGCCATTGGCTGTGTAGCTTACACGATAGGAGGGTCGGGTGTAGCCTGCAAAGTAACTCGACAGGTTGACCTCTATCTTTCCCTTCATCGTGAAGTGAGGGTCGGCACACCAGTTGAGGTAGTCTTCAAGATTGGTGTAACCATCACCGTTGATATCGCCATTGTTGTCGGCCACATTGGGGTTGGTGCCGTAAGCCTTCTCCCACCAGTCTGGCATGCCATCTTTATCCGTATCCCAGTTGGATGGGCGGCTGGCGGTTGTGATGTTCAGTTGGCCAAATCCCTCTGAGTCACTTTCTCGGTCGATGAGTCCCTTTTCGTGTGTATAGTGCCCAGTGGTGGAATAGGTGCCGTTAAGTGTTTCCCTGACCATGCGGCTGTCATGGTTGTCGAGCTCGGGCTGGTTGCATCCCACGTCTGAGAGTACATTCTTATAGGCGGCTTCAGCGCTCTCTATGTTGGCTAGCGATGGGAAGAAAGGCTTGTTTTGGAATACCTGCCAGGTAAGTTTCTGGCCATTGCTGAGCCGGTAACGCCTTAGCTCATTCTGATTGGTTGTCTTGGAGTGGTTGAGGTTCTCACGCACGTTACCACTCACATAGTAGGATTGTGAGCCTTTTCCGGTTCCTTCCAGGTCAGCATTGAGCAGATAGGTTTCCCTTGAGGCGGCTCCCATCTTGTAGTAGTTGTTCACGAAGTTCACTTCATGCGACCCTCCGTCTGTGGTACGTCCTCCCCAGTTGTAGACCACATTGTTGAACACGTCGTGGTGTCCGTCGTAGTAGCCGTTGCCGTCAAGTCCACCAGAGAGGCTCCAGTTACGTCCCTCGCAATGAGCAATGAGGTTGTGGTGATAGGACCCGGCACCGGCGACGCCGCCTTCACCGCCGCCGATGGTAGCAGCGTAGCCATGCCGTACGTAGCTGTTGTTTTGTTCCACGTAGTGGCTGTGCCCGGCATAGTTGAGGGCCTCTGAGATGAGAGTGTGCTGCAGCGTCAGGGCCTTGCCGTTGCGTGAGGAGAATGCCTCGTCAATGGTCCAGGAGATAGAGCAGTGGTCCATGATGGCATTGTTGTTGCCCGACATGCCCATGCCATCGCTGGTGTTGGGGTTGGCTCCACGACCGCTCCAACTGTCGCCCCCGCCAAGTCGCATGCGGATGAAGCGCGTAATGCCGTCTGAGGCCACTCCTAAGGCATGTGCTTTGAACATGATGCCCCTTCCGGGAGCAGTCTGGCCGGCAATGGTGATATAGGGGTCGCTGATGGTGAGCCTGCTGTTTAGGGTGATGACACCAGCGACATCAAAGACAATGGTGCGCGGTCCTTTGAGTTTTGTCACGCCATAGCGGAACGAGCCGTAGCTGCCGTCGTCCTTAAGGTTGGTGACGTGGTAGACTTGACCGCCTCGTCCTCCGATGGCATAGCGGCCGTAACCCTCTGCGCCGGGGAAGGCCAGGCGCCGGGGTTGAAATGTCCACACAGCACCTTTTGCCGTGCCGTTCTTCACAGCATCCACACGCCAATAGTAGGTCTTCAAAGGCGACAGGCCGCTCAGAGTGTAGGAGGTTGTCGTGCCAGAGAGATTTATCCGGGCCGACGTGCCGTTGGCCACGGCGTTCTTGTTGGTACCCCAGTAGAGTACCTGTGAGTTGGCTCCATTGCGAGCGGGTGTCCACCTTAGAGAGATACGCCCTCCGTCTGCATTGGCGTGGAGGTCATTGTCTGATGGATAGGGCGATGTGGCCAGGGCATTGGCATCGGCGACATCAAATTCCAACGAGTTGATGAAGAAGTCAGTGTTGCTGCTATAGACAATGGTTGCTGATGAGCCGGTGAAAGTGACATACGACTTTGCTGCCTTTGCCGTGCTTGCTGCACGGTTGGAAGGGTTGACAGTCGTTACCTTGCGGCCATTGACGCTCACGGTGATGCTTGCTCCGTTCAAGCCGTCACAATTATTGTGATAAGCCTGAAGAGAGTGGGTGCCGTTGCTGAGTCCGCTTACCTGGACGGTGATGCTTGTACTCCTTTGTGGGCTTCCTTCATGATGTATGCCATCATTGATAAGCTTGTCGCTGTTGATGCCAGCCTTGTACCAGCTGGTACGGAGCTGGTAACCGCCTGTGGAGTTCTTCACTGTCACACATGCTCTCCCAACAGTCGTTGTTGCACTGGCTCCATAGCCGAGCTGACCAACCTGCCATGATGTAAAACCATTCATCGTTACTTCCTCGCTACGACGTCCCGTCATATCGAAGTCAATCTTCTGCGCCTTGATCGTCGTTGTCAGCGAAAACGCTCCAAGAAGAAGCATGCTCCACCTAAGGGTTCTTGGCGAGTTGAATTTTAGTAGTTTGTTCATGTTTATTTGAGTTAGTTTGATGTTGCAAAATTAGCTACATCAAGACAAAAGAAGGGGGCAAAATAATGCCAACAAAGGGGTAGAAATGTTGCAATAAAGCAGTGAGTCAACCTCTTTCTCCTGGTAAATGAAAGAAAATAGTCCTTGGATACAGAAGTCAGTCAAAGACTACTTCTTTCATCCCTGGGAAAATCGGATTGATAAGAGTCATTCTTTTTCGCTTGCTCTGTATTCAGTTGGTGACAAGCCTTTCGACGCTTTAAACCGTTTACTGAAATATTTGGGATCGGTAAATCCGCATTGCCAGCTGATGTCACTGATGGGTGCCTCGGTGGTGGAGAGCAAGGTGCAGGCTTTCTTTATGCGTGCCTCGAACAGAAATTCGGCAGGCGTGAGTCCTACAATGGATTTCATCTTTCGGTTGAGACCGGACAGACTGGTGGCTGTTGCAGCAGCCATGTCGTTTAAATTGGCATCAGAGTTGCCTAACTCCCGCTCTACATACGCCATCACCTTTGCCATGAACCGCTCGTCCTCCGGACTCAGACTGTTGTTTGGCCTTTCTGTCCTCTGATGTACGTGGGTACGGTCTTGCTGCTTGTTCAGCAGGTCAAGGTAGGCCTTTAGTGTGGCACTTTGCTTCCTTCTGATTCTCCTTATATAGAAGTAGGTGTAGCACCCGGTAGCTGTCAGTGCGGCGATAATCAGTGCCAATAGTATTTTGAACCACAGGGTTTCGGTGAAACGGGGCTTCACAACAATGGTAAGCACGCGTTCGTTGTCGGACCATTCTCCGTGGGCATTGGTCGATTTGATATGTAGCTGGTAGGTGCCGGGTTGCATGTCCAGAAAAGAGGCCGCATGAATATGGTCGAGATAAAGCCATGCGCTGTCCTTGTCAAGCCGTGTGGCGTATCGTATATTGGCGTTGGGCGTATAGTCAATGGCTTTGAAGTTGATGGTCAGACTACGCTCGTTCGGATTCAGCACCAAGGTGTCGAGGTGGTTGACGTTGTAGTCGTTGGGCTGGTTCTTTATGCTGATGTTGGTCAGATAGATGGGCGGCACATAGCTTTTGCGTGCAAACTGTCGTTCGTTGACGGTGATGGCACCGTCCAACAGACCGAAAAGCCATCGTCCGTCGGCCAGTCTGAGGGGACGTGCTTCTGAAAATCTGAGCGGTTCGCCCCAGAAATTAGTGCCAAAAGAGGCTGTCCGCTTCCGCCGCATGTCGAGAGTCAGCACTTGGTTGCTGCTGGCTATCCATAGTGTCTGCCCTTGAATGACCATACCTTGTGTGATGTCGGAGTTCAGTCCGTTCATGCTGTTGTAGTGGCGGAAAAGCAGTTGCCCGCTACCCAGGTTGGTCACTTTAGCTTCGTTGACTCCTCCGCTTTCAGTACTGACAAATACATGGTTGCCGCCGTACATTGCCACATCCATCGTGGCGTTGCAGCTCAAGCTGGTCTGACGGCCTGGTTCCTTGATGTGCAACATAAATTTTTCACCTTTCTTATAGGTGATGAGTCCCTCGGTGGTGGCAGCAAAGAGCTCGCCCGACGGAGTGAACAGCAGTCTGCGTACACGGTTTGCCCTCATGGCCTTTGGCCATCCTTTCAGGCTATTGTCCTTGTTCAGAAACACGGCTTTGCCTTTCCGGTTGGTCATGATGTTTATCCCGCCACCCATCGTGGCTAACCAGAGCCGCCCGTCAGGACCCTCGGCAATGTCGTAGATATCGTTGCAGTTGAGGCTGTTGCGTCGGGTGCCTTTTACATATCTTGTTATGGCAAAGCCGGTGATGCTCTTTTGCAATTTGAAAAGACCTCCGGGCTTGCTGCCCAGCCATATTGTGCCCTTGTGGTCTTGTAAGATGCTATACACCGGTTGGACAAACGAAGTGGGATTTGCCGTGATGTGTCCTTCTGGTGTGAGGTAGCCTATGAGCCGGAGGTTGTGGTCGTAAATGCGCACTTTCCTGTCTTCCTTGGTTGAAATCCATATATGGCCTGTGCGGTCTTGGTAGATGCATTTCACCTCTGCATTGCGTTGTGTCCACAGTCGCCTGAATGTAGATGGCTTGAAACTTACTTGACGAATGCCTGTGGGAATGATGAGCCAGATGTTACCCTGACGGTCGGCCATGGAAAAGTTTAAACCCTTCATTTCCCGAGTAATTGGGTAGCGTTTCCATATCGATGTGTTCATCTGGCGCGGTTGTAAGTCAAGTGCACGCTGCATAGTTTGGCCGACAGTGGAGAAGGTGCCAGTAGTAGGATTGAACCGATACCATTCATTTTCATTGTAGCAGTAGATGCAGTTGTCTCTGCCCAATTTGATGTCGCGTATACGGTCGTTGGGCATGACACTTTGGTCGCCGGGGTGTGATTTGAAAAGTGTGAAGGTTTCACCGTCAAATCGCTCGAGTCCGTTCCAAGTGCCAAACCACAATATGCCGTAGTGGTCTTGCAACATGCTGGTGACGTGCCAGTGGGCCAGACCGTCATCTTCTCCAAAATCTCGGATGATGCAATGTTGCGCATCGGCGGGCATTGGATCTGGCATGGATAGTAAGGCAAAGACGAACAATAAACGAATAAATCGCATAGCGCCTGAACTATTTAAAATCATAACATACGGTTTTTAGAGGATAGTTAGTGTTGAAACGTTAGTCAGGCTGCAAATGTAAGAAAAATTAATTATCCGTGCAAGCTATACGGACAGGTTTCTGCATTATCTTTTCGATTTCTGTATAATAGTGTTGTATCGTTCATTGTACTTAGATGCAGTTCTTGTGGTATTCATTGAAGAGACTGTCTCAAAATTGAAGATGTCCAGAAGCCTTGAAGTTAGGAAATTCAGTCATTGCTTTAATGATATTTTATTATCAGATACTTATGCAATTGACTGAACTTCTGAGCTTCTGGACTTCCAGACTTCTTCTATTTTGATGCAGTGTTATTAGTTCATTATTTTGCTTTCCACCACGTAATCTTATCTTCGTCCCATTTATCCTTCGGTTGTGGAGCCTCGTCAGGGTAACCGATGAGAATGCAGTTGAGAGGAATGAGATTGCCGGGCAGATGGAGCGCTTGGCTTACGCCTTTCACTTTGCGGGCCTCGGGATAGACACTAGTCCACACGGCACCGAGTCCCATGGCATGGGCTGCCAGGAGAATGTTTTCCGAGGCACAGGATACGTCCTCTACCCAAAAGTCGCGTGCCTGACCGGGCATCATCATGGTGGTGTCGCCACATGCATAGATAACAAGCGGAGTCTGTGCTACCATCTCGCCGTGGTGCTTCATCGTGGCGGCATAGGCGTGTATATCAGCGGTATCGTTGAGTACCACGAAATGCCAGGGGCGACGGTCACGGGCCGTAGGAGCCGCCATGCCCGCACGGAGAAGAGCCAGCACCTTGGATTGTTCCACTGGGCGTTGCTCAAACTTTCTTATACTGGTGCGCGTGAGGATGTTGTTAATAACCACGGCGCTGTCTTTCGGAAAGCCGTCTCCGGCAAAGGCAGACTGAGCTGCCAGTGCCAGGAGAGCGGCTGCACATGATATTGAATGAATGAATTGCTTCATAATATATTATTTCTTAATGATGTTGATGGCCTTGACGGATTCATTCTTGCTGAATGTCATGAAGACCGTAGCGACTCCTGTAGAAGCGTTGATCTTATAGATAGTGGGCTGTGCCGATGAAGTGGCACGGGTAGCCTTGGCATGATGCCAGCTTCCGCTGCCTCCAGTGCTTGAACTTTCTGCCGGGCTGATAGGAAGATAGTAGTACCCATCGTAGCCATCGCCATAGCCAATGGAGTAGTTAGCCATCTCTGAAGCGTCTGGCAGGCCGGTCACCCAAGTGAGGGTTTTGTTTTCCATGTCGGCAATGGCAAACTTGCCGGAGGTATTCATCACACCATAGGCGGTCTTGTCAGTATAGAACTCGAGCAGGTACTTGTTTCCGCTGATGGGGTATGCCTTACGGAAGCGATAGCCTTCTCCAGCAGTATAGAGATCGAAATGATAGTCTGGATCAAAGGTTGAGGCACCACTCTTGATGCGCAGCGCGCCAATCTTGTTGTTGTCATCGCTGGTGCCACAGAACAAGTAAGCATCGCCGTTGTCGGCAACACCGCCCATGGCGTAACGCACTGAGCGCCAAGCACCATATACCTTGCCAATACGGCTGTCGAAGACCACATTGCTGATGGTGGAGAAACTGTAGTCAGTAAAGGCTACTGCGGCAGAGTCGCGGTTGCTGTAGTACAACGTCATGGCCAAGCGGTTGTTGCCCAAGTCCATGATGTCGGTGATGACAGGTGCCATTCCGTCCACTGCGTACTTGGTCAGGTCGGGAGCGCTCCAAGTCGTCATTGTACCGGCAGCGGAGAAAATGTTGACGGTCAGGTCGCTGTTCATGGCAGCATAAGAGTAGTTGCCAAACGTACCCACATTGCCGAAGTTGGTGAAGACGTTTACGCCGCTCACCGTAAGTTTGCCGTTAGCGTAGGTAAACGTGCGGGCACCCATCTTGCCGGAGCCGATACCACCTTGGGACTCGTCCACTGATCCCTGTCGATAGATGTAGCCGGTGTAGAATCCAGCCTGTGAGTTATATTTGGCCTGTGTAAAGCCATCCACGCTGTATGCCACTGCAGTGTTGGCGCTGTCGCCATAGACCAGTTGGTCTGTTTTGGGAGTATTCAGATCGGTGAACACTTTCATGCGCGAACCGCCACGGAGACTCTTCGACAAATCGTTGGAGGTAACTATAAAGCTCACTTCTGACGGGTCGACTGTTGTGCCTCCGGATGAGACATCATCATCATTGTCGCTGCAAGCGGTGAAGGTTGCTGACAGCGTTGCAAAGGCTGCCATCATAAGTACTTGTTTGTTGTTCATAGTGTTGTGTTTAACAATTTAGATATGTTGTTGTGAGTTTATTCAAGATATCCTGCGCTTCGGATAGTGGCAGCGCCGGTGATAGTGGTACCCTTGGTGGCCACACCTGTTGACGGGTCTACATTGTACAGAGCAGCATAACCGCCACGTACAGTGATGGGAATGAAGATTTTGCCATCGTGCACCATCGGTACGTCGCCTGTCGTCTGTCCGGAGGTGATGTTGAGCTTGTCGGGCAGTCCTGTGACATCCGTATGCGTCTTTGTCTCCATATCAATGATGGCATAGTGGCGGGCAGCGCCTGTAGAAGTTGCCGTCTTTTCATCGTAGAGCTCCAGCAGGAATTTGCTGCCAGTGATTGGCCACACGCGGCGGAATTTATATCCGCTTAGCTCAGTCTGAATGTCGAAGTAGTAGTCTGGGTCGAAGCCGTTTGCGCCTTTCTTTATACGAAGGGCACCTGCAGGTAGCGTGCTGTTGGCTTCATAGCTGTTGCTGAAGACGTAAACAGTGCCGTCATCAACCTTATAGATAGAATTGAGGGTCTGCGATCTGAACTGCCCGCAGGCGTAGCTGATGCGGTTGTCACCATAGACGGCTTTGACGTTCAAAGCAGTATCCATCTTTACAATCCAGCAACTGTCTGGATATTTGACGTTGCCGATACTGCCGCCCTGCGCGTTGCTGCCATCATCCTTATGGTCGGACTTAATCATTGCGGTAAGGAAAGTGCCATCGCCATTATCGATGATTCCCGAGAACGTGGCTTGTTGGCCTTCACCTGCAAGACCATTGGTTGTCATGGACTTGCTGCGGAGAAGTCTGACACCATTGTCGTCGAGTGTCCAGAAATCAAAGATCGAGATGTCGGTGCGGTTGCCTTTGGTCTGTCCAGAGATACCAGTGACAAACAGCTTGTCTACAAAACCGTAAGTTGTAAAGCGGTCGCTGACCTGGAAAGCGCCAATCTGCTCAAAGGGTTTGCTTTCGTCGACAAGCTTTACGCAGTAGCCCACACCGGGATATTGCTGCTGGTACGACATGCCTACGGCATAGCTGTTCTTAAACACCCACGTGTAGGGAGTGGTGGGCAACTCTTTGATATTGCTTTTGATATTCAGATCGCCGTCGGTGACCGATGTTGTCTGCATGATGTATTCGGTACCGTCATCAGAAGCTACGTCCAAGAAGAAGTGGCCACTTGTCGTAGCATCGCTGGCGATGCCATAGTTCTCCCCGTTGGTGCTTTCTGCACTCTCGTCACTGCTGCAAGCAGCAAAGAGGAGGGGAAGGAAAAGAATGAAAGCCTTTCCTCCTAACACAGCTTTTCCTCCTAACCCCTCAAGAAAGGAGATATGCTTCAAGAATCGTTTTACTTCTTCCATATTGATAATATTTTATTGTAAGTTTTTATTTTAATTCCTAACTTTTAATTCCTAACTTTTAATTCCTAACTTTTAATTCCTAACTTTTAATTCCTAACTT
>Ga0256406_1005877_pt1 | contig 12728 bp, 11 predicted proteins | sample RumenRJG_03DNA_FD_185986 | JGI IMG/M metagenome (GOLD analysis project Ga0256406, IMG submission 185986) | Bovine rumen microbial communities from Lethbridge, Alberta, Canada - RJG_03 | ecosystem: Host-associated > Mammals > Digestive system > Stomach > Rumen | place: Canada: Alberta | collected...
GAAATACGCCAGGAACAAGAACGTCATCGTGATCGGAGGCTCCGGTTCCGGTAAGACCAGGTACTATGTCAAACCCAATCTGATGCAGATGCCGGAGAAAGTATCCTACGTAGTCACGGATCCGAACGGAACAAAATATGGAATACTAAACGCGAGGAATCACGCATAAGTGAGCTTCGCGCTTTTTTTATAATATGCGAGAAAGGAGGCCAGCGCCGACATGAAAGAAAAAATAACCGCACTTTATGAACGACTGTCGCGAGACGACGAACAGCAAGGCGAATCCAACAGCATTGTCAACCAAAAGAAATACTTGGAAGACTACGCTAAGGCTAAGGGATTCCGCAATATCCGTCACTTTACTGATGACGGTTATACCGGAACGAACTTTAACCGACCTGGCTTCAACGCCTTGCTGGATGAAATCAACGCCGGGAATGTGGGAGTCCTGATTATTAAGGACATGAGCCGCCTGGGCCGAAACTATCTTCAGGTAGGCCTGTACACAGAAATGCTGTTCCCGGAAAAGGGAGTCAGATTCATTGCTGTGAATAACAGCATAGACAGCAATAATCCGACAGAAAATGAGTTCACTCCGTTTCTGAACATCATGAACGAGTGGTACGCCAGGGATACCAGCAAGAAGATCAAGGCCGTGTTTCGCAACCGCATGGAAAATGGCCTCAGATGCAGCGGAGCGATCCCTTACGGCTACTACAGGAAACCGGGTGATAAGCAGCATCTTTATATCGATGAAACGGCTGCTGCTGTAATACGCAGGATTTTTGATCTGGCAGCCAAAGCCACACCCATTACAAGGATTGCTGAGATCCTTACTGAGGAAAAAGTGCCAATACCGGCAGCTTATCAGGAAACAGCTGAAGGAACCGAATCCCGCAATCACCGTTATCACGATCCTTGTCTATGGAATAACGGAACCATCATCAGCATTCTCGAACGTCAGGAATATCTCGGCCATACCGTTCTTGGAAAAACCGTCAAGGACAACTTCAAAGCAAAAAGACGTAAGGTAGAAAACCCGGATGAGCTATTGATATTCCCCAATACCCATGAGCCGATCATCGATCAGGAGACATGGGATATGGCGAATAAACACAGGAAAAGAGCTCCTAAGAGAGTTGCCAACGGGACCTTCACTCACCGCCTGTCAGGACTGATTTTCTGCGCAGATTGTGGAAGCAGACTGAGCTATTCTGCCCCACCCTATTCAAAGATAATGGCCGGAACTGCCAGAGACAGTGAAAGCAATTACCAGTGCAGCAATTATCGTAATCGGTATCATGCCTGTTTCAACCACTATATCAAGGCATCCGATCTTGAAGCCATCATCTTAAAGTCAGTACAGACCGTATCGCAATATGTCCTTGAAAACGAAGCGGACTTTGCGGATCAACTGATGGAGCAATGGAATCTGAAACTGCAGCAATCATCTTCTGATGACAAAAAAGAACTTGCCGCCGCCCGAAAAAGAATAAAGGAACTGGACGAACTAATCCAAGGCCTTTATGAGAGCCAGATTAAGGGCACTATTCCGGAAAGGCAGATTCAGAGGCTCATTGCACAGTATGATGGTGAACAAATACAGCTTGAGAGCCGTATTTCTGAGCTTGAAAAGCCCGATGAAGTCGCAGCTCCCAAGAAAGCTGATATCAGCAGATTTGTGGCTCTTATCAATAAGTATCAGACCATCTCCGAGTTGACAGATCCCATGCTTTACGAATTTATAGATAAGGTTGTCGTTCATGCGCCGACCGGAGGCATGGGCCGATACCGTCAGCAGCAGATTGATGTTTACTTCAATTTCATTGGACGCTATCTGCCGCCGATGCCGGTCATCACAGAAGAAGAACGCATTGCCCAGATCGATGCCGCCGAAGAAGAAAAGCTGAAGGCCAAGAAAAAGAAAGCTGTTCAGAGGCGTCAGGAGAGCCTTGCAGAACTCAGGGAAAAGGCTAAAACCGATTCTGAAGCTGCCGAAAGACTTGAAGAATACTATGCAAAGCGCCGCGAGGCCGGGAAAAAGTACCGTGCCAATAAGAAAGCTCAGCAAGTGGAAGATCCGGAGACGGAAGCTCGTAAAGCTGAACGTAAGCAGAGGGCATATTTCAATAAGATCACTATTGCTGAATTGGAGAAGCTGGCTGAGGCCGATCCCAAAGCAGCTGAAGCTCTGCAAATCCGTAGGCAAAAGGCCGCAGAGAAAAATCGAAAAACCAAAGAGAGCCGTGAAGCCAGGGCCGCCGCTGATCCGGAATATGCTTCTCTTCTGGCGGCAAGACAGGCTGAATCAAGGAAAAAGCGAAATGAAAAGGTCTGTGCAGAGCGCGCCGATCTGAAAGAAAGAGCTAAAACTGATCCGGAGGCTGCAACTGAGTATGAGGCTAAGAAGGCCAAAGAAAGAGCTGATATGAATCAGCGAAATGCCGAGAAAAGGGCCAGAGCTGCATCCGATCCGGAATACGCCGCCGAGCGAGAAGCATTTCTTAAAGAAAAAAGCAAGAAGGATTACGCATATCACAAGGCTAAAATGGATGATCTGAAGGCCAGGGCTGGTACCGATCCTGAAGCTGCCGAAGCTTTGGCTGCAGAAAAAGCCGCTGTTTCTGAGAAGAACAGAAGGTACAGACAGAATCTGAAGGAACAGGCCAAGACCGATTCTGCTGCGCGGAAAAAGATCGAGGACCGACGAATCCGCAAGAATGAACTGGCGAGACTGTCTTATGCCGAATCAAAAGGCCAGGAAGCCGGAAAGGAGCTTGTAAATGCGTCTGCTTAAGATTATTGGAAAGATTCTTATCTTTCCGGTCATACTGGCTGTGACGGTTATACAATGGATGTTCACATTTCTTGTAGGTTTTTCTTCTGCCATCTTCAATCTTCTGGCAGGCTTGTTCTTCCTCGCAGCTGTTGGGTCCTATATTTTAGGACTGACTCCTGGCATTGAAGCAATGAAGATGATAGCTGTAGGATTTATGATTTTCATGATTCCAGTCATCGGGCAAAGTATCATTGCTGTTGTCGTTACGATCCGAGAAGGATTATGCGATTTTATCAGGTCATGACCTGTAAAACTGAACAAGAACTGCATCCATTGGTACAGATTATAAAAGCCGCCCCTCTCTTGCAGAAGGACGGCTTTTCACTTAGAAAAACGGAGGGAGAATTGATATGGCGAAGCATCGTTTGATAAAGGCCGAAAGAGAGACCATTTTGTTGACATCAGAAGCAGATGATACCTGGGATATCTATACGTTCAACACGGATCTGAAGAACAGACTGCGAAGATTTGCGGCTCGTTACCCGGCACTCTGCAAGCTGAAAGCAGAGAACAAGGAATTGGGCTGCATGACCTATATCGTGCAGAAATCCAGGGTGTCGATCCACCTGAACTCACCGCAGAGCGAAGCCAGACGCAAGGCCGCCAGCGAGAATGCCAGAAGAACTATGAACCTTGTGTCCGGAACCGTGCAAGATTAGCTTGCTAAATCACAAGATTTGTGATAGACTTTCAGTGTTGAGAGAAGGTTTGCTTTCACAAGGATGGAGACACTATGAAACACATCAGTTTTATGCCTCTCTGGCACACACTTCTGGATAGGAATATGAGGAAGGAAGATCTGAGAGTTGCCGCTGGCCTGACTACCAATATGATTGCAAACATGGGAAAGAATAAAGGCATCAGCATGGAAACTCTTGCAAAGATTTGTGATACGCTCCATTGTGACATTACAGATGTCATTGAGCTTGTCGATGAGCTTCCCGAAGCCAAGGAAAAAGAGTAATGCGGAAGGTGGTATTCTATGCCTGAACAGCAGAATATTGAATGGAAAGAATCCTGGAGGGATGAATACCTGAAGTGGATATGCGGCTTTGCGAATGCTCAGGGCGGCAAACTTTATATTGGCTGTGATGATAGCGGAAAGGTCGTCGGGGTCAGTAATTCCAAGAAGCTGCTGGAAGACATTCCGAACAAGATCAGGGATGCTATGGGCATCGTGGTTGATGTCAACCGGCTTACAGAGGGCGAAAAGGAATATATTGAGATCGACGTCCCGCCGTATCCGATCGGCATTTCCTGCAAAGGCGTATACCATTATCGCAGTGGCAGCACCAAACAGGTCCTGACCGGCCCGGCGCTCGAAGCTTTCCTGATGCGTAAGCATGGCGCAACATGGGATCATTCGCCTCTTCCCGTTTTCAAGGCTGAAGAAGTGGATGACCAGATCGTTGAGCATTTCAAGAAGCTTGCGGCAGCCAAGGGCAGGATCGATCCGGCTCTTTTGAATGAATCCAAAGAAGTCCTGATGGAAAAGCTGCGCCTGACGAACGGTGATTATCTGACGAATGCTGCCATGCTTCTCTTCTGCAAGGACCCGGACAAGTATCAGCTGGGCTCATATATCAAGATCGGCTATTTTGAAAGCGATTCCGAACTGCTTTATCAGGATGAAGTCCACGGCTCTATTTTAGAGCAGATCGACAAAGCGATTGAACTGATCTATTTCAAATATATGCGTGCGAAGATCACATATGAGGGGATTTACAGGCGAGAACGTTATTTTGTGCCGGAGGCAGCATTAAGAGAAGCACTGCTCAATGCGATTTGCCATAAGCAGTACGAGTCGAGGATTCCGATTCAGGTCAGTGTTTATGATGACAGGCTGTATGTAGCAAATGTAGGCCGCCTTCCTGAAAACTGGACGTTGGAGAATCTGATGGGCAAGCATGCGTCCTTGCCGTATAACCCTGATATAGCTCATATCTTTTATCTGGCAGGCTTCATTGAAAGCTGGGGACGTGGAATTGAGAAGATCTGCGATTCTCTGAAAGCAGATAATCTTCCGATGCCGGAGTATACCGTCCATCCCGGAGATATCATGATCAAGTTCACCGGACCGGAGGACAGAATTGTCAGGGTGAATAATAAGGTGAATGATCGGGTGAACGTTCACGTGAATGATCGAGAAAGTGCCTTGTTATATTACCTTGCTCAAGACCCTGGTTACACGGTAACACAACTTGCTGAAATGATGAATGTCAGCCGAAAAACAATAGCGGGATATTTGAAAGCCTTGAAAGAAAAAGGCGCTATTGAGCGTATCGGAACAACAAGAACAGGGTACTGGAAGATCAAGTAACCCAAAGGAAAACAGAATATTGAATGAAATGAAGGCGTCGGCGTTATGGTCGGCGCTTTCGTTGTTTAAGAAGAAATGACCGGAATGACGGGGATGCGCCGTTGCTTCGGTTATTTTTGCGTTAATGAGACAAACAGGAGGATGTATGGAAAACAAAATCTACGGGTATGTAAGAGTATCCAGTATCGATCAGAATGAAGATCGACAGCTACTGGCCTTGAACAAAGTCAATGTCCCGCCGAAGAACATTTATATGGATAAGCTTTCTGGGAAGGACTTTAATAGACCACAATACAAGAGAATGGTCAAGAAGCTGAAGCCGGGCGATCTGCTCTATATTCTCAGTATTGACCGCCTTGGCCGCAACTATGAAGAAATCCAGAACCAATGGCGCATCCTGACAAAGGAAATCGGCATAGAGATTTGCGTTCTGGATATGCCGCTTCTGGATACCAGGAACGGGAAAGACCTGATGGGAACATTCATTGCGGATCTTGTTTTACAGATCCTATCATTCGTAGCGCAGTCGGAGCGTGAAAACATCCGGAAGCGTCAACAGGAAGGTATCGCTGCAGCCAAGGCTAAAGGCGTAAAGTTCGGCAGGCCGCCGCTCCCTCTCCCGGGGAACTTTCACGAAGTGCATCAGGCATGGCGTAATAAAAAAATGACACTCCGGCAGGCGGCAGAGGCCTGTGGAATGCCTGAAGGGACCTTCTACGGAAAAGCCAGGAAATTTGAAAACTCGGAGTAAAGAAAACCTATCAATGATTTGGAAATGTGTACTTTTGAAGCCCTTATAGAGACCGCAAATATTTCTTGTGAAAACAGGAGAATCATATTGAGTTTTACTTTGTTTTCTGCTATACTAACCATGTGTCTTTGTGCAATCATAGGTTTTGCAAAAGTACACTTTCAAAAATGGAGGGAGGACAACCAGTGGAGATAGCCAGTATCATCAAATATGAGGGAGATAACTCCACATTCATTTGGAAGCATCCCAAGGAGGATTTCAATACAAGCACTCAATTGATTGTTCACGAATCCCAAGAAGCGGTCTTCTTTATGAATGGTCAGGCTTTGGATCTATTTGGTCCGGGGCGTTATACGTTGGAGACAGAGAATATCCCTCTTCTGCGTAAAATCACAAACATCCCTACTAATGGACAAACACCATTCCATTGTGAAGTCTATTTCATAAATAAGACAGAACAGATGGCAATCCGCTGGGGAACAGACAGCAAGGTCCAGTATATGGAACCAACCTATGGATTCCCTATTGCAATAGGGGCAAGCGGGGAGATGTCGCTTAGTGTTAGTGATTCACGTAAGCTGTTAGTAAAACTCGTAGGAACGGAAACCATACTTGGACAGTCTAGACTGACCCAATTCTTCAGAGCCTTCTTAATGACCAGGGTCAAGACATATATGGCTCAAACAATGAAGACTTCGTCAATCAGTATATTTGAAGTAGATGCAAGACTGACGGAGTTTTCTGAAGATATCCATCAGAAACTGATTCCAGACTTTGCAGAGTATGGCATCAATCTTGATCGCTTCCTTGTCACAACCATTGTTAAACCGGAGGGAGATCCTCAATACGAGAAATTTAAGGATCTTCATTTCAGGCAGTATGCGGATATCATGGACGCTAAGTTGCGTCAGCAAGTCGGCGTGATTGATCAACAGACCGCATCACAAAGAATGGTCATAGAGGCTCAAGGTATTGCTCAGAAACGCCAGATTGAAGGCTATACTTACCAGCAAGAACGCGGATTTGACGTGGCTGAGAAGGTGGCTGAAAACGAAGCCGTCGGTCAGTTTACAAACATGGGTGTCGGTTTGGGTACCATGGCTGGTGTTGGAGGCGCAGTTGGAGGGCTTGTTGGAGGTGCAATTGGTAATGCTCTAGGAAGTACCCAGATAGGTGGCCAGACACAACAACCAATAGCAAATAAGTTCTGTGACCAATGCGGTGCCGAGATTACACCGGGTGCGCTTTTCTGTGATAACTGTGGAGCGCCTCAGGGATCTCCTGATACTTGCACCAATTGCGGGTTTAAATTTATAAAGCCTGGTAAGTTCTGCCCAAAATGCGGCGCAAAACGTGAGGTGTAAGTATGAAGAAACAAAATGGGTATCTGATACTTGGCATAGTATTTGCCGTGTTCACGGTTGTAACTTTTGCAGCACCGTTTACCAAGACACCGGTTTTCTGGGTTTCATATCTATTTGGTCTAGTTGCGATATGTTTCCAGATTCCATTGTGGAACAAAGCCCTAAAAGGAGAGTCACTGAAAAGCAAGTTCTTAGGATTCCCGGTCCTGTATATCGGAGTGACTTATCTTATAGTCCAACTCATAATATCGTTGATAACGATGGCAGTCCCAGGCATCCCTATTTGGATCGCAATCATTGTTGATGTGATAGTTTTGGCTATCACCTGCACCTTAGTTATCTCTGGTGGTGTAGCTAAAACAGCGATAGAAAAGACGGAAGAAAAAGTTCAAACAAAAACCGCTTTCATTAAAGGCTTAAAGGCGGATGTCGACATTTTTCTTTCTGAAGAGAAGGACCCGGTAATAAAAAGGGAATTGGTCAAGCTTGCCGATGAAATCAGATATAGTGATCCGATGAGCAGCAGTGAGCTGGAGGAAATTGAGAACCAGATTTCCGACAAGATAGCAGCCATTGCAACTGCGGGAGATAGTAAACTTGACCTAATTTCAGAAATTGCCGGCCTTGTAAAACAACGAAACATCAAGTGCAAAGCGCTTAAATAAACGGGAGGAAAAACAATGAAACAGTTGACATGTGAAATGTGCGGAAGCACTGATCTGGTAAAGCAGGATGGCGTGTTTGTTTGTCAAACATGCGGTTGTAAGTATTCCATAGAGGAAGCGCGTAAAATGATGGTTGAAGGAACCGTCGAGGTTGCCGGAACCGTTAAGGTTGATAATTCCGGATTGATCGATAGTTATCTTCAGATGGCTGAAAATGCTCTTGATGCAAGTAATAATGCAGAAGCTGAAAACTATGCAAACAAAATTATAGAGATTGACCCGAGAGCTTGGCGTGCGTGGTTTATTAAAGGCAAGGCTGCTGGATGGCAAACAACAGGGCGAAATAACAGATATCCTGAGAGTATTGTAAACTGGATAAATGCATACCAGTTTGCTCCTGAGGCTGAAAAAGAAAAGTTGGCAGAAGAGATATCTGGCGAAGCCATGAACATCAGCATGGCCATTTTACAGATGGAATGCAATAGCTTTACAGATTACCGCAGTGATGATAATGCTAATGACGTAAAGAACGCTTTGTCCATGATTGAACAGCAGCTGGGTGATTTGAAAACAAAAACTGGAATTGATGTCTACACTGACGCATTTAAGACCATTCTGGCGCGGTCTGTTAATTCCGGTGCTGTTAATGCAAGTAATGCAGCTGATAAAGAATTTGGAACAGAGCGTATGCATCAGGACAAATTCAATTGGAATCAGTTTACTGCGGCTCAGGATCGTTGCTTGTCATTGCTAGATAAAGCATATGATCTGACTACTGACGATGATCTTTGCTTTACCATCTGTAAGAATTATATCGCGATAGCAGAACAAGTTCGCGATTCCTGTTCCTATAAGTTCCAGGCAAGTGCTTATTCAGGTGGAACGTACATTCAAGATTATTCGTTTACGGATAAGGCAAAAGAATCAAGAACAAAAACGATAAATAACTGGAAAACAAAGAAAGATTTCCATGATCCTGATAAGAGGCAGAAAGATTTCCAGGCTACGGTAAGTAGTTGTGAAGCATCAATTGGTGGGACTGAGGAAGCATTTGCATTTCAACAGTACTGGGAACAGCATGCAGGAGAAAAATCTTCGCTTGAAAGTGAAAAGGAGTCTTTAACAGCTCAGATAGAAGAAATAAAAAAGAGCAAAGCTGCAAATCCGCTGTACGAAAGCAAAAAGGCTGTTGAGGCAAGAATCTCTTCAATGAGAACAGAGCTAGGTTCTCTAGGCCTTTTCAAAGGAAAGGAAAAGAAAGCTCTTCAAGAGAAAATTGATACGGCACAGTCTGAACTTAAGAATCTTGAAAGAAACATCCAGGACTCTGAAGCTCAATATGATGCTCAAATTGCACCTCTGCAAACGAGAATTAAAGAGATCGATACTGAGCTTACAAAAGGAAGGGGCAGAGTTCCTGTTGCTCATGGCGCCAAACCCACAATTTTTGTTGAGGGCAAGAAAGAATTGGAGATGTCGCCTGTCGAGTTACTTCAATTCCTTAAGACAAAATTGCCTAAACCGTTTGGCCTTAAGACTGGCACTGAAGAGGATATAATTAATTTCTCCAAGGCTCAATATGATCTGGTGAAAGCTCTGGCAGGCCTCGCGGCAATTCTTGGTGGAGGTAAGCAGAATAAAAGTCTTGAATCTGATGAGTGGAAAGATGATCCGAACAAGGCCAAGACCTATCGTATCAATGTTTTCAATGGTGATAAGCAGACAAAGACAAGCGTTTTCTGTGATGCAAAATCAACGAAAGCAGCAATAGAGGAAACAATCAGATTCCAGCTTGATTCCGGTTTTACTTCTAGTGATGCCACCGACTTTGTAAAAATCGTTTCCATGTTTGTTTTCGATCTTCTTCCGTCCACCGATATGGCTGGGTTGCAGAAAATTCTTGCTGCTGGAATATATGGGATAACAGATTCCCATGGTGTTTCGTCTGATGGGTTAAAAATCGAGTATAAGCGAAACAACACCGTTACATTTACACTTTCGCTTGAATAAGCAATGCAAGTTTAGCCAGCCGAAGGCAATAGTCTTCGGCTGGTTTTATGAGGGGGAAAATGGGTACGGAAAGACAGACTTACAGATACAAAAAAGAAGATTCTATTATGGGGAATCTTCGAGATGAATACTCTCTTACTCCCGAAGAGTATTATAAAGTTTATTCTTTTTATGTTACATATTCCATGTGTGGCAGCCAAAGTGCAAAGAAAAGGTCTTTTCTTTCATATGGATGGGAGCAAGAAAGCATCAGATCAACGCCATTAGGCATGGCGCTTTCTTCAGTCCTTAACTTAAACAGAAATTCTGCATTCATCTTTACTGACCGAGATGATTTGTCAGAACAATTCGCAGTTCAAGAATTAACAGATGGAAAGCTGGAAAATGTAGATTATGAAAGGGCTGTTATTGGTAAGACCTCTGAGGGAAACAATTATCTGAAACTTTTCTATAGGATTAGAGATGGGTTTGCTCATGGGAAATTCCATCTTCGTCTTTCCTCTTCTGGAGAAAAGATGGTTATCATTCAGGATGATGATCGATATAATGTTACTGCCAGAATTGTGCTGAAACTATCAACAGTATTAGGATTTATCAAGGTAACTGATAAGAATTCCATAATCTGATTTTCTCGTGTAAGATAATCATACATAGCTCTCGACCGTAAAAAGTCGGGAGCTTTTATTGTGCCCAAATGTAGGAAGGAGCTTCCTGTATAGTTTAAATCGTGGTGGACGTTGAAAAGAAGAATACCTCAGAGTACGATAAGACTACTGACTTGACGGGTTGGTAAATCTTATACGAACAGAGAGGTATTCCAAATGAAGTCTAACACACAGAACACGAAAATTGAAGCAGTAACAGAGAAAACATTGGTTGTAGGTATCGATGTCGGAAGCGAATTCCATTATGCCAGAGCTTTTGACTGGCGGGGAATCGAGTTCTCAAAGAAGCCTTTCAAGTTCAGCAATACAGAGCCGGGCTTCATAGAATTCAAGGCATGGATTCTTCACATACAGACAGAGCATGACAAGGACGCAGTGGTGCCGGGAATGGAGCCGACAGGCCATTACTGGTTCAACCTGGGGAAGTTCCTTCAGGACAACGGCATGAAGCCGGTGCTGGTAAATCCGCATCATGTGAAGAAGTCAAAGGAACTGGATGACAATAATCCGACAAAGAACGATCGTAAGGATCCAAAAGTCATTGCAGGATTGATCAAGGATGGACGATATTCGTACCCCTACCTGCCGGACGGTGTCTACGCGGACCTGAGGACAGCATCAAATCTTCGGTTCCAGATGCAGTCGGAACTTACGAGAATACAGAACAGGATCAGTCGCTGGTTCAGCATCTACTTCCCTGAATACAAGGATGTTTACGGGAATCCGGATGCAAAGAGTGGAATGATGATACTGAAAGTGGCCCCGCTCCCGGAAGACATCGTGACGTTAGGTGTCGAAGGGGTGAACAGGATTTGGCGGGAAGCAAAGCTCAAAGGCGTAGGGCTCAAGAGGGCGAAGACCCTGTATGAAGCAGCCGAGCACAGTATCGGAAGCCGGGAAGGAGCGACAGCCGCAAGGCTGGAGATCCGGATGCTGTTGGAGGATTACGAATCCAGGGCGACAAGGCTTCAGGAGATCATGACGCTGATCGAATCACTGGTAAAGCAGATCCCGATGGCTGAAAAGCTGATGGAGATCAAGGGTGTCGGTATAAAGACGGTATCCGGATTTCTGGCAGAGGTCGGTGATATCAGCCGGTTCGACAATCCAAAACAGCTTCAGAAGTTGGCAGGCCTGGCGATCAAAGAGAACAGCTCGGGCAAGCATAAGGGCGAGACAACGATAACAAAACGTGGCCGGAAGAGGCTGAGGTATTTACTGTTTGAGGTTGCGATGTCCCTTGTCTCAAAGAATCCAGAGTTCTCCCAGCTGCACCAGTATTACACGACCAGGCGGATCAACCCGCTGAAGAAGATGCAGTCACTTATGGCGGTTGCCTGCAAGCTGATTCGGATCTTCTACGCCATGCTGACGAAACAGGTGGACTATGATCCACAGAAGATGATCAGCGATATCAGAAGGCCGGAGACCTATCTGCAGGCAGCATAACAAAGAACAGTAACACGAAAACGGCTGTGCTCTGAACAGCCACTGAACGAAGGCAGAATGTCACAGATAACGTCCACCGCATGGTGCTGGGACAGGAAGCAAGTCAGTAATCAAACATACAAAGAATGAGCCGGCAGTCAGCAGGAATCGTCACCAGAGGGCATGACCCTGCGAAGGAGCTAAGCTGACGCCCTGGTTATGGATAGGCGGTACGAAGGAAGTTGGGACCCCTGGAGGCAAGGGGAAACCCGTTGGACACAGGAGGTTCGCTGCCATAGAGGGAAGGGTTTGCACAAAGGCCATGTAGAGCGAAAGGGATGACGTTCTACTTCGTGCACCCATCAACCACTATTTCAGCACCTGATGCTTGGAAATATCCATGACACTGGCTCTTCTGACTGAGATATACCAAGTGAAAAACCTTGGATTTTCAACAAAAACTACTTGATTATGTGAGGAGGTGATGATATGGCACGCAAAAAGACGATTGACGAGCTGCGTATTGAACGCGAGAAGGCCGAGCAGGACCTGAAGCTCAGACAGGAGAACCTGAAGAAGCTGAAAGCCAAGGAAGCCGAGCTGACCCGCAATGCGCGAACCCACCGTCTCTGCACTCACGGAGCTATGCTTGAACAGTATCTGTCTCCGGACGAGTTCACAGACGA
>Ga0256406_1005879_pt1 | contig 12724 bp, 13 predicted proteins | sample RumenRJG_03DNA_FD_185986 | JGI IMG/M metagenome (GOLD analysis project Ga0256406, IMG submission 185986) | Bovine rumen microbial communities from Lethbridge, Alberta, Canada - RJG_03 | ecosystem: Host-associated > Mammals > Digestive system > Stomach > Rumen | place: Canada: Alberta | collected...
TCATGATTAAGGAAGACCTTCTCTCTTGGTTAAGTTTTGTAGCAAAAACTATTTTAAGATGAAGGTCTTTCTTTTTGCAACTTTATAAGGGATTATTCATTCCACCGAGAACTATTTTACACTAAGAGGGATTATTCATTCCACCGAGAACTATTTTACACTAAGCTAAAAAAAATACAAACCATTCTGCACCGGAAAGCATCGTTTTCCCGGTCATTCCTGCCGGAATGCAGGGACAGGTCAAAGGACTCTGATCTGGCAGCTTTGCATCGTCTGCAGGGCCGCCCGATGGCTTTCAGGAGTCACACCGGCGCAGCAGCTGCTGTCCACACAGATGGGTACCTGGGGCAGGGCTGCTTTCAGCAGCAGTGCATTGGACACGACGCAGATATCCGTGCACAGGCCAATCAGCCGGATCTCCTCAATGGGCTGTTCTTCATGCATTTCCCGCAAATCCCTGGCAAGCTGGAAAGAACCGAACGTATCCTTCAGATACACCGGAGCATGGCGGGACCGCTGCAGCTCTTCAAGCGGCCTGATCAGTTCCCAGCCCCGGGTTCCCTTGATGCAGTGCGGCACCGGGAGATTCTTTCCTTCCTGTGTCTCAAGATAGTTTTCGCCATGAGTATCAAGTGTAAAAATGATCCGTCCTTCAAAATGGGCCACGCAGTCCACCACTTTCGGCACAATAGCCTGTGCTTCCGCGGTACCGAGAGCGCCGTCGACAAAATCATTTTGCATATCGATTACGATGAGCAGCTTATTGTCCATGGTTTTTTTCAGATACAACCTCCATCACAGCATACAGCCAGGGTCAGTCCGGATTCAGGCTTCTTTGCGTCTGACCGTGCCATAGAGCCAGGTAATGCCCATGATCCAGTACCCTTCTTCAACAGGCTTTTTATAAGCGATCTCCATGTCGAACACAAGGTCATTTGTCCTGACTGTAACAGTGTAATCCGCATCCTCATCTCCGTCCGGATGTGGCTTTACCTGGATGACCCGGCCGGAAAATACGATAAAAGGCGTCTCCTCCACATGTCTGCCGTCCGGTGTCTCATCCATGGTCCCGATCGGGAAAAGGCTGTACGGCGTCACTTCCTGTTCTGATTCCCTGAAATCCTTCTCGCTCGGATAAATCCGGAGCTCCGAATCTTTACCGAACAGATCGATGGAACAAATTTCATTCTCTTGCAGGGAAAAATCAGAACCGCCGGATGCCTCTATATTAATGGGGATCTTCTGTTCGAGAGTTTCCGTCCGGCAGAGTTTTCCTCTTTGAAAATCTTTATATCCGTGGAAAAACAAGTTTGCCATATGCTTCCTCCTCTTCGGTGCCCTGAAGGGCAGCCGCCATGATCTTTTCATTATAAAGGATTACGGCATATCTTTAAAGAAAAAGACTGGAGAAAACGGCATTCCCCGCTCGTGATACGGGCCATGGCTGCAGAAAGTCCTTCACTTTTTCCATCCAGAAGACCCGGGACCGGAAACAAACCTGCCGGGCTCCGGTCCTGTTCCCGGCGTCCGGCGAAAACCGGGGAAGGCCGGCACCCTCATTACACCAGTTTCCGTTCGTACGGATCCATGCTGATGCCCTTTTTCAGGATCGCCCGTGCCCATTCCTGAGCGCAGAAAAGAGAGTGATCCCGATAATTGCCGCATTCCCGTTCCTGCGTGCCCGGAACATCTTCCCATTTGGTCTCCGTCACAAGCTGCAGTGCTTCCTTCAGGGCAACAGCCACATCCTTCGGGTCATGGACTCCCCAGCACAGCAGATGGAAGCCTGTCCGGCAGCCAAAGGGCGAGCAGTCCAGATAGCCCGGGATGCGGGGCCGCAGATAGAGTGCCAGCAGATGCTCCAGCGTATGCATGCCGCCCGTCGGAATAGCCTCCTGGTTGGGCTGACAGAGCCGGATATCATAATTGGAGACCACATCCCCGTGGGATCCCGTCTGAGAATCGATCAGACGCACATAGGGTGCCTTGACCTTTGTATGATCCAGCGTGAAACTTTCGATAACCACCTTTTCCATATCCATTGCCTCCTGTGCTTTTTACCGTAAAAATCACTGCCCCGCCCATACCTTGGGTGCGGCTGAACATTATTATACACCTTTCGGCCCGGGAGCCGCATCCTTGTGGCCGGAATAGCCGGAATTATCCAGAGAGGTACCGCACCGGAAACAGCACAAATGCCGGAAAGACGGAGCCAGCCCGCAGACAGGCTGCCGCTTCCCGGCAAAATGCAATATTTCGGTCCCGTACCGGCTGCACGAAGCTCCGGTATCCCGTATCCGTTTTTTACTGAAGACGGCAGTGCCATTTTCAGGAACAGCCCCTGGTGACTAGGGCCTCATGTCCCGAAATGGAATATCACTCCGATCACTGCAGCCATGGCGAGCCAGGCCACGGGGTGGACTTTCCTGAATTTCGTCGTGAGGACGAGGAGGATGGCTGCCAGGATGAGACGCGGCACAAGGATGGAATCGGTCAGTGAATGGGTCGCATGCCAGACATCCTGATCCAGCAGCGTGACCCGTGCCACAAGAAAGCCGGCTGCAGCGATAAGACCGCAGGAAGCGGCACGCAGACCGTACATGGCGGATTTGACGTAAAAGCTGTCACCGAATTTTTTAAGAGCTGAATAAACCAGGATGATGACAATAATGGAGGGGGTGACGAGTCCCATGGTCGATGTGACCATGCCGATGAGACCGGATACATGGAAGCCGACATAAGTGGCCGTGTTGACACCGATCGGTCCCGGCGTTGATTCGGAAACAGCGATCATATCGAGCAGATCGTTTTCCGTGAACCAGTGCGTCCTTGCCGCAAGCTTTGCCAGGAAGGGGATGGTGGCCATCCCGCCGCCGATGGCAAAGAGTCCGATTTTAAAGTATTCGATGAAGAGGGAAAGCAGGAGCATCACTGTCCACCTCCCAGTTTCTTTGTCAGGATGCCGACGGCTCCTGCTGCCACGACGAGCCAGGCCGGAGAAATATCAGTCAGCATATTGATGGCCATGACGATGAGGAAAACCGTGAGTGTGATCTTGTCGACGACAGCTTTGGCAGCAAGCCTGCGCACGGCCTGGAAGATCAGGATGCAGACGGCTACACGGATCCCGGCAAAAGCATCCTTGACAACGGGCAGATTGGCAAAATTCGTGAGGAATGCCGCAATGACCGTGATGATGACCATCGAAGGAAAGACGACTCCAAGTGTCGCAACGATCCCGCCGGGAATCCCTTTCTGTTTCATGCCGATGAATGTCGCTGTATTGACAGCAATGATACCGGGCGTGCACTGGCCTATGGCATAATAGTCGGTCAGTTCCTCATCCGTGGCCCAGTGGTATTTGCTGACGACCTCTGCCTGCAGGATGGGAAGCATGGCCATGCCGCCGCCAAATGTCACGGCTCCCATGCGGGCAAATACCGTAAATAACTGCACATAGGGATTCATGTTTGCTCCACCTCCCGGGAATGGAACAAGAAGAAACACTCTTCCATTCCCTGTTTCTCTCAAGGGTACGGCACCGGCTTCCGCGTATCCCCTGTCTTCTTATAATGACAGGCATCCGACACTTTGAAAGGAGCTGTGAAAATGACGTTTCACAGCTCCTTTCGCCAGAAATGCGGTCTGTACCTGACGTATCCCTGCCGCTAACGCCGGACCGGACTCCGCTTCTTCTAGACGCCTCCTTCATTTCCTTTCCGCCCGTTCAGGTACGCGTCCATCATCACATTGAAGGACCATTCCAGGTGATCATGGAGGAGTCCCTTGGCTTCTTCCAGGTTCCCTTTTTCCATGGCATCCAAAATGGCAAGATGCTGCTCCGTACTCTCCGGAAAGGTATCTGTCAGGATATATGCCTGGAGCTGGCGCCACTGGATGCGTTCCTCCAGGGTGGGCATCAGTTTTTTGATATAATGGTTGGACGTATAATCGACAAACATGGTATGGAACATGGAATCGAGCTGGAACATCTCTTCTGCGGACACGCTCTTTTTGTCCGCATGGTAGCGCGTTCCGGCATCGCGGAAGAGTTCCTGCTGCCGTTTGAGTTCCCGCAGCGGAAGATTCTTCACGGCCGTGTCAAGAGCCAGTTCCTCCAGGGCGCAGCGGACGCTGTAGATATCGCGCATGTCCGCAATGGACAGGACATTGACAAGAGTGCCGCGTCCGTTCATGGTCGTGACGAAATTTTCCGTTTCCAGTCTGCTGATTGCATTCTTTACAGGAGTCCGGCTCATATGCAGCTGATCCGCAATCGCCTGTTCCGTAATCACATCGCCCTGACGGATCTGCCCGCTCAGGATCTGATCCTTTAAATAGCGGTAAGCCTGCTCTGCCAGGGAATAACGTTTGATCCTTCCCAATCGGATATTATCTGTCAAGAGCATCCCTCCTCCCAGCGCCGACACTTCATATGCTGCGGTCAAGACATTGCAGCTTTTTCCCGTGCATCATCCATCAGGGCTCTGTGCGGATCCGACGCGTCTTGTGGAACCGCTCTCTCCTTAGTTTACCAGATCCCGCGGGCGCTTGCCGTCAAGCATATTGCCAAGATTTTCCAGGGCCCGTTCCTTCAGTGCCCGGAAGGATTCCACCGAAATATAGGATACATGGGGTGTCACATAGATGCCCGGACAATGCAGGATGGGTTCACTGCCCGTGGGCGGCTCCACTTTGATGACATCGAGAATGGCTCCGGCGATGGTCCCCGCCTTTACGGCGGCAATGAGAGCATCCTCGTCGATCAGTTTGCCCCGGGACGTGTTGATGATCCAGGCAGAAGGTTTCATCAGGGCCATGGCAGCAGCATTCACTTTATCCAGGTTCTCATCGCAGCCTTTCAGATTGATGCTGAGGAAATCGGCCTGCCGGAAGGCTTCTTCAAAAGAGACCTTCTCCACACCCACTGCATCCATTTTATCTTTGGAAACGAAATCGTCAAAGGCGATGACACGCATACCGAGCGCTTTGGCCCGCGCAGCGACGACCTTGCCGATGACCCCAAGACCCAGGATGGAGAGCGTCTGGGCAGAAAGGCGGTGTTCCTGTGCGGTGACTGCCATGGCACCCCAGCGGTTGTGGGAACTGTCTTCTACAACAGTACTGCTGTACTGAGCGATTTTTTTATTGACATAGTACATGGCAGCGATGACATAATCGGCCAGATCCTCGGCACAGTAGCCGGAGATGTTCGTGACAGAGATCCCCTTTTTCCGGGCCGCTTCCACATCGATGCGGTCATAGCCGCCGCCATAAACAGCGATTCCCTTGCAGTTTTCCAGACGTTCGATGACGGATCCGGGAATGCTGGCGTAGACCTGGGCCAGGATCCCATCGGCCTTATAACCGAAATCTTCCAGATCTTTTTCGTAATCGTAAGTGGAACAGCGGATTTCGACACCGGGATAGCGGGCTTCAAGTGTCTCTTTTTCCAGATCGTAGTCTTTCCATTCTTCATCGATGATCCAGATTAACATGTCAGAGCCTCCTTATTTCAGAAAGATCATAGTTACGGAAGGAACATAGGTCACAGCTGCCAGCACGACGAGCAGGGCGCCGATCAGGAAAATCAGTTCCCTGGACAGTTCTTCCATGCGGACCTTGGAAATGGCTGTTGCCACAAAAAGGTTGATTCCGTATGGCGGCGTGCAGAATCCAATAGCCAGGTTCATCGTCAGCATGATGCCGAAGGTGATGGGACTCATGCCGAATTTCTTGCAGATGGGCAGCAGGATCGGAGTCAGGATGATCGTAGCCGGAATGTTATCGATGAACATCCCCACAATGAGCAGGAACAGATTGATCATCAGGAGGATGACAATGCCGTTATTGCTCAGGCTGGTGATAAAGGCTGCAATCTTGAAAGGAATCTGCTCCATCGTCAGGAGTGCTGCAAAGGCCGTGGAAAGGCCGACCATGAAGGTGGTCGCGCCGTTGACGACAATCGCATCCTTGAGGGCCTTGTACGTGCTGGACCCGTCAAGTTCCCGATAGACAAAACGGCCGACGATATAGGAATAGACAACGGATACGACAGCTGCTTCCGTAGGAGTGAATTTGCCCGAATAAATACCGCCCAGGATGATGACCGGCGACAGGATGGCCCAGATGGCATCCTTGAAGGTTGACCAGATCTGGGAAAGGGACGGCGGATTGCTGCTGCCCTTGTACCCTCTCTTTTTGGATACGATGAAGCAAACGATCATCAGGGCGACACCCATGAGGACGCCCGGCAGGAAGCCTGCCGTAAAAAGACCCGTGATGGAAGCGCCGGATACGACACCGTAGATGACGAACGGGACGGACGGCGGGATAATGACGCCGATTGTGCCCGCTGCAGCCGTCAGAGCTGCAGAAAAGGGCTTGCTGTAACCATGTTCGACCATCTGGGGGATCATAAAGGCGCCGACAGCGGAAACCGTGGCGACGGCCGAGCCGGAGATGGCAGCAAAAAACATACAGACGACGATCGTCACCATGCCGAGACCGCCGGTGATATGGCCGATGAAGCACTCAAAGAAATTGACGAGCCGCCGGGCGATCCCGCCGCCGCTCATGAGGTTGCCGGCCAGCATGAAGAAAGGAATGGCCAGGAGCGGGAATGAATCCACGCCGGCCACGCTGTTCTGGGCGATCATCAGGGTGGGCATGGACGTGTAGTGCAGCATCGTCACCAGCGTAACCATCCCGATGGCATACCCGATAGGTACGCTGAGCATAAGGAGGATAATGAAAAGACCAAAAAGAAATACGGCTTCCATCCGTCAGTTCCCCCCTTCCTCAGTACCAAAACGGATACGTAAATACAAGCTGTATACAAGACGCAGGCTTAAAAAAAGCGACGACACGGGCAGGGACGCATATACATAAGCCAGGGGGAGCCGCATCCCGGATGACAGGGTATTGCGGGAAACCATGGACTGGCAGAGATCGAATCCCTTGATCGTCAGAAACAGTGAAAAAGCAAACCAGACAACCAGGACAAAAATATCCAGGATATTCTTTGCTTTGGGACCGGGCAGCCATTTGTAGATCATTTCAACCCGGATATGTTCATGGCAGGCGTAGGCGAAATCTGCTCCAAGCCAGATCTGCCAGATAAAAATATAGCGGGATAATTCTTCTGACCAGGACAGGGAAGAGTTGAATGCTCCCCGCATGATGATCTGACAGAAGATCAGCAGCGTATTGACAACAAGACTGGCTACCAGGATCCGCTCTTCCAGGTACGTCCATTTGTCAAGGAACTGTTTCATGGATACCTCCTTTCTTAAAAGCAGGGCTACGGGCCGGACGGAAGGCACTCATGCCTTCCGTCGGACCCCAAAGCCCGGGCAGGAAAGTTCTTCCGGAACTGCTTATTTGTTGTACTTGGCGCAGAGGTCGAAAATAGCCTTTCCGAACTTGGCTTCATACTTGTCGTACATGGGCTGCAGTGCGGCTCTCATGGCGGCTTTCTGGTCGGCAGTCAGGATATTGGTCTTCAGCTTTCCAATGGTTTCCAGATCCTTGATGGCCTTTTCGTTGTCCTTCAGTTCCATGGCGCGCTGTTCTTTCACAAAATTCTTGGCTTCTTCCTGAAGGATCTTCTGGTTGTCCGCACTCAGGGATTTGAATTTATTGTCGTTGATCAGGAATGCAAGGAAATTATGGACGTGTTCGTCGATGCTGGAATATTTCTGCACTTCATAGAATTTGTTGGCAAAAGTAAGGGAAGGCGGATTCTCCTGTGCTTCCACCGTGCCCTGCTGCAGGCCCGTATAGAGTTCCGTAAAGCTCATTGGAGTCGGATTGGCACCCAGGGTCTTGTAATAGTCGATGAAGATCGGGCTTTCCATGACACGCATCTTCAGCCCCTGCAGGTCTTCCGGTTTTTCAATCGGTTTTACCTTGCTGGTCGTGCTTCTCGGGCCGTTATAGGAATACCCGAGGATATCGATTCCCTTGGATTTCACTTTTTCAGCCAGTTCCTTGCCCACGTCCCCGTCAAGGGCATTGAAGGCGGCCTGGCTGCTCTTGAAGATGTACGGCATATCCAGTACGCCGAATTCATCCGTATAGGTCGTCAGGACGGATGTGGACGGCAGGGCCATATCCAGAGAGCCTGTTGCAACGGCTTCGGTCAGCTGGACGTCACCGCCGAGGGCACCGTTCGGATAAATCTCGATTTTGATGGAGCCTTTGGAACGTTCTTCCACGTTCTTTTTGAAATTCAGCAGTGCTTTATGGGTGGAGCGGTCTTCCGGTTCCACATGGCCGATCTTCATGACTGTCGCCTTGGAAGAGCCGGAGCCTGCTTCTTTCTTATCGCTGCCACAGCCTGTCAGCAGGCCAATTGACATAAGGACGGAAAGCGTCAAGCACAGCAGTTTTCCCTTTTTCATAACGATGCCTCCTTTGCATTTCCCTAAACTCTGATTTTTATGGATTGATCAAAGGATACTCACGGTCTCCGCATCCGCGTCAATAACGACCGTGTCACCCTCTTTCACCGTTTCATAGAACGCCGGATCCACTTTGTCCACCATGGGGACCTCAAAGAGGATGGCGCTTGTCACGAGCACCGTATCAGGATGCTCCACGATCATACCCAGAGGCTGGTTCTTATGTTTCATCAGCTGGAACAGGCCATCCGCCTGGACCACGGAACTTCCTTTCCCGCTCGGGAAAATCATAATCTTATGAGCGATGCTCTTATGCTCCAGGCTGTGCCCTTCTTCGATGACGACACCTGTATCGGGATTGATCAGATAGAACATCACATCGTCCGTGGAAATGATGGCCGGTCCTTCTGCACGCCCCTCGGAAATCTTATGGCATTTGAACGTCTTCATTTATTTCACCTCCCCAGCCAGTGCGGCTGCAATGCAGGTATCCAGGTCGCGGATGATGAAATGGATGCCGCGGCGCTGCGGATAATAGGCACATTTGGGAGATTCTGTGATACCGATCTTGCCCTTCAGGTAATGCCAGCAGGGCTGATCCGGGCATGTATCGGGGATGATGTGGGCGCCATAGGGCTCCAGCTCATCATATACACCGGTCCGTCTGGCCATGGCCAGGACATGTTCGCTGACGAGGATGTACATGGGCACAGCCAGTTTCCGGTGATTGAGGACCTTCGCAATGTGATCGCATTCGTGGAAACTGAAATGAGGGCACCCGAACATGGCAAAATCGATTTTCTGGTTGCCCGGCAGGGAGATGCTTTCCAGCACTTCCGCCATATCATCATTCGTGATCGTCACGACCCGTTCCGGATCCTTACCGCCAAAGGCAGTCTTTTCATCCGGTGCTTCCGGCGTGAATCCCGGGATATGGTACATGTCATAGCAGCCCGACGTATTGAGTTCGGCGCCCAGGTTGCGCAGGGCTTCCTTGGAAATCGTCTTCGGCAGGCCCACGAAGACGGGAATGCCATGGCCGATCTTCTTTCCGCACATACCCAGGATATGGTAATCGGCATCACATTTCATATCCGCTTCCACTTGGACCAGAATGGTTCCGTGCCGGTTCTCATCGAGCAGCAGCCCATATTCCGGCACGTACCCGGTGATGGAGGCAAAAAGGGCAGAATTGGCGCCTTCGCGGTTGGAACGGGCACCCCAGATGGCATTGACAAACGGGGTTGCACTCGATTCGGAAAACGCACAGATTTCGCCGAACATGGGGACGTTTGTATCCATATAAGGCGTGCAGTTGTAGCTGAGTTCCGCGCCCAGAGCACGATAGGCTTTGTCCGTCCGTTCCATTTCCTCATAATCCACATCGCTGACCGTTCCCATGGCTTTAAAGTAGCTCAGACAAAAGCCCGGGTTGACAGTGGGGCGGATCCGGCATTTGGCTCCCAGGCCGGCCAGTTTCTCCGCCAGCCAGCGGTCCGCATCCTGATTGCTCAGGGCCACATGGGCCCGCGTGATCGGAACCATCCGGGGAGCTCCAAAGGATTCACCGATTGCTACCTGGACTTTCATGGCAAGCTGGGCACCCGGTCCAAAACGGCCTTCCAGCAAGTCTTTCTGATCCTGCGTCAATTCCATAAACTGTCCCTCCCTTATATCATGATTGCATACGAGCTGTATCCAGCCTTCGCTAATCACTATACGGGAGGTTGAAAAAAAACTCAAAAGCAGAGAATCCAGAGAAATAAGACTTTGGCTTTTCTTCATTTTTGTGTAACAACTAATATAAAATGCTGAAAATCAGTCCATTTTTTATCCTTTTTTTCAAAAATAAGCAGTCCGTTCCTGATAAGTTTCACCTGATATCACGAAAAAATCAACTCCATTTTAATTAATTTAATTGATTTTATATGCATAATTATTTTATTTAATACTACCGGGCAAAGTATAACGTATACTGTATGCAAAGTCCAGATCCGTAAAAATCGTGCGCCTCTAATTCAGAATATTATAGTACTGGCTGTACCACGTCCCATTCGACGGAACTTTTAATTATTTTCAACGTATATGAATTTATATGTATGCTGTCATTATTTTTTCAGTAATGATGCAGCATTATTAAATTCCGAACATTCAGCATCTGATAAGCTTGTAATTTCCCATTTATTATCGAACATTACTAATCTGCCCGTCCCTTCCCGTAAAAATACCGGCCGTATACAGGCAGCGAAGAAAAAATCGATCCTGTTACGAAAATAATCATTTCAGGATCATTAATTATACAAAATTACTGGAGATTTTCTGTTAGATACAGCAAAACGTTAGAATTTTATGTGAATTTCATTGTTTATCATTCAGTTCATTTTACACTGCCCGGTGCCGAATATGCTGTTTTCCCTGTTTTCTTTCAAGTTCAGCCGCCTTCACCTGAAAACCTCTTGCTTTAAGAAGACAGGAAAACAGCTTCGCTCCCGCAGACGTATCCGCAGTTTCCTGAGAATACGGACCGCTGCCGTGGTATAATAGTAAAAACCTGTGGACTTATTTTCTTCCCGTCCGGATCTGAACGCCAGGAGGCACCCGTATGAATACGAAACAAATGGAATATGTCATCACCCTGGCCAAAACGGGGAATTTCAACCGCGCTGCCGAAAAGCTCTATATTTCCCAGCCCACGCTGACATATCAGATCATGGTATTGGAAAAAGAGGTGGGATTCCGTATCTTTGACCGTTCCGGCAAGGGCGCATCACTTACACCGGCCGGAGAACAGCTTGTCACAACGCTCGGCAATGTACTCACAGAAATCAATACGGCCATCGAGCAGGGGCAGAATTTTGCGGCCCGCTACAGAGAAGATATCCGGATCGTCCAGCCCATCCGGTCAGCTCTCTATTTCCTGCCCAGAGCCATGCTGAAAATGCAGGAAGAACACCCGGATATCTCCGTGACTCCCGGATTTGACTGGTACCACGGCATCGATGCGTTTCTCAAGGGAGAGTACGATATCTGTTTTGCGTTCCGGGAAGATGTGATACACATCCCGGATATCCATCTCCATCCTCTTTTTAACAGCCGGATCTATCTGGTAACGGAACTGGATGATCCCCTTGCCCAAAAAGATCTGATCTGTGAAAAAGATCTTGCGGACCGGACGCTGATGGTGGGCGGCCCTTCCCAGGGACCGCTGAGACAGGTCCAGCGCCGGGTGGTGCTGCTGACGGGATGCCGGTATTTCAACAGCGAAAGCCACGATATGTCCCTGACCTACGTGGCGTCACACCGGGGCATCGTCCTCTCTCCGGGTTTTCTGGATGACCACACCGGTGCCTTTGCCTGGACGCCGTTCGACTGCCCGGAAACGATTCCGTGTGTACTCTGTACGCATAAGGAAGATCATCGCAGCAGCGTGATGGATTTCGTCGCCATCCTCCAGGACTGTTACCGGAAGCTAAGGGACTTCCCGGTCTGAAACAGAAAGATTCTCCGTCCGATTTTCAATGAAAATACAAAAACAGGAAACTCCGAAGGGATGCAGCGTTCCTCGGAGCTTCCTGTTTTTCATATGCTGACAGAGTCATCCTCCACCCTATGCATAATATATGTTTCATTCAATGTTCTCCCACAACAAAAAAAAACCCTTCCCGGTGACCCGGGAAGGGCAAATGGAAAGGATGGCTGCGGCTGAAATGGGAGTACCGCCGCCTGGAAAGGTGAGTCATCGTTTCCGATCTGGGAAAGACGATGATTTGTTTTTTATTATATCACAAAAATAGCAGAATTTTCATATTTTACTGGAAATTGTATGTGTCAACGTTTTCTCGGGATACCCATATAAGATTGTGTCATAGCCTAATTAAATGCGAAAAATGGAGCTTAAATGACCTGTTGCTGTGCTGCTGGCCGTATAGCCTCCAATTCTCCCGTTTTTAAATCCCACATGTGGGACCATGGGTGACTTCTTCAGAGCGCACCGCAAAGCTTTACGCAGCTCCGCGCTCTGCGGTGCCTCCACGGGCTCAAATTTGCAGGAAAGCGCTGGTAATAAGTCATAATTAAATATGAACAAAAGTTCTGGAATAATAATATACAAATGATATCATCGAAAGGTCTGATAAGGAGGCCTGAGCGATGATCATAACATCACCTGTCATTACAGATCTTAATATTAATAGATTGGAGGATCTGCATAAGCTGAAACCACTCATGGAAACAACTAATCTCAAAATCAATAAAAGCCAGATAGCACGGGAACTGGGTGTAGATAGAAGGACCGTAGGTAAATATGTAAATGGATTCAC
>Ga0256406_1005882_pt1 | contig 12720 bp, 14 predicted proteins | sample RumenRJG_03DNA_FD_185986 | JGI IMG/M metagenome (GOLD analysis project Ga0256406, IMG submission 185986) | Bovine rumen microbial communities from Lethbridge, Alberta, Canada - RJG_03 | ecosystem: Host-associated > Mammals > Digestive system > Stomach > Rumen | place: Canada: Alberta | collected...
GGATTGACATCCCAGTCGGGTGTGAACCGGGATACAAGTCGAAAAAGGTAGGGAGAAAAAGAGGAAGGCCAAAGAAAAACGAGTCGTAGTAGGTTATCGCTACAAACTAATTGAAAATTCAGATTAGAACAGTTGAAGGATATATTTCAAGATTGTTCGATTATTCCTATAGAAGCTAACGGCATAGTAAAAAACGGCGGTGCATTAAATTGTGTGTCTTGGAATATCAAGGAATAGTTTGCTAATCAGCAGTTAGATGAAGAATTTTTTTAATATAAAACAAGCAACATTTTGAAATAGGTTCAAAGTGTTGCTTGTTTCTTTATTCTGAAGATTCTTTGCTATTAAGAAGGTCTTCAATAATACCGTCTACTTCAGAGTTTACACGTCGGAAGTTTCTTCCTAGCATGATTTCCTTCTCTCTGTTGTCCTTGAAATGATACTTCTTCGGTAGTTCTCTGTAAAAGCCTTCTTCCTTCTTGATCTTATCCATGTCGAAGTTGGTCTTGCAGAAGTACTTCGTGGTCTTGAACTCAGGACTGTCCTCCAGACTGATGGTATTGAAGGCATTCTTGTCCGTTGGTGTAAAATCACGCGCAGCCTGTCCTGCAAGCCATCCTGTGGCCATATCTGCGATCTTGGCTGCAGGCACGAGATAGTCCATCTTCTCTGATATCGAGGTGCTGACCTTCTGATCATTGATGGTAATGGACTTGCTGGTCTGCTTGGCTTTTCCGAAGACATCATTCTGTGCCCATTCAAGGGTTTCCTTGTTACGGGCTGCACCCATGAAGATATTACCACAGGTGGTGATGATCTTCTGCATGTCGTTTTTGCCATAATCGGCTTCTAGTTGTGGCAGTTCCTGAAAGCCAAGTGTGACACTGACCTTGTTACTACGAGCTGTTCCAATAAGGCGGTCTATCTTGTGGAAATATAGTGTAGGCAACTCATCCACGATGATGCTTACAGGAAGGTTTCCCTTGCTGTTTACTCTCGTAACAAGACGATTCAGAATCAAGGCATTCAAAGAGCCAATGACCTGTTCCTTCTCAGGGTCGTTGGCTATGACAAGATAGCTTGGATGCTCCTTGTCTGAGATCTTCAGGTCGAAGTCATCACCTGTGAACACCCAGTATGCTTCAGGAGATACCAGCCTGGCTGCACTGACACGCAGTGTACCGACCATACCTTCCAACTGATCCATAGCCTTGTTCTGATAGGCACTCTGGAAAGGTGCCATGAGTGACATGATCTTCTCGTCCTGCATGAGGATATCAAAGACATCGTCATAGCTGTGACCAAGGAAGCTCAGGACGTGAGGCATATCACTGTATTCTCCAGTGATGGTATCAGGCTCGACACGTTCTCCTTTGCTGTTCTCATACCAGGTGTCCTCAATGTAGATTTTCTCGTTGTTCTTCGAGGTATATCTTAATCCCTTCAGCTCTACGAACATGCCGTCTTGATCCGTTGACAGGTTCCTGCTTTGGTTATCTACGAAGTCAAGGACCTGTCTGCCATTCTCATCGTAGGCAAAGAGGTCGTTCCACTTGTGTATCTCTACACGCAGTTTTTGACCATTGCAAAGAATGTATCTGGTCAGCTTCTCTCCGTTCTTGAAGCCTGTCGGATGAAAGTTCACAAAGAAGTAGATGATGCTGGCAAGGAAGTTCTCTGCTGAGTGAGTGAAGAAATCATCAGAACCACCTTTTTTGTCGCCACCGCCTTTATTCAGTGATGCTATCAGTGTTGCAGCAGTTTCTGAGGCTGCAGCAAGATCCGGAATATATCTTCGCTGAATTGGGTTCACTCGGTTCGAGTATTCGACATCCGTGAAGTTGACGATGTTGAAAGCACAGTTCTCCGGCAGGTGACCATAGCGCTTGTTCTTACAGTACTGATAGAACAGTTCCTTGGCAAGCGTCGGGAACTTATAGTCATAGACCATCATCGCAAAGCCCTTGGCTGCATGCTGACGAATGAACGGATCTATGATGCCGAAGCTCTTACCGGAACCTGGTGTACCCAGCACCATCGTTGCACGGAACGGATTAATGATATTGATCCATCCCTTGTGCATCTTGCCCTTGTGGTAGTAAATCATCGGGATGTTCACGGAGTAAGGTGTCTCCACCTTCTCCTGGCTCTGCTCGAAGCTCTCATTCTCGAAGTTGAAGCGGTCATCGCCAACCTTCATGTTGTAGTACTTGGCAATTCCGTCAAGACCTTGATGGATGAGGACGGTACCGACGACAGAACATAAGGCGTAAAGACATCTATTCATAGGAATACCTGCCCAGTAGCCACCCCACATACCCTGATGGAAAACCAGACAGAGTATGGTAAAGGTGATACCTACCAGAATCGGATAGATGACCATGGTCTTCAGATTGAACTTCAGACTCTTCCTGGCCTTCGTACCGATACAGGTAACACAGATACAGATGAGTTCTATCGTCTTGCAGCTCAGCACAGAGCTGAACACATGGAATCGTCCTATCAGCTCGAGCAGCCAGGCTGTCATCCTGTTGTCCGAGGTAATAGGCAGATTCATGACGATCTCGATGATCAGGAATATATAGATGCAACTGCGAAAGGTGTTATACATCTGCTGTTGCTCTTTGGTTTCTTCTGTAGGCATGGCTTAGTGATTTAGAGTCTGGCACTGCTGATACTCTTTCTTGGTGATGATCCTGATATCACTCTTGTCAGTAATGCCGTAATAGTATTTCAGTCCGTAAAGCAGCACATCGTAGCGGTCACTACAGATGGCAAAGTCCACTATGGTATCATCAGCATACCAGACGTCCATCATGGTGCTGCGAATGCTTCTCCAGAAGGGAGAGAAAAACTTCTGACGGCATCAGGAGTCATCGTAAGGGAAAGGTCCCTTCCTCGTCGGAAGGTAACCATTCCTCGTTTACCACCGTCCCCCTCAACCTGGAAATACACTGGATAGGTACGTTTGTCATCCTTGTCCATGGCAAGGATGAGCGCAAGGAGCTGTTTCCGTCTGATGATTCCCATAGTAGTGTCTTTTGTTATTTTACGGGTAATATGAGTCGCAATGTGCTGGCAGCACTCTTGTGTGTCGAGGTGACATAGCCGTTATACAGGCTTACCGTGTAGTAGTATTCCTGCTCAGTAGCAGCTGATGTTCCGTCCTGGGAGCAACTGAAATACATCTCCCGTCCGAACGGCTCGCCACCGATGAGATCCATGCTCGAAGCTACAACTCCAAGATTAGCGGAGATAGCCTGCAGGTCTCCTGCTGACGGCAACACCCATCCCTTGACACTTGAGGGATAGGAAGACAGGGCTATCAGAGCTGGAAAATGGGTTTTGAACTCTGATGCCTGAATAGCTGCAGTATTGGTCTGACCGCAGAGTGTCATGGCTTCTCCATCCACATCACTGATAGCGCCAAGGGAATCGGAATAGATGTACGATCCCATTTCCCACTTGCTGACCACAAGGGCTGTATCATGACCGACATAGTAGATGACGCCAACGGCATCATCATGCTTCGGATCATAACCTGCAGGGCTAACGACTCTGTTGTCTGAGAGATAGATATTTCCAACACGAAGACTGTTGTCTGTCTCCTCTGTATGATCCTCACAGGATGTGAGAATACCCATCACTCCGCACAGCAGTGTACAGAGTGATAATGTAAAGGTTTTAGATAATTTCTTCATAGCAATCACATTCTAATTGATAGGTATCTTGACTTGCAGGAGAAGACCATTACGGAAGGTATCTCCATGGATGAAATTCACATTGTTCTTCTGAACGATGGAGAACTGGATGCCACTTCTGAGCATGATGTTGTACTCGAAGCCTGCCTCTACACCGAAGAAGTAGTCACCAGTCACGGCGCCACATGCCGGACCGATACGGGCACGAAGCAAACTGTTCTTATAACGGTTGAGGTTCTTCTTGTAGAGAATGCCACCATCCCAGTAGTAGTTCTTCCAGAAAGAATCACTGCAGACCTTGCCACAGACAGGGTCTCTCTGCCAGCGATCTCCAATCTCACCGAACACCTCTACGGCATTGCCATAAGAGAGTTCCTTCTCATATCCTACGGAGGCATTGAGGGTTGAAGGAAAGAGAAATCCTCCTCCTGTGGTGACATAGCAGTCACCATCTCCAGCCCATGCTGACAGGGTTAAAGCAAAGGATACGAGTGTAAGCAATAACTTCTTCATTACCAGTGCAAATAATAGGGTTGTTCAAACTGTTTCATCAAACTCTCATCGAAGCTGTCCGCATGCAGGATATCCTCGTATTCTATAGGGATATAGATGACACGTCCAGAGATCTGATTCTCGGAAATCTCAAGTCTCAGGACCTTCTCGTCAGGGAACGTGAGCTTGTCGAGAACGATAACATTGCGGTAGCCTTTCTTGAAAGACTTGCAACGGTTCAGTGTGTAGACAGGCTGCAGCTCGATGGTCTGACTGTTGGTGGACTTGGTCTCCTTCTTGTCGGTCAACTTGATACGGATCTCGTCAATATCATACTTGATCTTCGTATCATTGTAGAGCGAGAAGTCAAGGAAGAAATAGTCACCGATAGTATAGATGTTGTTCACCACAGCACGGATGCCGTCCTTGTGCTCATGAATGCCAAAGTACTTACGCTTGGAACCAACGATAGCCCAGGAGTAGCGTGCCATCACATTCTGCGGCATACGTACGTCAGGGTTGTCATAGCGTCTCATTTCTGATGGCTGAATATTGTAAATAGTATTCGCATTATCAGGACCACTCGAATAGACGATATTGTACTGTGCCAGATGACGCTCACCAATGACGGTAATGGTACCGACAAGCTCGTTCTTCATCATCCTTCCTGCAGGCTTGATACGAACGATATTGTCCGAACACTGATTGCCCACGATCTTGGAGGTTGAGATGTCGACCATCTTGATATTCTCAGGCATGATGATATGGGTGGTGACATTCTCGTTGACATAGATAATCGTAGGCTTGCTGTCATCACCATAGTAGATTTCATCCATCACCGGATTATGGATGTAGTGGACGGGTGTTGTGTCGGGTTCAAAAGGTGTGTACTGTTCCTCAGCACTCACATAGGATGCTGTAGTGGCCAGCATTGCCAGTAATAACATGATCTTCTTCATATCGCTAAAAATTTAATTGTTTCCTGTATTGATGAGATAGACAATGGTGTTGTATTTGATACGTGCCTTGTTCTTGCGGATATTGCCTGCAACGGCATTGGAAGCACTCTGATACATATTCTGGAGTGCCTGCAGTGCGATAGCCTCGCCGGAGAGTCCGCCTCCATAGTCACTGGAGAGCTGGATATTCTGCTGCATAGCCTGTGAGCCGGCATCCTTCATCATATCACGAAAGGCACTCTCAGGTACATAGAAGCCTTCCATACCATCATTGTCAAAGACAGAGAGGCTGACCTTGATGAACTTATCCCTGACAAGGATGCTCGTGATGCTTGCCATGACTCGCTGCTGACCAAAGCCTGTGACGATACCATAGAGATACGTGCCTTTCTTGAGCTTCATGCCCTTGATGGTCACGTCATCAAGGAGCTTAAAACGGAGACGCGTGCCCTCATGTGCCTTGGTGGTCTTGTCGATCATCGCCTTGATAAGTGGCTCATCCACGGCATCCTCACAGCCAACAGTATGGAACTTGTCAGCTCCTGCGCTCTGCACCTTCTCAACGACAGCTGCCTTCTCTTCTGACTTCTCAGAAGTATTCTTCTTTCCCTTCAGCGACTCTGACTTACGGGAAGAATGACCTTCACTGTCTGCATCAGCATCATCGAGGGTGCCTGCAAGAGCCTTCTGACGGGCTGCAGAACGTCTCTGGATGGCATCGATCTCTGCTGCATAGTCATCAAAGTCATCACTCTGACTCCTGCCGTATTTGGAAGAGCTACCTCCTGAGTGTCCTCGTCCATTGCCAGCTGCACTATAGGAATTGATGTGCTTGCGGGATTCTGCGAGTGAACGCTCCATCTCTTCGACTTCCTTCTGCTCACGGATCTTGTCGGCATTGGCTTTGTCAATAGCATTGAGCTCGCTCTCGGAATAGCCACTACCAGTGGAATCCTTCTCTTCCTTGTCTTCACCGATACCTGTTACTGCGGTATAGGCTCCGTCCTCAGCCATGCGACGGTTCATCTCGGACATCTTGTCGCCCATATCCTCATGTGCTGCATCTGGCAGACTCATATTGATGGAGTCCGTCACCACACCGTGCTTGGCAGTGTTGCTGCCGTCACCCCAGAAATTGGAGATGATATATGCCAGGAACAGCAACGGCAAGAGGATGACAAGCGGAAAGATGTATTTCGGCTGCTTGAAATTGATCTTTTTCATATTACTTGTTTTCTATAGATTTTACAATATATTCGAGTTGATGATACTTGATCACGATATTCACGGAATCCTGATGGGTCTTGTAAGGCAAGGCTACAAGAGAATCGAGTTCTCCCTTGAGATTCTTTCCCTTGGTTATCATGCCCTGCATCTGGTCTGCCTGCAGGTCCTTGGCTTTCTGAATACGCTGAAAACCTCCGAACATCGGCTTCACATCTGCAATGGAACTTAGTTGCAGCTTATCAGTATTCCCTCCAGAGTCATTGCGGACGATGCTGATGATGCTGAGCGTTGCACCGATCACCAATGAGAGCATCAGAAGTCCTACTGTCCATCCAAGGGTCTTAGCCTTGTGGCGTTCAGCCCAACGGTTGGCAGCGGCTATTCGTGTCTTGATACGGAATTTTCGCTGAATCTTCTTGATGATGCCATTGGCATGTTCAGCTATCTTCTCATCCCTCAACTCCTTGACCTTCCTGAATTTCTTTTTCATATCCTTGTCCTTTAGTAATCAAGATCCTTGTTTTCAAGTGTTCTCCAGCCCGTGACAAGCAATCCATGAGGATTATTACGGGTTCTCGGCACGTTCTCAATGCCACCGGCAGTGATGATACTGCGCTTCAGGTCACGACTTCGTCGCTTGATGATCTGTGTACCGAAATACTTGAACTTACGGGTCTGCTCATCCAGCTGTATAGAGTCGCAGATAATCGTGCAGACCGCACTTGAAGAGATGATATCGCTATAGAAGCCATTCTCTTCCATAGCCTGTTTCTGCTTCATGGCTGTTCCGTCAGCCATATACATAGCCTTGGAGAGCGTCCACTTGATATAGTCATCATCAGGTGGAAGATTGAAGAAATACTGATGGAAGAGCTGGATATGTGCCTTGGCTTCCATGACGAAGTTGGCTTCTTGCTTGGCACGTTCTGCCAGGAACGGTATATCACCATCAATGACATAGATCTGCTGGCGGTCCTCAGTGATGAGTTTCGCAGCATAGAAAACGGTAAAGCCGCACATGGCTACACTGCCCACCACGGTGAGCAGCACAGTCGCGAGTGCGAGCCTTGTCTTCTGTTCCAAACTTTGTATTAACATAAGCAAATGATTAAGGGTTTACGGTATTATGGGATGATGATCAGTCATCATCATCGCCTGATCCTGATGCTGCACTGGCACTGCCATAAGATGGACTCTGACCAGTAGCACGAACCATTGAACTGTGGTAGATGCTCTGGGTGGCTGACGCCATTCCGCTTGCGCCCATTGCCACGGCTGTGCCAGCTGTACTTGCGGCAACAGGGGCAACGACCTTGGTAGCCGTAACACCACCGCTGACAGCACCTGCGACAGCTCCGGCAGCTACAGCACCGGCTGCAGAACCTGCACTTGAAGCAACACCGCCAGGGATAAGCCATGAGGCAACCTCTGGAACGAAGCGGATGACATAGGCTCCGACGAGCATGCCCATGGCATACATACAGTTGGAACCGATGCCCTGAAGACCGAGTGCTCCGATCTGACTCCACGAGTTCACCTGTCCCTGAAGAAGGTGGTCATAAGCCGTCATATCCTCCCTCAGGTTATACAGAAGGATGAAGTCTATGTAGTACAGACACATGTAGACCACGAATCCCCACAGCGAAAGGCTCAGGTACTTCGACATCCACTGTGACCACGCATTCGCGAAAGGCGGCACGATGCTCATGGCAAACATGATCGGGGCAAACGTGGCAAGGATCGTCAGGAAGATACGCTGTGCCACGAGCATACCGTAGTACGACATCTGGAAGATCAGCTCTCCGATGAAGCGTATCACGTCATTGATCCATTCCGAGATCTTGGTCTCAGCAAGGACAGCAGCCCTCTGGGCGTAATCATTGATAGTATCACCGAGGTTCTGCATGTTATAGATGAGCTTGTCCCACCAGTGGGCATCCTCACCAATCTCCTGTACCTGCTTGGCAGCAGAGATACTGTCCTGGATCTCACGGAGACGCTTGAGATAGCCATCCTGCTTCTGCGCCACCTTGAGCTCCATGGCAGCGACCTCTCTGTTCTTGGCTACCGCCATCTGCTTGGTGGTGTTCTCCAATGCCTTTCCTGGCACCGCCAGCTCATTGCAGATCCATGAACTTGAAGTGATACACATACTCAGAATGATGATACGGAGGAGCTTCATGATATCCATGGCTCTGCGTCCGAGCATCATCATCCAGCATTCATAGCTGCCAACACCAAGTGCGAGGCAGAGTCCGATAATACGGGCATATCCAATGGTGTCACCCAGAATGGCTGACTTCGGAAAGGTCTCCATGGCAACGAGGAGCCTGTCCAGACTATCATCGATAGTCGGAAGGCCCATCGTCAGGAGCATATCCGGTCCACAGCTGAGCAGCATGGATATATTCAATAGCATGTCTGTCATATCGTTGTCTTTTAATAGTATCGTTGTGCTATGCCTACAAGGTGGCTGACCTCACTGACAAGGTCGGCCATGCTCTGCTTGTATTCGTTGTAGGCTTTCTCACGCTTGGCGTTCTCAAGTCCGTACTGGAGTCCTGTGGTATGGATATACTCGATGTTTCGGCAGATGATGTCATTGCGCTTCTGCAGGTGGTTGACCTGGTAACTCATCTTGCCCTTGCTCTTTCTCAGGCAGTAGATGAGTCCGTCAGAGATGGACTCCTGCATACGGTTGAAGTCGTCCTTGAAGTTGCCATAGACAAGGTCGACCATACGGTCTGCCTCCAGGGCGACAGCTTCCTTGAAGAGGGGTTCCACCTTCTGTCGCTCTTCCTCGACCTTCTTCATCTTGGCTACCTGTTCCAGTTCAGCAGCTGTACGCACAGGCATGATGGTCTTGACATTGGACTTGCTTTCCTTGAAGTCAACACCGAGTTTAGAATGAAAGCCACGCCACTTCCATGTCAGATAGGCTCCACTGTAGTTCTTGTGGAACATATAGTACCACCAGTCCGGGGCAAAGTCCCAAGGACCAGTCTCCATGCTTCGCCACTGCTTCTCCTTCTGCTCGTCATGGACGATCATCTGCGCTGAAGCACACTGCAGCGAAAGCAACATAAGGGAAAAAAGTATTGTTCGTTTCATGATCGTATGTTTTTAGGATTGATTCCAGTTCGTGATAATCTCCGTGGCAATGGCGTCAGTGACCTCTGAGTTGAGGATGTCCCAGATATAGTCATAGCGGAAACCTCCTGTAGCAACGATGCTGCACCAGAGGTACGCCTGATCAATGATGCCACGGATATTGGTGATATAGGTATGGAGCTGATTGATGAGGTCAAGTTTCTCATCCATGGACGCTCGCATAAGGTTGATGCCACTGGCAGAGAACGTCAGATAGAGTTTCTTGATGTTCTTGATCTCTCGGGCGCAGGCATAGTTCGCCTCGGCATAGTACCATGCTATCTGTGGCTTTTTGAACATCGTCTGGGCTGATGCTGAGGTGAACTTGGCATACTCGCTGATGAGCTTGTAGAGATCAGTGCCAGTCGTTGCGATGGCACTGGCAAGGATGACATAGCTGTAGGCATTGTTCAGTTTGGAGTCAAGAGTGGAACGGGTGTCGTTATACTTGGTGGCTCCCTTGGTGACTAGACTCTGCTCACCATAGCTGGCAGTGATCTTCTCAAGGGCTCCGTCCTCGGCATTCTTCATGACCTTGTGAAGCTCGATGAGTGCACTGATAGCACCCACATCATTAGGAAAGTCAATGGCTCTGCAGGTCAGAGCCATTGACATCGCTGCTGCTAAAAGAAGTATTCTCGTTTTCATACGCCAAGGCTGTTCCAGTCATTGATAAGTCCATCCACCATGTTGGCTCCTGTAAAGAAAGCAGCCCAGGATTCAGGATCGACATTGAAGAGTGCATCCTTCCACGTGCCGACCTCGCACATCATGACCATGGCATCCATCTTGTACTTCATCTCCAGGAGATGGGTATAGATCTTGTTGGCAAGGTTCAATCGCTCGTAACGGTCAAGGAGGTTGTAGCCATCGTTCTTGTTATCCGTTGTGCTGATGGCATTGGTATTCCAACCGCATCCCTGACAAACGTAGACATATGGTGTTGAAGAACTTGTCGTCTTGATGGTCTTGATATTCGTACCGTCACACTTTGGACACTGGGTAGTCGTTGTGGCTTGCTTGTATGGATTACGGATCTTGCCGTTGTTGACGATATCCACGAAGTCGGTGACGAGCTGCTTGGTCTCTGCAACGATATTGGTGAGTTCATTCATACAGAGAAGAGTGTTCTTGCCGGGTGAACCGCTGATGGACTTGATGACCTGAGGCACATCGGTAAGGATATCGGTGGCACAACCGATAATCTCACCGTAGTACTTGCTTTCCTCACCAAAGCCACTGATATTCTGAAGGGTCAGCTGGTAGGTCTCCTTGATGACAGCCATGGTAGCTGTATACTCCATGATCTTCTGCTGCTTGCTTCGGATGGAGTCAAGGCGACCATTGTGCTGCTTCTCGATCAGCGTCTGTGCACCGGTGTTGGCAACAACCTGTGCCGCTGTCCAAGGATCAACGACAACACGCCAGTAGGCATGGCTCTGGAGAGCCATACCGAGTGCGGCAATAATGAATGTGATTCTTAGCTTTTCCATAATGGCATAATGGTTTGTTGTTTGTTTACTTTCACTGCAAAATCCAAATACTTGCGGATGCCGAGTTTCTTGCGGTCTTCCTCAATCCTGGTGATGGCTGTCTGAATATCGCCATAGTGGGCTTCATAGATCTTCAGGGCTTCCTTCTCGGCTCGCTCTGTAGTATATGCCCAATAGCACTCTGGCGGCTCCTCGACACCATAGACATCGGAATACTGACCTCGGCAGATCCACACTTCCTTGAAGTAGTTTCGTCCCTCATGGTTATTGAGGTTGTTGATGGTGAAAATCTGCTGACGCTGTACGGGAGTGAGTCCGAGGATGGCTGCAATATCATTATAGCGGTCCTTGAACTTGCTCTGGTCAAGCAGTATCTTCACATCGGAGTTGTTGATGATAGCCTCCTTGACAATCGGAGAATCAATCACATCGTTCAGCTCCTGGGTGACAACACCTGCGATACCATGGAACTTGCGGACGGTCTTGTAGAGATACTTGATGTACTCTGCCATCGTAGGACTGGAAATGGCTTTCCATGCTTCCTCGATGATGAGTGCCTTGCGTCCTTTCTTCAGGCGCATCTTCTGCAGGAATACGTCCATGATGATGAGTACGACAATCGGGAACAGCACAGGATCATCCTTGATCTTATCGATCTCGAAGACAATGAACTTCTCACCGAAGAGGCTGGCATCGACATCGTTGTTCAACGTGTGTTCCTGCTCACCGCCCTTATAGAACTGTTCGAGGATAGCGGCAAAGTCATCGATATCGAACTCGATGTTCTTATCCTTCATGATCTGAGGGATGCGCTCCAGTGCATACTCATAGTAGCTGTTGAAATTCAACTCGGTGACATGCATCTGCTTGCGCTGCTTCTCGATACGGTCTATCTTCTTCTCGATGCGCATGAGGTACTTGGTCTCGATGAGCTCCGGCATGAGTCGCATCAACTGACGGTTGGCGGCTTCCTTCTCACCGTCTGCAGCGCCCTTGTCATTGACAAGCTTATGCAGCTTCTCGACCTGACGGGCAACCGTTGCATGGTGTGACTTCTCTTCCTCAGTGTACTCGTCATCAGGAAGGTCTTCATTTGTGGTATCTGAAGATTTCCTTCCCTCAAGTTCAGGGATGTCATAGGAATCGCCGTACTTTTCCTCGATCTTCTCCTCATAGTGCTCGTAGGCTCCGTTCTTCTTGTCCTCCAATAGAAGGCGCTCCCTTAGTCGGTTGCGGTCTTCCTCTGAGAACTTCTCGAACGGATGGAAATACTCATCGTAGTATTCCACGATGGTCTGGTTGACGATCTTATCCTCAATCTTGGTCGGTGCCTCGTTGCCCTTGAAGATGAGGAAGATGAGGGATTTGAGGAAGTTCTTCTTCTCACCGAAGTTCTTGTCATACTCCTCCTGCGTGATCTTGAAAGGGTTCATGGAGATAGGATGCTCCTTGCTGTAAGTGATATAGGTACCCTTGAAATAGGCACAGATACCTTCGTAGGAGTCTCCGGTATCGACCATGACGACATCGGTGTCCTGCTCAAGGAGCTGACGGACAACGCTGTTCATGTGGAAATATAATGTTGCTTGATTATCAATTAGTTACAAAGTAAAAGGTACAAAAATATTCGCATAGAAATCCAGTAATTTATTGACATTATATGCTATTGACACGTTGTCGCATTAGCAAACTTTAATA
>Ga0256406_1005883_pt1 | contig 12720 bp, 11 predicted proteins | sample RumenRJG_03DNA_FD_185986 | JGI IMG/M metagenome (GOLD analysis project Ga0256406, IMG submission 185986) | Bovine rumen microbial communities from Lethbridge, Alberta, Canada - RJG_03 | ecosystem: Host-associated > Mammals > Digestive system > Stomach > Rumen | place: Canada: Alberta | collected...
TATATGGTTGAAGGCTCCAAAGTGACAATTAGACCCGATAGTTATTAATGGTAAAAATGATTGTGATGATTCTTTACTTTGATAGGAGTCCCATGCTGTTAAGTATAGGTGTTTGTCAAAAAAAGAATTATCATCGATGGAAATGTATTTAGCGCCGACTAGAAAATCGATTTTCTGAAAAAGTGCAGATTGGCCAATATGCTTAAATTGCTTTCTTAACCATAAGGTTCGTATGTAGTTGATTCTGCGTTGCATACACTCATGTCTTTTGGGTGAGTAAAAACACGAACAGATTTTTACAACTATATAATATATGTGTTCAGTAAAGGTCATATATGAATCTCGGCTATATTACTTAATATAGTGTTTTTTGGAATAATCTGCGTGAAACTGCGCTTATGCAGGCTTTTATGCTGACGTAAATTCCCCATAAAAAGAGAGCTAATTGCGGATTAGATGCTTTACATAAGGAAATCCAGTGCTCACTGTACTTGTCGTAATTATGTTTGCTTTGGAGTCGGCTTTGATTCCGAAACCATTCAAATAAGCCGCAATTAATCCATTTCTTCCTAGAAACATCTTTTATTTCATTGTGTTGGTAAAAGATAAAGTGCTGAGAATTGTGAGAGTCTTCCCCGGCGGGTAAAAATAGTTGACGATTGATGTTGTATTTCCAGAAACAGTACATGTAAGAAAACTGATCTCTAAAGGAGTAGTGTGTTATCCACCACCACCATTCTTCGTCGGCTTGTTTCATTCTTTCGCTATGTGTGCGAAAAATGATGTTGTTTTCGTTGAGCCCGAAATGCTCTGGAAAGCCGTTTTTCATCATTGCGTGACATTGATTAATTGCAATATAATCGTGTTCGGCACGCATTGTACACATATCGTAGGCATGACGGTAGATACAGTCTCTTCCTGTGAGAACTAATTGTATTCCTGCAGTATCATAATTTTTTTCAAAGCATTCTATAAAACGATTGTAAACCCATGTGTCAGCAATTTGAATATTCGCATCAATGTAAAGCGAAGCCTGATAATCTTTTAAAAGTGTTTCTGGGTGTGTTTTGGGATAGCGGGAAAGACGTTTGTTGTCTTTTTTTACGATTTGTGGTATTGGATGAACTTTCCAAATGCCAATTTCTTTCTCTGTATAGTCATTAGAAAAAAGAATATAGTCAAATCTGTCATCAGTTACTAAAGGTTGATGAATGGTTCCGTATCTACCGACCATTACAGTGTATATGACAAATTTAGCTGGCATATTATTAAAGGTGTTTAAAATTTTTCAGATTAATTAGCTCGCCGAATTTTTCGTCCCATTTTGGCGGGTCAAATTTTTCGAATCCTGCGCCGGGATATAAAGTTAGTTCTCCTATATAGATTCTATTTTGATGTTCATAAAAATCAACCCGAAGAAATCGAAAGTGTTTTGCGATTTCTTCGCTAATTTCAACCATTCTTTCGAAAAAAATGGGTTGAGTTAAAGTTTCTGTTTCTTTAGGGTATTGTTTTGTAAAATTTAAAGGGTTCCATTTTCTGTCGAAAAATGTAACATGTAAACCATCTTTTGAAAAACGTTTACTGCATACAAAACAGTTTTCCACTTTGCTATTAAATACTTGAAATTTATAGTCGTTTAAATCTGTTGATTCTAAATATTTTTCCGCAATGATTTGAGGCGTGACATTTTTGTATGGCCATTCTCTTGATAATGTATAGTATTTTACTTTTAATGCGTTGGTCAGTTTTTGTTTTGCATCGGCAATGTCAAAGGAATTTTTATTTTTGCAGATAATTGTGCTTCCTGAATCGTGAGTACATTTTAACACAAATTGATTTGGTAATTTATCAAAGTCAATGTCGTCTACATGTCCCCAAACACCAAGCAATGGAATTAGGTATTCCTCACCAATCTTTTTTGCAATATATTTTCGAACTTCATATTTATCAACAAGTTGTGTATAAAGAGGGTTTCTGTCATATATTTTTAGCCATTGAAGTTTTTCATTGAATGTTTTAGGATGTTTCCAATTCATCCAATATCCCATTTTGCTTCGGAACATTAAAGAAAGATACCATTTGTCAGGCATCCAATTTAAACGGCCTGCTTCTGCCCAATTGTCAAAAAAGGAAATGGGACGTTTAATGTATGTTTTTAGCTGTTTGAGATAAGCTCGAATAGAATACATATTAATCCAATTTATATTCGACAGAATCTATATAATGGTTGCCCCAGCCTTTTTGCCATCCGCTATACGCTTCTTGAGTATTTTTATTTTTATAAAAAATTTGGCAGAAAAGGACATTCTTGACGATGTCATAATCGGTTGTTCCGTGAGAAACATCTTTTATGCCGAGGTTGAAATAAATTTTATAATTTCCCTTTGCCAGTGTATGATTTTTTATGGTAAGTTCTATGTTGAAAAAAGCTTTATCTGGAGCATTCAGAATAGGGGAGGCTGTTGTTGATTCACAATTACCACTCATATTTACTGCATGAGTACCAATAGTGAATTTTTTTATAGATGGATTATTCCTTTTTATTTTCACCCTAAATTGTAGCGGTTCGTCGGTCGCTAGGTGTTCAATGTCCGGGTTTAGCATTTCTGCTTCAACAAATTCTAAATCTTTAGGAAGTTTTATATCCCGGTGGTCTCGATCATTGATAATGACTTTTCGCTCGCAATTTTTGACATTTGAGTCCGTATAGTAATTTATTGCCTCTTCCACTTCTCCATCAAATGCCACTTGTCCCTGATTCAGTACAATTGCTCTCTTGCACAGATTCTTCACCGCGCCCATATTATGACTCACGAACAGCACCGTGCGTCCTTCGCCGCGGCTTACGTCCTGCATTTTGCCGATGGCTTTTTTCTGGAATTCGGCGTCGCCCACGGCCAGTACTTCGTCCACCACGAGTATTTCGGGTTCCAGGTGTGCCGCGATGGCGAACCCGAGGCGTACGGTCATGCCGCTGCTGTAGCGTTTCACAGGGGTGTCCAGGTAGCGCTCGCAGCCGCTGAAGTCCACAATTTCGTCGAGTTTGCGGGTAATCTCGGCGCGGTTCATGCCCATGATGGCGCCGTTCATGTAGATGTTCTCACGTCCGGTCATCTCGGGGTGGAATCCGGTGCCCACTTCGAGGAGGCTCGCGATGCGGCCCCGTGCGCGGATGGTGCCTGTGGTGGGGGCGGTCACGCGGCTCAGCAGTTTGAGGAGCGTGCTCTTGCCGGCTCCGTTCCTGCCGATGATACCCACGACGTCGCCCTGTTCCACCTTGAAGTTGATGTCCTTCAGGGCCCACACGTATTCGCTGTCGCCCTTGTGCGCGCGGTCGTTGACTTCGCCCACCTTGAGATAGGGGTCTTCGCGGCGCAGTACCTTGGTCTGCCAGAACCTGTTCAGGTCGTGGCTGAGCGTCCCGGTGCTCACTAGCCCCAGGCGGTACTGCTTGCTGATGTTTTCGAACTCGATCGCGGTCATGTTATTGAGTAATATAGATTCTTGCGTGGTCTGTGGAATGAATGATTGGAAAAATAGCGCAAATACGCCCCGAAAATAGACTTTACATACAATATTTCTTTATAACAGGAATTCTGCTCAATATACAAGTAACTAAAAAACTTGAAAGGAATGTCATAATCGTTCTAATCGGGATGTCGAAAATTTGGGGAATGCCGATTGCGTAAAAGCCTATTCTGTAGAAAATACCGTTAAAGAAGTCGTGGACCAGATACATTCCAAAAGAATATTTCCCAAGTAAGCCAATGAGTTGTATTTTTCTATCGGATAACTTAATTTTGGAACAGATTTCTTTGACCAATAAGAATATTGCTATTGCCTGAATTGCGACATTGGGGGTGAAATTTGTATATAACACCTCAATACCTCGATTATATTTATAACTGATTAGCGATGTCCCAATAATCTGAAAAATGACTGAACATGCAGCCGATATATACACAATATATCTCATTTTGGGGGGCAAATAGAATCTAGAGAAATAGTATCCTAGAATAAAGTAGCATGAATAGCCAAGGAATTCTTTTAAGCTGAAATATAATCTAAAACTTTTGTCGGCGAAAAAAAGAAACTCTTGTAAAAGGGGAAGCGCACATCCGCAAGAAAGAAATAATATAAGGAGATATCGGTAATGTTTTTCTGTTGCATTTTTTGTGAAAATGCGAAAGATGGGAACGAACATATACAAGCCAATGATTAGGTAGAGAAACCATAAATGGTACCATGTCGGCCCTAAAATAAATTCTTTTAAAGCCTCCATAATGGCCATGTTAGAATTGGCTTTTTCAAGTAAAACTCTTTTGATAACGTTTGCTGATTGATATACAATTCCCCAAAAAAATAATGCAACGACAATTCTGAAGATATATTTGCGATATAATTTTTGTATGGATACTTCCTTTTGTGGATTCAAAAAAAACATTCCGCTGATCATGATAAAGACAGGAACAGCCCATCGAGTTAAGCTGTCGTATATATTAGCAATTTGCCAACCCAAACTAGAAACTGGATCGTTGTAAAAGAAGTAAGCGCAAATATGAGTGGCCATGATGGCAAAGACTGCTAATACCCTTAGGATATCCGGATATACGATTCTTCTGTCCAATTCTAAATTTGCGTTTTGTTCCATTTTTTTTGTCTCGCTGTTGGCTACTTAGTTGCTTTGGCGCTTTTTTAGTAAATAGCTCTCGTATATCAAGTGGCTGGTCATTTTGAAAAATTCTTTGTTGATTGTGTCAAGCCCTATTTCTTCTACAAGTGTTTTCTTATCGCTGAAAAGGTCTGTACCGAATCCGAGGCGGTTCCCTACGATATCGAAGTTTATTGAACTGAGAATGGTGGGGAACATATCTATATCGGAAAAACGTCTTTTTTCTTCGGAAATTGGAATTTTTGCTGGATTTATAAAAAAGTTAATCCACTTTCTATCAGGAAAATCTTTTACTAGACGGGTTCCCATAAAAAGGTGGTCTCCAAATACAATAATGGTGGTGTTCTCGTAGAAAGATTTATTTTTTAACGAGACAAGGAATTTATTAAGTTCTCTAGAAACACAGCGTGCGGAAGCCTTGAGGAGTTCGTCTTTGTTGCTTTCGTCGGAGGCTTTTATGCAGTCCGGGTCATAAAGCCCATGGGGTGAATGGGTGTCAATGGTGAAGAATGTTAGGGAAAATGGTTCTGATATTGTGTCTAGGATTTGACCGGCAAATCTAAATGCATCTTTATCTTGAACGTTTTTGAATCCCTGTTTTTTTACGAAATTATCATAGTCTAGATTTAATCGTTGTGCTAAATCATCTGGGCCGTAAACTTCATTTATTTTTTGGTCTAGAGCAAGATATTGAAATTGTTTATAAAGACCAGGATTACCTTGGAAAAAGATCTGCTTGTAGCCGTTATCGTTTAGGATTTTGTATATGCTTTTGTAATGGTGAATTATGGGCATTTTTTTATAGTTGAAAACATCTGGAATGCCCAATGAACGAGAGATCATTGCAGAAAATGTGGCGGCAGAGCCATGAGAATCTAATCCTCCTCCAATATGCTTGCCGTTTTTCCCGAAACTTAGATTTTGTAAGGCTAGTTCTGTAATTTCAGGAATAAGATTTGTGTCTTGATTACCTCCATGTTCCTTGTCGGAGAATGTTGTCTCTAGCGATTCAATGTATATCAGAATAAGGTCCCGCTTGTGTTCGGGAGGTGTGATCTTGACTGTGTCGGGATTGACATAGTTTTCTACAAAGAACTTTGAATAGAACGCATTTTTTTCGGGTTCGTCGTTCAGGATGTGTATGTAATCGGATATAGGGATGTCACTGATAAAGAGTACTGTGGTTGCAACGAAATATGCTCCGATGGCAGTCAATCTCTTTTTTGTGCTGCCCAAAATCGTGTACAGAAAAACGGTAAGGATTGCTGTTATTATGATTGCTTGGGGAATGGTTGTGGATAGGTATTGCTTGAACATCCCGTAGGCAAAGTCATCGAATGGTTCTTCTAGAGTGAGTAATACGGTATGTGCGTTTCTAAGCGGGAACGTGTTTAACGCCCAGACGATTCCTGTTCTAAAATGAACTGCTAAAAAGAGAAGTACAACTATGAGTGGTATGTGAATCGGTTTGAAATAGTTTGTTTTCTTGTATGTTTGGGTATGCCAATTTAAGGCGATGAGAACCACGAAGGAGAGTATGAATACGACAGAAACGGCTGACGGCTCTATTTCGAAAAAATAGTGCTCGGCTATAAAAACAAGGCATGCCGCTATTGCGACTAATTTTATGGACAGAATGATTATGTTCTTTATTCTGCTATTTTGCATAATGAGTAATATAGATTAAAAGCCGCTTAGTGGCGAACTTGTGTGGGTGAAGTGGCTGAATTGGGGCGATTTTAGCTGGTTTTGACTTTTTTTGAAATGGTAGACATATTGAGCAAGTATTATAGATTATATATTTCTCATATGCCATTTAAACGTGCGTTTTTGTATTCGCTAGCTGTCAACTTGTTCTTTTTGGTGCTTTGCCTTGTTTTTGGTGACATCAAGTTTGGGGCGATAGATGACTACTTTATGGCGGCGGTGCTGACCGGTGCCCATGGCACCGATTATAACCCGCACCTGCTTTTTGTGAACGCAATTTATGGCTACGCGTTGTTGCCTCTGTATCACTTGTTCCCTAAGGTGGGGTGGTATTACATTGGTGAAATGTTTGCGGTGTTCGCGTCTTTTACGGCTGTCGGCTATGTGCTGTTGCGGCGTTGTGGCGAGCGTTGGGGACTTTTGCTGGCGACGCTTTTTGCGGCCATGTTCGCTAGCGATTTTTATTTGGTTATCCAGTTTACGCAGTGCGCCTCTATTTTGAGTGCTGCGGGCATGTTGTTGTTTGCTCATGGTTTGGTGGATTGCCGCGCCCCTAAAGGGGCTCGCAATGACGTAATCATTCCTATTGTGTTGGGAGTTTTGCTGTTGCTTTGGGGTTCCGTGATGCGTTGGGAAGCATTTTTGATGGGAATGCCGTTCTTTTGCGTGGGACTGCTGTTCAACCTGAAGCAATGTTGGAAGTCTCGGTGGATTACGGTGGCGGGTCTTGCGGTAATGTTTGCGGGGGCCTCTGCCATGCATCATTTTGATGCTTCCTTGTATAAAAATGCGGAGTATGCGCCTTATATAGATATTCAGGGGCCGCGTGCTGCTCTGGGGGATGGTTCCAACTATAATCAGAATGCCGTTTACGAAGATCTTGAAGAAATGGGTAAGTCTGGTATAGATTACCACATGCTTACTGAATGGATCTTCTATGATACCGAGACGTTCGCTGCTGATAGTCTGCGTGCCATTGTCGATGTAATCGGTAATTATCGTGGTAAGACAGAGCGTGGAAATATTCCGCAGTTGTTGTTGAATGCGCTGGGACATTCGCTGCATTCGCCGCTGTTTTGGACTTGGTTCATTTTCTGCTTGCTGGTATGGGCGACCAACCGCAAAAAGTTCCTGTATTTGTGGGCAAGTCTGGGTGTGATTTTGTACCTGATGTCCATGTTGCTAGCTATGGACCGTTTGGTGTACCGTGTAGAAAGCGGTTTCTGGCTTTATGCGGCGGTACTTGCGGTGCCGTTGTGGGGGAGGTTCCGCTATGAGTTGCCACGTAGGTTGGCTGTTGCTGTGGTCGCGGTGATTGCGTTTGTGAATTTGTTTAGTTATGCCGCTAGCGGAGAAATGGTTCGTGATCCGGCTTCTGGTGAATCTCGCACCATTACCATCGAGGATTCTACCGACTATGATCAAGTATTTGCTTACATCGATCGCCAACCGGACAAGATGTTCCTGCTGAGCATGAACGCATACATGCGCTTTAGTCACCATAAGAATCCGCCCTATTTGGCCGAACCCATCGGCAGTTATCGTCGCACGGTTTCTTTGGGTTATTGGACCCCGTACTTGCCGGAGATTACTCAAACGCTTGCGGAGTTTGGCGTAACGAACCCCATGAAGGATGTTGTTCATGACAACGTAATCGTGATTAACGAGGGCCGGTTGGGTGATTTCTTGCAACGTCACTATTATGATAGCGTCGCGGTTGATACGCTCAAGGTTATTGGTGAAATGACGTTCTTCAAGTATCGTCTGGTTAACGCAGGGGTGGCCGATTCGGCTGCAAAGGGGGCTGAATAATGAAACTCCTTTATCCGTTGATTGCGAGCGCCCTTATCACCATTGTGCCCTTCTTGCTGACTTTCGAAAAGGGGCAAGATATTGTTCGCGGTCTCTTTGGCTTTGAAGAATTTTGCTTGCTGATGCTTTTTGTATTGGTGAAAAGTTTTAGAAGGCTGCGGTGGGTGCTGCTACCGGTGATTGGCGCGGCGATGGTGGTTGTCGCTTGGCTTGACTTGCAAAATTTGCTCGCCATCAAGGGTTGGTCTACAGGTTGGTATGGCGTTGTGCCTTTTGCAACTTGTGGCCTTGCCGTTGCCATGATGTGGAAGGTGAAGCCTTTCAGCGCGAGTGCAATTTCGTTCATTCTTTTCGTGACGCTGATTGCGCACTTGTTTGCTTATAACCAGTATGCGGCGCAGCCTTTGGCGCAGTTCCCGGTGGTGGACTATATGAGTCGTACAGCCCCTAAGCCGGTTGCTCGTAAGGAGTTGTCTGAATCTTTTAAGGCGAAGTATTTTACTACCGATTCGGCGACGATTACGCGCGGCTTTGTTGATTCGACACGCACGAATGTGTTGGTGCTTGTCGAAAGCTGGGGAATCCCGCTAGATACGAATCGCTTTGCAAAACAGCTGCAGATTTTTGATGGTATTCCGAATCAGATAGGTGCGCATCATCGTATGTATAGCCGCACAAGGACTGCCGAACGTGAAGACTTGATTTATAGCGTCTCGCGCGATTCAACGGGCCGTCGTGACACTGTATTTATACCGCAGGTGCTGCGGGCTCAAGGTATAAAGACGCTGTTTGTTTACGGTGGCGATAGCTTAGTGCAAATGCGCAACAAGTACATTCGCAATGTCGGCTTTGATGAAACGTTCTTCGGTATTTCGGGTAATTCTGGGGTGGAGCCGCGCACAGACCGTGAGTCTGCGGCCCTGCTAGACAGCTTGCTAAGTGTGCAAGATTCCGCAGTGCGCTTTATTGCCTGGACTACGCTAGATACCAAGTTTCCGTTGCCTGGCTTCAAGGATCCCTATAGGATAGATGTTGCTGCAGTGGATTCCGTCTATACTGAATGCTTGGCTGGCACATTGCAACTGGTTGCGGGCCTTGCGAAAAAGCACCCGGATGTACGCTTTATTGTGCAGGGTGACCACAATCCGATCCTTTCTCCGTTAAAGTTCCAGGAAAAATTCTACAAACGCTGGGTGCCGTTCGTGGTACTGAATTAAAAAGTTCTTTGCGAAAAAAAAGATTCTCTTTGACAACCCCCTCGATTTCGAGGGGTTTAACATTTTTATGAAAAGGGAGAAATTCTTGTCATAGGGATTGACAATGTCGGTCCTCGGAATTATATTTATTGGTGAACAAATGTTCTAGTGCTCAAAGTTTCAAAACGCTGCGGTTTCACGCTTGTCCGCAGCAACAGGAGTAAAAGATGAATGAAAAAGAGGTGTTGCCGGCTACCGAGAAGAACGAGATTATCGTATATCAGCCGGAGGGCGGAGAATTCCACATCGAGGTCCGGGTAGAAAACGAAACTGTCTGGCTCACGCAGGCACAGATGGCGGAGTTGTTTGGCACTTCACGAACAAACATCGTTGAACATATTGGCCATATCTACGAAGAAAACGAGTTAGACCTAGAGTCAACCTGTCGGAAATTCCGACAAGTTCAAATAGAAGGTTCTCGAAGGGTTAAACGTCAGATTCCGTTCTACAATCTGGACATGATTCTGTCACTCGGTTATCGGGTCAAATCAGCTGTGGCGACAAAATTCCGTCGTTGGGCTAATCAAGTCTTGAAAGAGCATCTGCTCCGAGGTTGTAGCGTCAATCAAAGGCTCGTTTCGCACGAAAATAGGCTGGAAAACCTTGATTCCCGAGTTATTTACCTCGAAAAGCAGGTGGATTTCTTCGTAAAGGCGAACTTGCCGCCAAGCGAAGGTTTGTTGCCTGCTCATGCGCATTGGAGTGGTTACGAATTTGCCGTGCAACTGGTGCGGTCTGCAAAAAAGGAACTCATCATCATTGATCCGTATGCAAACGATATGGTTCTTTCTCTTATGGCAAAACGTGCCGAGGGGGTAAATGCAACCATCTATTCCGCCAGAATAACCCATGCCATGAGAGAAGAAGAGACTCGTCTGAACAGGCAGTTTCCGACTGTTCACTTGGAAAATATGCGTGAAGTTCACGACCGTTTCGTTATCGTCGATGATGTGGTTTATCATGTAGGAGCGTCATTCAAGGATTTGGGAAACCAGATGACTGCTTTTTCAGTGTTGAACTTTATTACCAAGGAGCAGGTGCTCGCGATGGTGAAGTGACTCGAATTTAATTAAATGTTCTAGTGCTCAAAATTTCGAAACGCTGCGGTTTTACGCTTGTCCGCAGGGAGGTAATGATGAAGAAAAATGTGGCCGTTGTGCCAACCAAAGCCGGGTTTTCCCTTATAGACGAAAATTTGCTCAAGTCGCGGATTTGTACCATCTGCGGGGTGAAAAAGTTTGAAATGTTCGTGACATGTATGTGTAAATTATGTATATTGTAAATATATTGGTGCCGGAGTATACCAAAGGAGGTTCGAAAATGGCGAAATCAAAATTCATAGATGAGCCGATTGACGAAGAAGAACGTGCTCTTATGGAAGCTATTGAGAATGGGGAAACTGTTCCGCTTCCGCAAGAAGAGGAAGATCGGATTCGCGCTGACATTATGTCTGCTTCGGCGAAGAACATCACCATTCGTATGCAACTTGATGACCTGAACGGCATTAAGAAAATGGCGAAGGCTGCGGGCATGCCGTACCAGACGCTTATCAATTCTATCATCCACCGTTACGTGACGGGCGGTATTGTTTTCAAGGTTGCTGTGTAGGTCTATTTATACCGAATTCGGTACAATTGTAAAGGGGTCGAAATCGCCTCTCCCCTTCATGTGTCGAAAAATGCTGGTTTTAGTTGCTTTTATGTGCGGAAAAATGTCTTTTATTGCACAATTTTCTAGAATTAAACAAAATTATCTGTTGTTACTGGACGATTTTTGTAAAAATGATAAAATTGTCTAGTTTGGTAAATTCCTCGCTTTCGAGGTGTTTATTTTTTTTGAAAAAATTTATGCTCTTGGCGTTGACAATGTCAGTCCTCGGAATTATATTTAGTGGTGAACAAATGTTCTAGTGCTCAAAGTTTCAAAACGCTGCGGTTTCACGCTTGTCCGCAGCATAAGGAGTGAAAGATGAATGAAAAAGATGCGTTGCCGGCTGCCGAGAAGAACGAAATTATCGTGTATCAGCCGGAGGGCGGAGAATTCCACATTGAGGTGCGGGTAGAAAACGAGACCGTTTGGCTCACGCAGGCGCAGATGGCTGAGTTGTTCTCTACGGACAGAACGTCCATTAATAGACACATCCGCAATATATTTCAAACTCAGGAATTAGACGAAAAGTCAACCTGTGCAAAAATTGCACAGGTTCGTATGGAAGGCGGAAGGGCTATTAAGCGAATGCAACCCTTTTACAACTTGGATGTGATTATTTCTGTTGGTTACAGGGTTAATTCCATTTGTGGTACCCGTTTCCGCCGTTGGGCCAACCAAGTGCTTAAGGAGCATATGCTTAGGGGTTTTAGCATTAACCAACGGCTCATTTCGCATGAAAATAGGCTGGAAAACCATGATTCTCGCATAATTAACCTCGAAAAGCAGGTGGATTTCTTCGTAAAAGCGAATCTGCCGCCAAGTGAGGGCTTGTTGCCTGCGCATGCACATTGGAGCGGCTATGAATTTGCCGTAAAACTTGTACGGTCTGCGAAAAAGGAACTCGTTATTGTTGATCCGTATGCCAACGACTTGGTTTTATCTCTTATGGCAAAACGTGCCGAAGGGGTAAATGCAACCATTTATTCCGCCAGAATTACTCATGCCATGAGGGAAGAAGAAGCCCGTCTGAACAGGCAATTTCCTACTGTACACTTGGAAAATATGCGCGAGGTTCACGACCGTTTCGTCATTGTTGACGACGTGGTTTATCATGTGGGGGCATCATTCAAGGACTTGGGAAACCAGATGACGGCGTTCTCGGTGCTAAACTTTATTACCAAGGAACAGGTGCTCGCGATGGTGAAATGATGGCTCAATTACACCGTATCCATGAAGGTGCGCTGGATCTTGTTGAAGACGATTACGCCGAGGGCGAGGATGAAGGCTGCGAAGCAGGCTGTGTAGCCGAGGGCGGCCCAGCTGAATTCGCCCACGCCGAGCATGCCGAACTTGAAGGTCTCCATGATGCTGGTGAGCGGGTTAGCCTGCATTAGCATTTTCAGGCGCGGGTCTTCGATGGTGCTGAGCGGGTAAATCACCGGCGTGGCGTACATCCATAGTTGCACGATAAACGTGAGCAAGAATGTGAGGTCGCGGTATTTGGTGGTGAGGCTGCTGAATAGCACGCCAAAGCCAAGTGCGAGTGCCGCGATGAGCACGATGAGTACGGGCGTGAGCAGTAGGTAGATATTCGGGTGCACCGGGGCGTCAGTGAAAATC
>Ga0256406_1005888_pt1 | contig 12710 bp, 9 predicted proteins | sample RumenRJG_03DNA_FD_185986 | JGI IMG/M metagenome (GOLD analysis project Ga0256406, IMG submission 185986) | Bovine rumen microbial communities from Lethbridge, Alberta, Canada - RJG_03 | ecosystem: Host-associated > Mammals > Digestive system > Stomach > Rumen | place: Canada: Alberta | collected...
TCTCGAGGGAGCCGAGGCTGCAGTGCGGGTAGTCGAGCTTCAGCTTGCTGAACATCTTCTCCGCCGTGGGGATGTTCCCGAGCTCGATCATCTCGGAGATCTCCTTCGCCTCGGCGTTTATCCGGCGGTCCTCGTCGGCGAAGACGCGCCCGCAGCGGGAGCATTTGTTGCCCGCGAGCTCGACGTTCCCGCACTTGGGGCAGATCCTGCGGATCTCACGGCCGCATATGGGGCAGAAGTTGGTGTCCTGGCGCATGTCGATGAGCCCGCCGCAGCCGGGGCAGAACCTGAGCTCCGGCCCGGAGCCCGAGAAGTCCGCCGCATATCCGCGCTCGCAGCAGCGCACCTCGAGCACCCTGATGGCGAGGTCGGTGTCGGCCGCCTCCCCCGCGACGTAATGCGATATCAGCCCGTAGATGAAGTTCCGGTCCATGCGCTGCCACCGGTTGCGGTCCAGGGCCTCCACGGCCGGCTCCATGATCCTCATGGACTCGCCGAAGCGGGTGGCCCTCTCCAGTTTCTCGTCGGGCGATATGACCAGAGCGGTCTTGCGTATGGCCGTCAGGTAGGCGTTCTTCCTCGGGAAGTCCCTCTGGATGTTCCTCATGCGGGCCTTGGCGCTCCCGAAGGCGTTCCTCAGGTCGGCAGGGCTGGAACCGGAGTCGAGCAAGGCGTTCCTGAGGCCCATCTCGGGCATCATGATGAGGGTGTTCACCAGCTCCATCGGCGTGTACAGGCCGAGGTCCCGGAGGGTCTCGTACGCCGAGACGATGTCCGGGTCCTCCAGCTTGGGTATCTCGGCCTCCTTCAGGCCCGAGGCCTGCCTAACTGTGAAGGCGGTGACGTCGTCGCCCCAGTTTATGGCCCTTGTGAGGTCCCCGACCGCCCCCTCCGGGATGTACGTGCTGCCGTCCTTGAGGGTGACGGCGTAGCGCTTGAGCGCCGACGCGTAGGCGGACAGGAGCTTCTTCGCCGACTCGAACTCCCCGTGCCTCAGGGTCTTGTTCATCATGGTCGTGCGGATCGCCGGGAGGTCCTCCAGGTGGTGCGAGGCCTCGACCTCGGTGCGGAAGTTCGGGTGCTCGCAGTCCTTCTTCCATCTGGCGGCCGCGGCGTCGATCCTCTTGGAGATCGATTCGTCGGTGTACTTGTCCTCCTCGAACGGGTTGAGCCCCAGGAGCCTGCAGTAGTTCTCCCTCCGGCCGTCCGTCAGCTCGCCTCCTCGCGCAGCCCGTCGCTGTCGGCCGCCATCTGCGTCGCGATGGTGCTGAACCTGCGCCTCAGGTCCCCGAGGGACGCCAGCTTCTCGGCGTCGGAGAGCGACGCTATCTGCTTCAGGAACGAGAGGTCGGACTCCCCGAACCCGATGGCCAGCACCCTGATGCCGTTGCTCCTGCATTCCTCCGCCTCCTCGACGGCGCGGTCCCTGTGCCCCCATCTCCCGTCGGTAAGGATGATCACGGTCCTGCTGCCCTCGGTGCCGAACAGCATGTCCTCTGCCACCGGCAGGGGGCTGGCATCGGTCCCCCTGCCCAGTTTCCCGATCTTCATGTCGGCGAGCGCGGAGGAGATGGGCGCGGTGTTGGAGGACATCTCGATGTAGGTGCGGACCCTGTCGGCGAAGCCCACCAGCCCGACCCTGGTCCTCGGCCCGGTCACCTTGTTCACGAAGTCCCTGACGGCCTCCTTGACCTCCTGCAGGTTCCCTTCCATGCTGCGGGACAGGTCGATGCAGATGACGATCCCGGAATCGATCGGGACGTCGACGGTGCGGTTCCCGGGGGCCTCGCCCATCCATCCGATCTCGTCGGCGGCGGGAGCGGGCCTGGGGGTGACGACGAGCCTTTTGTCGTTCTGCATGGCCGAGACCTGCACGGTCCCCTCCTTGCTGTAGGAGTACTCGAGGTCTATCACGGCCGAATCGCCGTAGTTCTCGAAGCCGCGGATCTCGTAGCGCGCGGTCACGGCGCAGTCCAGGGGTATGTCGCTTTCCCCCTGCAGGGTGTACACCTCGATGACATCGGTGCGGTTCTTCGGCTCTATCCTGAGCGAGCGCCGGCCGGTGCACGGTATGTTGGAGTAGATGGGGATCACCACGTCGTTCACGTAGCGGTTCCCCTCGGGGTCGGCGGCGAGCACGCCGAGGCTGTGCGAGGTGACCTCGGAGAAGTTGGGGACCGAGCTCCTCGGCCTCTCGGAGTACATATCGGCGAGCACGGCGGCCCCCTTGGCGACCGCGGTCTCCGCGTCCCGGCGGACGACGACCTTCCACGGGCCCATGGAGGCGACGTAGTCCCTGACCATCGGCATGCGCGAGGACCCGCCCACGAGGATGGCGTCGTCTATGTCGGAGGGTTTGAGCCCGAGGTCCTTCAGAAGCTCGTTCACGATGTCGCCGGTCTCCTCCAGCAGCCAGCGGGACTCGGTCTCGAACTCGCTCCTGGTTATGGTGTACCCGGAGCCGTTCTCCCCTCCGCTCTTGCCGAAGCACTCGATGCGGGCGCTGATGCTCTCCTCGTCGGTGAGCATCTTCTTGTAGTCCTCGCAGAGCACGCTGAGCTTCTCCAGCTCCGCCCCGTCGCTGCGCGGGTCCATGTCGAACTGCTGCTGGAACCTGTTGCAGACCATGTTGATGAGGATGTCGTCCCAGTCCTTCCCGCCGAGGGTGTGCATGCCTTTGGTGCCAAGAACGCTGATGTCATCGCCGTCGGCATCGACGACGGAGGCGTCGAAGGTCCCGCCCCCCAGGTCGTAGACCAGCAGGCGCTTCTTGCCCGCATGGTTGTACCCGTAATGGACGGCGGCCGCCGTGGGCTCGTTGACGATCTTCATCACGCTGATCCCGGCGGCGCCCGCCGCGCGGATGGTGGCCCTCCTCTGGATATCGTTGAAGTACGCCGGCACGGTGACGACGGCGCCGGCCACATGGCGCCCGAGGCTCTTCTCGGTGTCCTCGACCAGGCGCCTGAGCAGTATGGCCGAGAGGTCCTCGGCGGTGTACTGCTTCCCCATGTACTCGAAGATCGGGTCCGTCTCCCCCATATGGCGCTTGAAGAACGCGGCCACGGCGCCCCTGCCCTCGGACTGCATCTCCTTGGCGCTGTCGCCGATCGCTGTCTCCCCGCCGTCGAAGCATATCACGCTGGGGGTCATCTCCTTCCCCAGTCCGTTCGGGACGATATCGGCCTTCGAGGTGATGGCGTCGAACACCGCCACCGCGCAGTAAGTTGTGCCGAGATCGATCCCGATGCGCACATCGCCTTTGCCGGCGCTGCCGGAACCCTCTCCCATTGTGCATCCCGAACGGTGATACGGCGGTCCTCTAATTAAATGATTGGAGGCGCGGGGGCTCCCCGCCCCTCCAGGGAGGTCAGGCGGAGGCCGCGGCGCCCCTGCCGCGGGCCTTCTTCCCGAACCCGAGGGCGCGGACGGAGTTGCAGACCGCCAGGATGAGCACGCCCACATCCCCGAAGATGGCCACCCACATCGTGACCAGGTCGGTGGTCGGGGTGAGTATCAGGATGGCGAACTTCACCGCCAGGGCCATGGCGATGTTCTCCGCCACGATCCTCTGGGTCTTCCTCGATATCCTGATCGCCTCGGCGACTTTGGAAGGCCTGTCGTCCATGATGACGGCGTCCGCCGCCTCCACGGCGGAATCCGATCCGATCCCGCCCATGGCGATGCCGGTGTCCGCCCTCGCGAGCGAGGGGGAGTCGTTTATCCCGTCGCCCACGAAGCAGGTCCTGCCGCGGGTCCCGGCCATGACCTCCTCCAGGCGGCGTGTCTTGTCCTGGGGGAGCAGCTCGGCGCTGTACCCGTCCATGCCCAGCTCCACGGCGACATGCTCGGCCGTCCGCTCGCGGTCCCCGGTGAACATGAAGGATTCGATGCCCATCGCGTGCAGCTCGGCCACCGCGGACGCCGCATCCTCCTTGAGAGAGTCAGATATCTCGATGCGCCCGGCGTACTTCCCGTCGATGGCTATGCAGACGTCTGCCCCTCCGGAATCCTGCTCGTCCGGCACGGCGATGCCCTCGGCGGCCATCAGCCCCCTGCTCCCGACGTAGACCGCCCTGCCGTCGACCAGCGCGCTCACGCCCAGCCCGGGCAGGTTCTTGGAGTCGGAGATCCTGGAGGGATCGATGCCGCCCCCGGCGTACGAGACTATCGACCTCCCGATGGGGTGGCTGGAGTAGGACTCGGCGCAGGCGGCGGCGTCCGCGATCTCCTCGGCCGAGAACCCTTCCGCCGGCCTGACGGCGGTCACCCCGAAGACGCCCTCGGTGAGCGTCCCGGTCTTGTCGAACACCGCCCTGTCCGTCTTGGCGAGCATCTCGATGTAGGAGCTGCCCTTGATGAGGATGTTCTCCCTCGAGGCCCGGCCGATACCGCAGAAGTAGGTGAGCGGGACGGAGACCACGAGGGCGCACGGGCAGGACACCACCAGGAAGATCAGGGCCTTGATGACCCAGCCGGACGGATCGTCGGTGAGGAGGGCCCCGCCGGCGGCGATGGCGAGGGCGCAGCCGACCACGGCCGGGGTGTACCAGCGGGCGAAGCGGGTGATGAACTTCTCCGAGGACGACTTCCTGGCAGACGACTCCTCGATCAGGTTCAGGACCTTGGCCGCCGCCGAGTCCTCGTACCTGCGGACGGTGCGGACGCTGACTGCGGACTCTGTCACTATGTACCCGGACAGCAGCTCGTCGCCCGGCCCGATGCGCCTGGGTACCGACTCGCCGGTCATGGCCTTGGTGTCCGCGTAGCTCTCCCCTTTGATGACTATGCAGTCTATCGGCACCATTTCTCCGGGGGCGATGATGAGCTCGCTCCCCGGGGCCACCTCCTCCGGGTCCTTCCTTACGGCCTTCCCGTCCTCGACGACCGTCGCGAACGGGGCCTTCAGCGCCATCAGGGCCTTGACGTTGGACCTGCTGCGGCTCACCGCGCGGTCCTCGAAATACTCCCCGATCTGATAGAACGCCACCACAGCGACGGATTCCGTCCAGTAATCCGAATCCGGGTCCAGGCAGCTGACGGCCAGGGCCCCGACGGTAGCGACCGTCATCAGGAACTTCTCGTCCAGGAAGCCTGCTTTCAGGAGGTTCCTGATGCCCCCGATGATGACATCGTACCCGATGACGGCGAGGCCGGCCCCGAATACGATGGCCAGCACAGCGCTGTCGTGGGTCAGGGAGTAATCGTCGATGTACTCGAGCCAGATGCCGAAGGCTATGAACACGGCCGCGGCGGCTATGCGGAGGGGCATCATGCCCTTCCCGCTCTCTTCCTCCTCTTCCTCGGCCGGGCGCTTCCCCGGAACGGTCTCCTTCATGGAGAACTCGTCCTCGGCCCCGCGGGCGGTCTCCTCCACCTTTCCGATGATCTCAGGATAATCATTCTCGAACTCCGGCTTCAGGCGGAGGCGCATCCTCTTCCCGACGAAGTCGATCCTAACGGACTCGACCTCGTCCATGGCGGCGATGGCGTTCTCCACCTTCATGGCGCAGTTGGGGCAATCCACATCGATCACGAACGTGTGCTGGACGGACCCGGTGTTCTCATGCTCGTCCACTGCGGCATGCTCATGATGGGCGCCGCATGAGCATGCACAGCCGATGTCATGCTCATGGTCATGTCCATCATGCTTTGCGGGCGCGCCTTTCGGGGGAAGCGCAGGGCATTCAGGGTCCGCGCCGTCGTCCTCGATCTCCTTCATGGAGAAGCCGTCGGCGGCGTCGGCCGCGGTTTCCGCGACCTTCTCCAGAACATCCCCGCCGATGCCGTCGAACTCGCTCCTTAAGGTGACGTACATCCTTCTGCGGGCGCCGTCGGTCCTGGCGTTTTCGACCTCGTCGAGCTCGTTCACCGCCGCCTCGGCCTTGTCCGCACACTCGGGGCTGCAGGCGCCGATCTCGAAAACATGGCGTCTGGCTCTTTCGTCCGCGACCCTTTCGGTAACATCGCTGAGCTTGAAATCGGGCTCGGCAGCGGAGGCGGCCTCGCTCACAGCGGCGAGGACCTCAGGATACCTGCCCCTGAGGGAATCGTCCACTTCTATGTGCATCGTCTGGGTCTCGAAATCCACCGAAGCATTCGATATCCCGGAGACCTCGGAAACGGCCTTCTCCACCTTCTCGGCGCAGTGAGGGCAGTCCACCTCGATCTCGAAGATACGCTCCATCGCTTCTCCTCCTTGATGTGGGCGAGGGCGGTGCTGAGCAGCATCTCGATATGCTCGTCGCAGAGGGAGTAATAGACCTGCTTCCCGCTCCTCCTCGAGGCCACTAAGTCGGCGTCCTTCAGCGTCTTCAGCTGGTGGGAGGCCGCAGACATCGAGATGTTCAGGGATTTGGAGATCCCCCTGACGCACATCTCGCTCTCGTGGAGGGCCCACATGATCCTCACGCGGGTGCTGTCCGCGAACACTTTGAAAAGATCGGCAATATCGAAGATCGTGTCGTCGTCCAGCATCCCGCGGCGGATCTTCCCGACGAACTCGTCGGTCTCGCAATCGCAGATTTCGTCGCCCATCGTATCACTTGAATGATTGTTCAATTGTTCAAGTGAACAACCGAAGTGCGATATATACTTTAGCGGAGGAAAAAGCGGGCCAGCGGCCTCATCCGCAGAAAATGCGGATGAGGGAGGTTCGGAATCCAAGGAGGCTGTCTGGGTCACTCGGACAGGGGCGCCTTGTCTCTGGCGTGCTCCAGGGCCTTGATGTCCTTCTTCCTGGAGAACCCGAGGGCGCGGAAGGAGTTGCAGACAGCGATGATCAGCACCCCGACGTCTCCGAAGATGGCCACCCACATGTTGACCAGGTCCGTGGTCGGGGTGAGCGCCAGGATGGTGAACTTGATGAGCAGGGAGACCGCGATGTTCTCCAGGACGATCCTCTGGGTATGCCTCGATATCCTCACCGCGGCCGGGACCTTGGAGGGCCTGTCGTCCATGATGACGGCATCCGCCGCCTCCACGGCGGAATCCGATCCGATCTCGCCCATCGCTATCCCCGCATCGGCGCGGGCGAGCGAGGGCGAATCGTTGATGCCGTCTCCGACGAAGCAGACAGTGCCGTCCGTGTCTTTCATGAGCTCCTCGAGCGCCGAGGTCTTGTCCTGCGGGAGCATGTCCGCCCTATATCCTTCGAGACCCAGTTCCGATGCGAGCCCGGAAGCGGCCTTCTCGGAGTCCCCGGTGAACATGTACGACGAGATTCCCATCGAGCGCAGTTCCGAGACTGCCTGCGCCGAATCGGCCTTGATGCGGTCGGAGATGACGATGAGCCCGGCGTAAACGCCGCCGGCCGCCACGAAGACGTTCGTCTTGGATTCGTCCGCGGAAGGAACGGCGATGCCCTCCTGCCTCATCATGGCCGCGTTCCCGGCGGAGATCTTCCTGCCGTCTACAACTGCGGACACTCCCATGCCGGGGACAGCGGATCCCTCGGTCGCTTCCGGCAGGCCCTCGGCGCCGCCTGCATAGGAAACGATGGACTTGGCGATCGGGTGGTCGGAGAGGCTCTCGGCCGACGCTGCGAGGGAGATGAGCTCCTCGGCGGTGAAACCTTCGGCCGGCCTGACGCTGACGACCTCGAACACGCCCTCGGTGAGCGTCCCGGTCTTGTCGAACACGGCCTTCTCCGTCTTGGAGATGGACTCGATGTACGAGCTCCCCTTGAGGAGGATGCCCTCCCTCGAGGCACGGCCTATCCCGCAGTAGTAGGTGAGGGGTATGGAGACGACGAGCGCGCAGGGGCAGGAGACCACGAGGCAGAGCACGGCCCTGTAGACCCAGTCGTCCCAGTTGCCGGGGTCGGCTGCCGAACCGATGACGGCCACCAGCGCTGCCAGGGCGACGACGGCGGGCGTGTACCACTTGGCGAAGCGGGTGATGAACTTCTCGGGCCTCGATTTCCTGGCAGAAGATTCCCCGATGAGTTTCAGGACCCTGGCGGAGGCTGAGTCGCTATAAGCGCAGGAGGTCCTGATCCTGAGCGCGCCGTCGATGCTTATGCATCCCGACAGGACGCTGTCTCCCGGGCCGGCGTGCCTGGGGACCGACTCGCCGGTCATGGCCTTGGAATCTATGTATCCTGAACCGTCGACGATGGTGCCGTCGATGGGAATCATCTCCCCCGGCTTCACGAGGACGGTCTCCCCGATCCCGACGTCCTCGGGGGCGGCCTTGATCACTTCGTCCCCGCGGATGACATTGGCGTAGGGGGCCTTCAGTGCCAGGAGCGCTTTGACGCTGGTGCGGCTGCGCCCCACGGCGGCCCCTTCGAAGACCTCCCCTATCTGATAGAAGGTCATGACGGCCACCGATTCGGTCCAGTAGCCGATGCACAGGGCCGCTAAGGCCGCGATCGACATCAGCATCTTCTCGTCCAGGGACAGGTGCCCGCAGACATTGCGGACGCCCTCGGCGATGACGTCCCAGCCGACGATGAGGAGGCCGATGAGGAATATCACGCGGAGCGCGGCCCCGCTGAGGCCGAAATCATCGACATATTCGGTGTAAAGGCCCAGCGCCACGAAGCACAGCCCGACGGCAATCCTGGCCCCCAGGTGCCCGCTGATGCTCTCCCCGAGCTCTTCCTCCTCGGCATAGCATGAGGAGCAGTACTCTTCCTCTCCGCCCAATGAACTCACAACCTATATCCGAAGGCCGTGTTGTTACGAACACAACCTTTTCGTGTTACGTATTAAGTCATCCCATAAATAACCATTTAATCAATCCATCATGGAACACCTGTCCAACTCCAGCATGTGTGATGCGTCCGGAGCGCCGTGGAAAATACCGTTTTATATGCCGGAGCCGCTGATGCGGGCATGGACGCGGAGGAAGCCGGGAAACTGTGCATGCAGGCCGCCTGCATGGCATCCGGGACGGGATGCCCCAAGGATCCGGAGGGCGCCGCGGCGATCTTCCGCGCTGTCGCGGATTCCGGCCGTGCCGAGGGGTACTTCGGGCTGGCGGAGCTCACCGCCGCCGGGAACGGGGTCCCCCGCGACGAGGATGCGGCAGTGGACCTCTACGAGAAGGCGAGGTCCCTCGGGAGCGTGCCTGCCGCCTACCGTCTGGCACATTACTATTGGGAGGGGCCGAGGGAGGACCTTCCCCGCTGCTTCGAGTGCCTGAGGCAATGCTGCGATGCGGAATTCGCCCCTGCCTACGACGGCATGGGCGATGCCTGCTATTACGGGCGGGGGACTCCCGCGGACCCGGCGGAGGCCGCCGTATGGTACAGGAAAGGCGCGGATTCCGGTAACGCCGTCTGCCTGTTCAAGCTCGGGTGCATGCATGAATCGGGAATCGGTGTCGATAAGGATCGGGTCGCGGCGGAGAAGTGCTTCCTGCGCGCCGCCAGGGCCGGCCTCCCTGAGGCGCAGTTCAGGATGGCCGCCCTCGAGTACGACAAGGGGACCCCGGAAGGGAAGAAGGCCGCCGCGGGATGGTACAGGGCGTGCTCGGGGGAATACTCGGTCGCCGAGTTCAACCTGGCCTGCATGATGCTGTCCGGCGAGGGGACCGATAAGGACCCGGCCGGAGCTTACAGGATCTTCCTCGGCCTCGCCGGGAAGGGGGACGCCGATGCGATGTTCCAGGCGGGCAGGATGCTCATCGACGGGGTCGGCGTGGAGCAGAACGCCGAGGAGGGTTTCCGCTGGATGGGGAAGGCCGCCCGCGCGGGGAGCCCGGAGGCCAAGCAGCTCGTCGAAGGGCTGAGGAGGGCCCAGAACGCCCAGCTGATCCACATCGACGGGGATAAAACAGATAACGGGAGAAGGTGACGGCCGCCCTCATCTCCTCTCCGGAGGCTTCCCTCCGTAGATTCCGTCCTTTCTGACGGTGGCATGCTCGTTCCCGGAGCGGGGCCTCTCCTTCGGGACGTTGTTCTTGGGCGTGCGGAGCTGGCGCCAGGTCCCTACGGCCGCCAGGATGACGACGGCGAGGACGACCGCGAGCATCTCAGCGGTTGCACTGTTCATGCAGGCGGATTCCGACGACCCGCGATAAAAGAATTGCGGCGATGCCGCCGCATAAGATGTTTGCAGGGCCGTTCCTGGCCCCGCGGGGTTTCAGCGTTCCTTCCTGACCGAGGCGTGGGGCCTGTCCTTCAGGGACGTCTTGTCCCCTCCGCAGCAGTCCTTCCTCCCGAACATGGTCCTGTAGCTGTACACCAGGGCTATGACGATGAGGAGGATGACGATCACGCTCACGATCATCGTTCCGTTGCTCATTGCTTTCTGTCCTCCAGTCTGCAGTTGATGGGGTTCCTGCACTTCGCGCAGTCGCCGCAGCATCCGTGCTTCAGGTCCTTCTTCGCCATGAGATAGGTGCGGACCGACAGCCACGCCACCAGGGCGATGACGAAGACCAGGACCACTGCGGTGCCTGTGGTCATGCGGCATCGCCTTCCTTGCGCTCCAGGCTCTTGGCCCTCCTCTTGATGGCCCCGACCGGGTCCTTGGCGAACAGGAAGTAGCCGATCGCGATGATGACCAGGATGGCCACTATTATGCCCGCATGCACCTCGCCTCCGAACAGTTCCAGGAACTGGTAGGTGACGATGGACAGCCCCCAGGCGAGTATGCACTGGTAGGCGACCGCGTAGCCGGTGTCCTTCCAGGTTCCGAGCTCCCTGTGCATGGCACCGATGGCCGCGAAGCAGGGCGCGCAGATGCAGTTGAACACGAGGAACGCCATCGCGGTGTTCGACGAGCAGTAGGCCGCCAGGGCATCCGCGGTGATGAACCCCTCTGCATCCCCGGGGTCCCCGAGCAGGACGGCGAGGGTTCCGAGCAGGTTCTCCTTGGCCAGCAGGCCGGTGATCGAAGCGACGGTGATCTCCCAGTGGTCGCCGAACCCGCTCCATGCGAAGATCGGGTTGAGCGCGTGGCCGATGTCGGACAGCGCGGACCCCTCGGTGGTGTTGCTGCCGAGGTAGCTGAGGCCCCAGTCGTAGGAGCTGAGAGCCCAGATGAGCACGGCGGACAGCAGGATGAGGGTACCGGCCTTCCTGACGAACGCCCAGGACTTCTGGGCGGTGTCGAGGAGGACGTTGCGGCAGGTGGGGATGTGGTACACGGGGAGCTCCATCACGAAGGGGGACGGCTTCCCGGTGAGCCCGCTGAACTTCTTCAGGATGACGCCGGACATGAGGATCACGATGATGCCGAGCAGGTACATCGCGAGGGCGACGATGGCCGAATCGTGGAAGAAGGCGGCGGCGACGCAGGTGATGATGGGCAGCTTGGCGCTGCAGGGCATGAACGTGGTGGTCATGGCCGAGATGCGCCTGTTCTGCTCGTCCTCGATGGTCCTGGTGCCCATGATCCCGGGGACACCGCATCCGACTCCGATGACCATGGGGATGACGTTCTTCCCGGAGAGCCCGAAGTGGTAGAACACGCGGTCGAGCATGTACGCGACGCGCGCCATGTAGCCGCACTCCTCGAGTATGGCCAGGCACAGGAACAGAACGATGATCTGCGGCAGGAAGCCGATGACGGCCATCACTCCCGAGATGATACCGTCGACGACCAGGCCGCTGAGCGCATCGGCGACCTCGTTGTCCTCGCACCATGTCGAGACCGCGTCTGAGAGGTCTGCGGTGAGGGTGTCGTTGATCCAGTCGGTCCCCATCGTGCCGATGGTCTGGATCGACACGAAGTAGACGAGGTACATGACGACGATGAAGATGGGTATGGCGGCCCACTTGTTCAGCAGGACATTGTCGATCTTGTCCGATTTCTTGGACTCGGTCTCCTTGCCGGTGTCGTAGAAGGTGATGACCTGGGTCTTGATCCTCTCGGCGGCGTCGTACCTGGCGGTGGCGACGGTCTCGAGGCCGTCGGTCCCGGATTTCCGGCAGAGCTCGTCGACGAACGGCTTGCACTGAGCGACGGTCTCCTCGCCGAGGTCGTCCACGATCATCCTGTCGTTCTCGATGACCTTGATGGCGGTCCATCTCTCGAACCCTTCCTTGACGACGGGCTTCAGGACCTCCGATATCTTCTCTACCGCGTCCTCGATGTCGGTGCCGTAGGCGATCTTCCTGGGCACCTTGTTCTCCTCGTGGGCGCGCTTGATGGCTGCCCCGATGGCGGCGATGCCCTCGCCCTTGACTCCGACGGTCTCGAGGACCTCGATGCCGAGGATCTCCTCGAGCTTGTCCTTGTTGATGCGCATCCCGTTCTTCTCGGCGACATCGACCATGTTGAGGACGATGACCATCGGCATGCCGAGGTCGACGACCTGCATCATCAGGTAGATGGCGCGCTCGATGTTCGAGGCGTCTATGATGTTGATCGCGACGTCCGGCTTGGCCTCGTTGTTGCCGAGCAGGTAATCCCTGGAGACGATCTCCTCGGGAGAATACGGCGAAAGGGAGTAGATCCCCGGGAGGTCCACGACGAGGATGCTCTCCTCGTTGAAGTTCCTCACGAACCCCTGCTTCCTGTCGACCGTGACGCCGGGCCAGTTCCCGACGTGCTGAACGCTTCCCGTCAGTTTGTTGAAGACCGTGGTCTTCCCGCTGTTCGGGTTCCCTATCAATGCCGCCGTGATCATCTGGCGGTCCCCTCCGAATTGTTATCCGAGCCGTTCTGGCACTTCTCGAGCTCGACGATATGGGCCTCTCCCTGCCTCAGGGTGAGGCGGTATCCCCTCAGCTCGATCTCCACGGGGTCTCCGAG
>Ga0256406_1005889_pt1 | contig 12709 bp, 8 predicted proteins | sample RumenRJG_03DNA_FD_185986 | JGI IMG/M metagenome (GOLD analysis project Ga0256406, IMG submission 185986) | Bovine rumen microbial communities from Lethbridge, Alberta, Canada - RJG_03 | ecosystem: Host-associated > Mammals > Digestive system > Stomach > Rumen | place: Canada: Alberta | collected...
CGGCATCCCGGCCCCGCCGCCTGTGCTGTCGCCCACCACAATGACCTGTGGGAAGCACTTCATGTACTTCACAAACTCGTTGGCGGCCGAATATACGCTGCGGTTGGTGAGCAATATGGTGGGGCGCAGCCACCTCACTCCGCCCGAGGGACGGATGGTTTGCGGCTCCATGGGCGAGAAGTCGTTGTGCCCCTTGCCCGTCTTGTGCCGCATATAGCCCACAATGCGCGTAGAATCGGCAAAGTGCTCGGCCAGGTTCTGTGCCGCCGTCATCAGGCCTCCGCCATTGTCGCGCAGGTCGATGATGAGCCCCTTGCAAGCGCTGAGCAGCAAGAGAATGTCGTTGATGGTGGCGTTGGTGGGCGACGTAGTGAAGCTCTCCAGCCGTATATAGCCCACGCTGTCGGCCAGCGTGCGGTATTTCATTCCGCCTGCCATGCGATAGTCGGTGCCCAGATAGCGGCGCAGCAGCGTGTCAGACACGTTGCTGGGATAATTTTCATGCCAGCTCCAGTAGCGTCCCGTGTCGAAGTCGGAGTACAGGTTTACGTGTCCGTCGCGCAGCTCGGCCGTCATCTGTGCCATGAGGTCGAAAAAGTTGAGCGTCGTGAGCGAGTCAGTCACCTTGGCCGAGTAGCGTGCGTGCACCTCGTTCCAGTCTAGTCCGTACACCTGCTTCTTATAGGAGAAGAAGCAATAATGCTCATCCAGCAGTTTCCACAGCGCCTCGAAGTTGCCGCGCTGGTTGTTGTCAAACTCCTCTTCGTCTACGCACGAGGCCATGGGCAGCAGCAAGGCGGCAGCCGAAAGGAGCAGGAAGATATGTCGAAGCACGATTTTCATGGTTGATAAGGGGTTAAGATGAAGCACTTCACGATGCCGATGAGCATCTGCGTGGTCCATTCATGATATTTCAAGCCGTTCACCCGTGCCTGCCGCAGGTCAGCCATCAGCCCGGCGCGCAGCCTCAGCCCCCGTCTGAGCGTATAGTCGGCTGTGAGCTGATGCGTCATGGTGGGCGCGTTGAAGGGCCAGGTGAGCACGATGTTATGATCGTAATGGTTCTCCACAAACAGCTCGTAATAGCTCTGTCCGTAGTGCGGAGCGAAGCGCAGGCCCACCATGGGCATGGCCCACTGATACCTCACATAGAGCGCATGCCGGCCTTTTCGGCCCAGCGGAGCGTAATAGTCGGCCATGACTTGTGGCGTAATGTTGAGCCAGGCCAGTGCCTGCGCGGGATTATTGCCGTTGCGCATGTTATAGAGAAAGCCCAGCTGCACATCAGGACCGGCTCCGGCAGCCAGCCTCAGCGTTCCTTTGCCCCATTGCTGGCGCAGCAGCAGATATTGCCACACGTAGCGAAAGCGATAGCTGCCGCCCACCTCCGTAGCGTTGCCCGCGCGGTTCTCCGTGCGATGCAGGGCGGCGTGGTGCACCATCTGGCGCATCCAGCGTGCCCGGGGGCTCCATTCCGTGAGCCGTGAGGGCAGGCCATGGGCGTCGTGCTCGCGTGTCACGTCAGACAGAAAGGCCACGGCCAGCCCGCGATATTTCTCTGTAGAGAGATAGGTGTCAAGCACATTGGTGCCGCCCATGCCCACCTGCGTGGCCCTTGTGATGACGATGGGCGCGCGGCGCACGCTGTCTTGCTGAGCGTGCAGTGCGGTGAGAGCCGCCAATGTGAGCAGAAGGGTGAGCAGGGTGCGCATAGACTGTGATGCTTATTGGTTATCGGGGAAGAGCTCCAGCTGCCCCGTCATCTCGTCGATGACCTGCTGCTGACTCTTACCCTTGTCGGGATCGAGGTTCTCCGGTTCGTCTTCGGGCGCGCCATCAGGTCCGTCAGAGCCGCCGCCCTCATCCTCGTCGGGCTGCCGCACGGGCTCCAGCTCCTCGGCTTTGGCCACGTGCAAGGTGGATATGCGCTTGCCCTTGGCTTTGAAGCCCTTTATGCCCACAAACTGCTCTACGTCTATCTCCTCGGCCGGGCGGTCGGCATCGGTGCCTCCGTAGGTAATCTTCACGCAGGGGTAAGGCGTGTCGGTGAGCAGCAGCTCCTTGGAGTTGGGGTTGCCCAGATAGTTCTGGTGGCGCTTGGTGGCCTCCATGTAGAAGCGCTTCAGGTAGGCATAGCCGCCGTTGTCGGCATCGAGCAGACAGCAAGTCCACACCTTGTGCGGGTTAAACTTCTGCAAGATGCGTATGTTGTCCTCATAATGGTTGTTGGGATCGAAGCCGGTGAGATAGAAGTCGCCGTTGTCCAGCACCACCAGCACGCTGTCGGTGTCGCTGAACTCGCCCAGGTAGCGTCCGTGCTCCTCATAGTTCAGTCGTTTCACGTCGGGGTCGAACCACACCTTCCGTCCGCCCAGGGTGGAGTGTCCGTGGCTCTTCAGCCCTATGCGGTGCACGCTTCGCTTGGTGAGTATGACTCCCTTTGCGGCCCGTCCCTTGATGCTCACGTCAGAAAAGTCTTTCTCCAGGAAGATGTTCTGCCGCTTCTTTCCTGGCTCCGGGTCTAGCGTCACCTTGATGAGTTCTGCCTCGCCGTTGGGATTGGCGGTGAAGTAGACCACTCTCGAGCCCGGTGTGCCGGCGGTGAGGTCATACTCACGGTCGCGCGTCATGCTGGTCACGTTGAAGCGCTTGATGTAGTAGGCTCCGTCTTTTCCGTCGCGATACACCACATTATATATAGTTCGCTTGTCGTTCTTCTTAAATACCTGCACGTGCAGGATATTCTTTCCCACGAATATCTTGTCGGCCACGCGCACCACCTTGTATTTTCCGTCGCGGTAGAACACGATGATATCGTCGAGGTCGGAGCAGTTCTGAACAAACTCATCCTTCTTCAGCCCGGTGCCTATGAAGCCCTCCTTGCGGTTGATGTAGAGCTTTTCGTTGGCCTCCACCACCTTTGATGCGATGATGGTGTCGAAGCTGCGTATCTCTGTTCGGCGCGGATGGTCCTTGCCATATTTCTTTTTGATGAACCTGAACCACTCTATCGTCACGCCCACCATATTGGCCAGGTCTTTGTTGATGCCGTCTATCTCGCCCTTCATCTTGAGCATGAGCTCCTCGGCCTTGGCCTTGTTGTACTTCAATATGCGCTGCATCTTTATCTCGAGCAGCCTGAGATAGTCGTCGCGGGTGATGTCGCGCAGCAACTGGGGCTTGTAGGGCTCAAACTGTGCGTCGAGGAAGCGCACCACGGCATCTTGATTGGCGGCCTGCTCAAACTGCTTGTCCTTGTACATGCGCTTCTCTATGAATATCTGTTCGAGCGATGCGCCGAAGAGTTGTTCCTCCAGTTCGTGCTTCCTGATTTCCAGTTCGCGGCGCAGCAGCTCCTTGGTGCGGTCTACGCTGTGCCTGAGCACGTCGCTCACGGTGAGGAAGCGGGGTTTGCTGTCTTCTATGACGCAGCAGTTGGGACTGATGTTTATCTCGCAGTCGGTAAAGGCATAGAGGGCGTCGATGGTCTTGTCGCTCGACGTGCCGGGTGCCAGATGCACCTGAATTTCTACGTTGGCCGCCGTGAGGTCCTCCACCTTGCGTGCCTTGATTTTGCCTTTCTCTATGGCCTTGACGATAGAATCTTGCAGCGTCTCAGATGTCTTGCTGTAAGGTATGTCGCGTATAACGAGCGTCTTGTTGTCAAGTTTCTCTATCTTGGCCCGCACCTTCACCACGCCGCCGCGCTGTCCGTCGTTGTATTTCGACACGTCGATGGCTCCGCCCGTGGGGAAGTCGGGATAGAGATGAAACTCCTCGCCCTTGAGATAGCTCACGGCAGCGTCGCACAACTCGTTGAAGTTATGGGGCAGTATCTTCGACGACAGTCCCACGGCAATACCTTCCGCGCCCTGCGCCAGCAGCAACGGAAACTTCACGGGCAGCGTGATAGGCTCCTTGTTACGCCCGTCGTAGCTCATCTTCCAGTCGGTTGTCTTGGGGTTGAACACGGTGTCGAGGGCAAACTTCGACAGCCTTGCCTCTATATATCGGGGCGCTGCGGCCGATGAGCCGGTGAGTATGTTGCCCCAGTTTCCCTGCGTGTCGATGAGCAGGTCTTTCTGTCCCAACTGCACAAGGGCGTCGCCTATAGAGGCATCGCCGTGCGGATGATACATCATGGTGTGTCCCACAATGTTGGCCACCTTGTTGTAGCGGCCGTCGTCCATCTGCTTCATCGAGTGCAGAATACGTCTCTGCACGGGCTTCAGTCCGTCGTCTATATGCGGCACGGCACGCTCCAGTATCACGTAAGAGGCATAGTCCAGGAACCAGTTCTTATACATGCCCGAGAGGTGGTGCACGGCAGAGGCGTCGAAGCGGTCTACGGGCTTATAGTCGCTGTGCTCGTCGTCTTGCAGGTCGTCTTGTGCGGCATCCTGCTTCAGCCCGTCCTGCTCGTCCATCTCTGTTGGGTCTTTTGTCTTATCGTCGTCCATTTATAATAGCTTTCTTTGCATTAGGTTCGTTGCAAAGATACAAAAAAAATATCAAACAGCAAAAATGGCAGGCTCTGCCTTTGCTTAAAAGAGCCGAAAAAGGGCGTGGCAGATAACATCCATGCGCTAATCGTGGCATGGAATCATTCAAAGCAGCGAGGGTCAGCGGAGCATAAGACAGCATAAGGCAAGCGTCAACACCCTAGTCAGTTGTAGTGGCCGTGCCTTGTGCCGGCCTCGCCACAGTCCGCAAGCTATCCTCACCAGCCCGTAGGGACGCTCATCCGAGCATCCGCAGGCAAAGAGCACGAAACCCGGAGACACAATCAAATCGCACTCAACCTGTAGGGACGCTCGTTCGAGCGTCCGCAAGAGAAGGACAAACGAAAGATTATCAATATGTTATGTTTATAAACGTGCGCCAACGACCGCATACGGTTGGGGTGGTTCGTTGGTGCGGACGCTCGAACGAGCGTCCCTACTGTCAGGGGGTGGATATTGCATGCGTTACATATTATTCGCTTGTTCGCTGCTTGCGAGGCCGGCACAAGGCGCGGCCACTACAGTGGATATTCGTTGCTTGTCCTCGGTTGCGGACGCTCGAACGAGCGTCCCTACCAAACCATCGCCAGTTGTAGTGGCCGCGCTTTGTGCCAGCCTCTCAAGCAAAAACACTGTAAACATATATTACGATCCGTTTTTCTTTCCATTTATCTTCCTGACATCCTCTAAATCGCTCTGCTGTAAAGCCTTACGAAAACATATATTTACCCTACTAAAAGAGCCCTTTTCATCGCCTAAAAGTATGCTTTTTGGTGAGCTGAAAAGGCGCTTTTACGAGGTGAATAGCCACAAGGGCGTAACACGCACTTATTTTGTAATGAATAATGACACACTCTCCTGCCTCGCCCGATATGCTTCGCGCCGGTCACGAGGGCCACGACAGCCAGGGCAGGGCATGGCTGTGGCGATGCCCTACATTCGTCCGTATTCGTACATCGTCTTTGTCATCACACGGTTTCAGACTCGTCCGTCCATTACGTGCTAATGATTATGAATACGGTAAACTTGAATAAATAATTTGGTGGTGTGCGAATTAAGTTGTAACTTTGCCCTCTGAATTCCGAAATTTATAAATCATTCTATACATTATGGCGCAAGAAGATGTGTTTAAAAAGATTGTAAGCCATTGCAAGGAATATGGCTTCGTCTTCCCTAGTTCTGAGATTTATGGTGGTCTGTCAGCCGTTTACGACTACGGACAGAACGGCGTTGAGCTGAAAAACAACATCAAGCAATACTGGTGGCAGTCTATGGTGTTGCTGCACAGCAACATTGTGGGCATCGACGCTTCTATCTTCATGGACCCCACTGTGTGGAAGGCCAGCGGTCACGTGGATGCTTTCAACGACCCGTTGATAGACAACCGCGACTCTAAGAAGCGCTACCGTGCCGACAACCTCATAGAGGACCAGATAGCCAAGTATGACGAGAAGATAGACAAGGAGGTGGCCAAGGCCCGCAAACGCTTCGGCGACGACTTCGACGAGGCTAAGTTTCGTGCCACCAACCCCCGCGTGCTCGACCATCAGAAGAAGCGCGACGCCCTGCACGCACGCTACACTGCCGCCATGCAAGGCCCCGACCTGGCCGAGCTGAAGCAGATTATCCTGGACGAAGGCATCGTAGACCCCATCAGCGGTACTAAGAACTGGACCGACGTAAGGCAGTTCAACCTGATGTTCTCTACCGAGGTGGGCTCCACGGCCGAGGCTACCAGCCGCATCTACCTGCGTCCTGAGACGGCTCAGGGCATCTTTGTCAACTTCCTCAACGTGCAGAAGACGGGCCGCATGAAGCTGCCCTTCGGCATAGCGCAGATAGGAAAAGCCTTCAGAAACGAGATTGTGGCACGCCAGTTCGTGTTCCGTATGCGTGAGTTTGAGCAGATGGAGATGCAGTTCTTCTGCAAGCCCGGAACGGAGATGGAGTGGTTCAACTACTGGAAGAAGCATCGCCTGCAGTGGCACGAGGCCCTGGGCATGGGCAACGACAACTATCGTTTCCACGACCATGAGAAGCTGGCACACTATGCCAACGCCGCTACCGACATCGAGTTCCGTATGCCCTTCGGCTTCAAAGAAGTGGAAGGCATTCACAGCCGCACCAACTACGACCTGTCGCAGCATGAGAAATTCTCCGGCACAAAGATTAAGTACTTCGACCCGGAGACCAACGAGAGCTACACTCCCTATGACGTTGAGACGTCTATCGGCGTAGACCGTATGTTCCTCAGCGTGATGTGCCACTCTTATACAGAGGAGAAGCTGGAGAACGGAACATCGCGCGTGGTGCTCAAGCTGCCCGAGGCACTGGCTCCGGTGAAGTGCGCCGTGCTGCCACTTGTAAACAAAGACGGGCTGCCTGAGAAGGCTCAGGAGATAGTAGACCTGCTTAAGTTCCACTTCAATACACACATCGAGGCGAAAGACTCCATCGGAAAGCGCTACCGCAGGCAGGATGCCATAGGCACACCTTACTGTGTTACCGTAGACGGCGACACGCTCAAGGACAACGTCGTCACGCTGCGCTTCCGCGACACCATGCAGCAGGAACGCGTGCCCGTAGACAAGCTGCGCGAGATAATAGAAGACAAGGTGTCTATCACCAGCCTCCTCAAGAAACTGGACGTATAATGAGAAAAAGCATCATCATCCTTATCGCGGCCCTCACGGCCGCGCTCACCTTCACGTCGTGCTCGGAGAACAACGACGAGGTGGAGGAGTTTCCTAACTGGGAGCAGGCCAACAAGACCTACTGGAACAACCTCTACACGGCCACGCAACAGAAGATAGCGGCCGGAGACTCTACATGGAAAATCCTCATCAACTGGAGCTTGGAGAACCAAACGCCCACACGCTCGGAACAGAGCAAGCAGTATGACAACACCAACTACATCATCGTGCATGTCATCAACAAGGGCACGGGCTCGGGATGCCCCATGTACACCGACTCGGCAAGGGTGTTCTACGAGGGCAGGCTCATACCCTCTACCACCTACACCAGCGGCTATGTGTTCGACGCAACGTGGACGGGACCTTACAACACGGCCTCCAACAGGCAGGCCACGCTGGCCGTTAACAGTGTGGTAGACGGCTTCGCAACGGCCCTCATGCACATGCACATAGGCGACAGATGGGTGGTCTACATGCCACAGACGCTGGGCTATGGCAGCACCAACAACAGCACGTCGGGCATACCGGCCTACAGCAACTTGATATTCGACATCACCTTGCTGAGCTACTATCGCCCGGGAGCCACACTGCCCCCTACTCCCGCCAAGCCGGGAAGGTGGATTGAGCAATAAGGAAGGCGTGCAACGATTGCACAAAAAGGAAAAGCTTGCGCAAATTGATATATATCAAAAGAAGCGCACTTTTCCTTTTTTTTATGCGAAAAATATTGTTGTGTCCGCACACAATTACTATTTTTGCATCGTCAATAGGGAAAAATCAGATATCTGACAAGGTAGAAAAGATGTTCAGGACAACCTCTTTGGGTAGCGGCCTTAAGGTATAAAAAGATTGCTCAGGGTTAACATTACTCGCATAGAGGACCAATGAAAGGAATGAAGAAAGGTTTGAGAGAGGGGCGCCGGCACAACCCCAGCCGGCTTTACTAGACACTTTTTGAGAACCATAGAATAATTGAAAGTAGAAAAATTAGTTATTAAGGTAAGAAGAAAGGGCATGTGACTCGGCACGAGTCGGATGCCTTTTTTCATGCGCATATATAAAATAAGGTGTGAAGATGGCATAAACTGTCAGATAAAAGTACTATCTTTGCACATCCAATCATTATGTTCAGCAAAGCAGCAACCGAATCTCTGATGGCCCGCATCCGCGAAGGCGGAAAGCTGAGGCAAAGCGAGAAGCTCAACCTAATCATACAGTTGAGCATACCTTCCATGCTCGCCCAGATAAGCAATGTGCTCATGTTCTTCATCGACGCGGCCATGGTGGGCTCACTGGGCGCCGAGGCCAGCGCGTCGATAGGCCTCGTGGAGTCGGCAGGATGGCTCTTCGGGTCGCTCACATCGGCCGCAGCAGTGGGCTTTTCGGTGCAAACAGCCCATTTCATCGGGGCAAACGACTTTAAGAACGCGCGCCGCGTGATGCGCCACGGCTATATTTTCTGTCTCTTGTTCTCGCTCGTGCTCATGGCGGCTGCCGTAGGCATAGCGCCCTACCTGCCCGTATGGCTGCACGGCGAGCCCGGGATAAGGCACGACGCAACGGTTTATTTCCTCATATTCGGCCTTGCCGCGCCCTTCTTCACACTCGAAAACCTGAGCAGCTCCATGCTCAAGGCAAGCGGCGACATGCGCCATCCGTCGGCCATCGCCATCGTGATGTGCGTGCTCGACGTCGCCTTCAACTTCCTTCTTATCTTCCCCACCCGACCCTTACAGGTGCTGGGGCTCACCTTCACCATGCCGGGCATGGGACTGGGTGTGGCAGGCGCCGCGCTGGGCACGTGCCTGGCGTTCATCGTCACAGCCGCGCTGCTCATCTATTATGCCGTGTTCAAGAGCAGCATACTGGCGTGGAAGCTCGACGACGAGCCCTTCAGATGGGACAACACATTCATCGTCAAGGCCATGAAGATAAGCGCGCCCATGGCTCTGCAGTATGCCCTGATGAACGGGGCACAGATAGTGAGCACCCGCATCGTGGCTCCGCTGGGCAACATAGCCATCGCCGCCCACTCCTTTGCCATAACGGCTGAGAGTCTGTGCTACATGCCGGGCTACGGCATAGGCGACGCCGCCTCTACGCTGGTGGGCCAGACCTACGGCGCCGGGCGCTTCAGGCTATGCCGCAGTTTTGCCCATCTCACCGTGGGCATGGGCATGATGGTCATGGCTGTCATGGGCTTGGTGATGTATGTATTCGCCCCGGAGATGATAGCCGTGCTGTCGCCTGTTGAGCAGATACGCACGTTGGGCGCCGAGGTGCTGCGCATAGAGGCCTTCGCCGAACCATTCTTCGCCGCCAGCATAGTGACCTACAGCGCCTTTGTGGGAGCCGGCGACACGCTGTGGCCCTCGGTCTTCAACCTGGGCTCTATGTGGTTTGTACGCCTCACCCTGGCCGCTTTGCTGGCCCCGCACTATGGTCTTCGCGGCGTGTGGGTAGCCATGGCAACCGAGCTGACGTTCAGGGGCGTGCTCTTCCTGCTGCGACTGTGGAAGGGCAGATGGCTCAAGTATGACGAAGCAACGGCACAAACCAGGGCGTAATCCTATCGTCGGGGCAGTGCATTGTCACCCCTCTTGCCAAAGACAACAAGCCACGGCTTACGAAAAAAGGGCAGCGTTGCACATCTCGTGCTTCACTGCCCTTTATCAATATATATAGTTAAATCTACAGGATTGCCTTATACAGGTTTACGATGTCGTCTCTTGTGATAGGCCGTGGGTTGCCCGGCGTGCACACATCGGCTATAGCCTGGTCGGCAAGAGCCGGTATGTCGCTCTCCTTGAGTCCCAGCTCCGAGAGATGCTCGGGTATACCCACCAACTGATTCATGCGCTTTATCTCGTCGCAGGCAGCCTCAGCGGCCTCCTCCTTCGTCATGCCGTCTTTGTAAACCTCCACAGCCTTGGCAATGTCTACATACTTATCCAGGGCGGCAGGAGCATTCCAGCGCATCACCGTGGGCAGCAGGATGGCGCAGGCCACGCCGTGCGGCACATCGTGAAGGGCACTCATGGGGTGAGCCATGCCATGAACGGCACCCAAGCCCACATTAGAGAAGGCCATGCCGGCCACATACTGAGCCACGGCCATGCCGTTGCGTCCTTCGGGATTAGAGGGTTCGCTCACTGCGATGGGCAGATATTTGTGTATCATGGATATGGCCTTAATCTCAAACATATCCGACAACTCCCAGGCAGCCTTGGTTATCAGGCCCTCTATGGCGTGCGTCATGGCATCCATGCCCGTAGACGCTGTGAGCCCCTTAGGCAACGAATACATCAGCTCGGCGTCTATAATGGCCACAGCCGGTATGTCGTTCGGGTCTACGCACACCATCTTCTTATGCTTTGTCTCATCAATAATCACGTAGTTAATGGTAGTTTCAGCCGCTGTGCCTGCCGTGGTGGGCAGCGCGATGATAGGCACGCTCTTCTTCTTGGTGTCGGCAGCGCCCTCAAGCGACACCACGTCGGCGAAGTCAGGATTATTGGCCACGATGCCAATGCCCTTTGCCGTGTCCATGCTTGAGCCACCGCCTATGGCCACGATAAAGTCGGCACCGGCCTCCTTAATGGCCTTCACACCGTTCTTCACGTTGGTTACGGTGGGGTTAGGCTTCACGTCGTCATACACCTCATAGGCTATGCCGGCCTCATCCAGCACGTCGAGCACCATCTTGGCTACGCCGAACTTCATCAGCCCCTTGTCCGTAACCACAAGCGCTTTCTTATATCCCAGCCTGTTCACCACACCCGGCAGCTCTTTTCTGGCGCCGGGACCGAAGTACGATACCTCGTTAAGAATAAATCTGTTAACCATAAGTCTAAAGGTTCTATTGTGTTAGTAATAAATGTAGATAAAAAATTCCAACGACAAAAATACGAATATTCATGCCATTGGAACTATACTTTTTGATTAAAAACCTATGGATTATGGCTTTCAGCCCTGTCTGCGTCAGGCCAGGCGGTCGTCGAGGTCGTGCCAGCGTATGGTGACCCCGGTGCCGAAATTGTCATTTTTCTTACCACTGTCAGAGTCTTTCGTGGTAGACGGCAAGAACTTGCACTTCACGCGCTTGATGTCCTTCCGGATATTGAAGTCGTCCGGTTTCTCCACCGTGTCGCTCTCCACGGTGAGATGAAAGCGTCCCAGGCCCTTGATGCTGACGGTTTTTCCGTCGCGCAGCTGCATGGTAATCTCATCCACGAGGGCGTCGATGAGCCCCGATACATCGCCACGCGTGAAAGAGGTATCGGCCTGAATGTTACGAGCCAGCTCATCGGTGGTAACCAGCCCAGTGCTTACTGTGCGCGCGTGCCATTTGCCGCCGCGGTTAGCTTCCTTGAATTTGCTTTGCTGAAGTCTGATTTTTATTGACATATCTGTTGCTGTAAATGAGTTAATGTTCTGTGTATCAATTCTGCCGGGCGCCCTACGGGAGAGCGAAAAGCAGAGGTCTTAATCCTAAAACCGATGCAAAGATAAAGAAAAATAAATTATCGTGCAAATAAAATAGATTATTTTTTAAACAAAACAGATTATTTTATTGAATAATATAGATTGAAGTTTAAAGAAAAATAAATTATATATATCGGCAGGTGCGGCACGATGAGCGACCAAGACAGGGCAAATTGCCGCCCTTGACGGTTGATTTGGGCAATATCGTGCTTCGATGGAGATGGCTTTTGACTGTCATCGACAACTTGACATCGGGCTTGCCTACGCTCAGACAAACCTCCCTGCCATCCGGGGACGAGCCTCGGCAAAGAGCAGCAAGCCCCACCGGCACGAAGATTCGGGCGGAGGCAGATAAAGATGGCGAGCCTCGGCAAAGACCAGTATGCCACGCCAGCATGTGCCCGGATGAACTTTTATGAGCCCAACCGTTGCACGAAAGCAATTTTTTTTCTATCTTCGCAGCATCAAACAGCATCTCGCAACATTAAACATCATCACCATGAAAGAGAAAATTCTGCTCATATTGCTCCTCGCGGCATGGCTGCCCGCCATGACCACACCCATGTACGGAGCGCCGAAAGGCAAAAACAAGGAAGTCATCAAGCTGAAAGGCGACGTGCTTATATATAATAAGGTGAAGCATAAGCTGTCGCCCACTACCCTCTTCTTGGATGCCAACCTGAGCAGGGACGGACAGAGCAAATCACGATATGCCTACACCGACTTCAGAAAACTCAACGAGGCGCTGGACAAGAGCGGCGATACCGACACCGTGGAGGTGCTCATCGCGCCGGGCGTTTACTGGATAGACAATCCCGACTCGCCTGCCGTGGCGCGCCCCACATCGGGCAACGTGCCCATCGGTATGACGGTGAGGTGCCCGCACCTGAAGCTCACGGGTCTGACAGAGCATAGCGACTACGTGGTGCTGGCCTCGCAACGAGGTCAGACGCAGGGCGCCGTGGGCAACTTCACCATGTTTGATTTCTACTGCAAGACGCTCGACCTGAAGAACCTCACCATGGGCAA
>Ga0256406_1005890_pt1 | contig 12709 bp, 10 predicted proteins | sample RumenRJG_03DNA_FD_185986 | JGI IMG/M metagenome (GOLD analysis project Ga0256406, IMG submission 185986) | Bovine rumen microbial communities from Lethbridge, Alberta, Canada - RJG_03 | ecosystem: Host-associated > Mammals > Digestive system > Stomach > Rumen | place: Canada: Alberta | collected...
AGCCCGTAGGCAGGCCAAAATACATCCCAGGCCCGAATCACCCTTGGAGAAAGTTCGTCATAAACCCCAAAAAGGGGTAGAAACAAGTTACCCAATAATGACACACGAAATAATGGCTCGGTCGTATCCCCTTTTTCAGGGCTCCACGCGGGTCAAGACGTAGTCGTAGGGGGAATCGCTTACGATCGCCCCTTCCTTCCCCGCGGGGATGAAGAAGGTGTCCAAAGCGCGGAAGGGGATGCCGGCGAAGCTCCCCGACCCGCTTAAGAAGGTGATGGAGGAGAAGGAGCTCGGCGTGGCCGCGACGCTAGGCTGCTTCTCGTTTAGGCGGTACGAGGCGAAATAACGGCACTTCCCGATGAGGTCGCCCGGGAACTGCTTCCTCTCGTACTTATGGCAGTCGATGACCTTCATCGCCTTCTCGATGTGGAGGGGGCGCTTCTTGCCATCCGGCCCGACGCGGTCGTAGTCGTAAAGGCGGTAGGTGAGGTTGCTGTTTTGCTGGATCTCGATCAGGGTGACGCCCTTGCCGATCGCGTGGATCGTTCCCGAGGGGATGAAGTAGCTCTCCCCCGGCTTCACGGGGAAGAAGTTCAACAGGGAGAGGATCTTCCCCTCATCGAGGGCCTTCTTCACCTCTTCTTTGTTCACGTCCTCCTTAAAGCCGACGTAAAGGCCGCACCCCGGCTCGGCGTGGAGGATGTGCCACATCTCGGTCTTGCCGAAGGAGCCTTCGTTCTTGAGGGCGTATTCATCGCTCGGATGGACTTGGACGGAGAGGTTCTTCGCCGAGTCGATCAGCTTGATGAGGACGGGGAAGAAGGGAAAGTCGGCCACATAGGAGCCGACGTCGTCCTTACCGCAGACGGAGGAAAGGGTCTTCCCCTCATCCGGCCCCGAGGCGATGAGGCAGGGTCCATCCGGATGGAAGGAGAGTTCCCAACATTCGGCGAGGATGGGGGTGGGGGCTTCTTTCCCCGCCTTCAGGAGGCGGGTGCCGCCCCAAAGGTAATCTTTGGTCGCGGGCTTCAGTTTTACGATATCCATACCTTCTTATTCTACACGCGCGCGGGCGCGCTTTGTCCTTGGAAAATGAAGCGTTAAGAAAATGGGTTAACAAAGTTCGGAAAGCGCGGAGCAACAAAGCAGCCCAAAGCGTGTAAATTGTTAAAATTTTGGCCTCTATTTTTTGAATGCAAAGCAATGTAAACGTTTACATTTATTTCATAAAACATTCCTTAATCACGAAGAAACACAAATGAAAAATTAAGGCAAAACCATGATTTAACAATGAAAAACGAGGCGACTTATTGAATTGGAAGCGTTTACATTCTAGAATTGTGGCAATTGGAGTCCTACTGGCTCCCATTTCTTAAAGAAAACAAAGGAGGAGAAATGAAAAACAGTAAATTCGTTTTGGCCGGGCTACTCGTGTTGAGCGCTGCGGCCATGGCCGGCTGCGGTGGCAACAGCAGCGGAAAGAACGCCAATGCCGTCAAGGAAGCCGTCAAGGAGGCAATGACCCTTGACCGCGATGCCTTGCTCCAAAAAGCCGCCGATGAGTTACAGGATGGCGACTTCTACTGGGTCGGCACCTCAAGCCGTGCCTCCAAGGCCGAGGTCTACTTCAAAGACCTTCTCGCCGCGAAGAACCCGAAGTGCGCGAACGCCAAGTTCCACTTCGCCAGCGCCTTCGACTCGGTCATCTATTCTCAGCTCATCACCGCGATTGACGCCAACGCCAAGGACGCCGTCGATGGCTGCTTGCTCCAAGACGGCTATCAGATGGCCCAGTACACCGACTACTTCGTCAACTACATCCCGAAGGAGTGGACCGGCGACCGCAAGAGCGCCGGCGAGCCCTTCTCGCTCCAGTTCAACTTCAAGACCTGGTTCGTCAATAACGGCGGCGACGCCACGGCGGCCATCCCCGACAACGTTTGGGACATGGTGACCGGGCCGAAAGTCACCTACATGGACATCAACTCCGAGAACATCAACCGCGACTGGTTGATCATGCTCACCTCGGACGCCAACGCCGCCGTCCTCAAGGAAGCCTATGAGGACGCCACTAACGACAACAAGGACAAGATCGACGTCTCCAAGTTCGCCTCCTATGGCGAGACCAAGAAGTACGCCTACGCCTTCATCGATGCCTTCTTGCGCAACTCGACCGGCCTCGATGACGACGGCAACGTCAACAAGGCCATCAACCAGAAGACCGCCAAAGGCGCCTATGGCTGGCAGGTCTACTCCAAGCTATTGAAGACCACCGAGACCGAGGAAACCTCGAACGCCTTCTTGGTGTCCCCGACCCTCGGCAACGACAACAGCGACGGCAAGACCGCGACCAACCACATGAAGGGCTTCTCCGGCTTCATGTACAAGCACTTCCTCCAGGTTTCCCCCAAGAGCAAGCACCCGTACACGACCTGCGCCCTCATCAACATCCTCTCGACCACGGCCGAGGGCTACAAGGCCTGGGGCACCGACGTCGGCGACTACCCGACCATGGCCTCCATCAACGTGGACCGCACCAAGAACGGCTGGGGCACGCTCAACAAGACCAGCTCCCCCTATAAGTTCACCCAGGGCACGGGCGAAGGCGCGACCAACCTCTTCCCGGTCTTGAATGATCCGACCGGCGACTGGTGGATCAAGAGCGCCAACGCCGTCGTTGAGGATGTCTCCTACATTGGCGAGAACTACAAGACCGTCAACACCTTCATCAAGAGCATCCACGCTTAATCTCCCTCCCAGAGATTAAGGTTTAGGGCAAGCCGAGGCTCGAAAGGGCTTCGGCTTGTGCCCGTTAAAAAGCGCTTCGCCGCCTTTCATGGAGGCGGTGGGGCGAAAAGGAAAAGCAATCCGCGCGAAAGGGAAAACCCACAATGGCAAACTCCTCAAACCAGCCGACGAATCGCGGCGGCGCCTCAACACGCTCCGAGTTTGGCTACGCCATGAAGCGGGCGGGCAATAAGGCCCACACTTTCTTCGGGAACGCCTCGAACAGCATTTTGGTCATCTTCGGCGTCATCCTGGCGATTCTGGTCTTTATCCCGGCGTTTTCGGTCGTTCGCGACACGTTCGTGATCCGTAACCCCGTCCGCCACACTTCCTTAGGCTATACCACCTCCTATTGGTACGACACCTTCGCGGGCTCCAACAGCAAGCAGTACTTCTGGTCCCCGCTGGGGCATTCGCTATTGGTGTCGCTTCTAAGCTGCGTATTCTCCATCGTCTTCGGCGGCACGGCCGCCTACCTCATCACGAGGACCAACTTGAAGTTCAAACGCTTCATCTCCCTGGTCTTCATCTTTCCTTACGTCATGCCCCAGTGGACTTTGGCCATCTTCTGGCAGAACCTCTGGGTCAACACGGGCCTCTCCATCATGCCCCACATGGGCGAGATGCAGGCCCTCTTTGGCTGGAAGGCCCCCATGTGGTTCGTCTACGGCGCCTTCCCGATTTCCTTGGTCTTGGGCATCCACTACGCCCCCTTCGCCTACATTCTGATCGGCGGGGTGCTCCGCAACATGGACTCCAACCTCGAGGAGGCGGCCACCATCCTCAACGTGCCGCGCTGGAAGAACTTCTTCCGCGTCACCATCCCGATGCTGAAGCCCGCCATCTTGAGCACCATCCTCTTGGTCTTCTCCAGCGCCATGGCCTCCTATACGGTCGCCAATAAGCTGGGCAACCCCGTGGAGTATTACGTCTTGGCGACTCGCATGTCTTACCTGCTTAAGTCGCCGGACTCCGACCTATACGGCATCGGCAACGTCATCACCCTCGTCACGATCTTGATCAGCATGGTGATGATGGTCATCAACGCCGTCCAGACCGGCGACCGCAAATCCTACACGACGGTCTCGGGCAAATCGGGCCAGATCACCAAGCAGAACCTCGGCAAAGTGGGCAAATGGGTCATCTCCCTTATCGTCCTATTCATCGTCATCTTCTTCTGCATCGGCCCGATGCTTTCCTTCGCCCTCGAGAGCTTCCTCCCCAACGAAGGCGACTTCTCCAGCGGCCTCACCACGATTTGGTGGACCTCGAAGAAGAACATCGGCTATGGCGTTTACCCCGGCATCTTCTATTGCCAGGACGTCTGGCTCAGCCTCTGGAACTCGGTCAAGCTAAGCTTGGTCTGCTCCCTATGCGCCGGGACGTTCGGCCTGCTCATCGGCTACGCCTACGCCAGGAAGCGCAAGACGTGGTACGGCAAACTCGTCTCCGGCCTCGCCTTCCTGCCTTATCTTCTCCCCTCCTTGGCCCTATCCGCGATTTTCTACGCCCTCGCGGCCAACTTGAACGCCAAGGGGATCACCTTCCTGATGGCCTCGCCGCTTCTGCTCGGCGCCATCCTGGGCGTGCTGAAGTACATCCCCTTCGCCTCGCGCTCCTCGACCAACGCGATGCTCCAGCTTTCGGAGCAGATCGAGGAAGCGGCCCAGATCCAAAACATCAACTGGGGCAAGCGGATGACGCGCATCGTCTTCCCCATCCAGAAGAGCGCCTTCCTCTCGGGCTATTTGCTCCCCTTCATCTCCTGCATGAGGGAGTATGACCTCTTCGCCTTCATCGGGACGAACGACCGCTTCACGCTGACCCGCTTCATGTTCACCCTCTCCTCCAACGGATACCCGGCCATGGAGCAGGCGGCCAACCTCATGCTCGTCGTCATCATCCTGCTATTCAACTTCGCCGTGAACAAGATCACCGGCGCCAGCCTCGACAAAGGGATCGGAGGATAAACACCATGCCAAAAATTGAATTAATCCACGTCACGAAGCGCTGGGGGGACTTCTTCGGCGCCGACGACCTCAACATGACGATCGAGGATCGGGGCTTCGTCACCTTGCTCGGCCCCTCCGGATGCGGCAAGACGACGACCCTCCGCATGATCGCGGGCCTCGAGACCCCGACCAGCGGCACGATCAAGATCAACGGCCAGACCGTCTTCTCCTCGCACGATGGGATCAACGTGCCACCCAACAAGCGCCACGTCGGCTTCCTCTTCCAGAACTACGCCCTCTGGCCCCACATGACGGTGTACAAGAACATCCATTTCGGCCTTGAGAACGTGAAGGAGGAGATGCCCCTGCACGCCTCGGAGATGGAGAAGTACGCCAAGCTCGCCAAGGCGGCGAAGAACCTTGCCTTGATCCGCAAGTCGGCCGAGGAAGCCGTCAACATGAAGAGCAAGAAGATCGATGAGGACAAGTATCTCCTCAACCTCATCGACAACTTCGAGATCTCGATGTCCTCCGCCAAGGAACTGCGCGCCCTCAAGGTGGAGACACTAGACGACGTGAGCGCCCAAGCCGCCCTCGTCCACTTCGCGGAAGCCTGCCTCGACAAAGCCAATTTGGCGCACGCCAAAATCGTCGCCAAGGGCTACGAGGTCGACGACAAATACGACTACATCGACCCCAAGAACAACAACGAGCCCGTCGTCAAGAAGCGCCACCTCGACAAAGAAGAGATGGATCTACGCCTCCGTCACGTGGCCCGCGTCGTCAAGATCGGCGAGTTCATGGACCGCTACCCCTCGGAGCTCTCCGGCGGCCAGCAGCAGCGCGTCGCCATCGCCCGTACCTTGGCCCCGGGGCCGAAGGTGCTCTTCATGGATGAGCCCCTTTCGAACCTAGACGCCAAGCTCCGCCTCGAGATGAGGGCCGAGCTGAAGCGCCTCCACGTCGAGACCGGCTCCACCTTTGTCTACGTCACCCACGACCAGTTGGAGGCCATGACCTTGGCCACCAAGATCTGCCTCATCAACAACGGGGTCATCCAGCAATACGACCCGCCCCTTACGGTGTATAGCCGCCCGAACAACATCTTCGTCGCCGACTTCGTCGGGAACCCCGCGATCAACTTCATCGAGGTCAAGGCGGCCCAAAACGGCGACAAGATCGCCCTGAAGGGCCTAGATGGCCACCTCGTGGCCAACTTCGTCCCCAATGAGCCGCTTAGCCTCGAGGCCGAGGTGACCCTCCGCAAGGAAGAGGCCCAAAAGGCCGAGGAGGAGGCCGCCGCGCGCCGCGCCGAGAAGGGCTTCGTGGAAAAGGGGAACACCGACAAGGCGTTCAACTACCACATCCCGACCGTCAACGGCACCCTCGACTCCAAGGAGGAGAGGAACGTGGGGGACGACGATTACCTCTTGGCCATCCGCCCGGAGTTCATCAAAGAGGGCAAAGGCAGCCTCCACGCGGAGGTATACGCCGCCCTTCCTTCGGGCATGGAGACGACGATTCGCCTGCGCATCGGCGACTACATCCTCACCGGCGTCGTCTTCGGCGGCGTCGACTACCCCGTCGGGCAAAAAGTCGACCTCGACGTCCGCGGGAACCGCATCTTGCTCTATGACCGCCACTCGGAGAAGTTGATCTCCACCGGCCGCCTGGAGCTCCTCCCGCCGGAAAAATAAGCCCATTCTTCGTCCTTTAGGCCCCTTCGGGGGCCTTTTTTTGTCGCCGATATGCGATAATATCCCCATGGTTGAATTCACCATTACCCGCCTCGAAGCGGGCCAAAAGGCCGAGAAGTTCGTGAAGAAGGCCCTGCCCCAGGCGCCCTTGGGCTACATCTACAAGGCGTTCCGGAAGAAGGACATCAAGCGAAACGGCCACTGGATCCATAAGGACGAGGTGCTCGCCGAGGGCGACGTGGTCCGCATCTACGTGAGCGACCAGCAGCTCGCCGACTTCGCCAAGCCCAGGCCCGCCGAGAAGAAGCCCTTTTCCTATCCCATCGTCTACGAGGATGAGAACGTCCTGATCGTCAATAAGCCCAAAGGCGTCTTGGTCTATGGCGATCAGACGGGCTCCCGCCTCACCCTGGGGAACGCGGTATTGAACTACCTCTACTTCAAAGGGGAGTACGACCCCGCGCATTCTTCCTTCACCCCCTCTCCCGCCCACCGATTGGACCGCAACACCAGCGGCCTCATCTGCTATGGCAAGACAGACGCCGCCCTCAAAGAGCTCACCGACCTCTTCAAGGAGAGGACCCAGGTCGAGAAGCGTTACGAGGCCTTGGTGGTGGGGGAGATCGCTTCCCCCGGCGAGGTGGACATCCCCCTGAAGAAAGACCCCGAGGAGGGGAGGGTGTACCTCTCCACTTTGGAGGAAGGGGGCAAAAGCGCCCTCACCCGTTACCGCCCCCTAAAGCGTTACATGGGCTACACCCTCGTCGAGGTGGAGCTCGTCACGGGCAGGACCCATCAGATCCGCGCCCACATGGCGGCCATCCATCACCCGGTGGTGGGCGATAACAAATACGGGGACTTCGCCGACGATCGAAAATGGAAGAAGAAGGGGCTATCCTCGCAGTTCCTCCACGCCTCCGACCTCTACTTCAAGGAGGTGGGCGGCGTCCTCTCCCCTTTGAAGGGGAAGCACTTCCACGCCGAACTGCCCAAAGATTTAGCGGCGCTTCTTGCTACGCTCAGCCTCAAAAACTAGAATTTCCGAAGGGGGTATCTTATGGACCGGATTGAAGCGAATTACCAGCGGTGGCTCTCTAGCCCCGCGGTGAAGGAAGAGACGAAGAAAACTCTCCGCGCGATGAGCCAAAAGGAGAAGGAAGACGCCTTCTTCAAGGACATCGAATTCGGCACGGGAGGAATGCGCGGGGTGCTCGGCCCCGGGACCAACCGGATGAATGAGTTCACCGTCCGCCGGGCGGCCGTCGCCTTCGGGCGCTTCTTGCTCGAGAAGTTCCCCGACGCGAAGAATAGGGGAGTCGCCCTCTCCCACGATAACCGCCACCACTCGCGGGATTTCGTCCTCCAAAGCGCCTCGCTCTTAAACGAGATGGGCATCAAGTGCTACATCTTCGATTCCCTCCGCCCGACGCCGGAGTTATCCTTCGCCATCCGCTACACCCACGCGGTCGGCGGCGTCATGGTGACCGCCTCGCATAACCCCAAGCAATATAACGGCTACAAGGTCTACGACGAGACGGGCTGCCAGCTCGTCCCCTCGAAGATCGCCCGCTACCTCGAGATCATCGCCGAATACCCCGACGAATTATCCGTCGAAGTCCCCGCCTCCCCCGAAAAGGGAGAGACGATCACCTTCGATAAGAAGATCGACGACGACTACGTCGCCCTCGTCGAGGGATGCCAAATCCACCCGGAGCTCCCCAAGAAGGGCTTCAAGATCGTCTACACCCCCCAGCACGGCGCCTCCTACGAGAACGCCGTCCGCGTCTTCACGGAATGCGGCTATGAGTTCTTCCCCGTGAAGGAGCAATGCGTCCACGACCCCGACTTCGGGGCCACCAAATCCCCCAACCCGGAGAACCCCGAGGCCTACGAAGGCGCGATCGCCTTGGCCAAGAAGATCTCCGCCGACCTCGTGGTCACCACCGACCCCGACGGGGACCGCTGCGGCTTGGCCTATCGGGGGAAGGACGGCGGCTATCACCTTTTGACGGGCAACCAGTCGGGCGCCCTCCTCATCGACTACGTCCTCGGCCAGAGGAAGGCCTTGGGCAAGCTATCTTCCAACGGCGTCCTCTACGACACCATCGTGACCTCCTCCCTCGGGGTGAAGATCGCCCAGAGCTACGGCGTCTCCTCCGAGCGTTTCCTCACGGGCTTCAAATACATCGGGGACCGCATCGGCTATTACGAGGCGCTGGGCCATGGGCCGCACTTCGAATTCGGCTATGAGGAGAGCTACGGCTGCCTCATCCAGCCCTTCGTCCGCGACAAAGACGGCATCCAAGCGATCCTCCTTTATAGCGAGATGGCCCTCTTCTACCACTTAAAGGGCATCACCCTCGGCGAGGCCTTCGAGGCCCTCCAGAGGAAGTATGGCTTCCATGACGCGACCTCCATCTCCCACGCCTTCCCCGGGCCCGAAGGGGCCAAGGAGATGGCCGCTTTGATGGACCGCCTCCGCAAGAACCCCTTGAAGGAGCTCGCCGGGAGCAAAGCGATCCGCATCGAGGACTACCTCTTGGGCGTGATCCGCGAAGAAGGGAAGCCTGAGCGTGCTTCCGCCCTCCCGAAGGAGAACGTCATCAAGATCGTCTTCGCCGACACCTCTTGGCTGGCGGTTCGCCCCTCGGGCACCGAGCCCAAGATCAAGTTCTACGTCGAGGCCGTCGCCAAGGAGGAGAAGGATCTCCCCGCGAAGAAAAAGGCCATGTACGATGGCTTATTCGCGGAGCTGGGGCTTCAATAACCCCTTATATCCCCAGCATCTTCTCTAGCGTCAAGGCAACCCCATCCGCCTCGCTTCCCCATTCGGTCAAGGGGAAGCTTTTTCGTAGGAGGGCGCTCGGGGAGTCCTTCATGCAGAAGGCGGTGCCGGCCTCTAAGAGCATCCCCCTGTCGTTGTCGCTGTCCCCGAAGGCGATGACCTTCTCCTTGGGGATGCCGAGCACCTTCCTCACGTAGGAAAGGGCGGTCCCCTTGTTCGCGGAGAGGTGGTGGAGTTCGCTATAGGGGGCGCCGCTCCAATGGCGCCACCCCACGTCGGGGCAGGAGGAGGCCAGCGCGTTTAAGAACTCGTTGCTCTCCTCCCCCGCGCGGAAAAGGAGGGAGTAGGTGTCTTCCTTTAACGTCTCCTCGAAGGGGCCAAGGCACTTCTTCATCCCCTCGGGCGGAAAATAGGATTCGAGGTAGGCGTCCTCCTCGGTGAGGTAGGCGACCTCCTTCCCCTCGGCGAAGAAGGCGTCGACCTTATCCTTCGCCTTTTGATAGAAGGAAAGCACCATCTCCTTGGGGAAGAGACGGGAGTAGCAGGGGAAACTCGGATCCCCCGGGTCGAAGAGGGCGCCGCCGTTATAGGCGATGAGGGGGCCCGAGCAATCCAATTCCCGATAGATGCCCGTCATGGCCCTCGGGGGCCTCCCCGAAGCCAAAAGAAGGAGGACGTTTTTGCTTTTCGCCCTCCTTAGGATCTCCTTGCTACGAGGGAGCAAAGCGCAGTCCCCCCGCCTTAGAAGCGTCCCGTCCAGGTCAATCGCGACGAGGGCGTCAATCTTCATAGATGTCGAGCAAGCCGACCGCGTGCTGGGCCCTCTTCAGGGTCTTCTCCGCGACCGCCTTCGCCTTCTCGGCCCCCTCCCGCAGGATGGGGAGGTAGCTCTTGCTCTCGATGATTTGGCGGTATCTCTCTTGGAAAGGCCCAAGCTCCTCCTCGACCGCGTCGGCCACTTCCTTCTTGAAGTCGCCGTAACGGTATCCGGCGAAATGGGCTTCCGCCTCCTCGAGGGAAACCTCCTTGAGGGAGGCGTAGATCGTGAGGAGGTTGCTGACGCCGGGCTTGTTCTCCTTGTCGTATTTGACCTCGCTTCCGGAGTCGGTCTTCGCGGACATGATCTTCTTGCGGATCGTGGCCATGTCGTCCTTCAGGAAGATGTCCCCGCGGGGGTCGCTCTTGCTCATCTTGACGGTGGGGTCGCTCAAGGACATGATCCTGGCCCCGACCTTGTTGATGCGGTAGGCGGGCTCCACGAACACCTTGCCATAACGCTTGTTGAAGCGCTGGACCAAGTCGCGGGCGAGCTCGACGTGCTGCACCTGATCCTCCCCGACGGGGACGATGTTGGTGTCGTAGAGGATGATGTCCGCGGCCATGAGGACGGGGTAGGCGAATAGGCCAAGCCCGATCGCCTCTTGCTTCATCGAGGCGCTCTTTTGCTTAAACTGCGTCATGCGGGAGAGCTCGCCCATGTACAAATAGTTCTGGATGATGGCGTTTAATTCCGCGTGCTGGGGGACGCTGCTTTGGAGGAAGATGGTCGTCTTCTTGGGGTCAAGCCCCGAGGCGAGGTAGAAGGCGGCGACGTCCCTCGTGTTGTTCCTCAAAAAGTCGGGATCGATCGGCAGGGTGAGGGCGTGCAGATCCGCGATGAAGATGTACACCTCCCCCTGGTCTTGGAAATCTTTGAAGTGCTTCAGGGCACCGATGTAATTGCCCAGGGTCAAGTTGCCCGTGGGCTTGATGGCAGAAAGGATGCGTTCCATAGCAAAACCTCCGATGGCCTATTATAGGCCCCCATTGGATTCCCCCCTAGGGGGGAATTGAAGGGGGTGGTATACTGACGGCATGATCAAAATTTATTCCTCGCCCAGCTGCTCGAGCTGCCGCAAAGTCAAAAAGTGGTTCGACGACAACCACATCCCCTACGAGAGCAAGAACATCTTCTCCGCCCCCCTAACCGAAGGGGACCTCAAGGAGATGATCTCCAAATGCGAGAATGGGACCGACGACATCATCTCGCCCCGTTCCAAGATCGTGCAGGAACAGCACATCAACTTCGACGACATGAAGATCTCCGAGCTCATCGCCTTCATCCGCGCCAACCCCTCGGTGCTCCGCCGGCCGATCATCGTGGACGACCGCCGCGTGCAGGTGGGCTATAACGAGGAGGAGATCCGCACCTTCATCCCGCGCGCCAGGCGCCTAGCCGAATCCCTCTGCGGCCCCGAGAACTGCGAGCAGTGGGGCAAATGCGAATACTCTAGGCTAAACGGGGCCGCCCCGATCTTCGGCGAGGAAGAGAAGGCCGAGCCGAAGAAAGAAAGCGCCTCGAAGTAAAAGAGAGAAAGAAAAGGGGCTGCCGAAGGCCTAACGGATGGTTGGGATGGGCAGCCCTTTTGCTTATCCAGGAAGCGCCTTATAGGTCGAAGGGGTAGAAACTGGCGTAGTTCAGGGACGTTAAGTAGGCCCCCTGCTCATCGTGGATGTAATAGAAAAGGAAACAGCTGCTGCAATCCATCTCTTCGCGGCCTTCCCCCGCATGGAAATCCATGCCGTGGTAGGTGATCGCCAAGGACAATTGGCCCGAGAAATCCGTGGGGCAAAGCGAGGCCAAATCGAACTCATAGGACAGGGAGAAGTCGCTCTCCGTCGCGGAGGCGGCGTTCGTCCGGTCGATCCCGTTCTCCTTCTTGGCGAAGTCCTCCCCGGAGACGCGCTCCGTGATGAGAGAGGGGCGGCCGCTCTCAGACAAAATTTGGATGTCGATGGAATCCACCCCGTACCCCGGCTCCTCCTCGGTGCCGAGGAGCAGGGCTTCGGCGCCGCCTTCGTTGCTGCCCCAATAGAGGTTGGCGAGGGAGAGCCGAAGCGAGAAGGGGGCGCCCGCGTCGAGGCTCCCGTCGGGGTAGCTGAGGCCCTCGTCCAGATAGACGTTCGGGGTGAGCTCCCCCCATTCCTTCACGGCCGCCGGCCCTTCGTAGCTGTTGTAGAAGGCGCGCTTGTCGCCCGCGGGGGGCACCGACGTGTGGGGGATGGTGGAGGATTTGGTGGGAATGGAATAGGAGTAGGACGAGGCGCTGGACTTGGCGCTTGACGGATCGCCCGCGGGGGAAGAAGCGCTTTGGGCTTGGCCACTGCCACATCCAAGTAAAAGGAAAGCGGCACCTAAAAGTGGTAGGAATTTTGTCTTGCTCTTCTCCATGGTCAGTAATCGAGGGAATTCCCGCCTCCTCCTCAATTAGGCGATGCCGGAACGGATTGGGAAAAACCCGCCTTCCGTTTTCGCTTTTACGCATGCCTTTGATTCATGATACACAAAGGGCAAGTTTTTCCAACAGGAAATTCTGCGCTTTGTAGTTATTGGGTTATTTGTTTCTAGGTATTTATTGGGTTACTTGTTTCTACCTATCCATCCCCCATGGGGGATCTCTTTATTGGGTTATTTGTTTCCACCTAAATCCCCGGCTGGGATGATAAGG
>Ga0256406_1005891_pt1 | contig 12708 bp, 13 predicted proteins | sample RumenRJG_03DNA_FD_185986 | JGI IMG/M metagenome (GOLD analysis project Ga0256406, IMG submission 185986) | Bovine rumen microbial communities from Lethbridge, Alberta, Canada - RJG_03 | ecosystem: Host-associated > Mammals > Digestive system > Stomach > Rumen | place: Canada: Alberta | collected...
TGATGAAGATGTCGTGAGAAAGCTCTTCGACGAAATCGCTGGCAAATACTCCGACCGCCAGGGTGGCTACACGCGCATCCTGAAGCTCGGCAACCGCCGCGGCGACGCAGCTCCGATGGTCATCATCGAGCTCGTGTAATTCGTCTAATATAGAGACTCGGCCGCCCGCTCCGTTTTGGAGCGGGCGGTTTTTTATACGGAAATCCGTTGACACATACACGCAATGCATCTAAGATAGGCGTGGAGGTGTTCCTAGCGATGGCGAGATATGTTTACCCGGCGGTTTTCACGCCGGAAGATGGTGGCTATGTTGTCACGTTCCCTGATTGGGGCGGTGCAACGCAAGGGGAAGATGTCGCGGATGCCATTGATATGGCGGCAGACTTTCTTGGGTTCACTTGCTGGAATGCGGAACAAGAACATGAAAAATTTGAGCAGCCGACACCCTTGAAGGATATTGCAGTTCCGGATGGTGGTTTTGTCAATCTCATAACGGCAGACACGGAAGCATATCAAAAAATCATCGACCGCGAAAACAATCCGATCAAGTACGCGCGCGAGCAAGCAGGGCTCAACATCAAAGCGCTTGCGAATCTCCTCGGCGCGCCGTATCGCACGGTGCAGGATTGGAATGCCGGCCGCCGTATGCCGCCGAAGTGGATGCAAACGCTTATCGTCGAGAAAATTGAGACAGCGTCGTAAGTTCGAGAAAATTTCCAAGTCGTTCGTTCCTTTTTGGAGCGGGCGGCTTTTTCTGTGCGCGGATGTTGTCGGTGGCAGGAATTTTTCGTCGGTTGTCGAACTTTACAGGCAGATGAAGGAAAATTCAAGTAACGCTTGATTTTTTGACGCGATGAATCAAGAAAGAATTGCTGTACTTTTCCGCCTCTTTCGTGTAGGATAAGAGCGTAGGTAAGAGCGCTGGAGAAGGGAGCACAACATGGATGTCTTGGATTTCATCGACTCGCCGGATATTCGTACCTATTACGAAAATCGCACGTTTACGCCGGCGGAGCAAGCGGTCTTGTGCATGAAGAGTAATCTGCGTTCGTATGATGAAAAAGTTGCGTTCGTGGCCACGCTTTTGGAGGCGTATCCCGATTCAGATTTTCCGTTGGAGGATTTCGATGATACGTGGGACATCCGCAGCGACTTGCAGCGGATGGTGATCGATTGGCAGATGAATGGTCCAGCGAAAGACGAAGAATATATCGATGTCGTGTACGTCACGTATATGAAATTCCTGGACAGTCGCGACGAATATGGCGATCGTTGCATTTTTTCGACGTATCGCAAGGCATACGAAGCTTTGCAAGCCAGCAAAGAGGAGATGCTGGATGAGATGGATTCGCCTGTTTGCGCGTGCATCATCAAAGAATGGGTCGATCATCCCGAAAAGCGCATCACATATACGCTGAACGAGGATTTGCAAATCATCAAGACGTCGAGCTTTTGGGAAGATTACGAGTTCGATGTCCCCGCGCCGTTCCAGAAGGGTGATATCCTGCTCGCGGCAGAGGAACGCTATGCGCCGACGGCTTCATATAATGAGGACGCATTCTTCTGCGTGGCAGGCGAACGTACGTTGCACAATGAGGAGAAGGCGTTGGTATTCGCACGCTTTTTGAGGGATGGCCTGCATTGGCTCTGCGGCCATGAGTTCCGTCTGCGCCTTAGAAATGTCACGGAGGATGATGCGGTGCCAAAAGAAATCGAAGAACTCGCGAAAGCGATTCGCAGCGATGAAATCTCGTTCCCAGAGAAAGAATTTCCGAGGAAGCCGCAAGACGATCATGAATTGCCATTTTGAGATGGACGAACGAAAGAAGGATGTACATCATGAAATTCAAGTTGTATGAAATCCACAACAAGAAGGGCGATTATTATCTCGATGCGGAGATCGACGAAAAAGGCGGGTTGATGCTGATGGGGCAGGACATCGGCAAGGCTGTGGAGTCCGTGTGGGGGGACTCGGATCTTGAATACAATTACTATCTGAATCCCGAGAAGACGGCGACGTTCACGAAGCTCTTGCAGGAGAAGCACGGCGACCTGCCACTCAAGGACATCCTCACGACGCACTATTGCGACCTCGGCGCGTGCGAAGCGCTGCGCAAGATCGCGGAGGAACATGGGTTTGAGTTCGGGTTTTGCAGCTATGTGTGAGGGGACAGGATCATGCCAGCAGGACGTCTAACGCAGTACGACAGAATTCTGGGCAACTTCTGGCCAGAGTATGATGTGTTCGATGGATTGACGCACGATTTCTCGATTGATTTTTTCCGTGTGTGTCAGGAGGAAGCATGGGACTTGTATGGCAGATCACCCTTGTATCTACCGTCCGATAATTTATTACACGATCCGAATTTTGTTTTTCGCGCATTGATGACGTTAGATGGCAAGCCATATGCGGATCGTTTTCCTATTGTTGTGCCATCGCTCGACCGCAAGGTGCGGGTATATCCGTATTGGACGCTCCGTGTCGATGATGCAAGAGGACTCGTAGAAGAGTTGCATCATCGTTTGCTGGAACTGAAGAGAAATGCTCCGGAAATGGTAGAAGAACTCCCGTGCCTCCGCGATTTGGAACAACTTTGCAGGCGATGGAATGCCAAGAATCCGCCCTATGTTTTAGGAGAGGATCAAAAAACGAGCATCGAAAACATCCAAGGCCAGTTCCCAGCGCAGGGCGGCATGCATGATGTGTTGTGCAGACTGTTGCAGGGGCTTTCGCATCGGAAGGCGAAGATGCATGTACTTGGTGAGTTTTGCGGAAAGCAAGAGCCGTACGAAAAGAACAAAATTGTGCTGTATCTCGAGAACATTGTGGAAGCGTGGGAAAAGCTGGCGCTCAACGATGACACGTTCAGCTTCAATGATTTTGCCCGTGAGATCGTGGCACATGAAATGTTTCATTTCATTCACTTCCAGATGATCGGCGACACGCATCCAGACGCGCAACGTCATTGGTTTGCTCCGGACTATCAAACCTTGCGTTCGGTGGCGCAGGAATGCTTGGCGATGTATTTTGAAATGTTTTGGCTTTGTGAGCATAGGATTTCACCGGAGCTTGTTGCGCGACTGGTGTTGCTCAAGAAGAATCGACTGGATTATCCAGCCTGGCCGTATGCGGCCATTCGTGCATGCCGCTGTCTCATCCGACCAAGCAATCGGTCTGCCGTCTTCCGCGGAACGGCTGATCCAAAAGCGATTTTTAAAGCTTCGTTGAGAAGTTGGCCGGAGGCGTATCAGATGATTTTGGATGGCGATCCGCTTTTGCACTGAAAGAGAGGCGTATGAGAATGAAACTGGGAGAACGTATCAAAGAAGCTCGCAAGCAGCACAAGCTGACGCAGGCGCAACTGGCGGAGAAGATCGGGGTTTCGACGCAGGCATTTAACTATTGGGAAACGGGGAAGACGGAGCCGGATTTGGAAACGTGCGGGAAGCTCAGCCGATTGCTCGGCATTCCGGCGGAAGTGTTTCTGGGCATCGAGGCGGATAAGAGCAACATCGTGTATCATGACCGCATATTTTCCGAGGAGCACATGTACACGTTCGTGAAGTCGGCGGCGTCGACGTTCCACATGGAGAACACGCTCAAGGCCTTGCCGCTCATGAAGGAGATGCACGCGGGCAAGTTCCGCAAGAACACGCGCGTGGGCGGAGAACAAATCCCGTACATTTATCACCCACTGATGATTGCTTGCCATGCGCTGGCAATGGGCTTGAAGGATGACACGCTGATCGCGGCGATCCTCCTGCATGATGTCGTAGAAGACAGCCCCGTCACGGCCGATGATTTGAAAGCGCGCGGATTCAGCGAGGAGGTCGTCACGACGGTCGATGCGGTGACGAAGAAAGGCGCGGCCAAGGCGCATGATTCCAAGGCGCTTGCGGCATATTATGCGGAGATCGCGCAGCATCCGTATGCGTGCATGGTGAAGGTGCTCGACCGTTGCAACAATCTCTCTTGCATGGCACTCGGCTTCGATGAGCAGCATATGGTGGATTACATCGTCGAGGCGGAGACGTACATCTTGCCGCTCTTGGACAAGATCAAGGACGAGGTGCCCGAGTATCACGATGCGGCGTTCTTGATCAAGTATCAGATGCGCAGCGTCATGGAGACGGTGAAGAGATTGCTGTGAGGAGGGGAATTTTCATGACGGGAAAAAGAGCTTGGATGCTGACTTGGAGTCCTGACCCGGAAAAGCCGAAAGGCGATTGGAGCGTCAAAAAAGCGTGCGAGGATGTTCAAAATGGCATTCAGCACGAAGAGGAATGGGGAAGCAAGCGTTCGGACTTTGTTCCTCAGATTGACGATGACGTTTTTTTGATGAAGGTGGGACGTAAAACAAAAATTAAAGGTATCGTCGCACACGGACGCGTGAATCAGCTTTTCGGAAAAGTGGGCGATGAAACGAGAATCCTTGTTTTGTTTGATTGGATTCAAGAGGAACCTGATCCTGCATTTTATCAACCAATATGGAGATCAACTTATCCAAATGGAAATACAAGAGAAAGAAAAGGCGGGTGGGAAATCAAGGAACCAGCTCTGTCAGAACTGATGGAGGCATGGGAGGCATCCTATTCAGCGAAGAAAGCGGCGAAAATTCCTGTTCATGCGAAAGAGGGAAAAGACACATTGCAATCGTTCGACCACAATTTGATTCTCTGCGGCCCTCCGGGAACGGGCAAGACGTATTCCACGGTGATTTATGCCGTCGATATCATCAAAGGGAAAAGCGAGGATGAAATAAAGGCAGACCTGCAAAATAAAAATCTGAGGTACGATGATTTTTTGAAGAAATACGAAATTTTACGTGATGCAGGTCATATTGCGTTCACCACGTTCCACCAGTCCTACGGCTACGAGGAATTCATCGAAGGCATCAAGCCAGTGATGGAGAACAAGGTGCTTCAGTATCAGATTGAAGATGGCGTTTTCAAGCGCTTTTGCAAAGCGGCGGAGAAGGCGGAAGCGGAAGCCAAACAAGAAGCTGCTTCGGAAGAAGCCGGTAAGGACATCGAATCGGAGAAAATGAAAAAATTGCCGTTTGTGTTTATCATCGACGAGATCAACCGCGGCAACATTTCGAAGATTTTTGGCGAGCTCATCACGTTGATCGAAGATTCGAAGCGTGCGGGGGCGGCGGAGGCCATGGCGGCGACGTTGCCGTATTCGCAGAAGTCGTTTTCTGTGCCGCAGAATGTTTACATCATCGGCACGATGAACACGGCGGATCGCTCAATTGCGATGATGGACACGGCGCTGCGCCGGAGGTTCAGCTTTGTCGAGATGATGCCGAATACCAAGCTCTTGGAAACGGTCAAGGTTGCTGGAGTGAACATCAAGGCGATGCTCGATGCCATCAACGAGCGCATCACGTATCTCTACGACCGTGAGCATACGATCGGCCATGCGTTCTTTATGGGGCTGGAGCAGCATCAAGACATCGAGCATCTGTCGGAGATTTTCAAGAAGAAGATAATTCCTCTGTTGCAGGAATATTTCTACGACGATTACGAAAAAATCCGCTTGGTGTTGGGGGACAACAAAAAGGACGAAGCGTATCAGTTCATCAAGAAGGAAGAAGCGTCGTTTGCGTCTGTTTTCTCTGGCTCGCCGAATGAGGATGAGGACGAGGCAAAGGCCATCTTCACGATTCAGGACAAGGCGTTCGACAAGCCCGAGAGTTATCAACAGATCATCTGAGAGAAGGGACGCAGGATGAAGCAGCCTCTAGAAGTTCGCGAAGTCCGCGAATTTGATCGCATCGTTCCAAGGAATGCCAAGAACGCCAACCTTGACGGGCGGGAAGGGTACGCCGTGCTGCCCGAAGACACCTTTCGCGAATTGGAAGCATTCATCCTCGACTACACGAGCGTGAAGGACAACGCGGATGCTGTCTCCTTTTTTTGCATCCAATCGCAACGATCCGTCGGCAAGACGATCTGCGTGAGCCATTATGTCGGGCTCATCCAGCTGAAGAGCGGGCAGCAAATCCAGATCCTCCCGAAGATTGATTTTGACGTAGCGGCGGAAGATCGGACGAAAGCGATTTTCTTGCGTATGTTGCGCAGTGTAAAGCGCCTCCCAGCAAAGATGTCGGGCACTGCGCACCTTGATGTCGCGCACATGACGATTTACGAAATCTTCATCCGCCTTTATGTGCAAGCCGTGGGCGAGCTGTTGCGGAAAGGATTGAAGTCGGCGTACCTGCGCCAAGAGGCGAATCTCCCGTTTTACAAAGGCAAGCTTGTTTTCAGCGAGCACATCAAGCGGAACGCTGCGCATCAGGAGCGCTTCTATGTCGCCTTTGACGAATATCATCGGAATCGTGCGGAGAATCGTCTCATCAAATCGACGCTCTTGAAATTGCAACGCGTGACGGGCAGCGCGAAGACGGACCAGATGATCTGTCAGCAGTTGGGATTTTTTGAGGATGTGGAGCCGTCTGACAATTATCACAAAGATTTTTCGCGCATCGTACTCGACCGCAGCACGCGGGAATATGAAACGCTCTTGGAGTGGTCGCGCGTTTTCCTTTTCGACGAAGGCTTCACGACGTTCAGCGGTGCACATCGCGCGCGGGCGTTGCTCTTCCCGATGGAAAAACTCTTTGAAGCGTACGTGGCGAAACATTTGAAGCGCGTGCTGGACCGTACCGGCTGGCGCGTCACGGCGCAGGATCGGGGTACTTATCTTTTCGACGATGATCCGCAGAGGCAATTATTTGCTTTGCGCCCCGACATCGTTCTTCGGAGCAACGATAAACGTACGATTGTCTTGGATACGAAATGGAAGCGCTTGGTGAACCAGCCGCGTAAGAACTACGGCATCTCGCAAGCTGATATGTATCAGATGTATGTCTATGCAAAGAAGTATCATGCGCCGGAAGTGTGGCTGCTCTATCCACAGACGGAAACATTGCGTGAGCCGGATGACTTCAATGTGGCGGAGAATCGGCAAGGCCGCCTGCCATCGTTTCGTAGCAAGTTCAATAAAGCGGTCGATGTGACGGTACGGGTATTTTTCGTGGATGTGGCAAACATCGATGCGAGCTTGACGCGCCTGCGGTCGCTTTTGGGAATATCGGTCAGACAGGAGGAAGCAGTATGAGGTATTGCGGATGGGTCGATCTCGTGGAGGGCGGCTATTTCGCGGTGGCCAGAGTGGATGACCAGTCGAAGGTGGAGATGTTCAACGTCGCGGAAAAACAGTGGGTGAAAAGCGACCGTTCAGCGTATGAAATGGCCTATTCGACAGAATGGGACAATATCGACGAGCAGACGGCACTCAAGGCCATCCGCGAAATGACGGGCGACGAAACGCTGACGCTGTGACGGACAGAACCAGCAAAGATGTACGAGGAGGTCGATGAATGAAGAAATGGGATTTGACTGGCCTGACTGTCATCGCCGGACGTCCTGCCATGGGTGCGGGGCGGATTGCAAAGGCATTGATCGAGCGTAACGGTTTGGGAGAAGTTTTGCTGTTCGACCTGTCGGATGGCGGCTCGCATATCGTCACGGCGGATGAAGTTGCAACATATCGCGCGCTGCAACGGGAGAAGGGCGTGCCGGTCATCTTGCTGTCGAATCTCGCGCGTCGGACAGAGGAAGAGGTCTCAGGCTCCATCTGGGAAAGACGAAGATGTGCCGGCCTCCACGCGGCCGCGAAAATCAGATTTGCCGTTGGCGGTTTATGACGTAGCCGACCTTGTACTGCTCGTATATCGGAAGTCGTATTATCGCGTGACGTATGGAGGCAAGGAGAAAACGGACTTCGAAGTAATCGGTTTTTCGTCGCAGGGAGAAAAATTTGTATTGACAAACATTTCGGTTTAGGTGTATAGTCTCTGTATTGTTATTGTTTGAAAATTTGAAAGGAGGGTGATCGCCATGAAACAGATACAGAATCGACAGTCCGTGGATTTCGTTTGCTCGGGGGAGCCGATCACCCTGCTTTTCGTTTGGTAGCATGATACCAGACGTATATCGTGGTGGTCTGTTCCTCTGTGGTTCGGCGCATTTGCGCGGGAAGGCAGAGGATTTTTTGTGTCCAATTTTTTCGTACAGATCAGTTCCGGCCATGGGCCGGCAGAGTGTGAGCGCGGCGTCTGGCTCTTGGCGCGGGCGCTTTTGCGGGAGTTTCCGGAGCTCTCGGTGAAGGCGGAGCGTGCGGGGCGTTTGGCGCGGACGGCGAGCTCTGTGACGCTTGTCGGGAATGGCGATTATCGTGCGCTGGCGGGGACGGTGGAGTGGATCGCAAAGAGCCCGTTCCGCCCGCATCATCGGCGGCGAAATTGGTTTCTTGATGTCACGGTGCTGCCGGAGATGCAGCCGATCCCGGATGCTCCAGAGTATGCTGTCGCCTATTTTCACTGTGGCGGCAATGGCGGGCAGAATGTCAACAAGGTCGAGACGGGCGTGCGCTTGACGCATATGCCGACGGGGCTCACGGTGACGGCGACGGAGGAGCGCACGCAGCAGGCGAACCGCCGCCATGCACTGGCGAAACTCCAAGCGCTGTTGGCCGAGGGGCGGCAGGCGCAGCAGCGCCAGCAGGACGAACGGCTTTGGAGGAGCCATCAGCGGCTCGAGCGCGGGAATCCCATCCGCGTATATGAAGGAGCCGCATTTACACGCAAGAAATGAAAGGATATCACATGATTACCATCAAGGGAACGTATAACGAAGCGATTGTCTATGCGGACAGTCTCGAAGCATCGGCCGAGGGCTTGCTGAAGGCCGTTTGCGATGCGGAGTATCTCAAGGACTGCAAGATCCGCATCATGCCGGATGTCCATGCGGGCAAGGGCTGCACGATCGGCACGACGATGACGATCCAGGACAAGGTCGTGCCGAATATGGTCGGCGTTGATATCGGCTGCGGCATGGAGACCGTGAAGCTCAAGGACAAGCGCATCGACTTCACGAAGCTTGACAGCGTGATCCGCAAGTTTGTGCCGTGCGGAAGCATGATCCGCGAGGCGGGAAAAGAACACACCTTCGCACAGGACATCGATCTCACGCAGCTGCGCTGTGAGGGCTGCGGTATCGCGCGTGCGTATCGCAGCATCGGCACGCTGGGCGGCGGTAATCATTTCATCGAAGTGGACAAGGACGATGATGGTGCGCTGTATCTCGTCATCCATTCCGGCAGCCGCCATCTCGGCGTCGAGGTCGCGGAGTATTATCAGCAGGCAGGTTATGAGGCGCTCGTCGGGGCGGACAAGGCGAGCTTGCAAGCATTGATTGCGCAGCTGAAAGCGGAGGGGCGCGAGCAGGAGATCGCCGCGGCGATGAAGGAGCGCAAGACAGCCATCCGTACGCAGGAGATTCCAAAGGAATTGGCGTATGTGTCCGGGCAGTTGTTCGATGATTACATCCATGACATGAAGCTCACGCAGCAGTTTGCGATGCTGAACCGCAAGGCGATGGCGCAGACGATCCTCAAGCACATGAAGCTCAAGCCCATCGAGTCGTTTACGACGATCCACAACTACATCGACACGGACGCGATGATCCTCCGAAAGGGCGCGGTCTCTGCGCGCAAAGGTGAAAAGCTTTTGATTCCCATCAATATGCGCGATGGCAGCCTCATCTGCGTCGGCAAAGGCAATGACGATTGGAATCAGTCCGCGCCGCATGGCGCCGGCCGGCTCATGAGCCGCAAGGAAGCGAAGAACACGATTCCGATGAAGGAGTACAAAGCGGCGATGAAGGGCATCTTCACGACGTGCGTCAGCAAGAGCACAGTCGATGAAGCGCCGATGGCGTACAAGTCCATGGACGACATCGTGCAGCATATCGAGCCGACGGCGGAGATCGCGAAAGTGATCCAGCCCGTGTATAATTTCAAAGCAGAAGAATAAAAGAACGGTTGTGTTTGCAATTTCGGAAAGGGCAACGTTGTTTGTGATTCGTATATCTTTCGGAAGGAATATGAATCTAGTTCATGCGTTACCCTCTCCGCCCCTTCGGGGCACCTCCCCCAAGGGGGGGAGGCGTAAGAAATTGCTGACACAACGTTTTTTTTCTGCCATTGTCAACGCTGTTTCTCGTTTGCCTTTACGGTTTGTCTGTCGTATAATGTTTTCCGTAAATTGTTGGAAGGAACGATGTCGATGGCTTTGATAGAAATCGAACACTTGTCGCATGCCTACCCGATGGGCGAGGGCGGGCAGCATGTCGCGCTCGAGGATGTGTCGCTCGCGATCGAGGCAGGCGAGTTCGTCGCCGTGCTCGGGTCGAACGGCTCGGGCAAGTCGACGCTTGCGAAGCATCTCGATGCGTTGCTGTTGCCGACGAATGGCACGTGCCGCATTGATGGCATGGATACGAAGAATGCGGATCAGGTCTGGCGCATCCGTCAGAAGGTCGGCATGGTGTTCCAGAATCCTGACAATCAGCTCATCGCGGCCGTCGTCGAAGATGATGTTGCGTTCGGCCCGGAAAATCTCGGCGTGCCGCCACGCGAGATCCGGCAGCGCGTCGATGAGGCGCTCGCAGCGGTCGGCATGACAAAATTCCGCACGTTTGCGCCGCACTTGCTTTCGGGCGGACAGAAGCAGCGCATCGCGATTGCAGGCGCGCTGGCGATGCAGACGGAGTGTCTCGTGTTCGACGAGGCGACAGCGATGCTCGATCCGGAAGGACGTGCAGAGATTCTTTCGATTGTCAAAAAGCTGCATGATGAGCAGCACATCACGATGGTCTACATCACGCATTTCATGGAAGAGGCGGCGGTCGCGGATCGCGTGATCGTGCTTGATCATGGAAAGCTCGCGATGGATGGCACGCCGCGCGAGGTCTTTGCACGAGCGGACGAATTGCAGGAGCTCGGACTCGATGTCCCATTGTCGGTGGAACTCGGCGCGAAACTGCGCAATGACGGCATTGCCATCCCGCAGGAGATTGTCACGGAAGACGATCTTGTGCAGGCGCTAGCGTCGCTGGTTCCGTCCCATCAGAGGAATGCTGCCAATGACGAACGTCGTGCGGGCGTTCAACGTTCTATGAATGACAAGAGTGATGCGAAGGGAGGCGTGCCGGTTGCCGATTGAACTCAAGGACATCAGCTATACATACATGCCGGGTACGCCGTACGAGCGCAAGGCATTGCAACATGTCACGCTCACCATCAAGGATGGCACATTCGTCGCGATTGCCGGGCATACGGGCTCGGGCAAGTCGACACTGCTGCAACATTTGAATGGCCTCTTGACACCGACGAGCGGGCAGGTGCTCGTCGATGGCGTGGACTTGTCGCCGAAGCGGAAGTCGGAGAAGCCGGCCGCCCTTGCGGCGCGGCGCAACGTCGGCATGGTGTTCCAGTATGCGGAAAACCAGCTGTTCGAGGAAACGATTTACGATGATATCGCGTTCGGCCCGCGCAATTTCGGTTGTGACGAAACGGAAATCGATGCACGCGTTCATTCGTCGATGGAACTTGTGAACCTCGACTTTGAAACGTATAAAGATCGCTCGCCTTTCCAACTATCGGGCGGCCAGATGCGGCGCGTGGCGCTCGCAGGCGTGCTGGCGCTCCGACCGAAATATCTCGTGCTCGATGAGCCGACAGCAGGCCTCGATCCAAAAGGGCGCAAGGCGCTCCTCTCGACGATTCGCGAGTTGCACAAGAGATCGGGGACAACGATCATTTTCGTCTCGCATAATATGGATGATATTTTTGCGCTGGCGGATGATGTTGTTGTCATGAAGCAAGGCGAAATGCTACTGCACGGCGCGCCTGCCGAGGTGTTTCCACAGACGGAGCAGATTGCCGAGGCAGGATTGCGGCAGCCGCAATTGATGGAACTCTTGTCGCGTATTCGCGCGGCAGGCGTCCCGCTTTCCAAACAAGCGTTGCTGGCTCGCACGACAACAGATGCAGCACACGCCGTCGAGCAGGCGTTACGGCAAGTGACGAAAGGAGGGCGGAGCCATGCTGAATAACATCACGATCGGCCAATATTTTCCGGGCAATTCCGTCCTGCACCGCCTCGACCCGCGCTCGAAAATCGCCATTCTGTTTTTCCTCATCGTTGCGATTTTTGTATTTGACCAGCCGATTGCCTATGGCGTGCTGACGCTCTTGACGTTTGCGTGCATGATAGCCTCCGGCGTGCCGATGAAGACGCAGATCGGTTCGCTGAAGCCGCTGTGGTGGATCATCCTGTTCACATTCCTCATTCACTTGTTCAGCGGTGAAGGGGAACCGTTGTTCGAACTTTGGATATTGACGGCAACCTGGGATGGGCTTGTGCGCGGCTTTTTCATCTGCTTGCGGCTGGCGCTGTTGCTGCTCTTATCATCGTTGCTCACATTCACAACGAGCCCGCTGAAGCTGACGGACGCGCTCGAAGCAATCCTCTCGCCGCTCAAGACCGTCGGCGTGCCGGCGCACGAGCTTGCGATGATGATGACGATCGCGCTGCGCTTCGTGCCGACGCTCATCGAAGAGACCGACAAGATCATGAAGGCGCAGCAGTCGCGCGGCGCGGACTTTCTCACGGGCAGCATCTTGCACCGGCTCACAAATGTCGTGCCGATCCTCGTGCCGCTCTTCATCTCGGCGTTTCGTCGGGCCGACGATCTCGCCATGGCGATGGAGGCGCGTTGCTATCGCGGCGGCATCGGCCGCACGCAGATGAAGGAACTGCGCTTTGCGCCGCTCGACTATATGGCCTGGGGCGC
>Ga0256406_1005894_pt1 | contig 12707 bp, 7 predicted proteins | sample RumenRJG_03DNA_FD_185986 | JGI IMG/M metagenome (GOLD analysis project Ga0256406, IMG submission 185986) | Bovine rumen microbial communities from Lethbridge, Alberta, Canada - RJG_03 | ecosystem: Host-associated > Mammals > Digestive system > Stomach > Rumen | place: Canada: Alberta | collected...
CTTCCTGAACCGGTATATTCATGAACCTCAAGAAGTTCCATGAGACCGGATAGCACTGCCAATTTCGTTGCTGGCCCTTGATTTCACGGCCCCAGCCCATCCTGCTTTCAGCGACCATGTTGCCGTCCGCCCAGGCCACATCCTTTATGTCAGGATTCTGCTTCAGTCTCTCTTCCACAGTGGATCTCTGCCTTCCGACCGAATAGCCGGAGCTGACGACCAGAAGATTCTCCTTGTCGAAGCCAAGTTCATGGTTCAGCATGAAAGTGCGCTGCCTGTTGATGAATATAGCGCAGATGATGAGAGCCATCGAAATGGTGAACTGGACTCCTACGAGGGAATATCTTATCGCCTTGCCTTTGCGGGTCGCTGAGAACGAGCCTTTCAGCGACAGAGCCGGAGGCACCGAGGTCGAATACAAGGCCGGATACAGGCTGGCGATGATTGCCACCAGCACGGCCACTCCGACGGTCAAAGCCACGATGAGCGGATTGGAGCCGAAGCTAGTGGTGAACGGAATCAGGTCTGCAAGGTGAGATTTCCCGAAGGAAATGACGACTAAGGCGGAGAGCGCCAGTGAGATGAAGGTCAACAGCAAGGATTCCCCTATCATCCCCATAACCAAAGAAGTCCTGGATGCGCCAATCACCTTCCTGATGTTTATGCCCTTGATTCTCAAAGGGATCATGGCCACGAAGAAGTTGACGTAATTGACCATCGAAATCAAGAGGATCAGGATGGCAATGGCGAGCAGGGTGTAGGTGGTGCTCTTGTTGCCGGTCAGGCTGTCACCTCGTGCCAGAAGAGGGTCAAAGTAGGTGTCACGGATGGAGACCAGACGGTATTTGATAAGATTCAGGTCGTCGTCTCCTTCTGTCGAATCATCCGGGGCCTGCTTCATATAGAATTCTTTGGCGACCTCGAAGGCCTCTTTCTCGAAGTCCTCCTTTGTCTCAGAGGGATTCAGCTTGACATAGTAGCAGTAGGACCATTCACTCAAATTATCAATGTCTTGGTCTGTCGTGAGGGTGAATCCGTCATTGGCGGCAAGGTCAGAGATGGCAGGGAAATCCTTATAGATGGCGACAACGGTCATCGGGATAGACTGCCCCATGCTAATGAGATAATAGGTCGAACCTGGCGCCAGTCCGGTCTTTCGCGCGAAAGATTCGCTTATTGCTGTCTGCCGCCACGTCTTCATGTCATCGAATGAGCCTTGCACAAGCTCATAGCCGAAGGTCTTGACGGCACCGATGGACAGAGAATTGAAAACGGCGGTAATCTTGTCCGAGCCTTCTTTCAGTGAAATGGCGTAGTTTGTGCCAAGCATTTTGCCGCAGCCCCCGCTCTCGATGCCGGTGGCAGTGGCGAGCACCTTCTCCTGAGGCGGCCTGTTCAGGAATACGGAGTACTTGCCTTCTTCGTAAAAGTCAGGCAAAGTCATCACGTAGATCCTGTCGCTGTCCTTGATGCCGTGATTGTAGGTAAAGTCGTGATGGACTTGCACGAAAATCACGTACATTGCAGCGAAGGCTGCAGTCATGCCGAGAACGTTCAGGATGGTTGAGACTATGCTGTTTTTCTTAAATAGACTAATCATGAAAATTCAAATTATGAATATTTTGAACTCTGCTGGAATCAGAGTTCATTCTGCACGTCGCTCACGATCTGGCCATCGAAGAGGTCGATTGTCCTCTGTGCCACCGCAGCATCCTTCGGAGAGTGCGTCACCATCACGATCGTGGTGCCCTCATGATTCAGTTCGGAGAGCAGATCCATCACCTCTTTGCCGTTCTTGGAATCCAAGTTTCCGGTAGGCTCATCGGCCAGTATCAGTTTGGGATTTATGACCACCGCTCTTGCGATTGCCACCCTCTGCTGCTGGCCTCCGGACAGCTGCTGAGGGAAATGGCTTGCCCTATGGCTGATGTTCATGCGTTTCATTATTTCGGTGACGCGCTTCTTCCGCTCGCCTGCAGATATGTTCAGGTAACGCAACGGAAGCTCTATGTTCTCATACACGTTCAGCTCGTCAATCAGGTTGAAGCTCTGGAACACGAAACCAATGTTCCCCTTGCGGAACTTCGTGCGCTCCTTCTCCTTCAGCTTCGAGACCTCCTTCCCAAGCAGCTCGTATGAGCCTGAGGTCGGATTGTCCAGAAGCCCCAGAATATTCAGAAGCGTGGATTTACCGCATCCTGAAGGTCCCATGATGGCTACGAATTCGCCGTCTTTGATTTCGAATGACACTCCGTTGAGTGCCGTGGTCTCGATTTCTTCTGTCCTGAATACTTTCGTAAGATTGCTGACTTTGATCATAATGCTATAGTTTTATAAATATTTTTTCTGAAATCGTTCTTTCCACCATTGATGGGAAGCCTGAGATTTCTTCCGACGCTAAGAAAGACAACCCCCGTGCCATCTAATTTAACATATTAATAATGAATATATTATATTCATAAACCGTCTTCCCGCTCCGTAAAGAAACTTTACACCTTTTGTAAACAATGTTTACAAATAATATCCCTCGGAGTTCGATTGGACGATCCGAGGGATTGATAGTTAAGTTAGAATTAAGCTTGTGGGTATTTATCTAAGTTCGTCGGCTGGGTTGGTCCGGGCTGCGGAGAGGGTCTGCCAGAAGACGGACAGGAATGAGATGGCAAGGGATATGGCTACAGCCACGACGAAGATCCACGCATAGCCGGAAATCCGGTCGATAAAGGATTCCAGGTACTTGCGCGAAGCCCAGACGGCCACAGGAACCCCGATCACGCATGCGATCAGCACCATTATCATATAGTCCGCGACATTCTTAGCAAGTTCGCTCTCCACTGTTCCGCCGAACACCTTTCGTATGGCAATGTCGTGCGCCCTCTCATCGGCGAAATATCCACTCATAGCTATGAGTCCGAGCAGAGAAATCATTATCGAGATGAGCATGAACATCTCCAGCAGCCTCATGTTATCCAGGGCAGGTTTGAGAGCATCCTTGTAGGCATCGTCAAGATAGGAAAGGGTGTAGATTTCCTCCATGCCGGTATCGTTCCATTTTTCGAACGCTTGCCTGATGGCATTCATCGCTTCGCCGTGATCGCCTTTGGTCTCGATGAGCAGCCCTGGCCACCACATGTCGCTGTCGCGTATCACGCTCACGATGATGTTCATCCTTTCCCCTTCGTTGGCGATTGACAAAGGGATATCTTTAAACACCCCTGCAAGCTGCTCGCAACCAATGGCTCGCTGACTCAGGGTGTCGATTTGCAGATGGCTGTCATCAAGGCCGGTGGCGCGGAACGCCGTCTGGGAAAACCATACGGAATTGTACATCGGAGCTCCGAAGTTCTTTTCCTGCCTGAAATTCAGCATCGAGAACGCAGTGCTGTCAACCCAGCAGATACGGTAGAGTATGTCCTTGCCATCCAATGTGGTCGAATACTGCCCATTGGCGAAGAAGGCAGGACAGCCTTGCGAGAACCCGATGCGCTCCACGCAAGGAAGCTCCCTAAGGATATCTGCCAAGGACATGTCTGGCTTCTTGCTCCCGAACGTGTACATGTAAATTTTCTCAGCCGAATCGTAATTCTTCGGTCGCTTCAATGACTTGCCGTACTGAGCCTCCATGACCAGAGCCATGGAGATGAGGAACACCGAGAAGGCGCATTGCAAGACTATGAATATCTTGCTGAATACCATCTTGTTGCTTGTCCTGAACGAGCCGCGCACGATGTCTATCGGACGGAAGCGGCTGGCAAAGAGAGCAGGAAGCAGGCCTGACAGGGTGCCGGTAAGGAGGGTCAGCAGGACAAACCCTGCGATGTAGGCAGGCTTGAATTCAATCGTGATGGGCGCCACAGGGTTGCCAAGCAGATTGTTCATCGTCGGAGCCAGAGCTACTGCCATAAGCAGCGCGAAGACAAAGCAGACCGCAGTGAACAAGACCGATTCGGCAATATATCTCCAGATTACGCCTGATTGCTGCTCTCCCACGAGCCTGCGAGTGGCCATCTCCTTCGCCCTTTTCCCCACCAGTGCGAAATTGAGGTTTATGTAATTGAATATGGCGCAAAGAAGAAGGAGAAGCCCAGCCAGGGATAGAAGCCTCAGGGTGCCGAGGTCTCCCTGGTTGACATTTCCCCAGTCTTTAGAGAAATAGATCTCGTCCACCCTCCATATCTTCAGCTTCTCAAAGAAGCCCTTCCCGTAATATTCATACACGTCTTTGCACACAGCTTCAGCCTTGTCATAGAGCACCTGGCGGTCCGTCCCCGGTGCCACTTGCGCAAAAGTGATGACATTCCCAAAATTGTCATAGGCAGCAAGCTTGCTGTACAAATTGCTCTTGTTGCTTGCAATTATGTCGCAATATGAGATGAGCGTAGCCTTGAAATCCTTGACTATGCCGGAAATCATAAGCTCATTGCCATCGATGGAAAGCTGGTCGCCGACTTTCAGGGAATGTTTTGCGGCGAAGGTCTCGCTTATCAAGATGTTGTCCTTGGCATCCAGCGATGAAGGCGAGCCTGACACGAAACCATAGTAAGGGAAGATGTCGAAGAAAGCCTTGTCAGTACCCATCACTTCGGCATTCACGGCAGACTCTCCGATGCGGAAACGTCTCGTCTGCGGAATTATGCTGGTGACCCTCACCACTTCCGGCACCCTAGACTTGAGGGCATCTGGAAAACCGTAGGTAAGGCCAATGCAATCCGGCATGCCGAAGGCATAGATGTTTTCTCTGTCTGGATTTTCCGTATTGATGGAATATTGCTGGTAAGCGTATGAACCGAAAATCACTACGAAGGCAAGGCTGACTACCAGCCCGATGGCTTCGATAAAGGCGTAGGCCTTATTGCGAGAAAGGAATCTTAGAAAAGACTTCATCGTGAATCTATATTTTTTCGCCTTCCGCAGGCACAATCGATGTGCCAAGTATAGCATATAGCCATCAATCAACACGTTGCATTTCAAAAGACATAGAACAGCCGTAAAGATATTTTACAAAATGCGTAAACTTTGTTTACAACTTACCTGAATCTTCCTGTGTCCAATCCTTCACGCTTCTTCTCGGTATATCCTCCGAATTTCCAAGTCAATGACACACCCGCCTGCCGATAACATTCATATCCTGACTTCATGTACTGTCCTCCGTAGTCGATGAGCGGAGAAATCATGCTCGTCTGGAAAATGTCCTTGCAGAAAACATTGACGAGCCCCCTGCCTCCTGCGAAACCCCAGCGCAGCGAAGCGTCCAGATTCCCGGAGGCCGGCAGGTCGTAGTTGCCCTGGATGCCCTTGGAGCGGATCATGCCGTTCACCAGCAGCTTCAAGTTGTGCTTCTTGGAAAGGGTAAATGTATTGTTCATAATCACCATCCCGAAGAAGATATTCCGGTCGAAGGGAATGTCGTAGAAATCGCTGTCCTTCTCCCGCTGCCACGCGCCGATGAACCGTGTCTGCGCATTCCACCAATCGCCCACGTTAAAGGGAATCGTCGCTTGCATGCCGCCCTGCTGCATAAAATCCTCGTTCAGCGAGCGGTAGGTCTGAACCAGCCGGTCCGGGTTCTGATACAGCAGCTGGATGAAATAATCTTTGCTATGGCTGAAGTATGCCGTAAACACATACTTGCTCTTCAGGATGTAGGACAGCGCCGCCTGATACTCCTTCTTCGGGCGCAGCGAAGGATTGCCCACAATCTCGGTATAGGCGTTGGAATGGGTCGTGGTGCTCTGCAGGGACCAGTAGTCCGGGTAACCCTTGTCAGAGGAAAGCCCCAGCTGGACGATATGCCCGGCGGCTGGAAGCCAGGTCAGGTTCAGCGTCGGATACACGGACCAGTCGTTCCAAGCCGCGTTCTTGAAATGCTCCACCGCCAGCGAACCGTCCATCTGCCATTTCTCGGAGAAGGCCTTGCTGAATCCGGCATAAACATTCTGCGACTGCTCGTCCAGCAGGGAGCTGAAACCGCCGTCACCTGCAACATGGATTTTCTGCCCGGTAGCCGGGTCGTAGTACCACTGGAAGCTCTTGTCCCGGGCCCATTCCAGATCCACGCCGTAATTCAGTTCCCAGCCACTTCCCAGACTGTGCTCCTGTCCGGCAAACACTTTCCAGCGGTCAATTGTCTGCCGGTCCTCCGTCCGGAAGTGCCAGTCCGCCCCTTCGAAGGTGCTCTTCAGCAACTGGTTGGAGGGCTTGCTGTAGTGCGTATATTCCGCACCGACGGAAAGCCCGAAAGGAGCCCGGTAATCGGCCCGCACATTGTGCAGCTGCTTGTCCCGGTCGATCCGGGTGGTGGAAACCTGTGTACCGGTCGAGCTCAGATCCGTTCCAGACTTCCCGAAGTTCCCGTTATACACCAGGCTGGCCCGGTGATTCTCACCGAAGAAATAATCGGCACCCCAGCGGACCTGATGCGACTTTTCGCGCGTGTCCACCAGCTGTTTTTCTACAATATCGTGAATACTTCCATCGCTGAGCCGGTGCCGGGCCTCCAGGGAATTGTCGTTGTGCGTCTGCGCAAAGTCATAGGTGTAGATCAAATCCGTAGAGAACTTCCCTTTGGTATAGAGCAGGGAACCCCGCCCCTGGGCGCTGCCGGCATACTTGTTCGCATACTTTCCGTAAATCTCGCCCTGCAGCTTGCCCCGGTCCTCGGCGTTGTGGTTCAGGACAATGTTGATGAGGGCGCCACGCACCTGGTACTTAGCCGTAGCATTGGGGATGACCTCCGCCTTGGCAATCCGGCTCACGGGCGTGGATTTCAGCAGAGCGTTCACCTGATCGGCTGACAGGGTGGAAACCTTACCATCGATGACGACGGTGGCTCCTCTTCCTGCGACGGCAAAGCCGTCCCCCTGAGGCGTCACGCCCGGAAGCTTTCCGATTGCCTCGTAGGCATTGTCCGCCGGAGTCTTCTCCATAATTCGTTGCACATCATACACCAAAGCGCCTTTATCCACCTTGACGACAGGGATCTCACCCACGACCGTGGCTTCCGACAATTTCAAAAACAGACTGTCAGCTGCGGCGACAGACAATGAATCCGGATTCTGTGCCGCCACTCGGGCAGCAGAGATGGCAATACACACCAGCAATAAAATTCTCTTCATGTCGATAAAAATCAGGCCGTCCTTTCCGGCCATTATTTCACGCTGCTAAATTGCCATGAATCTCGGACAAACTGTGTTAACGTTCGGTTAAGAAGTGTTAAATAGTGTTAAAACGCTCTGTGATTCTGCAAATTCCGCTAACTTTGCGCTATGAAATTTCCGTCCAGACGCATCGTCATATTGCTGATACTATCTCTGGCAGCTCTCTTCGGCTACCAGATTTATTGGCTGTCCGGCCTGTACCGTTCCTCCATCAAATCGAAGGAATCCGAGATAAACCTCGCCCTCCAGAAGGCCGATTATGCCGAAATGATGGAGCGGCTGCGTACGGTCAGTGCCAGCGGGAGGCACGGATCACTTGACCTGGACACCGGCTGGTCGGAAGATCATGTCGTATCGCATGTGACGGTCCGCACCGATCCCATCGTAATCAACGAGGACGGCTCCAAATCTATCTCAGTCACAACCGTCCAGGTAGACCGCAATGCCGGGGAAGACAATGATAATTCCCAGTACGCCTACGCCATTAGCAATTCACAAGAATCTACCGACTACTACCAGCGGGGAATGCATGCTGGAGTGGACATCCTTGCCGAAGTGAATTTCCATAAGCTGGATTCATTGCTTTCAATGATGCTCGACGACTACGGGCTGAACGTACCGCACCGCCTGCAGATGCTCACCGACAGCACGATGGTCGCAACTATTTCAACCTCCGGCTATGAGCCGTCCGGCAGAGCCAGGAATTATGACTTCATCTACGGGAAAACGCTCGCTGACAAATACGAGCTAACGATTGAGCCCCTTACCGGCATTGTATTCAGGGAAATGTCCGGCGTAATCGCAGCCTCTCTGATTCTGTTCCTCATGCTAGCCTTCTCCTTCTGGTTCCTAGTCCATGCCATGCTCAAACAGAAGAGCCTGGAGGAAATGAAGAGCGACTTCACCAACAACATCACCCACGAGCTCAAGACACCTGTGGCAGTGGCGTATGCCGCCAATGACGCTCTGCTGAACTTCGAGGCCGGGAACGACCCCGCAAAGCGGCGTGAATATCTGGAAATCAGCCAGAGCCAGCTGAAGAAACTGGAAGGAATGATCGAGCAAATCCTTTCAATGAGCATGGAAAGCCGGAAAACCTTCGAACTCAGGAAAGAAGATATCACGCTCAAGCCTCTGCTGCAAACCTTGGCAGAACAGCACCGCCTTTCAGCAGAAAAGCCTTGCAGCTTCCATATCGAGGCAGAAGATGACCTGATTATCCACGCAGACCGCTTTCATTTCGGGAATGTCATTAGCAACCTCATCGAAAACGCCATCAAATATTCCGGAGATGGCGTCAATATCGCAATCAGGGCAAAGACGACTTCTGGCGGCGTTGAAATAAGCGTAAAAGACAACGGCACAGGGATAGCTACTGACAAACAGAAGCACATATTCGACAAATTCTACCGCGTCCCCACCGGCGACATCCACGATGTCAAAGGTTATGGACTGGGCCTCTACTACGCCAAGACCATGGTTGAAAAGCACGGCGGGACCATCAGCGTCTCCAGCACCCTCGGCAAAGGCAGCGAATTCCGGATATTCATTCCTCAGTCTTTCTGCTAATGCTGTCATTCTGAATATTCCCATTGCCATCATGAACAAAGCCAAGAATCTATGTCAACGATAAAAATACTGCTTGTTGAAGACGAAAACACCTTGGTCCAAATCGTAAGCGAGACCCTCCGAAGCAAGGGCTTCGCAGTTGAGACCGCCTACGACGGCATTGAAGGGCTCAAACGCTTCTTTGAAGTCCATCCAGACGTACTGATCGCCGATGTCATGATGCCTCGGCTGGACGGATTCGAAATGGTGCGCCGCATCCGTAAAACCGATGACCGCACCCCTGTTCTCTTCCTCACGGCGAAATCCACCCCAGACGATGTCGTCACTGGCTTCGAGCTGGGAGCCAACGACTATCTCAAAAAGCCATTCGCCATCCAGGAACTCATCGTCCGAATAAAGGCTCTGATGGGGAAAGCTTACATGACGGAACGGCAGGAAATGGAACAGAGTGAGTACCTGATAGGCGATTATCGCTTCTTGCCTGTCACCCAGGCCCTTGAATATATCCCCGATGGAACAACCAACAGCCTCTCTCACCGAGAAACCGAAATCCTCAGCCGCCTATGCCGCGCGGAAGGAGCAATCGTCCCCATGCAGAACCTACTCCTGGACCTCTGGGGCGACGACGATTTCTTCAACGCCCGCAGTCTTCAGGTATTCATCACACGCCTCCGACGCAGCCTTTCCAAAGACCCACGCATCCGCATCGTCAATGTCCGCGGCTCCGGTTACAAGCTGATCGTGGCGGACTATTGAACCACCGCTACCGGTCTTCTGACGCACGGAAGCTTACCTGAACAGCAGCTCGAAGGTCGTGCGGGATGGGCTGGAGGCGAGTAGAGAGATGGTGCCGCCGTGCCTGTTCATTATCTGGCGGGAGATACTGAGGCCTATGCCGCTGCCATTGGATTTCGTGGTGAAAAAAGGCACGAAAATCTGCTCCTGCACGTCGGGCGGAATTGGAGCGCCATCATCTGAGACGCGGACATGGGTCTCTCCCGAATTGTCGATGTAAGTGCTGATATCCACATGCTTGGAGCCAGCCTGAACGGCATTCTTGATTAGATTTATGACCACTTGGGAAATCTGGCTCTCGTCAATGTAGAGCATGATGTCCTTCGTCAAGGCCTCGTAAGTGCACTCGGTACCCGCGTCCCTGCATTGCTTGTCGGTCAGCCTGAGGACCTTGTTCATGAGGTCGTCCAGCATCACCGCCTTGCGAAGGGGACGAGCGACTCCGCTCAGCTCCCTGTAGGTTTCTACGAATTTGATGAGGTCACGAGACGAGGCCGAGATGGTCTCCAAACCTTTCTTGACATCCATTTCCTGCTCCTGTGGCGGCAGGTCGGCGTACTTCGACAACGCATCGCTCAGCGAGGCGATTGGCGAGACAGTGTTCATAATCTCATGGGTGAGGACTCGTATCAGCTTCGTCCACGATTCCTGCTCGTTACGCTGACGCTGACGTTCGAAAATCCAGCGTAACCTGTTAAGCGAGCGATTCAGCCTGTTGGATTCAGAAAAACGGAAATTCAGCTCGTCATCCTCTATGGCATCCAGCATGAAATCCACTTTCTTCCTGTCATTTCTGCGGACCACGACAGCAGTCGCTACCACGGCCAAGACAACCACGGCAGCAGCCACGACTATGATCAGCCAGGCATGCATCAAATATTATACTTGTTAAGCTTCTTGTAAAGCGTCGGCCTGCTGATGCTCAGAGCCTGGGCCACCTTCGTGAGGTTGCCGCCATACCGCTCCATCGCATCCCTGATGACCTTTTCTTCTGCCTCTTCCAGCGTTTCAGAAGCAGCAGCGGAAACATGTTCCTTAAGTTCGAAATCCTTTGGCTCCAGCTGCTTCCCATCAGCGAGAATCACGGCCTTCTCCACGGCATTGCGCAGCTCCCTGATATTCCCGCTCCATGAATATTCTTTCAGCTCGGCGCCCGCCTCTGCAGAAATGCATTCCACCGAGCGATGGTATTTTTCATTGAATACTGTTATGAAACGCTCAGCAAGCGGGATAATGTCTTCCCTGCGCTCTCGAAGCGGCGGAAGTTCGAAATGCACCGTGTTGATGCGGTAATATAAATCCTCCCTGAAACGTCCCTCGGAGACGCTTCTTTCAAGATTAGCGTTCGTCGCGCAGATTAGCCTGATGTCGATTGGGATGGCCTTGGAGTCCCCTACCCTGGTAACGCACCTGTTCTGAAGCACCCGTAAAAGTTTTGCCTGGAGATGCAAAGGAATATTCCCGACCTCATCCAGAAAAAGGGTCCCCCCCTCTGCCTGCTGGAAAAACCCTACGTGGTCTGCGTGCGCATCCGTGAATGCACCCTTAACGTGCCCGAAAAGCTCGCTTTCGAAAAGGGTCTCAGGAATAGCTCCAGCGTCCACTGCAACGAAAGGCCTGTCTTTCCGCAGGCTATTGTCATGCACCTCCCTTGCCAGCAAGTCTTTTCCGGTACCGTTCTCTCCAGTAATCAAAACAGAGGCCTCGGTCGGAGCTATCTTCGCAAGACTGCGACGTATGACCGCCATCTTATCGCTGTCGCCCCAGTACATCACGGTAGCATCCGGCAGCGGCTCCGCCTTAGAATCAGCCTTCATTGCCTTGTCCCTAGCCGCAGACAAGGTGGAAATAAGTTTCTCGTTTTCCCAAGGCTTGGTTATGAAGTCAAAAGCCCCTCTGCGCATTCCTTCTACGGCCAGAGCTATGTCGGCGTATGCCGTGAAAAGGACGACCTCTGTCCGGGGAGATATCTGCTTTATCTCCTTGGTCCAATACAGGCCCTCGTTGCCATTGTTGGTGCTGGAATTAAAGTTCATGTCCAGCAGCACGACATCAGGACGGAAGGTTTCAAGCATTGAAACCAAAGTTGCCGGAGAAGGAATAAGCTCAACGCCAGCAAAAAAAGGGGGCAGGAGCAGCTCCAAAGCTGCCCTTATCCCCCTGTTGTCATCGACTACCAGTATGCGCCCTTTCTTCATCATGAGCAAATATAATTATTTTCAGAACACCAGCACATCGCTTTCCCCGAAATTGTCGTATGAAGAGGTAATTACCTTCTCTCCTGGCTCAAGACCTTCCAGCACCTCATAATATTGAGGGTTCTGCCTGCCAATACGAATATTCCTTTTCACTGCCTTGCTTCCATCTTTTGTCAGAGCATAAATCCATTTGCCGCCGGTTTTCTGATAGAAGGCGCCACGAGGGATGAGGATGGCCGATTCTGGCTGGCCAAGCTGAAGATTCAAGTAATATGTCTGGCCGGTGCGTATGTTCTCTGGCTGAGTTTCGGTAAACTTGAAGTCTGCCTGGAACTTACCGTCCCTCACCTCTGGGTAAACTTTACGTACCTGAGCGGAGAATTTTTCGCCCTGCCTCTCGAATTCTGCCTCAAGCCCCGGGACCACCCTGTCAATGTAGTGTTCGTCAATCTGAGCTTCAATCTTATAGCTTCCCACGGAATTTATCTGACCGATTCTGGTGCCCGCAGGGATAGACTGCCCTAAAACCGCATCCAGAAGGCCAAGTTCGCCGTCGATCGGAGACTTTATCGTCAGGTTCGCTTTTCTCCCGCGAATCAGCGCCATATTCTGGCGCATGTTGCTCAAATTGTCTTGCATTTGAGCGATTTCAACACTCCTGTAGAGGCTGTCCTGAACGGCACGGTCCAGCACCAGCTTGTACTTCTTCTGCGAAAGCTCGTAGTCCTCCTTAGCTTTGAGATATTCCTCCTTGGCGATTAGCTTATCTGCATAAAGAGCCCTTTGCTGCTCGTAAGCCCTCTTGGTGCGCTGGACCTCGATTTCAAGGGTAGCTTCATCCTGCCGCAAAGAAAGTTTCTGTTGTTCCATCTGAATCATGGTGTTTCGCAGAATATTCTCTTTCTCTGCCAGTTCAGCCTCTGAATTCAGTATCTGAAGGTCAAGGTCATCGTTGCTAAGCTCGAGGATAGGATCCCCAGCCTTCACC
>Ga0256406_1005896_pt1 | contig 12702 bp, 9 predicted proteins | sample RumenRJG_03DNA_FD_185986 | JGI IMG/M metagenome (GOLD analysis project Ga0256406, IMG submission 185986) | Bovine rumen microbial communities from Lethbridge, Alberta, Canada - RJG_03 | ecosystem: Host-associated > Mammals > Digestive system > Stomach > Rumen | place: Canada: Alberta | collected...
ATCTGCTTGGTCTCCTGGTATTCATCGAGTCCGTGGATGCTCAGCTCTCGTCCTACGCCGCTCTTCTTGTATCCGCCCCAGGGTGCCTGGCAGAAGGTTGGCTGATCGCAGTTGATCCATGTGATTCCCGCGCGGAGTTCCTTTGTGACGCGGAGTGCTCTCGCGCCGTCCCTGGTGATTACTGCTCCGGCAAGTCCGTATTCCGTATCGTTTGCGAGGGCGATGGCTTCTTCCTCGGTCCGGAAGGTCAGGACGCTCAGAACCGGTCCGAAGATCTCTTCTTTTACGATGCGCATATCCGGCGTACAGTGGTCAAAGACCGTCGGCTCGATGTAGTAGCCCTTGTCGCATCCGTTCGCCGTGTACCGTTTTCCGCCGCAGACGAGCTCTGCGCCTTCATCGACTCCCGCTTTGATATACGAGAGTATCTTGTTCATCTGATCCTCGGAAACCACAGGCCCGAGATCCGGGTTTTCCATTCCGGGTCCAATGGTGACGTTTGATGCCTTTTCCGCCAGCCGTTTGATGAAGGCGTCATGGATGCCTTCCTGAATGATCAGCCTTGAAGTGGCCGAGCAGACCTGACCGGCGTTGAAGAAGATTCCGATCATGACCCATTCCACCGCTGCCTCAAGGTCGCAGTCGTCGAAGATAACGACCGGTGATTTTCCGCCGAGCTCCAGTCCGACCTTCTTCAGGTTTCCCGCCGCGGCACTCGCGATTCCCTGTCCCACCTTCGTGCTGCCCGTGAAGGTGATCATATCGACGTCCTCGCTCTCGGCAAATACATTTCCGACATTGGAGCCGCTGCCCAGCACAAGGTTCGCCGTTCCTGCCGGAAGACCCGCCTTCTCAAAGAGATGGAACAGCTTCGCGGTTGAAAGCGGAGCCTTGGAGCTCGGCTTGAATACCAGGGAATTTCCGGCTGCAAGACAGGGCGCAAGCTTCCAGCAGGACATCAGAAGCGGATAGTTCCACGGTGTGATCTGCGCGCAGACGCCGACCGGCTCCTTTACGGTCATATTGAGCATCTCGCCGAAGCCGTTGTTGGTCGCGTATGCGCCTCCTTCCGGCTTGTCGATCAGCCCGGCATAATAGCGGAAGCACTCGGCCGCATCCGAGACATCCCCCTCCGCCTCCCGAAGGGGTTTGCCGTTGTCCAGCGTGTCTGTGACGGCAAGATCATGGGCATTCTCATCGATCAGCTCCGCAATCCGGTACAGGATTCCCGCTCTCGCCACACCGGACATGTCTCTCCATGTCCGGTCCGTATAGAAGGACTTCTTCGCCGCGGCAATGGCTTCTTCTGCGTCCTGCGGAACGCTGTCTGTCACCACGCCGATCACACTGCCGTCCGCAGGTCCGATTACTTCCTCTGTCTTTCCAGAAACAGATTCCTTCCAGACACCGTCAATATAATTTTTTACGACTTCCATCCGTTCTTCCTCCTTCGTATCACACAGGCTCTTAGAAGACATATCCCTTCCGGTCTGCCCGCGGCAGTACCCCTTGCAAGCCGGAGGGAATATGGTTTGAAGCATCGTGTAACAGGTGCGATTAATGACCGGTTACTTTGCCGCTCTTACATCAGCGAGCGACTCGTCCAGTCTGGTAATGACGTCCTTGATATCCTGGTCGGAAATGACGGCTGTCGGCTCGAAACGGATGGTCTTCGCGTTGACCAGCGTTCCGGCGGTCATCACTCTGCGCGCGAACAGTCCCTTTGCGGTTGCGTAGCCCAGCTCGCAGCTCTGGAATTCTACGGCAAGCATCAAGCCTTCGCCGCGGACCTCCTGGATAATATCCGGATATTTCTCCGCCATGGACTGAAGTCCGGCTTTCAGAACCTTTCCCTTTTCTCTGCATACGCCCGGGATATCGTTTTTCAGCATGTAACGGATCGTCGCAAGTGCTGCCGCGCAGCATACCGGGTTACCGCCGAAGGTCGGAGATCCGAGCAGCCACGGGTTATCGATCAGCTGCTGTCCCCACATCTTCGGCTTGAAGATGATTCCGGTGATCGGCATGATGCCGCCTCCGAAGGCTTTTCCAAAGGTCATGATATCCGGAGTGACGCCCTCTGCCTCGCATCTCCACATCGTGCCGGTGCGTCCCATTCCGGTCTGGATCTCATCAAAGATCAGCGCCACACCGGTCTCGTCACAAATGTCACGAAGCTGCTGCAGGTAGCCCTTCGGCGGAACGATGACACCGGCCTCGCCCTGGATCGGCTCTGCGATAACAGCCGCAACGCTCTCGCCGACGGCCTGAAGGTTCTTGATTGCTTTTCTTACATCCTCCGCGTTTCCGTACTGTACATGCTGTACCTGCTGTACCATCGGTGTGTACGGAACCCGGTAGGTATCCTTTCCGCCGACGGAGATGGCGCCCATCGATTTGCCGTGGAACGCGCCTACCATGGAGATATACCATCTGCCGCCGGTAGCGATACGGGCCAGCTTCAGAGCCATCTCCACAGCCTCGGCTCCGCCGTTTGTGAAGAAGCACTGCTGCAGATCGCCGGGTGTGATATCAGCCAGTGCCTTTGCGAGATATCCTCTCAGCGGATCGAGAAGCTCCTGTGAGTGAAGCGCCTGATGATCCAGCTGTTTCTTGACAACGTCCAGGATTTCCGGATTTCTGTGTCCGCAGGTGTAGATTCCGAAGCCACCGAGACAGTCGATGAACTTCTCACCGTTCAGTCCGTATACATACGCGCCGCCGTCTTCCCACTCCAGAACGGCTCCGCCTTCCGAATCGGAGGAAACGGACTTTCTGTATTTCAGCCAGCCCGGGCTGACATAGTTGTTGAAGTAGTCCAAGGTCTCCGAGACCATTTTCTTCTTTTCGTCTTTTGGAATATCCTTGCTGTCTGTCTCGATAAGCCCTATAATACGATCCAGATCCTTAATTGTTTGTGCTTTGTCTGCCATGATTTTTTCCTCCTGTCAATTTAACTTCTATTACGATAGGTTCTGTAACTGCAGATCCGGTCAACTGTGCATTCAGACAGTTTCGATTCGGTTTCCTGCAAATGATGATAAAAAAAGCGTACCCGCCATGATGAGTGACAGATACGCCTTTGTATCGGTGCTGTTATAATTTTAACTGCTGATTCTATTCTAGCAAATGACAATCACAGATTCCATTCCCGAATTCTGCGATTTTTATACCTGATTTCGGTTACACTACTGTATAAGCTCTTCGAAAACGCAGACAGGCTCGCCTGTCGCGTAAGCGCGCGTAAGAGACTGAATGCGATTTCGAAGGCAACAAGTATGAGCACGAAGTGACGCGTAAGCGGCACGGGAGTGCGAATACTTGTAGGATTGCGGGAGTGCGAAGCACGGAGCAATCCGTAGCTTATACAGTTTGTGGCACGAAATCCGTAAACGCTATCGAACCAACCGACTGCATATGAGGTGACAAAATAATGGATACCAATCACTTACTGATCTTCAGCGATCTCCTGTACTCTCTATATACGTCTGACGATGCGGAGGGAATCAACCGCGATCTCCTCGCCTACCTGCGGATGCTGATCCCGAGTCCCTATGCCAGCCTGCTGACCGCCGACCCGGATGCACCCCGCTTTACCTTCAACGGTGTGTACTGTGATCCGGCGGATTTTGCCAGCGCGGAGCAGAACTACATCGACAACTATGAGGACGATGAAATCCAGTGGATGCTTCACTCCAAGGTCTCCACCGTTCTCCGGGAGAGCGACCTTTTGAAGAACGAGAGCCGCCTTCATTCCGCGATCTATGAAAAATGCTACCGCCCGTACCACATCTACGACACCCTCCAGATGTCGATCGTCTACGAGCGGAAATTTCTCGGCGTGATCACTCTGTTCCGTACCCGGGAGGACCCGCCATTCACTGAGGATGACATGACCCTCCTGAAGTCTCTGGACAAGCATCTGAACTACATCTACGGCAATCTGCTTCTAAAGCGCCCGAAGGAGCGTCCTGGCCGGTCTTCTTCCGCGCTGACAGATACCGACCGGACAGATACCCTGATTGAGCAGGCAGGACTTACCCGGCGGGAATCCGAGATCGTTCGTCTCGTCATGAAGGCAATTCCGAATGCAAAAATCCGCGAGCAGCTTCACATCACGGACAACACGCTGCAGAAGCATATGCAGAATATCTACCGGAAGCTGCACATTTCCTCGCGGCTGGAGCTCTTCCGGATCATGTCCGGCTCTTAAAAGTTTTATTCGTGATTTTGCCGCAGCACATGGTGAAGATGACGTGGTTATCCATGATCTCTTCCTCCGGCATCGTGAACAGGTTTTTCTCCAGTGCGATGATGTCCGCATATTTTCCTTCTTCCAGGCTCCCGATCTTATTCTCCATGTGGTACGCTCTCGCGGCGTTATAGGTGTACCCGGACAGAACCTGCAGCATCGTCAGTTTTTCCTCCGGATTAAACCCGGTCGGCCGGTGCTGATAGTCCTTTCGCGTGACAGCGGTGTATATCGTCTGGAACGGGTCGATGCCGACCACCGGAAAATCCGTGCCGATTGCCAGAGTGCCGGTCGCTTCCTCCATGGAGCGAAGCGGCCACTCATAGCGAATCCGCTCTTTTCCGATGTGAAGGATCTTGCCGTTTTCGTCCAGAACCAGATGCGCCGGCTGCATGGACGGAATGACGTGAAGCTTCCGGAACCTGGGAATGTCCGACGGATCGATGTTCTCGATGTGCTCAATCGTGTTGTGATAATCCCGATCGCCGTTCGCGCGGATCGAATCCTCGAACAGATTCAGCGCCATCCGGACGGACCCGTCCGCGATGCAGTGCAGCCTGACCGAAAGTCCTGCCTTATTTGCGGCAATGACGGACCTCTTAACATCGTCGTACTCCCGAAGGGGCACGCCGATCCCGCAGGTATCCGGCCGGTCCGTGTAGGGCTCCAGCAGCAGACCGGTGTACGTCTCCGTGACCCCGTCCAGGAATCCCTTCACGCCCGGAATATCAAACCACTTCCCGGCGAACCTCCGCTTCCACTCTTCCGCCCCGGAAAAATCCGTGTACCCGAACAGGCGCGGAAACAGATACAGGTGGGCGCTCATTCTGTCCTCTTCCGCCATCGCATGCACCATCTCGCAGAGATGGGTGTTCTCCTCATCATAATCCGGTGCAAACATCTCGCTAAGTGCCGTGATGCCATATCCCGCCAGCACCTTTTCGAAATCCTCTATGATCTTCTCGTATTCCTCGTCCGGAAATGTCCGGAACACCTTGTCCGCAGGCTCATACGCGGCCGGCTCGATCAGCATTCCACTCAGCTCTCCGTCCGCAAGAAGACCGACGGACCCGCTCTCCGGCTTCATATCCGGCGTAATGCCGCACAGCCGGAGCGCCGCGCTGTTCAGCCAGTAGCTGTGTGCGTCCGCGCACTTCAGCAGAACCGGTCGGTCCGGAACCACCGCGTCCAGACTTTTTTTCGTCGGAAGCGTCGTCGTTCTCCACTTCGGAAGAAACCAGCCGCTTCCGCGGATCACCTTCTCCTCCGGATGCTTCGCCGCATATTCGCCGACGATCCGCGCGCAGTCCTCCTCAGATACGGAATCCGCGATCTCGCTGCACACGTGATCGCTGTTCTCCATCGCTCCGGTAAAAAAATGCGTGTGCGCGTCGATGAATCCCGGCATCACCAGCCGGTCGCCGAAATCCAGAACTCTCGTGTCCGCCGGAAGCATCCCGCCGTCCGTTTCATAGGGAAGGATTTTTCGTATCACCTCATCCTCCACAAGAATCGCCTCCGGCTTCGGCAGCTCTTCGTGTCCGCTGTAAACCGCCGTACTTCTGATCAGATATTTCATTCTACTCGCCTCACAAACTGAATTTCCGTCTGACCGCGTCCGTAAGATATTCCGCCGTGCCCTGCACGCCGAAGAGACTGCTGTTGATCATGATGTCCTTATATCTCTTGTCGTCCGGCAGATAGCCCGCATAGTGCATCTGGTACTCATCCCTCGCGTCATCCACCGCCTTTATCATACGCCGCGCCTCCTGCTCCTCCAGCTTGAGGTCATAGACGCAGTGATGCAGCCTGTCCTGATAGGACGCGTAAATGTAGATATGCATCGTGTTCGGCATCTCCGCCAGAATAAAATCAGAACAGCGCCCGACAATGATGCAGGATTCCCTCTGCGCCAGGAACTTTATAATATTCTGCTGTGTGTGAAAGATTTTGTCCTGCACATCACTGGTACCCCCGCCCAGCGGAAACTGCATCCGGGAGAAGGGATTCTCAACTCCCTTCCTTGCGGACTCCTCCGACTCCTCAATCACCGACGCCGGAAGATCCAGCTCCTGCGCCGCCTTCTCGATCAGGTCCCTGTCGTAGTACTCAATCCCGAGTTCTTCTGCCATTCTTTTGGCAATCGGCCTTCCCATGCTGCCGAACTGCCGGTTCACGGTAACCACAAATTTGCTCTTGCTCATAATCCTTCCTCTTTTCAAACGATCTGCCCATCTGCAGATCCTCATTCTTTTTCAAACGAAATATTTTTTTCTTCCGCCTGCTACATGACAAAGCCGCAGACCAGATAGGCGGCCACCGAAGCTCCGGCGGCAATCAGTACATACGGGAGCTGCGAGAGTGCATGCTCCATGTTGTCGATTCCCGCGCTCTGTGAGGACAGCAGCGTCGCATCTGTATAGAAGCAGGCATGACTTCCGAAGGCGCCGCCGGAAATGACGGCAGCCATGATCAGGATCGTGTTCGCGCCCACTGCTGCTCCCAGCGGAAAAACAATCGGCGTGACAATGGCGCTCATGCCCCAGAGAGACCCGGTTGTAAACGCCAGGGTTGCAACCAGGACAAAGGTAACCGCCGGGAACACAGATTTCGTGAGAATCGGTTCGGCTACCTGTATGATGAAGTCCGTCATTTTCATATCCGCAAGCACTTTCTCAAGCGAAAACGCCATGATCAGAAGAATCAGAATCGGCAGCATATCGGCGAATCCCTTACAGATTGTCGTATAGAAGTCTTCCAGACGGATGACCTTTCTTGGGACATACATCACGAAGCAGACAAGGATACCTACCACTACCGCGAGGAGCAGATTGCTCGTGATGATCGCAAGGGCGACAAGTACTCCCATCGGGATGATGAAGTCCCAGATGTTTCCCTCTTCTGTATATCCTTCTTCGTCATGATTATATTTCCGGCTCTTTTCGCTGTAAACCATTCCGGTCTCCGCGACACGCTGATACGCTTTTTTCATCGCTCCCATCTTCGGCATGACACCGAGGCAGAACAGAAATACGATCAGAAGCGTAAAAATCGGGTAAAAAAGATACGGAATCGCGTGCGTGTACGCCTGAAGGCCGGTCGCATAACCGAGCTTCTTCACGCTGTCCTGATCCGCGAAAATGCCGGCGTAGAATACGGCCCATGTGGAGAACGGAAGCATGACGCACACCGGCGCTCCGGTGGCATCCAGCATATAGGCCAGTGCTTCTCTCGGAATTTTTCTCTTATCATAGACTCCCTTCATGCAGACGCCGATGCTCAGCACATTCAGATAATCATCTACAAAAATGAGAATTCCCATGATGAAAGAAGTAAATAATGTCTTCCTTTCTGTATTGCACACCTTGGACACGAGCCTTGAAAACCCATAGCTGCCCTTGGATGCCGTCAGCAGCGCGATCAGGCTGCCGAACAGACCGCAGACGATCACAATCCAGACATTTTCGGCGAGTGTATCCTGGATAAGCTGACACCACTTCGTCAAAAAGCTTCCCTTATAATAGACCAGACACGCGAGCAGAGATCCCGCGATCAGAACCTCCGCGCATCTCTTTGTCACGATCGCGATAACGATAATAGCCAGGATTATCAATACTGCCAGAAAACCGGTTGATACCATGTGCTTCACCTCACTGCTTATCTAAAATCTGTCAACGGTTACGATCAAGAGACGTCCATGAAATCCATAAAAAATAGACAGGAACGAATGCTTCGCATTCGGCTGCGGATCATTTTTCGCGTAAATAAAAGGGCATGCAGAATCAATCCACATGCCCCATTGCACTGTCTGTATCCGGCTGTTCGTGTATCATCTCTTCAAGCGTAAACGAGATAAAACACGCTGCGCGAGTTTTATCTCGCTATCGCAACGCTCGCCGCACACGAATACTTCGCATTCGGCTGCGGCTCACTGTTCGCGTAAAAAAAGAAGTACCCGGCTGTTCACCCCGGATACCCCCTTGTACCACAGATGTCTCTGACTTTTACTTCTTTGAAAAGGATAACAGCATTTTCGTACTCTGACAATACCCCTCTGCCATTATTTTTTTTACCGAAATCAGTTAGACTACTGTTCACGCACCACGAAAACGGCTAAGATTTTACAGTCCTTTTGCCTGAGCATTACTGGCTGTTAAAAGTTTTATCCGTGAATTCTTCATTAAGTCGATAGCGAGGACTGTTTGACGAAGGCGCTCGCGCCTGAGGAGTTCCGCAGCTTCATAAAAACAGGATAAAACTTTGTTACAGCCAGTTTGCGAATGGCAACAGGACTGGAAAATCCTTGCCGTACATAGCTAAGGTTAACAGTAACCAGTTAGTCTGCTGTTCACTCCTAACTGTATACGCCCCTTGTGCAGATTCGTCACATTTTCATGCGCCCTCCGGGGTTTTTTGTCCATTCGGTACAGGAAATTGCCTGGAGCCGGCTTTCCTGTATTGACGAAAGATCGCGGATACGATAGATTATAAATATGAATGTATGTTAATTTTATAACTATTCAACACATCTCGAGAACCGCAGGTTCCCGGGATGGGGCTGCTGAATTGTTACTTAATTTTAGATACAATCTTTCAGCAATCTCGAACAGGCTCAGAAGTGATGACTCTGGGTGTTTTTGCGGCGTCTGCCGTAAAAGGAAAATGCAGTATTATTTATATTGACAAGGAGGATGTCAAGTTATGAAGCGTCTGAAAGTTAACAAGGAAGCCGAGTGTATGAACTGCCTCACCTGCATTCAGGTCTGTGCAAATACTTATTTTAAAAGCGACGATCTGGATCTCGCCGCTCTGCGCATCGAGACCGTCAAGGAAGAGTTCCCATTCGAGACGAAGCCGGTGACCTGCATTCAGTGCGGGAAATGTGCGCGGAGCTGCCCGCAGAACGCCATCACCCAGAATAAGTTCGGCGTTTACATGGTGAACAAAAAGCTCTGCACCGGATGCGGAACCTGCGTGGAGGTCTGCCCGATGCATGTGATGAGAAAGGATCCCGCAACCGAAAAGGCATTCAAGTGCATTGCCTGCGGCAAGTGCGCACAGGCCTGCCCGATGGATTGTCTGTTTATCGAGGAAAAATAAAACACCCCGGATCTATAGACGCCCGATGAAGACACCGCTTTTACGGTCTGTTTTCACCGGGCGTTTTTCGTCACCGGGTATTTCCGTACTGGATATAAGAAATTACCGGACACTGATTCTATTCTCATTCTCCCATTTTTATAAAATAGAAGGGTTAATGCTACACTTTATGCTTAGAAGCGTTAATACTGCGCCTTGTGCTTTCGCACCGCTGCATCTAAAAATTACCTGAAAGGAAATGCACAATGACAAAGAAAACAGCCGCAATCAACGACCTCTCTGGTATGGGACGATGCTCCCTGGTGGCGGATATATCGGTTCTCTCCGCTATGGGGATTTCGGTAAACCCGGTTCCCACCGCTGTACTGACAGCACAGACCGAATTCGAGGGATTCTATTCCAGAGACTGCACCGGAGACCTTTCTCATTATCTCTCTCACTGGTCCTCGCTGCACGCCCGTTTCGACGGCATACTGACCGGTTATCTGGCCGACTCCTCTCAGACTTCCTTCGTCAGAGAATTCCTGAAGCAGTTCAAGACCGGAGAAACCATCCTTCTCGTGGATCCGGTTATGGGAGACGACGGCTTCACCTACGCTAATTTTTCGCCCGATCTGCTCCGCGATATGCGGGTGCTTGCCGACTACGCCGATATTCTGACGCCGAATATTACCGAGCTCTGCCTCCTGACCGATGCCGACCCAGAAAAGCTCCTTTCCTCTTCCGCCCCGACGCTTCTGGAGCAGATCCGCGCCCGCGCCCGTTCCCTTCTGAATAAACCGGGAAAAACGATCCTCGTCACCGGATTATCCGACGCGCTCTGCAGGATCTCCGCCTCTACACCCGCCTGCGATCTGAAAATTGATGCTGCCTCTGCAACCGCCTGCAATACGAAGATCGGCAATCTGCTTGTGAACAGCGATGCGGAAACGATGTATCTCTTTCCCCATGAAAAGGGCCATTTCTCCGGAACCGGAGATCTGTTCGCCGCCGCAGTTCTCGGCGGACGTCTCAACGGATGGAGCTGGGACAGAACCATCCGTACCGCCGGAAGCTTCCTTTCCGCCGGCGTTCAGGACTCCGTCCGGGCAGGCACTTCCTCTCTCGAAGGAATTGATTATGAAAAGCATCTGTCGATGCTGATGCACAGCGATCCATCATGAGAAACTTTTGTCGATGCTCATGCACAGCGATTCATTAAAAAAAATATCGGCAACGTAAGCCAGGTGATAAATATCGGCCGGTTCAGGCCCCGAGAAGCAGCGGAAGCGTAAGCTTGGCGAGTCCGAGAAAGATGAAAAATCCCAGAACGTCGGTCGCCGTCGTCACGAAAATAGAGGACGCAACGGCAGGGTCCGCATGGATCTTATCCAGCACAACCGGAACCAGAAAACCAAAGACTCCGGCGACAATCATATTTCCGATCATGGCAATAAAGACAATCAAACCGAGATACAGGTTTCCGTAAATGAAATACACGATGATGCCTGTCACGACACCGTTGGCGGCACCGTCGATGACGCCCAGCAGAATCTCCTTGAAGAAGCCCTTCAGCGCCTCCGGGAGTGTGATTTTGTTTCGGGAGAGCTCGCGCACCAGGACCGACATCGTCTGCGTTCCCGCGTTGCCGCCCATTCCGGATACGATCGTCATGATCGCCGAAAGCGCAACCACCTGATTGATGGTGCTCTCAAACGCCTTTACCGTAAAGGAGGCAAGAAATGCCGTCGCGAGGTTGACCAGAAGCCACGGAAGACGGAAGCGGATCGACTGTCCGAGGGAAGTTTTCAGACTCTCCTCCGAGCTTACGCCGGCCATCTGGAGCATATCCTCGTCGTGCTCCTGAATGATAACGTCGATGACATCATCTACGGTGATGATTCCAAGAAGCTGTTTTTTCGCACTGACGACCGGAATCGCCTGCAGATCGTATCGGGATACCAGCTTTGCCACTTCCTCCTGATCGACCTCCGGGGTGACATAGATCACATTGTCATGCATGATCTCACGGATCAGCTTCGAACCGGGACTCGACAGCAGATCCCTGAGATCGACGGTCCCCGTCAGATGATGTGTCCGATCTGTCACATAGATAATCTCAATGACCTCAGTCTTCGGCCCGATCTCGTGTATCTTGTGAATGCCCTCGGATACCGTCAGATTCTCATTCAGCGCAAGGTACGCCGTGGACATCAGTCCCCCGGCCGACTCCTCCGGATACTGGAGAAGATTCGTGATGATCTTCCGGTCATCCGCCTTCATCAGATCAAGCACCGCTTTTCTTCTTCCGGTGGGAAAATCCCCCAGCATATCAACGATATCATCCTTCTGCATATCCCCGAACAGATCGAGAAGCGCATGATTATCCAGCGTTTTTGCAAGACGGATCCGCATCTCATCGCTGGATTCCTCCATCAGCGCCGTTCTGTTCTCGTCATTCAGAAGCTGCATGACCTTTGGGATTTCCTCGTCCTCGAGGGCCTCCACGATCTGGGCAAAATCGATGGCCTCCATATTGCTGAAGATCTCGTTCAGCCTCTGCTTGTCACCGTCTTTAATACAGGCCTGGACCATTTCTTTCCGTTCTTCAAGTTCTTCTGTATTCATCATTTCATTCAACGAAATCACCTCCAGACCATAAGTTTCCTGAAACTGCCTTCAGAAACATCATTTTTCCAAACACACTTTTGACACGTACATCATACTATCATAATCCGCGGCCGGATGCCACCGCCCACACAGCCGAATCCGTTCTTTTTACACCCCTTTTTTACATCCTTAATGATCTGTTCACGCACAAAAACGGCGGCAGGAGACATTTCTGTCATCCTGCCGCCTTCACAGCTTATGATCAAACTTCCTTGTAGTCAGCGTCTACAACGTCATCGCCGCCATTATTGCCTGCGCTGCTTCCGCCCTGTGTGCCGCCCTGCGGGCCCTGTCCCGGGTTCGGGCCACCCTGGTTCTGCTGCATGTTCTCGTACATCTTGGTGAACAGAGCCTGAGAAGAATTCATCAGTTTCTCCTTCGCCGCCTTGATGTCCGTTACCTGCGCGTCGGTCAGACTTCCGTCCGCCGGTGCCTTCGCAAGCAGATCCTTCAGTGCGTTCAGATCCGCCTCAACACCGCTCTTCTGATCCGCCGGAACCTTGTCACCGACTTCCTTCAGCGCCTTCTCTACCTGGAATACCGTGGAATCCGCCTCATTCTTCGTATCTACGGCATCCTTTCTCTTCTTGTCCTCTGCCTCGTACTGCGCAGCTTCCTTGACTGCCTTGTCGATCTCCGCATCGCTCATGCTCGAGCCGGAGGTGATTGTGATGTGCTGCTCCTTGCCTGTTCCGAGATCC
>Ga0256406_1005901_pt1 | contig 12689 bp, 11 predicted proteins | sample RumenRJG_03DNA_FD_185986 | JGI IMG/M metagenome (GOLD analysis project Ga0256406, IMG submission 185986) | Bovine rumen microbial communities from Lethbridge, Alberta, Canada - RJG_03 | ecosystem: Host-associated > Mammals > Digestive system > Stomach > Rumen | place: Canada: Alberta | collected...
GCGAGTTCTCCATTACGCGAGATGGAGAAGAGTTCCTGATCTACGCGAGGCAGATCATGGATCAGATGAACATCCCCGAGAACCGCTTCAGCAGCAAAAAGGACGCGAGGGAGCTCTGCTCGGTCTCGGCGCAGCACTGCATCTTCGCGTTAAAGGCTTTCGCGAAACTAGTGAAAAGGCTCAGCTTCAGCGAGTAAGAATTCACCTTCCGCGAGACCAGTACCTGGGAGATCATCAGAGACGTCGCGCAGATGAGACTGGTTGTCAATGCTCCCATGATCAACTGCTCCGGCGAGGTCCACGGCGGAAGCCTGGCGGTATTTATTACGAGAACTTGTTAATGAATATTTAATGTGAATTGTGATGACATTTTCATATTAAAACTTGCATAACTACTCTGTAATAGCTACCATTGCTTGTATAAAAACACCTGCTATATCAGCAATTCCATCTGAAATATATACGGTTGTCCTTTTGTCGTGACGGAGTGTCTGCTTCAAAGCCATGCGCAATGTCTGAATGGAGGTCTCAATGATTTCTGACGAATTAAAAAAGATTATCAGCACGTTTGAATCTCAGGGAGTAATGAATTTCCTTGACCCAGCTTCAGAAGAGCAGATTTCACAGTTTGAGAAGAAAAACGGGATCAGGCTGCCAGAAAAATACAGGGAGTGGCTCAGATTCAGCGATGGCGGTGAGTTTTTCCTGCCGGCCGGAACTCAGATGTACGGCGTTGCACATCTGCCGCTGATAGATGTCGCAGATGAAGGATGCCCCGACGATAAACATATCGTTGTAGGAAGAATGTGCAACGGAGATCCTGTCATGTACGAAAAAGGCAGCGAAACTTTTGCCATATATTTTCCTGATGAAGGAAAAATTGGCAACGGGCTCGTTTATAACGATTATTTTGATTTTTTAAATGACCTTTATGATGTACTTGGCATAGCAGAAGATGAAGATTGATCCTGTTGAACAAGCAAGCACGAATGCAAGGTACCAAGCAGTAAGAAAAGCATGGAAGCGCGAACAGCAGTTAGTATGGGAAGGCAAAGGCACAAGAGACTGGACCAGAGAACAGCAGAGAGACATCCTTAACCTCAAAAAGGGGAGGGCTTATGACGATCTAGGCAGGGCGTTTGAAGGTCAGCATATGAGAAGCGCTGCTGAATACCCCGAGGATCTGGGAAACCCGGACAATATTCAGTTTCTTACCAGAGATGAACACCTGAAGGCCCATAAGGGAAGCTGGAAAAATCCAACCAACTGGTACTATGATCCGTTAACTGACACTTACACTGACTTTGGGAATGATCAAATTGCACCTTGCAGGATAATAGAACTTAGTGATCCTGTAATAGCAGAGGGGCGGGCTAACTTTTATGTTATTGACCCGCTTACTGGCAGGAAATGTAAGCCTGCTGCCAGTGTGCGGAAATGCGAGGAGCCGGAAGTTATCAGACGTCTCAATGAAGGCCTGTTCGTAAGGCCTGCAGATTTGGCTATTGCAATTGCATATGAGCGCTTCAGGCTGAACAATGAAAGAGTTACCGCGGAATCATTCAAACTGTTAGCCGCTGACTCAGTGCATACAGTCGACTATTGTCTGAATCCAGAAGCTGTAGCAATTCCGATCAGAACCAACAGAACAATCAAATATTATTACGCAGTGTCGGATATCGATTTGAACAGACTTGAAGAAAGACTGAATCCAGAAATTGTTCAGCGTCTCAGAGCAAAGCTGGAAGGTACTTATGACACCAATGCCCTTAAGGGGGAATACAAATCGGTAAAGGCTGATATGTGGCAATTCATCAGGGGTCAGAATAACGATGAGGCCGAGTCAACAAGGATAATGCGCTCTGTTTACACATTTGGCCAAAAATCAATTTTTTCATTGTACAACATTATAAATAAGCATCCCAGAATATATTCAGATGGGCGGATTACGGTAAACAGAAATTCAGAACTTGTCTCGCTTAATGAAGCAAGGAAGCCGGATAAGACAATAATTCGGGGTTCGGATCAGAATAAGCCGAGCCGCGGATGGAGCAGGTAACTTTTCTTTATATACTACACTGAGGACGGCATGACAGTGCCGCTGATATTTATGAAAGATAAAGATGAGAAAACATTAAGTCCGCTCGAGGCCCGTGTTGCCTTTGCCGGAATGCTCGACAATGCAGAAAAGTGGGCCAGAGAGGTCTGGAGAAAAAATCCGCAGCTCAGGGAATTCTACCGCATGAAGACCCTCGCCCAGATTGACGATGATCTTCACTCCTGGGACAAATGGGAGGATATCCGTGATGATTACAGAAATGGCAGCTATACAGCTTATTTCTACAACAAAGCAACAGGACGAGACATTAAAAAGGCTATTCACGCAAATTCAAGGGAAGAGCTGAAAAAAATACTTCTTGCTGAGGCACGCTCCTTCGAGCCGGATCCTGATGATCACCGCAAAGTAATGAGAGAATACTTTAACGATCGCGGGATTGACTGGATGACCAGGGGGCTCCCAACCTGCTGGCAGGAGTATGACGAGGCATGCCTCAATCCTGGTTACGACGGCTCGCTCTCCTGGGATGAGGATGAAGAATAGCCTGGCGTAAAAACGCCCGGAAATTGAGCTGGCTGCAACGCAGTCTATGAATGAGAGAGCGCCATTTCAACATAGGAGCTGCTGAAAATTCAGTGCGGCCTGACAGCAGCCGTACCCGCTCTGCTGCGCTGCCCTCAGCTCTCAGAAAACAGGTGCCTGCTAGGAAGCGCTCCGGAGATTTACCGGCACTGGCAAGGGATCCTTAGAGGCCCATGCCCAGGCATCTGACATAGTTCCTCTAGGGTAAGTGCATGACTCTTCAGCAGATAAGGTACATTCTCGCAATAGCTGAGTGCCGCTCGGTAAGCACCGCGGCCAAACGGCTCTTCATCTCCCAGCCCAGCCTCTCTGCGGCCCTTAAGGAGGTCGAGGACGAGTTCGGCATCAGGATCTTCAACCGCGGGCGCGAGTTCTCCATAACGCGTGAGGGTGAGGAGTTCCTGATCTACGCGAGGCAGGTCATGGATCAGATGAACCTCCTCGAGAACCGCTTCAGCAGCCGGAAGGACATCCGCGAGCTCTGCTCGGTCTCCGCGCAGCACTACATCTTCGCCGTCAAGGCGTTCTCAAACCTCGTGAAAAGGCTCAGCTTCAGTGAGTACGAGTTCACCTTCCGAGAGACGAGAACATATGAGATCATCAGCGACGTCGCGCAGATGAGGAGCGAAATAGGCCTTCTCTACGAGAACGGCTTCAATCGGAAGATCATCGGGAAGCTCCTCAAGGAGAACCACCTCTCGTTCACCCCGCTCTTCTGCGCCACTCCGCATGTCTTCGTGAGCCGCGATCACCCGCTCGCGGGGAGGAAGGAGGTAACACTTGAGGACCTTGAGCCATATCCATGCCTCAGCTTCGAGCAGGGGCAGTACAACTCCTTCTACTTCTCCGAGGAGATCCTGAGCGAGCTCCCGCACGCGAGGTCAATCCACGTGAGCGACCGCGCCACGCTCTTCAACTTCCTGGTGGGGCTCAGCGGCTACACCATATCGAGCGGCTTCCTCTCCGAGGAGCTCAACGGCGGCGACATCATTGTCTCCGTAAGACTCAGGGTGGATGACGAGATGCATATCGGATACATCAGGAGAAAGAGCGGCGAGCTCTCGCGCTTCGCGGGGCTCTACATAGAGGAGCTGAGGAAAGTTATAAAGGAGGCGGGGTACGAGCCTGAGGAAGAGGCCCCTGCCCCGCCAGCGATGGACTAAATCACATACTCCGGATCGTGTTCGCCGCCGAGCTTCAGGATCTCGAAGATCTTCTCGCGGAGCGATATGTAGTACGCGGAGGTCCGGTCTCCGGTGCCGCGGATCCGGTTGTCGATAATCTCGCGGATTCTGCCGGGGTTCCCCTCCATCACCGCAATCCTGTCGCCGAGGAACGCTGCCTCGTCGATGTCGTGCGTCACGAATATCACCGTAATCCCCGATGCCGAGGCGATTGACGAGATGTCGTTCTGCAGCTTCATCCTCGTAATCGGATCAAGCGCGCTGAACGGCTCGTCCATGAAGAGGACGTCCGGTGACACGGCAAGGGCGCGCGCAATGGCTACTCTCTGCTGCTGCCCGCCCGAGAGCTCGCGCGGATGCGACTGCCTGAGCCCCGAAAGCCCGGTGAGAGCGACAAGGCTGTCAACCCTCTCCATCTTCTCCGCCTTCGAGAGCTTCGAGTTCTCGAGCCCCAGGAGAATGTTGCCCTCCACCGTGCGCCAGGGGAGGAGCCCGTAGTTCTGGAATACCGTAATCCTCTTCGGATCGGTTCCCTCGACGCGCTTTCCGTCGATCAGCACCTCGCCTGAGGTGGGCTTCAGGAACCCCGCTATCAGGTTGAGAAGCGTGGTCTTGCCGCAGCCCGAGGGCCCGAGTAGGCAGATGAACTCTCCCTTCGCGATGGAGATCGAGGTGTCGGAGAGCGCGATGAAATCCTTTCCGTGCTTGCGGTAGGTGAGTCCGGCCTTGTTTACTTCTATATACATATTGCTGCCTCACGCCGTTATGCCCGTGCGCTTCAGAACATAGCGTTCGAGAGCGCCGAGAAGAGTGTCAAGGATGAGCCCTGTGACGCCCACCAGGATGACTGCCGACACGAGCCCCGCCGTATCGAAGTTGTTCCTCGCGTCGATGATGAGGTAACCGAGGCCCTGCTGCGAGCCCGCCATCTCTCCCGCGGTGAGGAAGATCCAGCCGGTGCCGAGCGCGGTATGGAACGCCGAGGTGAGCTCGGTGAGCACCGCCGGGAAGACGATCTCAAGCATGGTCCTCCTGTTCCCGAGCCCGAAGCTGTCCGCGACGCGGAAGTAGACCGGATCAATGTGCCTCACAGCCGCTACCGCCGTAAGGAGCACCGGGAAGAAGCCCGCGATGATGACCGTAACGAGTGTCGGGGCCGCGCCGATGCCGAACCAGAGCACGATGAACGGCAGCCATGCGACCGGCGACACCGGGCGCAGAACCTGGATGACCGGGTTCAGGAAGTCGAATATTTTCCGGTACCAGCCGAGGAACACGCCGAGGACTGTGCCTGCTATGACCGCGATGACCCAGCCTGCCGCGAATATCGAGAGGCTCGATGCTATGTCATCCCAGACCTCGCCGCCCGCGAGCATGCTCCAGAGGCTCACCGCCACGTTCTCGGGAGGCGGGAGGAGCGCCTCGCTCACTCCCGATATCGCGGTAAGCGCCTTCCAGAGCGCCGTGAACAGCACGAACGGCAGGATGGTGAACAGCGTCTTTCCCGCTATCTTTTTAATTGCTCTTTTCATTCTTCACCTTCAGCACAAAGTCATCATATGAAGGAGGATTGTCCGAGAGCTGCCACTTCTTCATGAGATCGGAGAGCTTGCCGTAGGCCTCAGGCGTCACCTCAAGGTGATCAAAGGTTACGAGCGGCAGCGAGATCTGGAGGACCTCCTTGCCCTGCTTCAGGTACTTAACCGCTACATCCTCGGCGAACTGCGGGTGCCCCGCGAGATAGTCGCCGGCGGCAAGGTAGTCCTTCCTGAACGCCTCGGTAAGAGCGTCGCGGCCCGCGAGAGCCCTGGTGTTGAGGACCAGCCCGCAGCAGAGCGAGTCAGGCCAGAGCTCGCTGTCGCGCATCAGGACATGGCCGCGCCCGAGGTGCACCGCGACGGCGCCGAAGGGCTCAGCCACGCAATAGCCGCCGATCTTCCCGGATACGAGGGCCGAGGGCATCTCGGGAGGAGCCATCTCGACGATATTCACATCCTTCTCGTCAACGCCCTTCTTCTCCAGAAACTCGTGGATGAGGATGCCGTGCGAGGAGAGGCGGTGCGGGATGGCGAATGTCGTCCCCTTGATCTTCTGGTCAGGGCCGCCGATGATGACATTGCCGTTACGGTGGCCGAGGGCCATGAGTGAAAGAGGCAGCCCCTTCTCCTTTGCCTTTACCGCGGGCTCGATGAGGACCGACGCCCCGTCAACCCGTCCGGTCGTGAGCGCGTCAAGGAGTTCCGGCCAGGATCCGTAGCGCACCAGCTCGATACGGTAATTCTTCTTTGGATCCGCGTTTACCCTCTCCGCCGCGGCAAGAAGCGGCACGGCGTGGGTAATCGGGATGTAGGCGATCTTTATGACCTGCTTCTCCTCACTCTCCTGCGCCGCCGGCGCCGCAGCAGCCTTCTCTGAAGGCGCAGAGTCTTCCTTGCCGCATCCGGTCATAAGGGCACCCGCGCATACCATTGCAGCTACTGCTGAAAGCAGTGTGAATTTCCTTCTTAATTCCATCCGAGTTCCCTCCTTCTGTCCTCAATATCCTTTATGATTTCTGCGGCAAGCTTCCCCGCATCAGTGTCAACCTTCATCTCCGAACCGAGAATTTCCTTCGTGCCGGTTGCCATGAATCGCTCGACGTTCACGGAGCCCTGAACCGGCGCGTAGACGCAGTGGTAGGAGTTGAGCCCCAGGAGCCTGAAGGCGAGCGCGGCGCAGAGGCCCTTCTCGTTCGACCACTCCGGGCTCGAGAAGGCGAACGGCAGGCGCTTCAGAGGCTCACCGAGGCGCTGCGAGAGCGCGCTGAAAAGCCCAGAGGCCCTCGCGTTGTCGAGGCACTCGCCCATGTGCCACACAGGAGGCAGGCCGCGGAGGAACTCCTTCAAAGTGTCTCCGGTGTACTCGAGCGCCTTCTCCGAGCAGTAGCCGAGCTTCAGGAGCGGGAACGACGCGCAGCCGTTCGTGAGCACCAGGATGTTGTGGCTGATAAGCTCGGAGGCGACGGTGACAATCGCCTTCTCGTAGATCTGCCTGGGGTTCGAGCAGCCCACCAGGTTCACGATGCCCCTTACGCGGCCGTCCTTTATCGCGTCCGCGAGCCCGGCGATGGTGTAGAACTGGTCGATGAACTCGACGGAGAAGCCGATTTCGGCCTGAACCTCATAGTCCGGGATGCTTCTGGGCACTCCCTCCCTCTCGAAGTGCGCCGCGATGGCGCGGGTCAGGATCTTCTCCGCAAGCTCATGGATCTCACTGATGTTCGAGTGGTCATGCTTAAGCTCATAGTGCTCGGCGTCAGGAAGCCTCGCGGAGTCGCTTGTCGTGATGACCGCGGTCTTGAAGCACTTCGCGACGTTCATGATGGTCGGAAAGACATCCTGCACGTCAGCGACCCAGAGATCGAGAGCGCCGGTGCCGAGAACCAGCTCCGCTCCCGCGGCGTTCGCGAGCGGCACCACGCCGTAGTCGCGGTACATCGCGGAAAGCCCCGAGCAGCAGATGCCGTAGAACTCCATGCCGGCGGCGCCTGCCGCCCTGGCCTTCGCCTGCCACTCCGGGGATCTCCCGAGGCGCACAATCTCGCTCACGTGAAGCGGCGAGTGCCCGTGGACGGCGACGTTCACCGTATCCTTCCTGAGGACCCCGACGTTGACTCGGGTCTTCGCGCGGACGGGAAGCCCGAACAGGCTGTCCATCGCGATTGAGGAGCCGAGGCAGCTGCTCCAGGCAAAGGCGATGCCGGTCCGGAGGAACTGCTTCATCACGTTCTTCCAGTCGCCGTCAGTTCCGGTCGTCGTGCGATGGAGGCTCTCGAACACCTCGTGGTAGGTGCCTATCGGGAGGATGCCGAGCTTCTTCCAGGTCTCGAGGCGCTCCTTGGGGGCGAATGCCGTGATGGCGTGGTGCTCAGAAGGTACAGTCCTTGAGAGGTCCTCGAGGAGGTAAGTGGCTACCTTCTCCGCGAGCTCGTCGAGGGGAAGCGACGGATCAAAGCCGAACTTCGCGGCAGTCGCCCTCACCTTCTGCTCGCCGAGTATCGGGAGATCCACCTTGTGCTGCGCGGCGAGGAGGAGCGCGAGCATCGACTCCCTGCCTCTCGCGCCGTGGGCTGCCGTACCGGATGCGAGGTGGCGGAGGAGGTTCCTTGCCACAATCAGGTCAGCATCGGCTCCGCAGACGCCTCTGGGAGAGCGCTTCGTGATCTTGCAGGGCCCCATGAAGCAGTTCTTGCAGCAGATGCCGGCCATGCCGAAGACGCACTGCGGCTGCTGGCTGTCAAAGCGGTCAAAGACGGTCTCGATGCCGCGGCGCTCCATGTTGAGAAGCATCTCGCGCACAGCGGGATCAGGCGTCTGCTCGATCTGCTGCTGCTTGTTCGGGAAGGTCCTGCGGTAGGCGCCGACTGCCGAGGTGTAGTCCGCGACATTCATCTGGTCATGATGGTGGTGATGGCCCTCGTGGTCATGTCCGTGGTCGTGATCATGGTCATGGTCGTGATGGTGCTCATGGTCATGGTCGTGATCATGGTGATGCTCATGATCATGCTCCGCACCGTCATGTGCATCATCTGACGGAGCAGCATTTCCGGAAGTTGCGGCTGCCGCAGCCTTCTCCCTCGCCCTCCGGAGAGCTGCCGCTACTGCGGCGCTCTTTGGTGACTCAGAACCAGCCGCTGAAGCCTGCCCCTCAGTTCCGGGAGCCTGCGCGCTGTCTGCAGCCACATCATTTCCTGCGGCCGCGGCCTTTTCCCTTGCCCTTCTGAGCGCTGCCGCAACAGCGGCATTCTTTGCTGATTCTGAATTGCTCATAATAACCTTCTATTCTGGTAGGAATAATGGTATTATAAACATGCAAAAGCAGAAATCAATAATTCCTATCTGATTTATATGAAATAAATTTCAGAGACAGAAACAGCGGCCATTCAGGATCATGCCAGTGAGGAAGGCGGAAATGCCGGACTGATATAATCAGGCAAGGCTTCTTTTCACGGGCGGTCTCTTATGTCTCTCAGGCTGATCAGTAGCAATACTTCCATCGCGGCGGTGAATGCCGCTGCCATTTGCTGACAAGACAAGGTTCATTCATCTCCTGGAGGAGGATCCTGACCGCAAGGCATGTGTTTTCCTGCGCCCCTGGCGCTTCGGGAAGACGCTGCTCACTGACATGCTCCTGAGCTACTACGACCGCTCCCTGGCAGAGAGCTTCGATGAGACCTTCCGTGGCACCTCTGTCCATGGGCACCGGACTCCCCTTGCCGGGAGCCTTTACTGCGTAAGGCTTGACTTTTCCCAGGTGTCAGGCTGCACTGAGCAGGCAAAGAGCAGCTTTACCAGGGAGCTTGCAGATGCGCTCAGGGATTTTACCGGCAGGTACCCTGAGCTCGGGCTTCCGTACAGTGAGCTTAAGTCCGGGATTTATGATGAGCCGGCCGGGCTCATGAAGGAGTTTGTCACGAACTTTCGCAGCTGCTCATCCGGAAAGGAACGGCTCTTTGTCATCATTGACCGCTACGATCACTTCGCCAACAGTATTCTTGCGCGGAATGCAGGGGCGTCAAAGGAAACAGCTTCCGCAGCAGAGTGTCCCCCGGGCTTCATCAGGCAGTTTTACGCCTTTCTCAAGGAGGCCTTCGGCGGGGTACGCGGGAGGCCAATTTCGCGCATCTTCATTTCCGGAGTCTCCTCAGTGTCACTTGACTCGCTGATATCAGGCTTCAACATCGCAGCCAATATCAGCAATGATCCACGATTCAATGCCATGGCCGGCCTCACTCGTGAGGAACTCTCGGAAATCATTGACGGGACCATGGACTTCAGGGTGCTCAACGGGCTGGCAAAGGAGAAGACCCTCCAGGTCATGGAAAGCCGCTGTGGCGGGTACGCATTCTCGTTTCAGGCATGTGAGAGGATCTTCAATCCGGACATGTGCCTGTCATTCCTTAAGGAGCTGACATCCGCAAAAGCCATGCCGGAGAGTCTGCTCACGGAGAGCGCCGGAGCGGATACAGTCAGGCTTGAGGCAATTCTCAGGCTCACGGCTCCTCAGGCCAGTGAGGAAATCACCGGGCGCATTTTAAGGCGGGAGGAGATTCCGGCAGATCCTCCCGCGGCGCTGAGTCTCAGAGAGAGAGGCTTTCTGGACTACAGCCAGGCCGTCTCGCTCCTGATGTACCTCGGGTATCTGACCATCGCTCCGCAGAATGAGCCAGGCTCAGGCAGGGTTATCTACCGGTGCCCGAATGAGGCTTGCTATCAGGTTTTCAACAGGTATGCGGAGAGCCGCAGCGGCCGGAAAGAGATCCGCCGCACAGACCTTTGACAAACGGTATCTGCCGGCCAGCAGAATATAGTTAAGGATGTTTCCGAAGAGCAGGCCGGCAATGCATTCCGGTCAAGGCAGTTCACACACAACATAAAAAACAGTACAGTCCTTAAACCATGTCTGTCATTTGTGCTTTAATATAAGAGATGCAATCAAAGAGGATAGGCCCATGAAAGCGGCGCCAGCAGTAAAAACTCTTATTCCCAGCCCCGGAAATGAGTCCTTCGAGGACTTCATCAGGGACAGCTGTTACTACGTCGACAAAACGCAGTACCTCATGACGATTTTCAAGTACTCCAGCAAGAGGCTGCTGATGCTGCGCCCCAGGCGCTTCGGCAAGACACTGATGATGAGCACCATCAAGTCTTTCTTTGAGATGAGCTATGAGAATCCCGGGGACACCTCAGTGCAGCAGGAACTTTTCAATGGGCTCGATGTCATGAAGGACAATGAGTTCTGCAGAGAGCATATGGGACAGTATCCAGTCGTCTCACTCACGCTCAAGGACACAGACGGTCTGGATTTCAGGAACGCCTGCGAACAGCTTGGCGAGACCGTATGCGACCTTGCCTGCCGCTTCGACTGGCTTATGGACAGCCAAAAACTGAACGCCGTTGATAAAACAGCTTTCGGCAAGCTGCTGGATCATGATCTGATCTGCTCAGGCACCGATGACTCCATAAACGCCCTTCAGTCATCGCTTTTCACGCTTTGCAGGGCGCTGTTCAGGCACACTGGCCGGAAACCTATGCTTCTCATTGACGAGTATGACGTGCCTCTGCAGAAAGCCGCCATGGGAGGGTATTACGGACCAATGAGCAAGGTGATCGGCCCGATGCTCAGCAGGGCACTGAAATCCAATGACTACGTTTCCAGAGGAATACTGACCGGATGCCTTAGGGCAACAAAAGAAGGCATCTTTACCGGCCTCAACAACTATTCGGTAGACTCTGTGCTCTCAGACGATGACAGCCTGTCCGCGGCCTTCGGCTTCACGCCGGAGGAGGTCCAGTCCATGCTCTCCTACTACGGACTTGGTGATCTCTATGACCGGGCCAGGGCCTATTACGATGGCTACCGGATTGGCTCCAAGGAAATCTTCTGCCCCTGGGACGTGACATGCTACGTATCTGATCTCCTGAAGCCGCGCGCCAGCGGCCCGGAGTCATTTGCCCCTCCGGCCTACTGGAACAATACCAGCAACAGCAGAATCATCACACAGTACATGCCGCACCTCGTTCCTTCAGAGGCCGACAGGCTTCAGGATCTGTTGGATGGCAGGAGCATTGACGTCACCGTTCATGAAGACATGAATTACGGTGACTTTGATCTCAGTGACGCCGGCCAGTTCTGGAATCTGCTTGTATATACAGGATACCTGACACTCGTTAAAAGAGGCACAGACGACGTCTACTGGTTCCGCATCCCCAACGCTGAGATCAGAAAATGCTTTGACACAAACATAATGGCATATTACCAGAGGAGAGGCGGAACATATTTCGAAAACTACTCCAGGACAATTGCACAGGCACTTCTTGACGGCAGTGCCGAGAAACTAGCCGCAGCGCTGAACGACGCGCTGCTCACCTTTGTGTCTGTCCGCGATGTCGCCGGCAAGGAGCCAAAAGAAAACTACTATCACGGCATGCTTAATGGAATAATTCTGTCAGCCAGCGACATGATCAGGGAACATTCATCCAATACAGACAGCGGTGACGGTTACGCCGACATCACCATCTTCTCAGCTGACCGCAGTATTGCTGCAGTCCTGGAGCTCAAATATGCATCGTCGCGCGCTGATCTCCAAAGAAAGGCTCAGGAAGCGCTGAAACAGATTGAAGACAAGGATTATGCTGAGGCAGTAAGAAGCGTAGGGGTCAGAAAAATCTTCGGCTACGGCATAGCATTTTTCCACCGCCAGTGTGTGGCTTCTGTCGCAGAGCTGCCGCTCTGATCCAGGCTGAAGCTCAGAAACAGCGGAATACAGTGCAGAATGAACGGCTCGGCGCAGTGATGATACGCCGTGCCTGCAGTGTGGCTGCAAGACCTTTATCCCAGTGCGACAGCGCTGACGCCCTAATCTCAGCCCTTATCTCCTTTGCCGCCTGGACAAGGTTCCGAGCGAGGAAAATGCCTCCTCCTCACGCCTCGTCTTGAGGCCGCAGTCAGGGTTGACCAAGGTTTGATTTTGCTACAATGTCCTAAGTTTGGTATGGTTACAAAAAAGGGTGGCTGGACATGTTATATCATTTTGCGTCTTTCCCTGATGGAACAGAGATCTCTTACTCGGAGGTTCTTCACGATAAAAGCAACGACAGGGATCAATTACGAATATTTATCGAACGTTGGGATGAAAAAATCTCAGATTTTGATACTTTGGAGTTTTATCTTCCGAGTCTGCGGATCTCCAAACAAAAGGGATTTTCTAACCAAGAAATACAGCAGCATTTGCAACACATAAATAAACTTGGCGGAATGCTATTCGAGTGTGCTAAAGAAGAAGAGCAGTCATGCCAAAAATAATGGAATTTTTTGGATATATC
>Ga0256406_1005902_pt1 | contig 12686 bp, 16 predicted proteins | sample RumenRJG_03DNA_FD_185986 | JGI IMG/M metagenome (GOLD analysis project Ga0256406, IMG submission 185986) | Bovine rumen microbial communities from Lethbridge, Alberta, Canada - RJG_03 | ecosystem: Host-associated > Mammals > Digestive system > Stomach > Rumen | place: Canada: Alberta | collected...
GTAATAAATAACTTGACAGATAATTATTTTTTTGATACAATGAAGAAAATTAAGGAAAGGATATATATGAAATGAAAATGTTAGAATTTAAACTGTGGGGTGGATGTCGTGATGAAGAAAATGCTGTTTATATATGGGCTTATGATATGGATGATGCAATTGTTATTGCGAGAAAAATCGATCTATCTATCTGTATTGCACAATGGACTGGTAAAGAAAGAATTATATAATAATTATTGCTGACCTATCGGCAAGACGGGGAGAGAGGAAAGCACCATGACAAACCTTGAAAGAACCAGAAAAGCGATATTTGAAAAGTACCCGAATGCGGTTGTTGATTTTGAATACGACGATGGAGAGATCCTGTTTTATCCGGATGCGGAAAAATCCGACAGTGAAGAAAATCTCCATAGTGGGTATATGCGAAATGGCAAACTGGATGATGTAGCATATTTTTAATATATCTGCTGTTCTATCGGCATGACGGGGAGAAAAGAGGAAAACAATTATGATGTACACGATTAACGCAAGACAGATTAAAGGGATTGCAGAACAGCTAAAGAACATGATGGATGATACAATCCAGACATGGTTTGCAATCCATGATTCTGTAGAGGATCAGGATGACGGATTCGGCTCAAACGATCCGCGAGAAGCCGCACAGATGGCAATCGAGGGAAACGCTTACAGTATTGCTCTCGTTTATGATAACGGGACCGATGAGCAGTACAACGAACTGGTGATTGAGTAATAAATTGATATTGTCCTAGCGATTACGGGGAGAAAAGAGGAAAAAAGGTGACTGTAGATGTATACGTGAAATGGAATAAAAACGAGTCGTTTGATCGTTACCGTTTGAACTGGTGCAAGGAACGTATAGATAGATTGTATGCTATCCTGTATTTGTATCAGAAGGAAAACATCATTGAGAATTTTTACATGTATCATATTAGTTGAGGAGATAGTAAAATGAGTAAACACAAAATTTGCGGTCTGACGTTGCCCGAGGACGTCGAAACATTCATCAGGGAAAAAGCAGAAAAAGAACATCGTTCTATTTCGAATGTGGTTGCACTAATTGTTATTAATTATGTAAATAATGAAAAGGAGAACTAAAATGAAAATCACAGTATTCAACAGAAAAGCAAAGACCCACGACGGTAGAGCATTTAATGTTTTTGTTAGTTCACTGACGAAGAACGACGGTTCTAATCAGTATGTAACTGTCCGATATTCAGGTAAAGACAAAAACAAAGAGTTCGATTCGACAAAATGCCCTTACATCATCGAATTTAAGAAAGAGGATGCAAACTTAAGTAGTAAGTCGTTTGAGGACAAAAAGACAGGTGAGAAACGGAAGAATTGCACTTTGTGGATTAAAGATTATACCGTTTCTGAAGAAAAATTTGTCGATCATTCGTTGGACGATTTCATTTAAAAATACGGGGTGGGTATTCCCCACCCCTATTTTTATTAGTGAGGTTTAAATAATGGCGAAAAAAATAACAAATAACTATAATGTAAATTTAAATGGTGTATCCATTGATAAATTAACAAATTTATCGGCTACGCAAATTAAACAATATGATCGTAAAAATTTAGCTAAAATAGTAACTAAATTATCATCGGCAGCAAATAAGCGCGTGAAACGATTAGAAAAATCTGGGTATAATACGCCTGCATTGCGTCAATCTTATCGGGGTGAGCATTTCGGAAGTAAGGGTAAAAATTTAAAACAGCTACGTTCCGAATACAAACGTGTATCACAATTTTTGAAATCAGAAACAAGTACAGTTAGAGGTTATAAAACGTTTTTAAATAGATTATCTAAAAAATTTAATGAAAAAGGTGTAAAAGTTGGCGGCGGATCGACAGAGGAAATGCAGGATTTTATAGATAAAGAAACGCGTATTTATGACTGGTTAAAAGAACGAAATCCTTATATTGATGAGTCTATGTATAAATATTCCGTAATGCCGAAACTGTCTGAATACATTAGTCAAGGTAATTTATCAGAATCAGCTATTAAAAGACGGATGCAAAAATATATTAAAGAGGAATATAAAAAAATACAGGAATCCCGCAACATTGATACATCACAATTTTTTGATATAACTGAAGATGAGGAATGATATATGTTTATTGATAATTTACAATCGACAAAAATATATAATCCGAAAGAAATATATAAAATGATTGAATTATCAATAACAGATTGCCCGCAGGTTTTAAAACGCAGATATAAGGAAAAATCAATTCATTACTATAATTGTGCTAACGCGTTCGATATTGAAACAACGTCGTTCATAGATTCACATAATGAAAAATGCGCGACCATGTATGAATGGACACTAGGATTAAACGGTTTATGTATGATAGGTAGGACATGGGATGAATTCATCAATACAATAAATATTATATCTGATTCGCTGTTATTAAATAAATATCATAGATTAGTTATAGGTGTTCATAATTTGGGGTATGAGTTTCAATTTATGCGTCATTATTTTGACTGGGAAAAAGTTTTTGCTGTTGATTTAAGAAAACCTGTATATGCAGTTACAACGAATGGAATTGAATTCAGGGACACATTAATCTTATCTGGTTATAAGTTGGAAACTGTTGGAAAGAACCTGCATACATACAAGGTTGCAAAAATGGTAGGAGACTTGGACTACAAAAAAATCCGGAATAGTGAAACGGCACTAACCGAAAAAGAAATCGGTTACTGTATAAACGATGTAAAAGTCGTTATGGCGTATCTGCAGGAATGTATAGATTCGGAAGGAAGTATTTCAAATATACCACTAACGAAAACAGGTTATATAAGGCGTTTCGTCAGGAATGCATGTTTCGGCAATGATATAAAAGAAAAGAATTATAAACGATATGACTATATGTCGCTGATGCAAAATTTGACAATCGAACCAGAGGAATATAAGCAATTAAAACGTGCATTTTGTGGTGGGTTTACTCATGCATCACCGTTTTATAGTGGTAATGTATGTAAAGATGTTATGTCAATGGATTTGACAAGTTCATATCCTACACAATTATGTTTACCGAAATTCCCTATGTCTAAAGGTGAAAAGCACATTATCGAAAGTAAAGCGGATTTTGATGAGAGTCTAAAGTTATACTGTTGTTTGTTTGATTTGGAATTGAAAAATGTAGAATCTAAATTTATGTATGATGCTTACATTTCGAGGTCGCGTTGCATTAAATGTGATAATCCAACTATATCTAACGGGCGTGTAGTATCTGCTGACAGAATATTAATAACAGTAACAGAGCAGGATTTTAATATAATTAAGACTGTATACACATGGTCGGATATGCGTGTCGGAAATATGATTAGATACCAACGGGGTTATTTACCAGGGGATTTCGTAAGATCTGTGTTAGAACTATATAAATCAAAAACAGAATTAAAGGGACTAGAGGGTGATGATGAAAATGGAGTTCCGTATTCCGTTACATACTTATCACGAAAAGAAATGTTAAACGCCTGCTATGGTATGACAGTAACAGATATCGTTAGAACTAATATAGAATATATTGATGAGTGGACACAATCCGAACCGGATCTTAAAGACGCTATAGAAAAATATAATGAAAGCAAAAACAGATTTCTGTTTTATCCGTGGGGCGTATGGACAACGGCATGCGCTAGAACTGCCGTGTGGTCTGCTATTTTTAATTTGAAAGATGATTATATTTACTGTGATACCGATTCTGTTAAATTCAAGAATCCAGAAAAACATATGGCATATTTTGAAAAATATAATAGGATAATAACAGAACAGCTAACTAAAACGTGTGAACATTTTGGTTTCCCTGATGAATATGTACATCCGAAAAATAATAAAGGAAAAGAAAAACAGTTGGGTGTATGGGATTTTGACGGACTGTATACAGAATTTAAAACGCTAGGCGCTAAAAGATATTTGCTGAAATATGCCGAAGATAGCAGAAACGGAGATGATGCAGGACAATATAGTTTAACAGTATCGGGGCTAAATAAGAAAATAACATTGCCGTATTTATTAGATAAATACGGGGATAATATATTTAATAAATTTGATAATAATTTGTATATTGATGGTAAACATACGGGGAAAAACACCCACACATACATTGATGATGAAAAACATGGGAAATTAAAGGATTATCAGGGGAACATAGCAGAGTATCACGAATGTAGTTGTATACATTTATCGGAATCTGACTATAGTTTATCCATATCACAGGAATATTTGAATTTTTTGTTAGCGATTCAGGAGGACTAACAATGCTAGGAAAAAATAAATATTACAGTCTAAATAACATTCTTAAAAAGGATGCACAGTACAATATCATTTTCGGGCAACGTTCAAACGGTAAAACCTATGCAGTGAAAAAATACGGACTGGAAAAATTTATCAAAACAGGCGAACAGATGGCATATGTACGCAGGCAGGATATCGACTTGAAAAAAGATAAATGCGATAGTTTATTTGCCGATATGGTAGATACTGGCGTGATATCTGACCTGACAGGTGGAATGTGGACACACGTATATTATTATTCTTCACGATGGTATTTATGTACCTATGACGAAAACGGAAACAGGTATGTTGATGATGAACCTTTTTGCTTTGCATTTTCGTTGGTTTCCATGGAACACTACAAATCTACATCCTATCCGAAAATCACGACTATTTGTTTTGACGAATTTATATCGCGTACGATATACCTGTCGAATGAGTTTATTGTATTTGAGAATGTGTTGTCAACTATAATACGTCATCGCACAAACGTCAAAATATTTATGTTGGGTAACACTGTAAACAAATACTGTCCATATTTCAGGGAGATGGGGCTAAAACACGTAAAGCAGCAGAAACAGGGTACGATAGATGTATACACGTATGGTAGCACGGATCTACGTGTTGCAGTAGAATATACGAAAAATAACAATAATGAAAAATCAAAAGATAGTAACGTGTATTTTAGTTTTGATAATCCGTCACTAAAAATGATAACTACAGGAACATGGGAAATTTCAATTTATCCCCACTGCCCTATTAAATTTAAGCCAAAGGATATCAAGTTTATTTATTTTATAATTTTTGACGATGCTGTTCTGCAGTGTGAAATCGTGATGACAGATAAGGAAAATTTTACATTTATTCATCCAAAAACAACGGAATTAAAAAATCCTGAAAAAGAATTTATTTACAGTCAGGACTATAACCCACTACCGAACTATCATAGAAAAATAACCAAGCCGCATTCTAACATAGAACGTAAAATCGCATGGTATTTTATGACAGATAACGTGTTCTACTCAGATAACGAAGTCGGTGAAGTCGTTCGGAACTATTTAAAATGGTCAGAAGGTGATATGTGAAAGAAATCCCCGTATAGTTAACCTATACGGGGATTATTTTAAATCATTCTATTTACGATTGCCTGACGGCTGATTGTGTCTCCGACATTTGTGTCGGGAACATCTGGCTGTGCGGATGGCAACGCCTTTATTCCATCTCTGACCTCTGTTAATACGTTAAGAGGGTCGCTATAAGACGGATCTTTCCAGGTCAAATCAATCGCCGCCTGTCTGCTGATTAAATCATCCATCCTGTTCACCCCATTGTTATACCATTGATTATTTTACATCATCATATTAACGAGTTTCTGAATGTATTCTGGGCTATATCCCGCATTCCGAAGCCTGCGGATTCTATCAGAACCATTACCCCATTTACCCTGAATAACTTCTTTTGCAATGGCATATTCAGTCTTTTTACCTGACATATACGTATTTACTAAATTCTGAATTGTATCTGGGTTATATCCCGCATTTTTCAGATTATCAATTCGCGTTACTCCGTTTCCCCATTTACCCGCTATTACTTCTTTGGCGATTTCCTGATCGGACTTTTTAGTCTTCGTGTTATCCTGTTCGTTAAATCTAAGAACATAGTCCCACGGGTAATTGTAATAGGATCGAATATAAAATTCTTTTCCTGTCTGATCTCCAGGTTTACCACCTGTAACAGTTCCTTTTTCATTAATTGAAGCCTGTACAATCTGACCGTTTCCGATGGACATTGCCGTATGATGATTCCTATTCAGTAGTACATCTCCACGCTTAATACCCTGTCCATTTGCGATGTTAACGGATTTTGTTACATCTGCAAATCCGCATTTTTTGAATACAGAATACATATTCCCCGTATAGGTTGCACCGTTTGTTTTAACCGGAACACCTGCATTCTCCCATGCTGTGATAACAGCACTAGAGCAATCATAATCACCGTGTTCACCCCATCTGTACTGTTGATCGTATCCGTGAATATTATTGTTTGCCGTTGAAATCATCCAATTCACGGCATTTTCAATTTTACCCATTTAATCACCCTCTTTATTTACATCATGATGTTTAAATTCTGCGGTAAGTAGGTTAATTGCATTTTTAAGTTCGTTAATGGTTTCATTCATACGTTCGTTATCTTTAGATGACTTGTACAACATCCATACTGCTACAAAAATCGGAAAGCCCAAACTGCTGATGAACTGCGAAATTTCATTCATATTATTACCCCTTCCTGTAACATAGTGTTAATTTCATTTAATTCTGAATTAGTAGCGGTTGTGTTTTCAATATGACATTCTATCACCTTAATAAATCCGGTGCAAGAACCTATTGTAGCGGTGAAATTTGACGGATACCCGATATAATTTTCAAACCCGTCTGCCATTTCGGTTTGAGGTCTACTAATAATCAGATACGGAATTTTTCCGCCCATCGCGCCTGCATTACCCGAAAAACCACCACTGTGTTCTACACGTGTGTGCGCGTTGAACATTGCACCGGCGGACGATGCTAACAACGGCAATGCAGATCCACCTGATGCAATAGTTCCTGCGATACCTCCGGCCACGCCTGCAACCGCGGAAACAATACCCATATATGATCCTGATGATATAGGCAGTGTCACAGATGCATTTCCAGCATATTGATATAATGTACCGCCTGCACTATCCCTTGTTATTTTAACTTCTGCAAGGCATGCACCGCTGAGTACATCCACATGATAAACAATATGTATAGATGAACGCATCACATCTGCTACATTGATATTCACGATTCCTATAAAAGGCAAATATAGATTAACTTCTGTATATGGCGAATAGTCGAAAACATTATGAAACTGCTCTGACAGTCTAACCGTACCGCAATCAATCGTTGTGTATTGATTAGATACGACTTTAGCGGATACCCCGCTATCCAGATAACCGACCTTTATTGTTTGCGCGCCGCCAGTGGCCGGAGTAGCATATACCTTATGCAAGCCAATAATAGCCTGCATCGGATCGTTAAATAATTTTTTAATCTGATCGACAAAATTATCTGACCATAACCACGCGCCGAATGAATTAATCTGTGCTAACGTCGGATTATAAATCATATATAATGCCGATGCAGAACCGGATGATGACGGTACTATAGGAGTGATACCTGAACCGATATCAGGCGGATTGACGGGCGGGTCACGCTGAATAATTTTTGAAATTAGATCAAGTAGTGGCTCAGGATCCACTGCGGGGTCTATCTGTGGGTCTTTTTGTGTAGATGATGAACTAACAGGATCACCCTCAGGATCTATTTCAGGCATTGCAACAGGAACGTATACATATGTTTCGACACTACCATCAGGTTGTACAACATCCTGTTCAACGGCATTATCCCAAAGTTCCGGAAACTGTTCTTTTAACGCATTTAATACATCATCAACAGAACTATCATCAGATAAATCCGGAGTTTTTGCGCCGTCCTGATTTCCTATTCCGTCAAGGGCATGTTCAATATTATGCTCTCCGTATTTTGTCAATGCAAATAAATCATTCGCCGCTTTCCATTGATCATAATCGTATGCATTAACTATCGTATAAGGAATTCCTAGTTTTTTACATTGCCTTACATACGTATAATAATTAACATCAGAATTAGTATAAAAATTATTTAATGAATATTGACCATCTGGAGTAAAATGAACTAAATCTTTCGGATTATATGTTTTTGTTTCACTTTCGTAATCACCTGTTCCATTGAATGTTATACTATACGGATTTTCTGATACAGTATATACATATAATCTCGCATCATCTTCATTCGATTCACCATAATTAAATAAAAATATTTTCGGATTCCCACTATTTACTGTTATATAATTTGTATTTGCGGGTTTATCCGATGATTGATAATATATTGTCCCACTAGGAATAGGATGAAGTTCTAAATCTTTAATAGCATTATAGTTAAAAAATTTATCTTTATATTCATCTGCAGGCTTACTGTATGTTTCCTCACCCCCAGCAAACACATTTTTATTATATAGATACATCGTCATATAAGCAAGCGCATTCTGGTCCATGTAGGCTTGTGTTTTACCTTCAGGAGTAGTACCCAAAATTATATTTAATACTCTCCCACCTGCAGTATCTGTTCCAATAATTTCACCCCATTTATCCGGATTCAATGTTTCCATACCATGTTCATCCCAAAAATCAGGATTAGCGTTGTAAAGCAAACTATCAAAGGTTTTTCCAAGCGTAATACCTGTAGCAACGGCACCGATAGCAGGCACAACCTGACCAAACACAAAATTGCCTGCCTTGCTTAATCCGGATTTGAACGTCATCTGTTTTACTGTTTCGCCCGCTTCAGATGTAACAGTTTCAACGCCTGAAGATGATGGAACTTCAAATGATTTGATATTCGGTGATGCATTTGAATTTATAGATTCTTCAATATCGGGCGTTACATTTTCTTTTGCCTGAAAATTATATGAAACGACTTTGCCATTGTTACTTTTAACAATGTTTACATTCTGAAGTTGTCCGAGGGCTGACTCAGATTCTTCAGGCGTTATATTATGATTCGATATAACTTTCCACTGATCCTCACCGCTATAATATTGATCAATAGCTTCTGTTGTATATTGATAATCAGTCATATTAACCACCTGCCGTAATTAAAATATATTCACCGTTATTCAGTAGACCGTTTGAAAAAGATATAATATCGGTTTTTGTTTTACAATTAGTAACCCAATTAGAACCGTTTAAATAATCGCTTTTTCCGACTGATTGTGTGTTCTGAATTAGCGCCCTGGAACCCAAAATCGAATCTTTAAATGACATCAGCACATCAGATTTTAAATTTATTTGCCATATTCCTGTTCTCATAGACACATAATCAGTAATAAAATAATATCTACCGAACATAGGGATATAAGCATAGTTATACGATGTAGGATTATCTATATTTATTACAATTGTCGGATTAACAACGTTAGATTCGTCCCGCAGTGTTCCGGATAGCGTGTGCCCGTTAGACAAATTTTTGCGAATTTTATTTTTTTCACTGTTGTTTTTGTATAGTGTTATATCCATACTATCACCTATAAAACAGGGCATACAGAGAACCCGTATGCCCCATGAGATAATTAAGCAACGAAGAAAACGACGAAGTTTTCATTTGTATCATTAAAAAATTCACAATCGAATTTTGCCCACTGATTCCAAAATTCGCCTTTGGCGTTGTAGTTCGTTGTTACTCTGCGGTCACGATTGCACACACCAAGAGAATCACGGTCGAACATCACTCCCAGAATACCGGAAACGGAAATGCTGTTGTTGTCGGGCATCTTAATATCAATTTTTGAGGTGTCCGTGAAATTGTATGTAGTTCCTGATGCCTGCCAGTACGGTACAATTTCAGCTTTGGGAAGTGCTACAAATTCGTTATGAAATGTATCACTCTGAAGGTACGCGCCTGCCGCCGATGCGAAATCGGTGAGTAGTACAACGTGAAGCATATCAGACGGAGTGAAACGCGCTTTACCGCCCACATTAAACAACGTGCTGATTCTGGAAAGTCTCTTCTCATACAGTCCCATCACATAGCTAGCAAAGCGGATAAATTCAGGCGATGTAATAGCCTGCTCCGGTGTCATTGTACTAGCGGATGCGTTTTTATCTTTAAACAGTTTCAGCAGATTGACAGCCTTTACTCCGGATTTTTCAGCCTGTGAACCGTCAGCATAATCAGAATACACCGTTGTACCGATCATGTTGTCAATAGTACGCATGATAAGACTGTCAATCTTTACAGTCATAGATTTGTCAATCTCGTTATAAATCATGCTAATGAAGCCGTTTAATTGTTCTGCATTTGAAAAACTTTCCTTTACCTGTTTTTCGGTAAAAGACATAGGAATCTCAAACGTCACGCGCTTATTGAAAAACTTTGCGGAAACTTTCGGCTGATAAAAAATGTTCGGGTCATACGATGTACCATTTTCCAGCTGCCAAGACTCATTTTCGGTTGCATCTGGCATATCTGCAGTAATTTTTTCGCAAATACTGCCATATTCCCATCCATCCATCAAAACTGAAGGAACTGATCCGGTATACGGGCGGTTTACAAAAATCACTCTGCCGATATGATCCACCAGTGACCGCACATAGTTATCTACCATATTTGCGTTGATGATCTCGTCGCCTACATCGACAACGTTAGAGAGATCTTCTTTCACAATCTCAGTTTTTCCCAGAACTTCATTAGTAACAGTGTTCATCAGTTCGTAAATCTGTTTTACTTCCATAGTGTTTTTTCTCCTTTTAATATATGTTTATGGTTAAAAAGTTATCTAAATCAGTAAATACATATTTGTAAAAATACCACATCCATAACTCACGTTCAGCAGATAACATATGTTGATTCGTTGTCACGCCAATGTTGCCATGTCTATGTGTTTCATGTGTGATATTTCCTGTTGTTTTCTGTTTGCCAACACTGCTATTAGCTAAATCCCTTGTTTCTGTATCGGTAGTGTTATGCGACAGGGTATCCGTTGTATTGCGCGTTTCTGTATCTGTTGTGTTATGCGTTACTTTATCAGTTGTGTTTCTGGTTTCAGTCTGGTTCAACGTTGTCTGACCGTTTGTATTCTGTGAATCAGAATTTGAACCAGTAGCAGAATTGAAACCATAGATACTACTGTTATTAGTAGTATTTTCTTTCGATGTACCCTCTGTTCCTACAGTACCCGTATTCGTTGTGGTATCATCACCACTAATGCCATGTGTTACTGTTCCGGTGTTTGTAGTGGTATCCGATCCTGTGATACTGTGTGTAATCGTTCCGGTATCGGTACCACTGTTGTTTGTATCTGTATTTTCCTCAGATGTAGTGGTTTCTGTGATATAGACATCTGTATTATCAAGCAAGTTATATTCCTGTACAGTAGTTTCCCATAGGTGCTTCCAATTTTCGCCGTATACGGAAAAAATAGCCGATGCTATGTTATTTCTGCTCTCGGGCGATAGTGTACCGTCATCACTTAATAGTTTATCAATAATGACAGATACAATTTTATCACCGGACTGATTCCCATGATATGCAATATCTAAATCATGATTGATGCTTTTGTCTTTCCACGGCACATCATAGTTTTGTAAATCCGTAAAAATACCGGATGTGATCCAATTAGTATAGACTTCATTCAGTTTCTTGTATTCCATCATCTTTCACATCCTCAATATCTGTATCAATTGCTTCAGCATTTGATTTCCAGCTTGAATTTAGTTCAACCGTTATATTAGTTCCGTATTTTTCATTAACTTTATCAAAGCCTTCTTTGCGACACTGCAACATGTTATTGACTAATGGCAGTAGCGCATCATCATTCAATTGTGATTCCGTACTGTTTAATGATTCGCGTTTCATGTTGTAATTAGCGTTTAATCCCAGATCATTATACCATGTAGCGCGCAAATACTGTTCTAGTTCAATAATATTCTGAATAGTACTATGTGATCCTGATGTAGAATAGGGAGTTACCTTTAAACTATTATCCAGAAAACCATTCTCAGCGATGACACCCAATTTACCAGAAACCAAATCATTCAGATATTTTTCTGCTGATTTTTTCGTATTGTCATCGCCTGCAGATATCAACGCTTGCAAACGTAGTACAATTGTAGCTATGTTCATGGATATTTCATTCTCAGTTAGTGCTGTCGCATATTTACGAAACATCGGCATCAAACCATAATACATCGAATCAGAAGGAATAACGATACAATCCTCATCAATTTTTAGATTTTTGCTAAAATTCAAATAGGGATTAGATACCGTATAAATAGTGGGCATATAATAGACATCATATTCACCACCTAGCCCACCAGTAAAACAATACAATCCCGATTTTAATTCAGGATGTCCGGATTTATCAATTATATTCTGATCGATGTCAGTAATACAAATGTTTCCATTAACCTGCAAATATAATTCAATAATTCTACTGTTTAATGTATCAGGTAGATTTTTATATTCAAACATAGATTGTGTACGTGCTAACATATAAGATATCTTGTTATCAATACATTTATCTTTGTTTGTAAAATCATATTTATTTTTCGGTTCTTTCATCCATTTAAACATATGTTAAATACCTCTTATAATGAATAACCTTATTTATTTTCTATATTAGCATACTTATATATTTTGTCAATATCAAATATTACATAGTCATTAGCAACATATGTTAGATGAATTCAACATAAGTTAGTCTTGACATACAGAAGTTAAATTTAACTAACCGATATTTTTGACCTGTGTGTATGTACCC
>Ga0256406_1005904_pt1 | contig 12685 bp, 9 predicted proteins | sample RumenRJG_03DNA_FD_185986 | JGI IMG/M metagenome (GOLD analysis project Ga0256406, IMG submission 185986) | Bovine rumen microbial communities from Lethbridge, Alberta, Canada - RJG_03 | ecosystem: Host-associated > Mammals > Digestive system > Stomach > Rumen | place: Canada: Alberta | collected...
CGTAGATGATTCCCTTGCCTTCCCCGCTTCCGAATCTCGGATTCTCCGTGCGGATCAGGTAGTTGTCCCGGGCATATCCTTCAAGCTGCGGGAGGGCCTTGTGCCGGTGATCCCGCTCGGACCTCCACTCTACAATGTAATCGTTCACCTTGCTGCCGAGCTCTCTGCTCGACTGCAGAGCAATGATCCCAAGGTCGCCGACCGGAAGAGATTCACGATTTCGCTTTGCGGCTGTAGTCATAATATTCTCCTGTATATGTAGTTCAAAGGCGCCGGCACGCTGCTTTACGCCTGCATGGCACGCAGCTGTCCGGATACCCACCCCATACGGGCTGCCATCCGGACCGTCCGCCGGGCAATTCATCACGGTGCAGTTCCCATGCCGCGTACATTTTACCATGAAGGGGAAAATGGTCAAGTGTGTCCCAGACTGCCTGCCATCCGTTTCTGAATCCGGATATCTCTTCCGAAGAGGTTCAGCAGTTGGAAATTCTCCAGAATCCGTGACATGATGCGCGGAGAATAGATATCCGACAGCTCCTGCGGAGAGAGGTTCGTCGAAATGATGATGCCTTTCCCTGCACTGAGCCTTCCGTTCAGCATTCCGAAGAATTCACTCTTGGTGAAATCGTTCGGCAGTTCGGTTCCGAGGTCGTCGATGATCAGAAGGTCACTTGTCAGGAGGTACTCCGGATCAAACGAGGAGACGGGGTCAGCCGCCCCCTGGCGGTCAGCGGCTCCGGAGCGGAAGCGGAGATCCGCCAGGCGGTCAAAGAGCTCCTTCGCCGAGTAGTACATCACGGAGTGGGCGCTGTTCATCAGCTCTCTGGCGATACAGTGGGAGAGAAAGGTCTTTCCCCTTCCGGACTCGCCGTACAGAAGCAGGTAAGGGTGCTGCTGCGAATCGTACCGCGTGGCAAAATCCCGGCACACGCTCAGGACATGCTCCATCGACTTGCGGGAGGACATGCCTGTCGCCGGGCTGATCAGATCCTCCGGATACCAGTCCAGGGAAAATGTCTCAAAGTTTTCCTTTTGAAGGACATCCGACAGACCGGACTGCGTGTAGAAAAGATTCACAACTGCCTGGCGGAAGCAGTGGCACTGCTTCTGTCCGACGAAGCCGGTATCGCGGCAGTCCGGGCACTGCCAGACCGGATCCAGATAGTCCTCCGGAAAACCGTGCCGGCTCAGGAGCGACCGCTTCTGAGCCTCCGGGGACATGGCTGCCGGGGAGGCAGCTGCTTCCGCATCCTCTGAGTCCAGACGCGGAGAAGCGCCTGCCTGTATCAGCGCGCCGGATTCGCCCTGCGCCCTGGACCTTATGGACGGAGCAGAACCTGACTGGACTGGGGACCCGGCATCCACGGTTTCCTTCGGTTCCAGTCCGAAAAGTCCGCGCAGCCGCCTGACGGCAGCATCCGCGACGCCTGCATCGATCGATGCAAGCTCCGGAATGACCGCGTAGGCCTTGCGCCGTCGCTCCTCCATGATGCGGTGGTCTTCAATCTGTCTTCTGTCATACAAACGCATGACAGCATCGTACTGTGATCTGGTAAGGCTCATACTATTCTCAAGACTCCTGTTTCTGATTCTTCATGATCTGCAGCCCGATTGCGTTCCAGTCCAGATCTTCGTGACCATAGCTGCTGAAATGCCCGCCTGCCTGAAGCCGGCTTTTAGACTGGCCTGTTCGTTTCTGCCCGCTTTTCGGCTTTTCCGCATTCTTCTGGTCGGACTTGGAGGCCTCATGGTCGGCGTCCAGCCTGGCAACATCCTGCAGTGAGCGGACGGAAGCATTGTGCCAGCGGGTCAGGATGCTGTCCGCATAGCTCAGGCTGGGGGAGGAGGCCTGGAGCACCGTCCGCCGGCAGGCTTCCTTGATAAGATCGAGTGAAAATGCATATTCCGACAGCCATTTGTCCATCAGGGCAGTCTCGGCGGGAGCCGGTTTCCGGGTCAGCCCAAGCTCGCGCAGGATCACGGTGTAGTCGCCGCCGAAGCTGCGCGACTCATCCTTCGCCTGCTGGACGGTCGTGATGTTCTGCGCAACCCAGTTCTGCGCAACCGTTTCCATGTACCGCACACTTGTGTGCCCCTTGCCGATGCAGTATTCGAGCAGATACTCGACCAGATCAGCGGACATATCCAGCCCGTTTACAAAATAGTCGATCATGCTTATCTCCGCGGACGAGAGATTCCGCTGGAAATAGATCTCGGCAACGTAGTACAGCTTTCCAAGCTCGGCACGCTTGAGCTGGCGGCTCTGCTTGAGCTGGTGAGCCTCCTCTACCGGAGGTGCCCCGGAGGATTCTTCGGACGGCTGCACATCGATGTCATGACCACAGGCTGCCTCACCGGCGGGAGCCTGCCCGAAAGGATCAGATACAGGATTTTGCTGCGTCTGCGGGAGCCGGGCGGAGACCTCTGAGCCGGTGGATGCCGGGATATCTGCCGGATGAACCTCATTTGCCTGCTGCCGCGAATCAGACTGTGGAAGAGGAGTCTCTGCCTGGCTCCGGACGCCGGACTGAGACAGAGCGGTCTGAGAAGGCATAGAAGCAGCGGTGACGTGGACGGAGGCTCCTTTTGTCTGAAAAGCTGCGCCTGCCGGGGCGCAGCTGCATGACCGCAGAACAATCTGGGAGATCTGGCCGGAGGCATCCTGCACCAGGTCCACCAGTCCCTGTGTTTTCCAATAGTTTAACGCCCGGCGGACATCTCCCTCGGTCTGCTCGAAGAAATCTGCGATCCCGGGGATCGAGACATCCCGGCCCGGGCAGGCGCAGCGGACAAGATACAGGTATATTTTGACAAATTCACCATTGGCGTCTGCCATATAGTGGTCGATGAACGAATTATCAATCAGCGTGACGCCATTATCGGACGGACTGGTTATGATCATGGATCATGAGCTCCCTTCAGAATCTGATTCTGGTTTTCTCTGTGACGAACAGTATAACACAGGAACCGGGCAGACGGCCGCCGGGAAGGCGGCGACTTATCCTCACCTTATCCGCAGAGAAATCCACACCTGTGATGGCGGCTGTAAAAAGAACACCCCTGCGGGAACGCAGGGGTGAGTGTGGATCATACAGTGCAGGGCGGCATCCTTACTGTCCGCCTGCCAGCAGTTCCTCTCCGACCTTCACGACATCGCCGGCGCCCATCGTGATGACCAGGTCTCCGGGCTGAACGCTTTCAGCAAGGAAGTCTTCAATCTGGTGGAAGGACGGGAAATAGTAGGCATCCGTTCCGAGGTTTGCGATATTCTGCCGGAGCGTGTCGGAGCTGATCCCCAGGTTGTCCTTCTCACGGGCGGCGAAGATATCTGCCAGCACAACCGTATCCGCCATCGACAGCGCGTCCGCAAAGTCGTTCATGAGCGCTTTTGTCCGGGTATAGGTATGAGGCTGGAAGACGCACCAGATCTTCCGGTGCGGATAGTTTTCCGCTGCCTTCAGCGTTGCACGGATTTCCGTCGGGTGATGCGCGTAGTCATCGATGATGGTCGCCCCCTTCCACTCGCCCTTGATCTGGAAGCGGCGGTCTGCTCCGCCGAAGGAAAGAAGTCCCTCCCGGACATCCTCCATGGAGATGCCGAGCAGGTCGGAGACGGCGATGGCTGCCGTGGCGTTCTGGATGTTGTGTTCTCCCGGGATTTCGAGACGGAAATGGCCGAGATTTTTTCCGTGATGGCTTACGTCGAAGGAACCGATCCCCCGCTCATCATAAGTAATGTTCACCGGATAGTAGTCAGAGCCTTCTGTACCGTAGGTGACCACATCGGCGCTGATGCCCTCTGTGATCTCCGAGAGATTCGGAATTGCGCCGCTGATGACAAGCGTTCCGCCCTTCTTGATATTGCAGGCGAAACGGTGGAAGGAATGGCGGATGTCGTCCAGATCCTTGAAAAAGTCCAGGTGGTCCGCGTCGATGTTCAGAATCAGTCCGATTTTCGGGTAGAGGCTCAGGAAGCTGTTCGTGTACTCGCAGGCTTCCGTGATGAAATTCTCAGAATCCCCGACGCGGATATTCCCGCCAATTTCCTTCAGGATTCCCCCGACGGAAATGGTCGGATCCATGGCAGCCTGCAGCTGAATGCAGGAGAGCATGGAGGTTGTGGTTGTCTTGCCGTGTGTTCCGGATATGGCAATGGAATTGTCGTAGTTCGCCATAATCTGACCGAGCAGCTGTGCCCGGGTGAGCATCGGTTTGCGGAGGCGTACAGCCTCTGAGAACTCGGGATTGTCCGGATGGATGGCTGCGGTGTAGACGATGACGTCAGCCTCCGGGCGGATATTCTCTGCCCTCTGAGGATAGTCAATCCGGATTCCCCTGGCCTCAAGCGCCTCCGTCATCCTGGACTTCTTCGCATCCGAGCCGGTGACGGTGAATCCTTCCTTGACAAGAACGGACGCCAGTCCGCTCATGGAAATCCCGCCGATTCCAATAAAATGGACATGGCAGGGATGAATGAAATCAATCTGATACACGATTGTGAAACTCCTTCCTTGCGTTTGAATGATGCATCCACAGTATACGCTATTGTCAGGGGTTTGAAAATAGCAGCAGTTGAGCGCGGAGCTTCCGGGGCAATATGCGCAGGACCCTGGGAGGGAAAAGCAGAAAGGAGTCGGACGGGATGCACATCTACTGGGATAGCATGTGCAGGCCCTTGGAAGGGGAAAAGACGGGGAATTTACTGCTTTTATATGCATATACAATGTGAATATTTGCAAGTGTGTATGTATCTTGAAATAACTGAACAATAAGAACAAAAAACACGCGATATGTTTTATGAATTTGTGAAAATTGTTCACATGCCAAAACCGATTGTGGTATAATATTGTCATCTAACAAATAAATGACAGGGGGTAGGGGTGATAGCGTGATGAAAAAAGAGATGATCGCAATGCTTCTTGCGGGCGGTCAGGGGTCACGCCTCGGCGTACTGACGGCGAAGGTTGCAAAGCCGGCGGTTACGTTCGGAGGAAAGTACCGGATCATTGATTTTCCGCTCAGCAACTGCATCAATTCGGGAATCGACACAGTCGGTGTCCTGACACAGTATCAGCCTCTTAGACTCAATACTCATATTGGCATCGGCATTCCATGGGATCTGGACCGCAATGAGGGCGGCGTCACGATCCTTCCGCCGTATGAGAAGGTGGGGAAGACGGAGTGGTATACAGGGACTGCGAATGCGATTTACCAGAACCTGGCTTACATGGAGCAGTATCATCCGGACTATGTGCTGATCCTATCCGGCGACCACATCTACAAGATGGATTATGAGGTGATGCTCGACTATCATAAATCGCATAACGCGGATGTGACGGTTGCCGTCATGCCGGTTCCGCAGGAGGATGCCTCCCGGTTTGGAATTGTGATCACGGACGGGAAGGGTAAAATCCAGGAATTTCAGGAGAAGCCGGAACATCCGAAGAGCAATCTGGCATCGATGGGAATCTATATCTTCAGCTGGCCGGTCCTGAGGGATGCGCTGGTGGCGCTGTCCGAGCAGGAAAACTGCGATTTTGGCAAGCATGTCATTCCGTACTGCTTCAACAGCGGCCGGAACCTGTGCGCGTATGAATTCAATGGCTACTGGAAGGATGTCGGGACACTCGGCTCGTACTGGGAAGCCAACATGGAGCTGATCGATATCGTGCCGGAATTCAATCTGTACGAGGAGTTCTGGAAGATTTATACAAAGAATGACATCATTCCGCCGCAGTACATCTCTCCGGACGCGCGGCTGTACCGGTGCCTGATCGGGAACGGGACAGAGGTCAGCGGAGAGGTGACCAATTCCGTCATCGGCAATGGTGTCATGATCGGACGCGGGGCAAAGATCCGCGACTCCATTGTGATGCATGGTGCGGTGATCGAAGACGGAGCGGTTCTGGACAAGGCGATCGTTGCGGAGAATGCCCATATCGGGCAGGGAGCGGTCATAGGCTGCGGAGATGCGGTACCGAACCGTGTGAAGCCGAAGATCTACGGGTACGGCCTTGCAGTTGTCGGGGAGGACACGGAGATTCCCCCGAATGTGCGCATCGGGCGCAATACTGCTGTAACCGGCAGGACAGTTCCGGAGGATTACCCGGACGGACAGCTCGCCAGCGGCGGGATTCTGGATAAGGCAGGTGTTGTGTCATGAGAGCGGTAGGTATGATCCTTGCGGGCGGCAACAGCTACCGCATGAGGGAGTTATCCAACAAGAGAGCGATCGCGGCGATGCCGATTGCAGGCAGCTTCAGAAGCATCGACTTTGCACTCAGTTCCATGTCCAATTCGAGGATCCAGAAGGTAGCGGTCCTGACGCAGTATAATTCACGTTCCCTGAACGAGCATCTGAGCTCCTCCAAGTGGTGGGACTTTGGAAGAAAGCAGGGCGGACTGTTTGTCTTTCCTCCGACGGTGACGGCGGACAACAGCTTCTGGTACAGAGGAACGGCGGATGCGCTTTACCAGAATCTGGATTTTTTGAAAAACTGCCATGAGCCGTATGTGGTGATTGCCTCAGGGGATGGGGTTTATAAGCTTGATTTTAACAAGGTGCTCGAGTATCATATCGCCAAGAAGGCGGATATCACGGTCGTGTGCAAGCAGCTCCCGCCGGGAGAAGACGTTTCCAGATTCGGCGTTCTGAGGATGAATGAAAACTGCAGGATTGAGCAGTTTGAGGAAAAGCCGATGGCTTCCGATGCGAATACAATATCGTGCGGAATCTATGTGGTGCGGAGACGTCAGCTGATCGAGCTGATTGAGAAGAGTGCAGAGGAAGGGAGGTTTGATTTCGTCCGTGACATCCTGATCCGTTATAAGGGAGTCAGGAAGATCTTCGGGTATAAGATTGACAGCTACTGGAGCAACATCGCGTCAGTAGAATCTTATTTCCGGACGAACATGGATTTCCTGAAGAAGGAGGTCCGGGATTACTTCTTCCGGGAATACCCGGAAGTCCATTCGAAAGTCGATGATCTTCCGCCGGCGAAGTACAATCCGGGAAGCGAGGTGAAAAACAGTCTCATTTCCGCGGGATCGATCATCAATGGTGCTGTTGAAAATTCGATTTTATTCAGCAATGTATTTGTAGGAGAAAACTGTGTAATCAAGAATTCCATCGTGCTGAGCGATGTGTATCTTGGTGACAATGTTCATTTGGAAAACTGCATCGTGGAAAGTCGCGACACCATTCGCGCCAATACTTATTATAACGGAGATGATGGTATCAAGATCGTCATCGAGTCAGATGAACGTTACGTCCTATAATCAAAAGTAGGGATAGAAAGGCATGTCTGATAGGTGATTTGTATGACGATTACTGATGTAAGAGTAAGGAGGTTCTCCAAAGAGGGCAAGATGAAGGCTGTGGTTTCGATCACGATAGACGGCGAGTTTGTCGTCCACGACATCAAGGTGATCGAGGGCGAGAAGGGGCTGTTTATTGCGATGCCTTCCCGCAAGACTGCAGAGGGGGAGTACCGGGATATCGCGCATCCGATCAATTCCGAGACCCGCCAGCAGATGCAGGACATCATCCTGACCGAGTACGAGAAAGCCATTCAGACGACCGAAGAGTAGACCAGAATGTATTTCTGATGACGAATCCATCACAAACACAAACAGTAATAGATCTGTGCGATGAGCCGCGGGACTGAAGTCCTGCGGCTTTTCTTGCGAACGTCCAGGCGAGCTAGTATACTGAAAAACGACTGATGCCGGGCAGATCTGCATGGAGATGGAGAGCCTGCGTGGCCGGGTCCCTGTGAGGAAAGTCCATTCCCGTACCTGCGGCAGGAATGGGGCACCATGCATGAACGACTGCCCAGGGTGGCAGGGCTGTAAAGAGGGGTGCAGGAGATGCACCGGGAGGAAATGAGATGCTGAGAGCAGTCGGCGCGCTGATGATGGCGGCCCTTTATCTGATTGTGACACTGCCGTATCTGGGAATTCTGGGACTTCTCAGGAAAAAATGGCCGACGCTCGGCGACCGGACAAGCTTCCGGATGGTGCAGTTTGGCTTCCGGATGGTAAAGCTGCCCTGCGGCATCAGGCTGGATACCTACGGGCTTGAGAATATTCCGAAGGACAGACCGGTGCTGTTTGTCGGGAACCACAGGAGCTACTTTGATGTGATTCTGACTTATCCGCAGCTGCCGCCGATCACGGCGTTCGTGGCCAAGAGCGACTTTGAGAAGGTGCCGATCCTTCCGATCTGGATGAAGCGGCTGTACTGCGAGTTCCTTGTAAAGGATGACATCCGCCAGAACCTCGAAAGTATTGTGCGCGCGATCGGAACCGTGAAGAAGGGTGTCTCGATGTTCATTTTCCCGGAGGGGAAGCGGAACACGGGCGATGATGAGCGGGAGCTTCTGCCATTTCATGAGGGCTCATTCAAGATTGCGACCAAGACGAAGTGCGCGATCGTGCCGGTGGCCATCTGCGGGACGAGAGATCTCTTTGAGAATCATTTCCCGAAGGTGAAGGGCGGGCATGTCATCATCGAATACGGAAAACCGATCGAGACAGCCGGTATGTCCCGGGAGGAGCTGAAGGGGATCGGCGCAAAGACCCGGGAGGTCGTTCAGGAGATGGTTGTGAAAAACCATGACAGGCTTTGAATCCTGGAAGGCCCGGCAGGAAAAGGTACGATTCAGAAAGTCTTAAGCCTTTCTTCAGGGATCGTGCCGGGGAGATCTGATAAAATATCGTTATGATTACACGCAGTGTCGGACTTCTGACACGATAATCACAGGATAGTCTGATGGAAGGGAGTGCGGGATGTACAACATTCTTGTCTGTGACGATGAGAAGGAGATCACGGATGCGATCGAGATCTACCTCAGCCAGGAAGGCTACAGAGTGCTGAAGGCTTACAACGGAAAACAGGCGCTGGAGATCATGAAGAAGGAAGAGATTCATCTTCTGATCATTGACCTGATGATGCCGGAGATGGACGGAATTCATGCGATCCTGGAGATCCGGAAGACATCCAGCATTCCGATTATTGTGCTGTCGGCGAAGTCCCAGGATGCAGACAAGATTCTCGGCCTGAATGTCGGGGCGGACGATTATGTCACAAAGCCGTTCAACCCGCTGGAGCTTGTCGCGCGCGTCAAGAGTCAGATGCGGCGGTATACGGCGCTGGGCAACATCGCCGAGACAGCCTCGGAGGAGGAGAATGTCTTCCATTCCGGCGGACTTGTGATTGACGACAACAAGAAGGAAGTGACGGTGGACGGCGAGCCGATCCGGCTGACCCGGATTGAGTACAACATCCTGCTGTTTCTTCTGCAGAACAAGGGAAAGGTGTTCTCCATCGAGCAGATCTACGAGAAGATCTGGAAGGAGGAGGCATTCTGCGCGGACAATACGGTGACCGTGCATATCCGCCATATCCGGGAGAAGATCGAGATTGACCCGAAGAACCCGAAGTACCTGAAGGTGATGTGGGGAATCGGCTACAAGGTGGAGGACCTGGATTCCTGAAGACAGGCAGCGCACAGGATGGCAGCGGGGACTGCCCGGGAATGCGGCCCGCCGCCGGACAGCTGCGGACGCAGGGCGGACAAACAGAAAGATGCGATTCATGAAGAAAAAAGCGAACAAGAGCGGCAAGACCAGCAAGAACAGAGCAGCGGACAGAAAACAGAACAGCAGACAGTACAGCATGGGCCTGAAGACGGGAATTGCCTGCCTTCAGGCCCTGTGCGTTGCGATCATCACGGTCTGCACGCTGACGGTGGGCTACTGGACGGACAATACGTACAACCTGGAAGAGCTGGGGAGACCGTTCGAGGAGACGTCCATCTTCCTGAATGATGTGGAGCGGATTGTCCGCGCAAAGATCAACTGTACGAGGAATGAAGCCCTGTTCGAGACCGACGGCGAGGAGGATCTCAGCAAAAAGATCGATATCCGCCAGTATGTGGCGGGCGTCAGCGATACGGCCAATCAGAATGAGAATACGACCTACCTGCTCTCGGACCTGATCAATTTCTATCCGAATACCGGGGCGCTTGAGGAGATCGTCGCGAAGCTGGACAACTCGGAAAATCCGTCGGATGCTTCCTATGACAATCTGGCATCCCTTGCATCCGGTATGGAGAAGATTCTTCCTGTGTCAGGCAGCACGCTCGCGGACACGGCGAAGCTGTCCGGGAGTCCGTACACGAAGCTGTCTGAGTACTACAGTGATCTGTGCCAGACAAGTGCGGATCTGTACAGACGGTACCAGAGCTATACGGCCGAGCACAGTGACCCGAAGGGGGAGGCGCATCAGAAGGCGCCAGGGAACATCCGCTATTTCGCGGAGAACACGACCACCAAGGCGTACTATACGAATCTGGATGCGAGAAGCTGCTCGGAGGCGAAGAGTCTGATCGCGAAGTCGGATGATCTGAAGTTTCTGTTTGAGGGGGTCCGGACGATGAACATCATGGTTGCGGACACGGAGCATTCCCTGAACAAGACTGTAACATCGAAATTCATCGATACAGTATTCCTGGGCTCAAATGAACGGATTGTCATCGCCTACGAGCCGGGATATCCGGTCGGGGATACCCTGCACCAGGACTATCTGGCGTATCAGAGCCGCAGACCGGTTGCGGTCGGCGCTGTCGTCCTTGGTATTCTGTCCGCCCTGTGCCTGCTGGCGCTTCTGGTGCTCGGAGGAATGGTGACTGGCAGGAGGGATTCGGAAACGCTGGAGCAGGAGGGCTGGTTTGACCGGATTCCGACGGAAATCGCGGCCGGGATGCTGCTCGGAATGGTTATGATCTGGTACTGGGTGATGCAGCGCCTGAAGGGAACCATGTTTTTCCCGGCGGATCACCTGAAAGGCTGGTATGTCGTGCTGGCCGTGACAGAGTATCTGCTCGGCGTGAGTGGACTATACAGCATCATCAGGAGACGCCGGCATCAGACATTTGCGACCAACTCTGTCATCTACACAGTTGTCCGTGTCAGTCAGCAGGTGATCAATGCCCGCGTGACATCCGGAAAGCTTCTGATGGTCTACTCCCTCTTTATTGCCGCGAACTTCCTGTTCCTGCGCGCTTTCGGCACCATCGGCATCGTCATGGTTCTGGTGCTGGATATGGGGCTGATTCTCTACCTGATGCGGGATCAGGTCGGCAAGCTCAGCGTCCGGCAGGGACTCAGGGAGATCTCGAAGGGCAGGCTGGACTACAGGATCGACACGCATGGGCTGACCGGGGACAGCCTGGAGATGGCAAGAGCCGTCAACGAGATGGGGGACGGTCTTCAGGAGGCCGTCAACTCGATTGTGAAAAATGAGCGCCTGAAGGCGGAGCTGATTACGAATGTGTCCCATGATCTGAAGACACCGCTGACCTCCGTGATCAACTATGTGGATCTGTTGAAACGGCTGGATCTGAAGGACGAGCGGGCAAAAGAGTACATCGATGTCCTGGACCACAAGTCCCAGCGCCTCAAGTCGCTGATCTCGGACCTGATCGATGCCAGCAAGATCAGCTCGGGCAATATTGAGCTGGATATGCAGCCGCTTGATCTGAGATCAATGCTGATGATGGCGGAGGGTGAATTTGAGGAGCGATTTGAGGATGCAAAGCTGACGGTCCGGATGGCGCTCCCGGAGAGCGCAGAGATGATTTCAGCGGACGGCTCCCAGCTGTACCGGGTTCTGGACAACCTCTTTTCCAATACGGCAAAGTACGCGAAGGAGGGAACGGAGGTCCGCCTCACGATGACGCAGGAGGACGGATATGTACAGGTGCTGCTTTCCAATACCTCCCGTGACTATCTGGAGAAGAGCGGAGACGAGCTCCTCGAGCGGTTTGTCCGGGGCGACCAGGCAAGGAGCAGCTCAGAGGGTTCGGGCCTCGGACTTTCCATCGCGAAGAACCTGACGGAGCTCATGGGCGGACAGTTCAGCGTGGAAGCCGGCGGTTATACGTTTGAAACCTCACTCAGGTTTCCGGTGCTTTCTGAACCCGGTTCGTGACATCAGGCTTCACGTCGGAGGCCTGGTTTGCAGCGCCGGCACCCGCGTTGGAGGCCCGGTCTGCAGAACCGGCACCCGCGTTCGAGGCCCGGTTTGCAGTGCCGGAACCTGCATCGGAGACCTGGCTCGCAGCGCCGGTATCCACCAGCGGCGGTTTCGTGAAAGTTTGGTGAATTCTGTCACAATTGCCTTGCAGATAAATTAAATTGTGCTATCGTGATTACAACCGCTTCGGTCGGGACGTACTCCCGGACCCGGGATTCTTCCAGACCGGAGCAATACGATCTGCAAGGAGTGGGAAATTTTGAGAAACTCAAACTGGCGGGAGCGCTTTCAGAACTTTATGGCGGGACGGTACGGGCAGGACGAACTGTCCCATTTTCTGCTCATCGTGACTCTGATCGTGATCATCATCAATTTCTTCACACACTCAGCCTTTCTCGGGATCATTGCCGGGCTTCTTCTTGTGTGGGTGTACGTCCGGATGCTTTCAAAGGACACCGCGAGGAGAGCAGAGGAAAACAGGCGCTATCTGGATGTGAAGGACAGGGTTGTTTCACTTTTCAAAGGATTTGGCAGCCGGGGCAGGCATGATTCCTCCGCACAGGCGGATTTTCGTATCTACCGCTGCCCGAAGTGCGGCCAGAAGATCCGTATCCCGAAGGGACATGGCATGGTGGAGATTAC
>Ga0256406_1005906_pt1 | contig 12681 bp, 7 predicted proteins | sample RumenRJG_03DNA_FD_185986 | JGI IMG/M metagenome (GOLD analysis project Ga0256406, IMG submission 185986) | Bovine rumen microbial communities from Lethbridge, Alberta, Canada - RJG_03 | ecosystem: Host-associated > Mammals > Digestive system > Stomach > Rumen | place: Canada: Alberta | collected...
CGGGATGCGATGCGGTGATCGGCGACCACTCCCACTGCCTGGAGACCCTGGGCTATGTGAACGACATGCCGGTGGTCTACAGTCTCGGCAACTACCTGTTCAGCCACAATACCAGGAGCACCTGCCTCTACCGGCTGACCCTGAACACCGACGAGGCAGAAATCAAGTCCGCCCAGTTCCTGCCGGTTACGACCTCCAACGGGACCTATCTGCGGACCCCGGACGCAAAGACAAAGGCCTCCATGCTCTCCTATATGCGATCCATCTCCCCACAGGCTGCCATAGACAGCAGCGGGTTTGTCACAAAGAAACAGTAGAAGAGCAGCGCTGCCAGCACAGAGACGAAGAGGATTGCATAGGCGAAACAGACGGACCGGAAAACGCAGAAAGTCTCCATTAGAAGTGTTAGCAGACATTAAATTTCCCCGTTGACAACCCGATCTTCCTGTGATACCTTATCCAAGGTCGCTCAAGACCGCCGAAGACAGCAGGCGCCGAAAGGCCCAACATTCCAGCCCGCCGAGGAACAATCAAACAGATTTTGATTTTGTTGATTTCTTTTCCTCTGTCTTTGGACAGAGGTTTTTTGTTTTTCAGCAGCTGCTGAGAAGCATACCCCTGACGGATTGAGAGCCAGAGCAAAAAATCTATAAGGAGGTAAAGACATGGCAAAGATTGAACAGAAAAAGCCGATCGTAGACGAGATCTCCGAGAAGATCAACGGAGCCAGCTCCGTCGTCCTCGTCAACCCCATCGGTCTGACTGTCGCACAGGACACTGAGCTGCGCAAGGCACTTCGTGCCGAGGGCGTGCAGTACAAGGTCTACAAGAACACAATGATGAAGATTGCGTTCAAGGGAACCGACTGCGAGCAGCTTGATGCATACCTGGACGGCCCCAGCGCAGTCGCCATCTCCAAGGATGACGCCACTGCAGCAGCAAGGGTTGTCTACAAGTTCGCAAAGGACAACGACAAGTTTCAGATCAAGGGCGGCATCGTAGAGGGCAAGGCCTATGATGAGAAGGCCCTTGCAGAGATCGCAAAGATCCCGTCCAGAGAGGAGCTCCTCTCCAGATTCCTTGGTTCCATCCAGTCCCCGATCACCAACTTCGCGCGCGTCATCAAGCAGATCGCCGAGAAGAAGGCAGAGGGAACCGAGGCAGCAGCTCCCGCAGAGGAAGCCGCTCCCGCAGCAGAGGCTGCACCCGAGGCATAAGGCTTCAGAAAGTTTTGATTCAGAGTCAGGCAGGATGCCTGAAATTTTAAATGGAGGAAAATAAGATGGCAAAGTTATCCACACAGGAAATCATCGATGCAATCAAAGAGTTATCCGTTCTTGAGCTGAACGATCTTGTCAAGGCTTGCGAGGAAGAGTTCGGCGTTTCCGCAGCTGCAGGTGTTGTTGTCGCAGCTGGCGGCGCTGCTGCTCCGGCTGAGGAAGAGAAGACCGAGTTCGACGTTGAGCTGACTGAGGTTGGCCCGAACAAGATCAAGGTCATCAAGGTTATCCGTGAGCTGACCGGCCTCGGCCTCAAGGAGTCCAAGGACCTCGTCGAGGGCGCACCGAAGATCGTCAAGGAGCAGCTCTCCAAGGAGGATGCAGAGGCAGCCAAGGCAAAGCTCGAGGAGCAGGGCGCAAAGGTTACCCTCAAGTAATTCTTCCGAATTACAGCGCAATTCCATTGCAAAGAGAAACGGTCTGTACCGCAGCTGCGGTGCAGGCCGTTTTTGTTGTGGGCAAATATGACAAAATTGCGGCAGCAATTCCGGCATAGCCCCGAAATTTCTAAAAACAGGGTCTTGCCAATGGAAAAATGCTGTTGTATTATATTATGCGCTATGTTCTGCAATTATGCCCTACTATGCTCTCCTTAAGGATTAAGTTCCGGAAGAGAAGTAGCATAAAGGCACGATATGGTGGTTGCTTGTCAATTATACCACAAAAGAACGAGGTGAAATGAATGGGTAACATCAGGCTGCATCCTGCCGGAAACAGCAAAGCGGTGCGCATGAGCTATGCGCGCCAGAACGAAGTTCTGGAGATGCCCAATCTGGATGACATTCAGAAGACTTCCTACAACTGGTTCCTGAAAGACGGACTCCAGGAGGTCTTCGACGATGTCTCCCCGATCGAGGACTACAGCGGCCATCTGTCCCTTTCGTTCGTCAGCTACAAGCTGGATCTGGACGGGATGGATGAGCACAAGAATACCATTGCCAAGTGCAAGGAGAGAGACGCGACCTACGCCGCGCCCCTCAAGGTAAAGGTAAGACTGTACGACAAGGAGAACAAGAAGGAAGTCAAGGAGCAGGAGATCTTCATGGGAGATCTGCCGCTCATGACCAAGACCGGCACGTTCGTCATCAACGGCGCAGAGCGTGTCATTGTCTCCCAGCTGGTCCGTTCCCCTGGCATCTACTATGGCATCGATCACGACAAATACGGCAAGGCGCTCTACTCCTGCACCGTCATCCCCAACCGCGGTGCATGGCTGGAGTACGAGACGGATGCAAATGACGTGTTCTACGTCCGCGTGGACCGCACCAGAAAGGTTCCGGTCACCGTCCTGATCCGTGCCCTCGGCATCGGCACCGACGAGGAGATCCTCGACCAGTTCGGCGATGAGCCGAAGCTCCGCGGATCCTTCTCGAAGGATCCCTCCCACACCTATGAGGAGGGCCTGCTCGAGCTCTACAAGAAGATCCGTCCCGGCGAACCGCTCTCTGTCGACAGCGCAGAGAGCCTGATCAACGCGATGTTCTTCGATCCCAGAAGATACGATCTCGCAAAGGTCGGCCGCTATAAGTTCAACAAGAAGCTCGCGCTCAGGAGCCGCATCACCGGACACGTTCTCGCAGAGGATGTGGTCGATGAGGCAAACGGCGACATCCTGGCAAGTGCCGGCGACACCGTCACGAGGGAGATGGCAGATGCGATTCAGAACGCCGCTGTCCCCTATGTCTGGATTCAGACCGAGGAGAGAGACCATGTGAAGGTCCTCTCCAACCTGATGGTCGACATCACCCACTTCGTGGACTGCAACCCGGCAGAGCTGGGCATCACCGAGCAGGTGTACTATCCGGCTCTCCGCGACATCCTGGTTCAGTACCAGGACAACGAGGATCCCGAGGCCCTCGCAGACGCCATCAAAAACAGCGTCCGGGAGCTGATCCCCAAGCACATCACGAAGGAGGACATCCTCGCTTCCATCAACTACAACATGCACCTCGAGTACGGCATCGGCAACAAAGATGACATCGATCACCTTGGAAACCGCCGCATCCGCAGTGTCGGTGAGCTCCTCCAGAACCAGTACCGCATCGGCCTCTCCCGGCTCGAGCGCGTGGTCCGCGAGAGAATGACCACCCATGACGCCAACGAGGAGGTCTCTCCGCAGGCACTCATCAACATCAAGCCCGTGCAGGCAGCCGTGAAGGAGTTCTTCGGATCCTCTCAGCTGTCCCAGTTCATGGACCAGAACAACCCGCTCTCCGAGATCACCCACAAGAGACGTCTCTCCGCCCTGGGCCCCGGCGGTCTCTCCCGTGACCGTGCAGGATTCGAGGTCCGTGATGTCCACTACACGCACTACGGCAGAATGTGCCCCATCGAGACCCCTGAGGGACCGAACATCGGCCTCATCAACTCCCTGGCGGCCTATGCAAAGATCAACCAGTACGGCTTCATCGAGGCGCCCTACCGCAAGATCGACAAGAGCGATCCGAAGCACCCCCGCGTCACGAACGAGGTCGTCTACATGACGGCAGACGAAGAGGATAACTACCACGTCGCGCAGGCGTCCACGAAGCTCGATGACGACGGCTACATCGTCGACAAGTACGCATCCGGACGTTTCCGCGATGAGACCTCCTCCTATCCGTCCTCCATGTTTGACTACATGGATGTGTCGCCCCGGATGGTCTTCTCCGTCGCGACCTCTCTCGTCCCGTTCCTGCAGAACGATGACGCAAACCGTGCCCTGATGGGCTCCAACATGCAGCGTCAGGGCGTGCCGCTTCTGACCACCGAGGCGCCGGTTGTCGGCACCGGCATGGAGGAGAAGGCGGCAAGAGACTCCGGCCACTGCATCATCATCGAGAAGACAAAGGCAGACGGAAGCCCGATCACCGGCACCGTCACCTTTGCGGACGCAAGACAGATCCGCGTCCGCTATGAGGACGGCTCGGAGGAGGAGTTTGACCTGATCAAGTTCCTGCGCTCCAACCAGTCCAACTGCTACAACCAGAAGCCCATCGTCAACACCGGCGACACCGTGAGAACCGGCGACGTCATCGCCGACGGCGCCTCCACAAAGAACGGCGTCCTGGCTCTTGGCAAGAACCCGCTCATCGGCTTCATGTGCTGGGAGGGCTACAACTACGAGGATGCCGTCCTGATGAGTGAGAACCTCGTCAAGAACGACGTCTACACCTCCATCCACATCGAGGAGTACGAGTGCGAGTCCAGAGACACCAAGCTCGGACCCGAGGAGATCACAAGAGATGTCCCGGGCGTCGGCGAGGATGCCCTGAAGGATCTGGATGAGACCGGCATCATCCGCATCGGTGCGGAGGTCCGTGCGGGCGATATCCTCGTCGGCAAGGTCACCCCCAAGGGAGAGACCGAGCTGACCGCAGAGGAGAGACTCCTGCGCGCAATCTTCGGCGAGAAGGCAAGAGAGGTCCGTGACACCTCCCTGAAGGTTCCCCACGGTGAGTACGGCATCATTGTCGACACCAAGACCTTCACGAGGGAGAACGGCGACGAGCTCGCGCCCGGCGTGAACAAGGCCGTGCGCATCTACATCGCACAGAAGAGAAAGGTCGGCCCCGGCGACAAGATGGCAGGCCGCCACGGAAACAAGGGTGTCGTGTCGAGAGTCCTGCCCGTGGAGGATATGCCCTATCTTCCGAACGGACGCCCGCTCGACATCGTGCTGAACCCTCTGGGCGTGCCTTCCCGTATGAACATCGGTCAGGTCATGGAGCTGCATCTTTCTCTGGCAGCCAAGGTCCTTGGCTTCGATGTCACGAGCCCGAACTTCGACGGTGCACAGTACTCTGACATCGTCGACCTTCTGAAGATGGCGAACAAGTACGCAAACGACTCCTGGGACAACTTCAAGAAGGAGTACCAGGACAAGGTGGATCCGAAGATCATGGACTACCTGTATGAGCACCGCGACCACCGCAAGGAGTGGGAGGGCGTGCCGATCAATCCCGAAGGCAAGGTCCTTCTGCGTGACGGCAGAACCGGTGAGTACTTTGACAACCCGACTTCCATCGGCTTCATGCACTACATGAAGCTGCACCACCTGGTAGACGATAAGATCCACGCCCGCTCCACGGGTCCTTACTCCCTCGTCACACAGCAGCCTCTGGGCGGCAAGGCCCAGTTCGGCGGCCAGCGTTTCGGAGAGATGGAGGTGTGGGCTCTCGAGGCATACGGCGCGGCATACACGCTGCAGGAGATCCTGACCGTGAAGTCCGACGATGTGGTCGGCCGTGTCAAGACCTACGAGGCCATCATCGAGGGCAAGAACATCCCCGAGCCCGGCATCCCCGAGTCCTTCAAGGTGCTCCTCAAGGAGCTGCAGGCCCTGGGTCTGGATGTCCAGGTGCTCAAGGAGGACGGCACCGAGGTCGAGATCAACGAGGATATCGACTACGGCGACAACGTCTACCGCTATGCAATGGCAAATAACTTCAAGAGCTCCGGCGACCGCCTCGACGAGAAGGATCTCGCCGCAAACATGACGCTGCAGGAGTTCAACAGTGAAGGTGAGCTGGAAAACGTGCAGCCCGAGTCTGACAGCAGGGAAGAGACAGAGGGTGCCCCGGAGGAGACAGAGGATGCCTCCGACGCTCCGGCAGAAAATCCGGATGATTCGGATGAGTTCTGAGTTTCCGAGGGTTCGCTGCAGACACTGCTGTGAAAACAATCGGACCAGGGACTAGAACTAGAATGGAAGGTATCATGCCAAATATGCAAGAGAAAGAAAACACCTATCAGCCGGTAACATTTGATGCGATCCGCATCCGGCTTGCCTCTCCCGAGCGCATCCGGGAGTGGTCCCACGGCGAAGTCACCAAGCCCGAGACCATCAACTACAGAACGTTAAAGCCGGAGAAGGACGGACTCTTCTGCGAGCGCATCTTCGGACCCACAAAGGACTGGGAGTGCAAGTGCGGCAAGTACAAGAAGATCCGCTTCAAGGGCCAGATCTGCGACCGCTGCGGCGTCGAGGTCACAAAGTCCTCGGTGCGCCGTGAGAGAATGGGCCACATCGAGCTGGCTGCTCCGGTCTCTCACATCTGGTACTTCAAGGGCATTCCGTCCAGAATGGGTCTCATCCTGGATGTGTCCCCGAAGCTCCTCGAGAAGGTTCTGTACTTTGCCAACTACATCGTGCTGGATCCCGGCGACACGGAGCTGGAGTACAAGCAGGTCCTGACCGAGAAGGAATACCAGGACGCAAAGGAGAAGTACGGTCCCCGCTTCCGCGCCGGCATGGGTGCAGAAGCCGTCAAGGAACTCCTGCAGGCGGTCAACGTCGAGCAGGAGTACCAGGACCTGTCCTCCCAGATGACAGAGGCAAAGGGCCAGAAGAGGGCGAGAATCATCAAGAGACTCGAGGTCGTCGAGTCCTTCCGCGAGAGCGGCAACGAGCCCTCCTGGATGGTCATGGACTGCATCCCGGTCATCCCGCCGGATCTGCGCCCCATGGTCCAGCTCGACGGCGGACGCTTTGCAACGTCTGACCTGAATGACCTGTACCGCAGAATCATCAACCGCAACAACCGCCTGAAGAGACTCCTCGAGCTCGGCGCGCCGGAGATCATCGTGCGCAACGAGAAGAGAATGCTCCAGGAGGCTGTCGACGCCCTGATCGACAACGGCAGAAGAGGCCGTCCTGTGACGGGTCCCGGAAACAGAGCCTTAAAGTCCCTGTCTGACATGCTCAAGGGTAAGAACGGACGCTTCCGTCAGAACCTGCTCGGCAAGCGTGTCGACTACTCCGGCCGTTCCGTTATCGTCGTCGGCCCTGAGATGAAGATCTATCAGTGCGGCGTCCCGAAGGTCATGGCCCTCGAGCTCTTCAAGCCCTTCGTCATGAAGGAGCTGGAGAAGAGGGGCATCTCCCAGAACATCAAGAACGCAAAGAAGCTCGTCGAGAAGGCAGACCCGGTGGTCTGGGACATCCTCGAGGATGTCATCAAGGAGCACCCCGTCATGCTCAACCGTGCACCCACCCTGCACCGTCTGGGCATCCAGGCCTTCGAGCCGATTCTGGTCGAGGGCAAGGCCATCAAGCTCCATCCTCTGGCCTGCACCGCATTCAACGCCGACTTCGATGGCGACCAGATGGCTATCCATCTGCCGCTGTCCGTCGAGGCACAGGCAGAGTGCCGGTTCATGCTCCTGTCCCCGAACAACCTGTTGAAGCCCTCCGACGGCGGCCCCGTCGCGGTTCCGACACAGGATATGGTCCTGGGCATCTACTTCATCACGCAGCAGCGTGACGGAGAGCCCGGAGAGGGCATGTGCTTTAGCAGCATCAACGAGGCCTACATGGCAGAGGCAAACCACCTCATCACCCTGCAGACCAAGATCAAAGTCCGCATCACGAAGAGGGACGGGAACGGCGAAGAGCACAGCGGCATGATCGACACCTCCCTCGGACGCCTGATGTTCAACGAGGCGATTCCGCAGGATCTTGGCTTTGTCGACCGCTCGAAGCCGGAGAATCTCCTCCTGCCCGAGATCGACTTCATGGTCAAGAAGGGCGATCTGAAGAAGATCCTCCAGAAGGTCATCGACAAGCACGGCACTTTCGCCTGCGCAGAGGTCCTGGACAAGGTCAAGGCCATGGGCTACAAGCAGTCCACGCTGGCTGCGCTCACCGTCTCCATCGCCGACATCACGGTGCCCAGGGAGAAGGCAGACCTTCTGGCAGAGGGCCAGGCAACGGTCGACAAGATCGCAAAGAACTACCGCCGCGGCCTAATGACCGACGAGGAGCGCTACAAGGCTGTCGTCGAGACCTGGACCAAGATCGATAACCGCCTGACGGATGCCCTGCTGAAGTCTCTCGATAAGTACAACAACATCTTCATGATGGCGGATTCCGGTGCCCGCGGATCCAACCAGCAGATCAAGCAGCTGGCCGGCATGAGAGGCCTGATGGCCGATACCTCCGGCCGCACGATCGAGCTGCCCATCACCTCGAACTTCCGTGAAGGTCTGGACGTCCTGGAGTACTTCATGTCCGCCCACGGATCCAGAAAGGGTATGTCCGATACGGCTCTGCGTACCGCAGACTCCGGCTACCTCACAAGACGAATGGTCGATGTCTCCCAGGAGCTCATCATCCGTGAGGTCGACTGCGCGGAGAACAGACCCGAGATCCCCGGCATGGTGGTCCGGGAGTTCGCAGAGGGCAAGGAAGTTGTCGAGTCCCTGCACGACCGCATCACGGGCCGTGTCTCCTGCGAGGAGATCAGGGACGCCGAGGGCAATGTTCTTGTCAAGAAGAACCACATGATCACCCCGAGCCGCGCCGATGCGATCCTCTCCAGAGGCGTTGCAGCAGACGGCGGAAAGATCACCGCGGTCAAGATCCGCACGATCCTGACTTGCCGCTCCCACCTTGGCATCTGCGCAAAGTGCTACGGCTCCAACATGGCGACCGGTGAGATGGTGCAGGTCGGTGAGGCAGTCGGCGTCATCGCCGCAGAGTCCATCGGTGAGCCCGGTACCCAGCTGACGATGAGAACCTTCCACTCCGGCGGTGTCGCCGGCGGCGATATCACACAGGGTCTTCCCCGTGTCGAGGAGCTGTTCGAGGCCAGAAAGCCGAAGGGACTTGCCATCATCGCAGAGTTCGGCGGCACGGTCACGAGAAAGGACACGAAGAAGTCCCGCTCCGTCATCGTGACCAACAACGAGACCGGGGAGACCAAGGAGTATCCGATCCCCTACGGCTCCCGCATCAAGCCCACGGACGGACAGGTCATTGAGGCCGGCGATGCGCTGACCGAGGGCTCTGTCAACCCCCACGATCTTCTCGAGATCAAGGGCGTGCGCGCCGTCGAGGACTATCTGCTCCACGAGGTCCAGAAGGTGTACCGCCAGCAGGGCGTGGATATCTGCGACAAGCACATCGAGGTCATTGTCCGCTCGATGCTCAAGAAAGTCCGGATCGAGGAGCAGGGCGACTCCCGCTTCCTTCCCGGATCCCTGGTCGACGTCCTCGACTTCGAGGATGAGAACGAGGAGCTTACTGCAGAGGGCAAGACCCCCGCAGAGGGCAAGCGCATCATCCTCGGCATCACGAAGGCAGCGCTGGCAACGGATTCCTTCCTGTCCGCAGCATCCTTCCAGGAGACCACAAAGGTCCTGACCGACGCCGCCATCCGCGGAAAGATCGATCCGCTCCTTGGCCTGAAGGAGAACATCATCATCGGTAAGCTGATCCCTGCCGGCACCGGCATGAAGCGCTATCGGTACACGAAGCTCAACACCGACGAGCGCATCGCCGCCGCAAAGGCCGCAAAGGAGGCTCCGCTCGATGAAGATCTGCTCCCCGCAGGAGATGACGAGACGCCGATCCCCGCAGCAGCGGGTGAGCTTCCGCCGATCCAGGAGGAGGGAGATACCCCTTCTGATGGCGCGGGCACTCCGGATGACACCCTGCTCAGCTGAGGGAAGATAACAGAATTATGTTACTATTCACAGGGGTGAAACCCAAATCTGAATAACATCATTACCATTGACACAGAGCGGAGAATGCCTGATTTTACGGCGTTCTCCGCTCTATTTTGTATTGTGTGAAAACTCAAGACTGAAGTAGGTATATTCATAATATAATATATACATTTTCTCTTGACATTGCACCATATAAGTTATATACTAAGGTATACCTACTAAGGAGGTGCGCAATGTCAAGTATCGTTTATCTCACAAACAAGACAACCGGCATAAAATACGCGTATGAATCTGAATCGTTCAGAGATCCGGTCACGCACAAGCCGAAGAACAAACGAAAACTCATTGGAAAAGTGGATGCCAATGGGAACATCATCCCGACGGAGCCTCATGGCCCACGGCGGAGGAAGACAACAGAGACTTGCACATCAGAGACAGCAAAACCGCCTGTGGATGAAGCGTCAGAACTGCGTCAGGAGATCATTCAACTAAGGCTCCAGATCAAGGATTTGACGGATCAAAACAAACAGCAGGAAAGACAGCTCGAACGACTGAAAGCACTGATTGCTTCTATGTCGGAAGTCTTTACCATGAGGGAATAACAGCCGACGGACACGGAGATGGCAGCGATGTATTCATTCAACGGAACACTCACGCGTAACAGCGAAATCGCAAAACTGAAACAGACCATTGCGATGTATGAGTCCGAAGACCCGCACGCTGCCTTCCGGGCTGACTGCAACCGAAAGGTCAAACTCGCAAACAGCCGACAGGAAAAAGCCGAGACCAACTGGCGGAAAGCACTGGAAACAGCAAAGAATCTGCAGAGCAGGTTAAGTCAGTCATTACGGGAAAACCGCAAGCTCTCAGAGCAGTTGAGAACAAGCGGGATGAAGCGGGAATCCGCGGAAAGAAAGGCCGCAAACCTGCAGGAACTTCTGAGCAGACGAGGTCAGAAAATTGAAGAACTTCAGGCGCACAACAATGAACTGAAAAAGGTCATTGCGGACAAGGACAGACAGCTGAGAGAAAAGCAGGACACAATCGATGAGCTGCAGGCTATGGTCAGGCATCTCGAGGACAAAATCAATCGGGATGGAACGGACAGCGGAACGCCGACATCACAGACGCCCAGGAACAAGAAAAAAGTAATTCCCAACCTGCGCCCGACAACGGGGAATCACAAAGGAGGCCAGCCGGGGCACGCAAAATCAGAGATGCCGGCTTTTGATCCAGAACAGGCTACCGATACCACAACACATGAGCTGAAAGAAGATGAGAAAAAGTGCAGCGTATGTGGCGGAGATCTCATAGATACCGGAAGGTATGAGGAACATCAGGAGGTCGATTTCAAAATCGTCCGGACTTACCACCGGCATCTGTACAAGATCTACCAGTGTGCGAACTGCGGTACTCAGGTCAAGGTTCCAGTGGACGCAAGGCACACCGCAAAAAATCAGTACGGCAGCAATACCCGGGATCTGATTCTGTCCCTTGCTGTCTCCGAGAATGTACCGATCAACAAGATCCGCCAGTTTCTCTGCGGCCTTTTCGACGGCAGGTTTGTACCATGCGAGGGATATATCGCCAAGCAGATCAAAAGGGCGGCAAAGGATCTTCAGAATTTCAAAGAAGATCTTCGGAATGAGATGCTGAAGAAGGACCTGCTTTACTGGGATGATACGGTGATTTTTGTGAATACCAAGCGCGCATGCCTTCGCTTTTATGGTGATGACAGGATCGCTTATTACACGGCTCACGAGAAGAAGAATCTTGACGGTGTAAGGGAGGATGGCATCCTGTCAGAACTGAACGAAAGCCAAAAGGTAATGCATGATCACTACACCGGCAACTACAACAGGGAGTTCCGATTCCGAAACGTTGAATGCAATCAGCATCTGGAGCGTGACGCACAGCGGAATACGAATGATACCGGGCATACCTGGTCTGCAGATCTGAAAGATCTGATCGGGAAGACCATTCATGATCGGAACAAAGCGAAGAGAGAGGGAAGCACATCATTTCCGCCGGAGAGAATCAGGCAGTTCAATGCCTCATTGGATCAATGCCTGGCAAAGGGAGACAAGGAACACGCAGAACTGTACAAAAAGGTCAGGAATATGAAGGGAGCGGACTATGGATATGCGTTTGAGGGAGCACTGCTCAATCGTCTCCGCAAGTATCGCAGGAACTATTTCCATTGGATTGAGGACTTCAGCATACCCACAACGAACTCGTTATCCGAGAGATCTCTCAGAGGCGTAAAGAGCAAGATGAAGGTATCCGGTCAGTTTGAAAGCGTTGAGTATGCGCAGTACTACGCAACACTGCGGAGCTACGTGGAGACATGCAGGAGGAATGGATGGAACGAGATGAATGCATTGAAACGGCTGACGGATGGGAATCCGGTAACGGTAAAGGAGCTGTTCCATGGGACCGAGTCAGGGTGAGATAAAATAGACGCAGAAAGTGCAGGCGCGCTGGCCGAAAGGCCGCGCACCTCTCATGATCATCTTGATAAGAGCTGGGGGATTGTTGCAATCTCCCGGCATGGAGGTCGTGACTTTGCAGCACGAGGCACTTTACCCCGTGAATAGTAACAAAGGTGATGGAAAGTACTATATCTTGCGATTGACAAGAATTTCTAACTTCAGTATACTATTCGTTGTTCGCTAAAAACGGAGGCGTAAAAACCGTTTGGTGGAACGTGTCGTCAGGCTCTGGAGAAATACTCAAGTGGCTGAAGAGGCGCCCCTGCTAAGGGTGTAGGTCGGTTAATACCGGCGCGCGGGTTCAAATCCCGCTTTCTCCGCTTCGTTCCCAGCAGAAAAAGTACTTGCAAAGGGAATGAGAATGTGATATCTTATATTCCGCTGTCGAAAAGGACAGTTCCGGAATCGGAGATCTTGAAAAAAGTTTAAAAAACTTCTTGACAGTGATCTGAGAACGTGATAAGATATCGGAGTTGCTT
>Ga0256406_1005908_pt1 | contig 12680 bp, 9 predicted proteins | sample RumenRJG_03DNA_FD_185986 | JGI IMG/M metagenome (GOLD analysis project Ga0256406, IMG submission 185986) | Bovine rumen microbial communities from Lethbridge, Alberta, Canada - RJG_03 | ecosystem: Host-associated > Mammals > Digestive system > Stomach > Rumen | place: Canada: Alberta | collected...
GCAGTCACCGCGGTGTTGCCCTTTCCGTAAACATTGACCGCAATCGGCAATCCCATCAGAACGAAATTGCTGCGGTAGATCGCCTGAATCATCGCGCCCCGGCTCTTGTCGTCCTTCTCAATGTGCGTGACGAAAACCCAGGAAACGGCGATTACCAGCATCACGAACAGGCAGGCGCCGCCGATCAGTTTCGGCTCAAACGCTTCCGAGATCTTCGCCGAATATAGATTTTCAAACATCAGCGCCGGGAAAAATGCGATGAAAACCATCCGGTTGAACTGGCGCACCTCATGTTCCGAAACCACCTCATACCGACGGAGGAGCACGCCGATGATCAGATAGATGACCAGCGGCAGCACCGCGTTCAGACAGATTAGAAAATTACTTAACATCTCTTCTCCTGACCGCTATTTCCTAAGCAGCTCCATGACGCGGTCCGAGAATTCCCGGCAGGTTCCGCCGCCCGGAAGTCCCGTCATCTTCGCACCGATTTCCTGATCTGTCTGATCCAGCGCTTTCGCAAGACGGTCCGCCTCGCTGGTATATCCGATGTGGGACAGCATCATCGACGCCGCCTTCATCAGGCTAGCCGGATTCGCGTATCCCTCGATTCCCTCTTCCACCATCCGCGGCGCGCTGCCGTGAATCGCTTCGAAAATCGCGTAATTCTTCCCGATATTTGCGCTGCCGGCTGTTCCGACGCCGCCCTGAATCTGCGCCGCCTCATCGGTAATAATGTCACCGTACAGGTTCGGAAGGACAAATACCTGGAACTGATTCCGGATGTCTTTGTTGACCAGATTGGCCGCCATGATATCGATGAACCAGTTGTCAGTCTCGATCTCCGGATATTCCTCACCGACCGACTGGCAGATCTTCAGGAAGTCGCCGTCGGTCTTTTTCATGATATTCGCCTTGGTCACGATCGAGACGCGCTTCTTTCCGTTCGCTCTGGCAAAATCATAGGCAGCTTTCGCGATTCTGCGGGAGCCCTCCTGCGTTGTCACCTTGAAATCGACCGAGAATTTGTCGCCGACACGGACACCCTTGCTTCCGAGCGCATATTCTCCCTCAGTGTTCTCGCGGAAAAATGTCCAGTCGATGCCCTCCTCCGGAATCGACACCGGACGCACGTTTGCATACAGGTCGAACGCTTTCCGGAGATACACATTTGCGCTCTCGAGGTTCTTCGTGTGCATCGACGCATTCGGCGTCGTAGTCGGGCCTTTCAGCAGTACGTCGCACTGCTTCATCTGCTCCATCACCTCAGCCGGAATGGTCTCACCCTTCGCGAGTCGGTTCTCGAGCGTGAAGCCTTCGATCGTCCGAAGCTCCGCTTTACCCGACGCGATGTCGTCTTTGAGCAGGTACTCCAGCACGGCGCGCGCCTCTTTCATGATCACGCTGCCAATTCCATCGCCGTCACAGGTGCCAATGACGATTTTGCCTTTCTTCGCCGCCGCTGCGTCGCTCTCTTCCCGCTGCGCGCGGATCCGATCAGCCCGCTCCACCTGCTCTCTCAGGAGTCCTTCGAATTCTTTGACCGCCTGCTGAATGTCTTTTTCTACCATAGTATCCATATTACTTCCGCCTTCTGTTAATAAAAAAAACTCATTACCGTCAATACGGCAGCCGGTTCGGGCTGCCGTATCGTTTATTCCGTGTTATTTATTTGCTTTCGCCGCCGCGTACTTCAGAAGTCCGCCGGCCAGGAGCATTTCCTTCTGGCGCTCCGCCAGCTCGATGCGAAGCGGGATCTCTTTATCTCCGGATTGGAGAATGATCCGATCCTGCTTCAGGCCTTCGTAGATATTCGAAAGCCTCAGCGTGTCTCCCTGCTCCAGCTTATCGTAATCGTCCGGATTCTCAAAAATCAGCGGCAGAATGCCGGCGTTCACGAGGTTTGCCATGTGAATTCTGGCAAAGCTCTTGACAATGACCGCGCGGATGCCGAGATACAGCGGCGCTAGCGCAGCATGCTCTCTGGACGAGCCCTGACCGTAGTTCGAGCCACCGACGATGATGCCCTTTCCGGCTGCTTTTGCCCGCTCCGCGAACGTCTCATCGACGACGTTGAAGCAGAACGTCGAGATCTTCGGGATGTTCGAACGGTACGGCAGGACTTTCGCGCCGGCCGGCATGATGTGATCGGTCGTGATATTGTCACCGACTTTCAACAGGATGTCCGCTTCGATCTCGTCGTCCAGCGGATGAGTCTCCGGGAACGGCTTGATGTTCGGTCCTCTCAGCACTTCCGCGTCCTTAGCCTCTTCCTCCGGAAGAGGTGCGATAAAGCCGGAATCGTTGATCCGGAACTTCTCCGGCATCTCCACCCTGCCGACCGGCTCCAGCGTCGTCGGGTCGGTGAAATATCCATTCAGTGCCGAAGCTGCTGCGGTCTCCGGGCTGACCAGATAGACCTGGCCGTCCTTCGTTCCGGAACGTCCGAGAAAATTCCGGTTGAAAGTCCGCAGACTGACACCGTGCGAATTCGGCGAGAAGCCCATACCGATACATGGTCCGCAGGTGCATTCCAGAATTCTCGCGCCGGCATCGATCAGATCAGTCAGTGCGCCGCATTCCGCCAGCATTGATAAGACCTGACGGGATCCCGGCGAAATGCCGAGACTGACGTTGTCTGCGATCTTCTTTCCCTTGAGCATTCTCGCGACCTTGACCATATCCGCAAACGAAGAATTCGTGCAGGATCCGATCGCGACCTGATCAACACGGATGTCGGTCAGTTCGGATACCGGGCGGACGTTGTCCGGGCTGTTCGGGCAGGCCGCCAGCGGTTTCAGCTGATTAAGGTCAATCGTATATTCTTCGGCGTATTCCGCATCCGGGTCGCTGGAAAGTTCCACCCAGTCCTCTTCCCGGTCCTGCGCCTTCAGGAATTTGCGCGTTTCTTCATCCGACGGGAAGATCGACGAGGTCGCGCCGAGCTCCGCGCCCATATTGGTGATCGTGCAGCGCTCCGGAACCGTCAGTGTCTTAACTCCTTCACCGGCATATTCGACGATCGCGCCGACTCCGCCTTTGACAGACAGCTGCCGGAGAACCTCCAGAATGATATCCTTCGCGCTGACATTATCCTGAAGCGCACCAGTCAGGTTCACGCGGATCATACGAGGCATCGGAATATAGTAGGCGCCGCCGCCCATCGCGACAGCCACATCCATGCCGCCCGCGCCGATCGCCAGCATGCCGAGCCCGCCGCCGGTCGGCGTGTGGGAATCGGAGCCGATCAGCGTCCTGCCCGGCTTACCGAACCGCTCATAGTGCAGCTGATGGCAGATTCCGTTGCCCGGTCTCGAGAACCAGATTCCGTGCTTCGCCGCAACGCTCTGGATATACCGGTGATCATCCGCATTCTCAAAACCGGACTGCAGCGTGTTGTGATCGACATACGCCACCGACCGCTCTGTGCGGACTCTCGGAATTCCCATCGACTCGAATTCCAGATACGCCATTGTTCCGGTCGCATCCTGCGTCAGCGTCTGATCAATCCGGAGACCGATCTCCTCACCGGTCTTCATCTCCCCGCTGAGCAGGTGCGCCTCAATGATCTTCTCTGCAATTGTCTTACCCATTACCAGTTACCCCTTTCGCTACCTTCTGTGATGAACTTCTCGACCAGTTTGCGCACTTCGCCGCCGCCGATGATCGACATCCGGCCTTTCGCATACTGATCATCGATCCAGCTCTTCACATACTTGACGACCGGACTGTGCTTGTTGACCCTGTGCTCGCCCTCCAGACCGTACGAATCGTTGATCCAGAGCGCAACACCGGCAGCTCCGGAGTTCTGGTTCAGCGACACGAGCGGCGGCCGCTTGAGGAACTTCTTCGTATCGAAGATGTTGTAGATCTCCTCGTCCTTCAAAAGTCCGTCTGCGTGGATTCCCGCACGGGTTACATTGAAATTCTCGCCGACGAATGGCGTCTGCGGCGGAATCTTGTATCCAATCTTGTCTTCATAATATCTGGCGAGGTCTGTGATGACCGTCGTATCCATACCATCCAGCGTGCCCTTCAGCTGCGCATATTCGAAAACCATTGCCTCCATCGGTACGTTACCGGTCCGCTCTCCGATACCGAACAGCGTCGTGTTGACCGCCGAACACCCGTACAGCCACGCCGTCGCCGCGTTCGTCACTGCTTTATAGAAGTCGTTGTGGCCATGCCACTCCATCATCTCGCTCGGCACGCCACAGTAATTCTGCAGGCCGTATACGATTCCGGATACGCTTCGCGGCATCGCGACGCCCGGATATGGAATGCCGTATCCCAGCGTGTCGCACATCCGGATGCGCACCGGCATCTTCGCCTGACGCGCCATCTCCTGAATCGCCTGAACGAACGGAACGACGAATCCGTAGAAATCCGCTCTCGTGATGTCCTCCAGGTGGCATCTCGGCATGACGCCAGCTTCAAAAGCGTCGCTGATCACCGAAAGATAGTGATCCATCGCCTGACTGCGGTTCATTCCCAGCTTGTTGAAAATATGATAATCCGAGCAGCTGACCAGAATGCCGGTCTCTTTCACTCCAATATCGTGCACCAGCTTGAAGTCTTCTTTCTTCGCCCGAATCCAGGTCGTGATCTCCGGGAAGCGGAGTCCGAGTTCCATGCACTTCTCGATGGCCTCGCGGTCACGGTCACTATATACGAAGAATTCAGTCTGCCGGATGATCCCGTTCGGTCCGGACAGCCTGGACATCATCTTGTAGATGTCGACGATCTGCTGCACAGTATACGGCTCTCTCGACTGCTGGCCGTCCCGGAACGTCGTGTCTGTGATCCAGATGTTCTCCGGCATGTTGTACGGGCTGCGGCGGAAGTTGAATGAAACCTTCGGTACCTCTGTGTATTCAAAGAATTCACGCATCAGATTCGGCTCTTTAACATCCTGCAGCTGATAGCTGTACGGCTCTTCCTCCAGCAGGTGTGTACGATCATTAATCTTAACTTTGTCCATTTCTCCTTTACCTCATGAATCCTGTCTGCGATGTCGGTCTGTCCGGAATCCGTATTCCGGACAGAATGCCTCTTAAAATTGTATACTTGTATTCTAATACGCATTTCTCGTGAAGTCAATGCTTAACGGCAAAGAATACTTTGTTATGATTTGTATGTAAAACTTGAAAATTCAGCCTTCCCGCGCGTCCCGCAGCGTCTTCCGGAGCCCGCAGCCGGTGTGGCGGAAGCGGTTGGGCGTTTTGTCCGTCCAGCTGATTGACCTCGGAGAATAAAAAAAGAAGACGAGGTTTTCGCTTCGTCTTCCGAAAATTTGTTTTTAATATAATTATTGTATACGATTATTGATTAACCGATGCTACCGGTCATCCGGGACGATCCCAGATCTGTTTTTATAAAAACCATTCCGGGTCTTTGCGCTTGCTGTACAATTTCTCAAACGCAATCCGGGATGCCGCGCACATCGGGCCATGGAAGCCGCGCGCGCCCTCCGGGCATGCGCTGATGCAGGCCGTGCATGCGATGCACTTCTTGCCGTCCACTTTGGACGGATCCTCCGGATCGATCGCGCCGACCGGGCAGATCTTCGCGCATTCGCCGCACTGGGTGCATTTGCTGTTCGGCGTCGGATGGAACGGAATCCGGAACGGGCTCTTCGTCGGCATCGATCCCCTGACATCGAGCGGCGCCGGTTTACTGCGTAACTCGTCAATGACTGTGCCGCAGAAACGATGCAGCTTCTTCGCCGTCAGCTCGCTGAATTCAATGATCTTCTTGAAATCCTCCATATCCGGCCGGTCTTCCGCAATCCGGCGGAACATCACGTGCTCCGAGACGAACGCGCCCGCACTGACCACTTCGAATCCCTGATCCTCCAGGAAAGAATAGAGCTCATAAAGCGAATCGCCGTAAGAGCTGTTCCCGTAATCGATCACTGAAACCGCCAGCGTTCCGTCGCCGTGCATCTTCTGAATCATTTTGATGCACGGAAGCGGGATTCGTCCATTGTATGCCGGCATTCCCACGACGACGATGTCGTCACGGGAATAATTCTGATCGTCTGCCGGAGGCTCATGCAAAAAATCAATATACGAAACCTGCATTTCCTCGATGCATTCATCATTCATCCGCTGCGCGATCTCGCTCGCAATCCGTCTTATTATCTTTGCCGTCCCTTCTGTCGGACTGAAATACACACCTACGACCCGATTGATCATACCTTCTCCTGTAAAACCATTCTGTATTCCCTGAATACAAAGGAATTTTATCACAATATTTATGGTATAAATTGGCAATAGTGTGAAGATATGATGGTTGAAAACCGCAGAATATCCGAACGCAGAGGCAATTTGGAGAATAAACAGAGACTGCTGCACAATTGCTGCGCAGCAGTCCCTGTCAGATGACATATTTCTAATTATATTTCCGATTGAACAACCTGTCAGAACCAGCCCTTGTGACGGACTTCATAAGTCTCGTAGAACTGTTCATCCGACCGGGTGAGATAGATGACTCCTTCGACCAGCGAAATGATCTCCATCACCACCGCCGCCAGTCCGAGCGTAATGATCGAGCCGAAGATCGTCACCAGAAGCATCGTCAGTCCCTCCTTCGAATAGCCGAGGTAGAATTTGTGAATGCCGAACGATCCGAGAAAGATCGCCAGCAGTCCGGCAACAATCTTGCTCTTCGCACCATAAGACACCTGCCGGGCGTCTCCATATGCCGGGCCGCCGTGCGCTTCATCATCATTGACAAATTCCACAGTCGGGCCGCCTGACTGCGTTTCCGACTGACCGCCTTCGCGGCTGCCATATCCGATTCCCAGATAAATCTGCGCCGCTTCCTCAGCGTCCTGCTTCGCCTCCGATTCCTGCTGGTTATAGACCTGCGACGCAATCCCGCCGCGTGGCATTTCGCCCTTCTCGCGCCGTTCTTCCGAACGCTGCAGTGCAAGGTTGTTCCCGCATTTCGGGCAGAATACCATTTCATTCGTCACTTCAGCGCCGCACTGACTGCATTTCATAACTCGCCCTCCTGACCGCTGCAAAAGTCCGGTGATTCAGACATCGTTCGTCCGGATCCGCAGCTAGAACTTCTTAATCTCCGGATTGGTTCCGTACTCTTCATGCCACTGATTGAAATAATCGATCTGCATCGCCTGCTTGACTCTGCGCAGCGTCTCCGCTGCAGTCTGTCTCGCATCCTCTGTGCCCTGACGCAGCACTTCGACAACTTCCTCCGGGTGCGCCTCATAGTACGATCTCCGCTCGCGGATCGGCGTCAGGAACTCGTTCAGCACATTAAACAGAAATTTCTTCACCTTGACATCACCGAGGCCGCCTCTCTGATAATGCGCCTTCAGCTCATCCAGGTTATTGTATTCCGGAAGGTATTTCGCGAAATCCTCGTCCTTACAGAACGCGTCGAGGTACTGGAATACCGTGTTGCCTTCGATCGTTCCCGGATCGCTGACTTTCAGATGGTTCGGATCCGTGTACATGCTCATAACCTTCTCGCGGACCACATCCTCCGGATCCGACAGATAGATCGTATTGCCGAGGGACTTGCTCATCTTCGCCTGTCCGTCCGTACCCGGGAGCCGCATGCAGGACTCATCCGGCGGGAGATAAATTTCCGGCTCGACCAGCACTTCCCCATAAGTTGCATTGAACTTCCGTACGATCTCGCGGCACTGTTCGAGCATCGGCTCCTGATCTTCGCCTACCGGAACGGTTGTCGCGAGGAACGCCGTGATATCTGAAGCCTGGCTGATCGGATAAGTGAAGAATCCCACCGGCACACTCTCATTAAACCCTCTCAGCTTGATCTCGTTCTTGACGGTCGGGTTCCGCTGCACCCGCGCTACCGTAACGAGATTCATATAATAGACCGTCAGCTCGTGCAGCTGCGGCACCATCGACTGGATCAGCATGGACGTCTTGCTCGGATCGAGTCCGACCGCAAGGTAATCCATTCCGACCTGAAGCACGCTCTCACGCACCTTCTCCGGATTCTCCGCATTGTCGGTCAGTGCCTGCGCGTCAGCAATCATGACGAAAATTTTCTTAAATTCGCCCGAGTTCTGAATCGCCAGCCGCTGCCGGAGCGATCCGACGTAGTGCCCGATATGCAGTCTTCCGGTCGGTCTGTCACCAGTCAGCATGATTTTGTCTGCCATTTTCTTACCTCCTGTTTCTCTGTAATACCCTTTACATTCTATCGCTTACGCAGCAGTTACAGAACTTCGATCATTTCCCGCTGAATCTTCTTCGAGTAAAAAATGGACATCGTCAGTCCGACCACTTCCGCGATCGGAAAAGCAAACCAGACGAATTCCACCTGGCCGAGACGCGACAGCAGCCACGCCGCCGGCAGCAGAACGACCAGCTGACGGACGATCGAAATATTCATGCTGTATATGCTCTTTCCAAGCGCCTGAAAAATGCTTCCTCTCATTATAGCATATCCGGCAAGCGGAAAACCAATCGAAATAATCCGGAGTGCCGGTATTCCGATTGCGAGCATCTGATCCGACGCATCAAACAGGCCGAGAAGCAGCTTCGGAATCAGCCAGAAAAGCAGCGTACCGCAGGCCATAATCGTCACGGCATACCGGGCACTCAGGTGCATCGCGGCGTACATTCGGTCTTTCTTCCGCGCGCCGTAGTTGTAGGCAACCAGCGGCACCACGCCGTTGTTCATTCCGAACACCGGCATAAAGATAAAGCTCTGCAGCTTAAAGTATGCGCCGAAAGTCGCCACTGCCGTCGTCGAGAACGCGACGAGAATCATGTTCAGGAAAAAGACCATGACCGATCCGACCGCCTGCATAATGATCGAAGGCACACCGATCTTGTAAATTTCCCGGATGATGTGCCCACTCGGTCGGAACCCTTTCATGCTGATGTGCAGTTCCTTATTCCGGGTCACATTCAGATACAGCCCGAGCAGCGCACCGACCGTCTGGCCGAACACCGTAGCGACTGCCGCACCAGCGACGCCCATCTTTGGCGCGCCCAGCAGCCCGAAGATCAGGATCGGATCCATGATGATATTGATGACCGCTCCAATTCCCTGCACGAAAAAGATGTAGAGCGTCTTTCCGGTGCTCTGCAGCAGCCGCTCTACCGTAACCTGCGAAAAGACAAAAATGGACAGCCAGCATACAATATGAAGATACGTCCCTCCGTATTCCACAATCCGGGAATCCGACGTCTGGAGACGAATGAAATCGTATGCAAAAAATCCGACGATAAAAAACAGCGCGTAGTTGACCAGCGACAGAAGGATCCCGTTCTGCGCAACTTTATTCGCCAGTTCAAAATCACGCGCGCCGAGATACCTCGATATCAGCGCGCTCATACCGACGGCAGTGCCGATTCCGAACGCAATCATCAGCGACTGGATCGGGAAGCACAGCGATACCGCCGTCAACGCATTCTCGTTAATTCTGGATACAAAAATACTGTCTACGATATTGTACATCGACTGCACAAACATCGAGACCATCAGTGGCAGTGACATTTTAATCAGGAGCCCTTTGACCGGCTCCGTTCCCATCCGGTTCTCCGGAATCGCATTTTCTTTCAGTTGTTCTGTTCCCATAAATTCTCCTTTATTTTTATAATTATATCATGCTGTATGTGCAATCACCATAAGGGCCGCTGTAAAATCCAGATGTTTCCAGTAAAAAAGATGCAAAGAGGCCATACCGGTCTCTCTCCATGTGGTTTCAATGGGTTCAGCTGATTTTTGTTGTTCTTATAACAATCTTTTTTATATTTTATTGTTGACAAAAACAAATTTACAAAGTATTATCATATCAGGGTTTGTGACAGAGCTAGAGGCTGATATTCTGCCGCAAATGCTTTTTTATTTCAACGCAGTATATTGTTCTGACATTTTAAGAGAGACATTCAGGAGGGATTTAATGGCACACTTTACCAAGCTGTTAGTAACGCTCGACGGGCACGTGTGGGGCATTCCGATGCTTGTGCTGATCATGGGTACCGGTATTCTGCTTTCGCTCAGGATGGGCTTCCTGCAGTTCCGGAAGCTCGGCAAGGCGCTCAAGTACATGGTCCACAATGAAGAAGACGGTGAAGGAGAAGTAACGAGCTTTGGCGCACTGACCACCGCGCTGGCTGCCACAGTCGGAACCGGCAACATCGTCGGTGTTGCAACTGCTGTCGTGACCGGCGGACCGGGCGCTCTTTTCTGGATGGTCATCGCCGCCTGCTTCGGAATGGCTACGAAGTACGCGGAAGGTCTCCTGGCTGTCAAATACAGAGTCCTCGATGAGGACGGCCACGCTCTGGGCGGTCCGTTCTACTACATTGAACGCGGTATGGGTCCGAACTGGAAGTGGCTGGCGAAGCTGTTCGCATTCTTCGGCGCGACGGCCGGCGTCATGGGCATCGGAACAATCACGCAGGTGAATTCAATCACATCGGCCATCGGCCGCGTGTTCGATCCGGACAGCACGCATATCGCATTCTCAATTGGCTCGATGCACTATACATGGGCGACAACGATTGCGGCGATCGTCGTCACACTGCTCGTCGCGCTGGTCGTCATCGGTGGAATCCAGCGGATCTCGAGTGTTGCGTCATTTATCGTTCCGGCAATGATGATCCTCTACGTCGCGATTGGCCTGGCGATCCTGATCTACAACATCACGGATATTCCGGCGGCAATTGTCATCATCGTGAGAAGCGCTTTCGGCGCGGATGCGATCAAAGGCGGCGCTCTGGGCGCGATGATGGTCGCACTGCAGAAGGGCGTTGCGAGAGGAATTTTCTCTAACGAATCCGGACTCGGTTCCGCCCCAATTGCGGCGGCGGCAGCGCAGACGAAGGAACCGGTTCGTCAGGGTCTCGTATCGATGACCGGCACGTTCCTCGACACGATCGTGATCTGCACGATGACCGGACTGTCGATCGTCCTGACCGGATCATACAATGTCGGTCTCAAAGGCGTTGACGTTACGATCCGCGCTTTCGGCGAAGGGCTTCCGTGGAGCCATACCGCCGGCGCCATCGTCCTGATGATCTGCCTGACGATATTTGCTTTTACCACGATTCTCGGATGGGACTACTACGGCGAAAGATGTCTGGAGTACTTCTCGAACAAGAACATGAAGGCAGTGAAAGCCTACCGCTGGCTGTATATCTTCATGGTTTTCATCGGACCGTTCCTGACACTGGAGTTCGTATGGACGTTCGCGGATATTTTCAACGGAATGATGGCTTTCCCGAACCTGATCGGGCTGCTCGCGCTGAACGGCGTCGTCGTCAAGGAGACGAGAGATTACTTCAAACGGCTCAATTCCGGTCTGATCGACGAAGGGTCCGCATTCCGGAAGAATGAATAACTCAGCAAATGAATACTCCAATTCATTTGAGTATTTCCTTAAAATTTTCCAGCATTATGAAGGAAAGCGCGTCTGCGGCTTACCGCCCGGAGCGCTTTTTTTCATGCGGTCAAATGTTTTTTCCGAAGGGTTTGTATATTGCAATCAGCGGGCCGGATGATATAATTAAAAACGTGAGAAATCAGGCATTCTATATGCCTTGAAACAGGAAAGGAACTGAGATGGAATATACTATGAAGATCGCGGGGCTTGAGAGACATCTTCCGCTCTGCAGAGTATCGGACGACCTGTACATCGGCGCGTTTATCATGTTCAACGACGTGGAGATCACGCGCGCGGCGGCGGAAGCGCTCCTTAAGAAAGCACCGGAGTTTGACATCATCCTGACGGCGGAATCAAAGGGCATCCCGCTGGCTTATGAGATGGCCCGGCAGGCCGGCAATGCACCGTACATCGTGGCGCGCAAGGGCAGCAAGCTGTATATGCAGGATGTCGTGAAGATCGACGTGCGTTCGATCACGACGGATCATGTGCAGACGCTCTGCCTCGGGAGAGATGAGCGGGAAGCGATGAACGGAAAGCGCATTCTGATCGTGGACGATGTCATCAGCACCGGCGAGTCGCTGCACACGCTGGAGCAGCTGGCCGAGACGGTCGGAGGCAGGATCGTCGGCCAGATGACCGTACTCGCGGAAGGCGAGGCGGCTGATCGAGACGATATTGTCTACCTGAACAAGCTGCCGCTGTTCAACGCGGACGGCACCGTGAAGGAGTAGCTGCCGAAACGGATAGATATATGATATGACCGGGGCTGCCTCATTTGGTCAAATGAGGCAGCCCCGGTCAACAAAATAACAGGTCATTGACAACAAGATCAAAGATTCCAATGTCAGTGACCTGTTTTTTCGATTTTTGAGCACAATAAAACAGCTATCTCCAGTTTCAAATTTTAAACTTCATACAGATGCTGGCCAATCCGACCATTCTGCATTCGTAACAATGATATACCGTTTCTTTGCGGACGTAACCACTTTGAGTCTTCCTGTTGGGTCTTCCGCAGGCGTATAAGCGGCATCTTTTTTTGCAGATATAGAAATCGCCGTCCGGATTGTACGGCATATTCTCTCTGCAGCTGATGTCCTTTTTGTACTTTCTTGTTTTGGATATCTCGTAATCGGCAGGCTTGATCATTGCAGTGATCCCGCGATTCTCCAGAAAACTGTAATTTTCCTCACTTTCATACCCTGCATCGGCCACTACTACAGGATATTTGTGCTGAAGAGCTGATTCCATGCCCTTAAGGAACGGAACCAGAGTCATTGTA
>Ga0256406_1005909_pt1 | contig 12676 bp, 15 predicted proteins | sample RumenRJG_03DNA_FD_185986 | JGI IMG/M metagenome (GOLD analysis project Ga0256406, IMG submission 185986) | Bovine rumen microbial communities from Lethbridge, Alberta, Canada - RJG_03 | ecosystem: Host-associated > Mammals > Digestive system > Stomach > Rumen | place: Canada: Alberta | collected...
GGGATATTTTCATAATTTCGCTTAACATTAACTTCCCCAATTTGTGCAACCTGAACAACCAATACATGGTATTAAGCGCACAGAAAAACCCGGCACTTAACATTAAGTACCGGGTCTGGCGTGCATGCGGTGTGAGGCGGGATCAATGATTAGAATTTGTCAACAATCATAATGCCGTTATTTAATGATACAAGAAAATCATTTTTAATAAGTTCTGTTATAACGTCCTGACAACAATTTGTAATTCCTAAATATTCGTGTCTAACTGTTCCGTTTATAACCGGGCACATAATAACTGTTGCTACGCTGTTCACGCAAATTTCTAATGCTTTCATTTTATCACTATTCTTCATAATTTTAACCACCTTTCTAATAATTAACCGTGCAATGCTTTAAGAAATCTTTTAATAAGTGACTGTTTCGTACCTTTCATATTATAAGAATAGCATACTTAACGTTATCTGTCAATTACAAAATTAACTTTAATGCTTCTTCTGCTTTAACTTTTATTCGCATATCTATAAAACGGACGTTACCCTGTTTAAAGCTATTAGCAAGCCACATAAGCAAGCTATTGTTTTTAGACTTTGTTAACAAGGTGTTTTCCTTGTGATCACCTAAAGTAAGCGCATAGTTAAGAACGCAAGACGGGTCTATTTTGCTGTCTATAAACACAATTCCTATTTTGCTGTCTTGCCATATACCAAACTTATCTCCGTTATATTCAATAGTAAACATATAGCGGGCGTTTGGGGTTCTGTCCATGATAAAGTTTATATTATCGTTAATATATTCGCCGTCTTTTGCATACGTTCCATAGTCTGTCGATTCAATCATTCGCAAAAATTTGCATTTAGCCTTTTCCTGTTTTAACTGTAAACTTGCGCTTACCCAATGAAACAAAACATTTTCACTATACCAAACTTTATCTTTTTCAACGTGTGGAATGTTAAAGGCCTTGTGCATGTGATAAGGGTTAAAGAAAGTTATGTTATTGGCAAGTAAGAAACAAATAACATAATCTCGTTCCCTGTCGATAGTGTGATAAATTTTTAGTAATAAATCGGGTTCGTTCCATCCGTTAACATAAGCTGATTTTTCCTTTTCGTCAACAATGTATTCGTCAAACATTAACCATTTCACGTTGGGGAAATTCAGCTTTTTAGCTTTTGTTGCTTCTGACAGGGCTATGCAATGTCCTAGGGTTTTCTTTTCGATAAGTTCCCCGCCAGCATCCTCTACTCTCAAATAACATTCATCTTTTGTAAATTCAAATTGATATTCGCCGTATTCTTTAGCGCACACTTTAGCAAATGTTTTTTCAAATACGGACTTTTCTTTTTCGTCTTGTGTACGCACAATATAAACAAATTCTTCGTCGTGCTGTATAGCACGTTCCAAAAAATAGCCCTGCGTTGTGTAAGTTTTACCTATCGAACGTTCGCTGTTAATAAAATTAAAACAACGCTGATAGGGTAAATACTGTTTGATATTCCAATATTTTCCACCGTATTTCATGCTATCACCTCATAAAGAAAATAAGGTTAGTTAAAGCAATAACGTAGGCGCAACCCCTATAAACTTACCCGGCGGATTTTACCCCGTAGCATCCGGAAAGTCCGTTAAAACTTACTTAACTAACCTTACGCGCCTATTTTATAATGATTGTTTCAATTTTGTCAATATTTAATTGAAAACGGAATGTCCGCTAATACAATGCCGCCGTTAACGTGCGTCATGTTTAACTTACCGGCGTATGATGCTCCTGTATGGAAATTTTCCCATGTTACATACTGATAGCATCGGTCCGGCATTCCCGCGCATTTAATATTTAACACGCCGTCTATTTCTTCAATATAACTTTTCTGCCTTAAAAATCGCGCCCTAGTGAATGTGCTTTCATGTTTCCAGGCGCCTAATTTAACCGGGTCGATTTCTAGCATTTCAGGTATTTCCGTTCCAATAAGGTGCAGGCTATCTGTATCGGCATAGACAAAACGATCATAAACTTTTTGTGCGGAAGATATTGTTTTATAACGCGCCCATGAGGTTATAAAAGTTGCCGCCGGTATGTAAATAGGTTCTCGCGTTTCTTTTTCGCCCAATCGATATTTGATAACGCCGTTATCATACCATGGTATTTTAGATTGAACGTTCGGATTTAATGCTAGTTTTCCATAAAGGGCATTGAGCATTAGTTTAGCAAGGGTTCGCATAGCCTTATTTCCGTTTAGCGTGCTTTCCATTTTTACCTTATTCCATTTATCAATATAATCCTTAAACAACCCTATCGTTGATTTAAATTTCCAACCGCTATGATATTCAATATTATAAACATTATAATGTTCCATAAATAATTTTAAATCGACATTAGTTAGGCAGAGCGTAACGTCCTCACCTTCACTGCTTTCCAAGTATTTTGTGGGAATAAAGGAAAGATTGTTTTTTAATTGAATTGTTGGAATATAACCGGGTTTTAGTTCAAATTGGCAAGTGAACATTTGTATATATAAATTATATATCTTGTCCGGCTTGTATTTGCCCTTAAAGAAAATTCCCTCCCCATATGGTAGTGGCTGATAATACATTACAGACGGGTAAAGACTATTAACGTCCAATACGATACCCTCATTTAAGTCGACTTCTTTAAATTTTGGGTTTAGGTAAGTAAACCCGCCCTTATATGACTGTCGTATATCATAATCATAATCAGGCGGCGGAAACCATTTACTAAAGTTTTTAACGCCTATTGTACGTTTGTAATCGTATAGGGCGTTACTGCCCTGGGTCATTTTATTTAGTCCTTGTTCAAATAAAATATTTAACGCCCGCGCCACTATGTCCACGTCATTTCTTAAATAATCTACTTCCTGTTTAGTTAATTCGTGACCTTTTTCCCGTTTTTCGTTATAATCGATTTCAAGTTTGCTAATTGGTAAGTTAAAGCCCTTGGCTATCGCGGCGACGGAAAACGGCAATATTTTTAAACTATCATATATCGTTATAGATTCTTTTTCTTTTCCGTGTCGTTTAAAACATATTTCCATGCTATAGAATTGCCCCTTATCACTAATAAGAGTTGTAAAGGTATTATCTGTTAAATCCCGTCTATCTACTACCACATTAAATCCATGTTCAAATAACCAACATAATATAAATTCGCCGTCAAACTTTAAGTTATGAAAATATACTGTAACTTTCTTTTGTTTTCTAGCCCATGTTATAAATTCATCAATACTATTTCCATATTGAAAATTATCGGGATTTCCAATTTCACAAATTCCATAAGCCCACACCCGGCAATCCGTGGGGTCAGTAGTTGTTTCAAAATCCGCTGTATATAACATGGATATTTCCTATTAGTTATGGTTCAAAATATTTCTTTAAGTGTTCCGTCATTGCTTCTATTTTAATAACCATTTCTAGCGGGTCATAGATAAAATCAATTTGTAAAATCGGGTCGTCATAATACATTTGTGTTAACTGTTCGGCGGGTATTTGTTCCACTATTTCTTGCAGTTTCTTTCCTTTTTCACCGAAAGCGTTTTCTAACCCTTTCATAAAGTTTTCTTTGTAACGTTCGTATTTGTTTTGAAAATAACTGTCACTGGCTTGTTTTTCAACGCTTTCTTTGAACTTTTCCCAATCGGATTTTTTAATCTTGTTTATGTCAACCTGTTTAGGTTTTAAATTATTTTCTCTGATTGTTCCCATAGTTCCCTTTTCAGTTGAAACATTAGCCCGTTTTCGTTCCGCCGCTCTACGGGCGTTAATTGCCCTTACTTTAATTTCAATTTCTTTCTTTTCGTATGCTGTTGTTTTTATACCTTCCTTTGTAACTAAGGGCTTTTCCGCACCTTTACGCATAAATCGTTCAATACTGTTTAACGTGTTTTTAAAATCGCGCCTTGTCTTTACTTGTTCCCGTATTTCTTTAGTTGAAATTTTAGCGGGTAAAAATTCTTCTAATTCGGGAACTTGCTTTAATAACCGTGTGCGTTTAGCGTTGAATTTTCGGACTGCTTTCGCTAATTCTTTTTTGTCACTTTCCCGCCACTTAATATTATATCTTTTTTGCATAGGTAATTAACCCCCTTGCGATTGATAAAAAAGCCCCTTGTTTCTACTTTAGAATATAGAACAATGTCAGCTAACAATTTAATGTCAATATTAAACCCGAAACGTTTACTTAATGAATATTCTATTAGTTCCCGATTTTCTGTTAGCTTTTCCGTGAACTTTTCAAGATGATTCTTTGATGAAAAATAAAACGTTGTTTCATCAATAGTAATCGTATACGGGGAAAGTTCCAATTTATACGCAATCCCGTTTCGTGTAATCATATTAATATAATACGGGCGGTTAATGATAACCGCCCGCCCTTTCTCCTTTCTTATTTAAAATCAACGTCGAAAGTTAGAAGTTTTCGGTCGCCTTTTGTAATCTGCTTAACAACAAGCGGCAACGGGGTTTTCCATGACGGTGCGCCGAACACCTGAATGATTTTCTTAATCGCACTGTACACGCCCAACGAAACAGCCTGATATCCTACGCCCTTGTCGTCGATAATAACGATACGCGGGCAAACCTGAATTTCTCCTGTCTGCTGATTGACGCAGTTAACAACCTCGCAATATAGGTCTTTTGCATTGATTGTCATATTGATGCAATCACCGACGCGCTTTTCCGGGTTATTCATTGCTTTAAACAATTTAGCTTTTTCCGCCGGAGTGGTTGCGGTCATAGAGCAAAAAGTTGTCTGCCGGCTTGTCAGATCAGCAATAAAATGGCTGTTATCGTCCATGCTAACAGGTGCAACCTCCGCATTTTCGTTGGCGGTGTATTCTGCATTAGTGGAAGGGGTGTTGTTCTCAGCTACCGGGTTAAATTCGTTCTTTTTCATATTGTTCTTCACTTTCTCCCCGTCAAGCCGTTAGGTCAGCTAATCTTATAGGCGTTGTTATTGCTCAAAACTTTGTCGCCTCGTTGCTCTCTTTCTGATATGCATCCAGATACAGTTCCTTCTTGTCACCGTTAAACGTGATCTCAAAATACCGGTTGTCCGGCAGCGGAGTAGCCGCCAGCGCTTTCCAGTTCTGCAAGGTCTTGCACATCCATACGATGTAAACCTCGTTCGGCCCCACGACCTGATCTAACGCCGCCCTGTTGGTGTAATCCGCTACAGATATCCTTACGATTCTTTCAAAAGCCTTATAATCCATGTCCATTATTTTCTCTCCTGCTGAATCATAAACACCGGCCTGACCCCGATGACACCCGAGGCGTACCAGCCGTTCGCATTGCCGTCGAGGTATCGCGGATTGAAAATTTTACTTGCTTGTTGCTTCCTTGTCTTTCTGTTTCTGCTGACTTGCCGGACGTTCTATCGGTGTGCTGTACTTCATAAAGGTTTCAAAGTCCATTCCTCTGACCTCTTCCTTAACGTCGATTCCTAAAACTATAACGGCCTGTTCCGCCTTGTATGTTGCTTTTACCAACTTTTCCACCTTGTCGAGCTTAACCTCTCTCGTTCCTACGTGAACAATCGGGGCTAGCTCCTTTTGTTCTATCTTGTCGCCGACAACCTTAACCGCCGCAACCCTAATTGTGCTCGTAATAACGCTTCTTGAAAAATCAGTTCTTGCCATTGTCTTTCTCCTTTTCTTTAACTAATTGTTTTAGTACCATTCTTAACCGGACAACCTCCTTACTTGCCCTACCTATATATAATCATATAATAGCAGAAAATGCAAGGTTTTTAGTCGATTTTCTACAAAAATATTTCAATCTTTTAAGGAGCGGGTTATAATATATAATAAGGACGGGTTATAATATATAATAAGGTAAAGAAAGGAGGTGAGACAATGGACGTTAACGTATTGATTCAGCTTATAGGTAGTTTAGGTTTCCCCATTGTGGCTTGCGGGGCGTTATTTTGGCGTATGCTTAAAAGCGACGAACAGCACGTAGAGGAAATGACCAAAATGAGCGAAGCACTTAACAACAATACAAGTGCAATACTAAAGCTAACGGAAAGGTTAGAGAAGGAGGGGTAAATATAACAGTTACCGTTTTTAACATGCCTGAAACTGTATCAGTAGCGTTTCTTGTGATTGCGGGACAGTTCGGGAATGGTGACGACCGCAAACAGAAGTTAAAGAAAGCCGGGTATAATCCAGTTACAATTCAGGCTTGCGTTAATGAGTTGCTACCTATATTAAGCAAGTACGGAGGTTAACGCATGGCAAGTATTCAAACAGCCTATGAATGGGCTATTGAAAAGTGTAACGCTCCGAACATTGGTTATAGTCAGACGAACCGCATGGAAAAGACTGTTAACGGCATTACATATTATGATTGTTCATCATTTATATGGTTTGCGTTAAAGGCGGGCGGGTTCGACGTGGTTAAGGCTAACGGTGGTTCAACGTGGGCTTTCACAACTGGAACTATGGCTAATGCTTTACGCTTGTTAGGTTTTGCCAAAATGGGAACGGCTCAACCGTGGAAACCCGGCGACATTCTATTACGAACAGGCCACACGGAAATGGCGTTCGATGGCACTCACACAATGGGCGCACATTCAAGCAAAGTTCCACTTGCACAGCAAGTTTCCATCAATTCAAATCCGGGCAGTGCGTCAAATTGGTTGGAATTATGGCGCTATGGCGGAGGGGCGGAAACCAAGTGGATTAAGGGGAACCGGTATTTATCCACAGGGGAAATGCAGAACAACGCGCAAATTATTTTTAATGCGTTATTGTTAAAAGGTTGGACGAAAAATGCCATTGCGGGCATGTTGGGGAACATGCAAAAAGAAAGCACAATCAACCCCGGAATATGGCAGAATCTAAAACCTAACCCGTCGTTAGGTTGGGGGTTGGTACAGTGGACACCCTCAACAAACTTTACCGATTGGGCGGCGGCTAACGGCTACGCAAACGACGACGGCGACGCCCAACTAATATGGATTGATACAGTAACCGCAAGTGCAGGACAGTGGATTCCAACAACTAAATACCCGGAAACTTTTGGGGAATTTAAGGTTAGTACACAAACGCCGGAGTATTTAGCCGATTGTTTTTTGAAGAACTTTGAACGCCCCAGAGAAAGCGACCAGCCCGACCGTCAACAGTACGCCCGTTATTGGTTTGATTGGTGGGAGGGTTCACCCGTACCGCCGCCGAACCCGAACCCTGAACCCGATTGGAAACCGTCCATGCCTATTTGGTTTGCCTTAAAGAAATACTAATAAATGGAGGATAAAATGGCTGTAAGAACCCGTGATGAAATTTTAGCCGCTATCGGTTCCCGTTTGGGCGACGACACAAGCGACGACACATTAGCGATTATTGAAGATATTGATGATACTCTCAGGGACTACGAAACCCGCACCGGTGAAGATTGGAAAACGAGGTACGATGAATTAGATGCACAGTGGCGCAAGCGTTACCGTGACCGCTTTTTTCAGAAAGCCTACAACGAAGAAACAACCCCGGAGGATGTAAAGGACGATAACGAAGAAGATTTAAAGGAAGAAAGCGAAGTCAAAGACTTTGACGAACTTTTCGAGGAAAAGGAGGATAACAGTGGCTATTAAACCTAACAATGTTGTGTTAAAGGCAAATTCTGTTGAAATTTTAAACGCTATCAGAAATAGCGCAACGCCGTATTATAGGCAGATGATTCCAACCGCCAAGGCTAATACTGGCAGTATCCGGCAGATTGGCAATATTATGATGGAATACGAACCGTTGCAGAACGAATTTCTGTCTGCCCTGTATAACAGAATTGGCCGGGTTATTATTACGTCTAAAATGTATTATAACCCGTGGGCACCGTTCAAAAAGGGGTTAATGGAACTCGGCGAAACCGTAGAGGAAGTATTTATTAACATCGCGAAGGCGCATACTTTCAACCCGGAAAAAGCCGAAACGGAATTTATGAAACGGGAAATTCCGGACGTTCGTGCGGCGTTCCATACAATGAATTATCAGAAATTTTACAAGGCAACGATTAGCAACGATCAGCTACGGCAGGCATTTCTTTCCTGGCAAGGCATTACAGACCTGATTGCGAAAATCGTTGACGCAATGTATACAGCGCATAACTATGATGAATTTCAGGTTACAAAGTACATGCTTGCCCGGAACATTCTTAACGGTTTCCTATATCCTATCACGGTTCCGCAGATTAGTAAGGAAAACGCGGAAGATATTGTAACAGAAGTTAAGGCGGCAAGTAATAATTTAACGTACATGTCTACCGACTATAACCTTGCCGGGGTAAGCACGTTTACTGATAAGAAAGATCAGTTTATTATTACTACCGCCCGGTTCGATGCGATCATGGACGTTAACGTTTTAGCGGCGGCGTTCAACATGGACAAGGCGGAGTTTATGGGGAACCGGGTACAGATTGACGGTTTTGATAAAATCGATGATGCCCGCATGACACAGCTATTTGCCGATGACCCTAATGCCGGTTATATTGCATTGACAACCGACGAAAAAGCCGCGCTTGCGCAGGTTCCCGCTATTATCGTTGACCGCGACTATTTCATGATTTTTGATAATCTGTATAAGTTCACGGAAGATTATAACGGCGAGGGCTTATACTGGCAGTATTGGTATCACGCATGGAAAACGTTCTCGACATCCCCGTTTGCGAACGCGGAAATTTTCGTGCCCGGTAAGCCTTCCGTAACGTCCGTTACTGTCAGCCCCGCTACCGCAACGGTGAATAAGGGAAATATGGTTCAGCTAAACGCCGTTGTTGACGCGGAAAGTTTCGCGCCGAGGTCCGTTGTATGGACCGTTGACAGTGACGTTTCCACGGTTTCCGCTAATGGCCTGCTGACTGTTAGTGCGGAGGAAACAAAAGGAACGCTTACTGTAACCGCCACAAGTACATTTGACGGTGAGAAAAAGGGAACTGCTACTATTACCGTTCCCGCCTGACACAACAACGTTTCACGTGAAACATTCCCACAATGTTTCACGTGAAATTTTAAGGAGATTAAAACGTGTATATAGCACCAAACACAACTATAAGATTGCTAAAAAACGTTCCTTTAGATAACACGTATAGAAATACTATATATTTTGCTAACGTTGAAAATCAAACGTCTTATTTTTCAGGAAAAACAAAATACACGTTTGCGGCACAATCTTATCAGCGGGTACAAAAAGGAACGTTAAGAATAGGGCGAAAAGCTGATGATTTGTACGATTGTAACTATCTTATGTTCCAAAACAGCGCATACGGGAACAAGTGGTTTTATGCGTTTGTAACGGGTGTTGAATATGTCAATAATGAAACGTCGGAGGTAAGTTTTGAAATAGACGTTATGCAAACATGGCATTTTGACTATAACGTTAAAATGTCATTCGTTGAACGTGAAATGAGTATTAGTGACAAAATCGGGGATAATCTTGTTCCTGAAAATCTGGAAATTGGCGACTATGTTTACAAGGATTTAGGGCTAACAAGTTTATTTAATCTTTACCAGATTGTAATAGCCGCAACCTTTAAAGAAGATTTAGAGGACGCAACCGGGGGAATGTATGGCGGCGTATTTTCCGGCTTGCATTACAACGTGTTTAGTACGTGGCAGAGTGCGGCAAGTTTCATAGCTAAAGCGACCAAGCAGAACAAAGCGAACGGCATTGTTTCTATATTTATGTTACCCGTTGCGTTTACCTCTGATTTTCAGTCTACCATGCCGCAAGTATTTGATATTGAAAGGGATAAACAGTTATCAGATATTGACGGCTACGTGCCTAAAAACAATAAGTTATTCACATACCCTTATAACTTGCTGTATGTTACTAACAATGAGGGTAACGTAGCAAACTATGCTTTCGAGTATTTTAGCACCGATAAATGCAACTTTAACGTTTCCGGGGCTATGTGTTGCACCCCTGAATGTATGCTTGTACCACTTAACTATAAAGGTGTCGAAAAGAATTACAACGAAAAGTTAACAATAGGCAATTTCCCTCAATGCGCCTACACGGTTGACACGTTTAAAGCGTGGGTTGCTCAGAACCAAAACCAGTTAGCATTAAACGCAATAAACGCAATCGGACAAACGGCGGCGGGTGCGGCGACTATGTATGCAAGCGGCGGAACATTGGGAGCGGGAACGACGCTAAGCGGTGTTCAGCAAATAGCCAATCTTGTTGCAACCGTTAGCGATAAAAGCACATTACCGCCACAAGCAAGGGGCGGGGGCGGTTCCATTATCAACATGGCTAATCAGATAAAGGGTTTTCAATTTTACTACGCTCATATTCGTGCAGAGTTCGCCCGCATTATTGACGACTACTTCAACGCTTACGGGTATGCAACACATAGGGTTAAAATACCTAATAGGTTTTGGCGCCCGCATTGGAACTATGTTAAAACAGTTAATGTATGCTTAACAGGTTCTGTTCCGGCTGATGATATGGCAAAATTAAGACAAATATATGACAACGGTGTAACGTTTTGGCGCAACGGTGACGAAGTGGGGAACTATGCGTTAGATAATAGGCCGAGTGAATAGAAAGGAGGTTAAAGCATGGGAAAGGGCAAGCGTGAAAAATGGGAAAGCGCATTGTTAAACAACCGCACATATTTACAGTATTACAACCGATTGTTAGAAATTGCAATAAATATGTACGAGTGGAAGAATTTACCCGAAACCGTGGACGAACGTTTTTTAGAATTAACGTTATTTTCCGACGGTATGGCGATTTTCTTTCAGGACGACGGCGGTTTAGGCTATTTGTGTTTGCAATGTATGATAGGTGGCGAACTTGACGTTTACAGAATACCGATGGATAGAACGGCATACGCCACAAACGGCTATCAAATGCACCTCAACAATCAAAATAGTGTTATCATATTCAATAACTACACGCATACTAACAGTATGCTTGACGTTGAAATGTATTCCCGTAGATTGTATGAAATTGAACGAACAATAGACGTTAACGTTAAGGCGCAGAAAACCCCTATTCTAATTAGGGCAACCGAAAACCAACGGTTGACCATGAAAAACCTTTATATGCAGTATGACGGAAACGAACCCTTTATTTTTGGGGATAAACAGCTTGATATGGACGGCATAAAGGTTTTGAAAACTGACGCCCCTTACGTGGCCGACAAGCTAAACATACTTAAAAGGCAGATCTGGAACGAAGCATTAACCTATTTAGGTATTGAAAACAGCAACACAGAAAAACGTGAACGTCTTGTCAGTGATGAAATTACAAGTAATCTGGGAGGTGTAGCCGCACAACGGTTTTGCCGATTAAACGCCCGGCGCAAAGCCGCAGATCAAATAAATAGAATGTTCGGGTTAAATATTCAAGTTGATTTCCGGGAGGAAATTAAAACAATGTTTCAGGATGATAGTGCAGACGACGGGCGGGAGGATAGCGAATATGAGTAAGTATACAACGCAGGTCCGTTTCATTTGCGAAACCGCCGCCGGTCTTAGCGAATCGGAGGGGCAGGCATCCGTAAATAAAATTATTGCCTCCGCTATCCCGTCCGTGTTTGATTTTGATTTTCCTATCTTTGACGAAAGCTATCGGAATGTCCTTGAAACAAAAATACTTAAGCACTATTATACCCGTGAAATAGGGTTAGAAACGGTCGGTTTGTGGAAGTTAAAGCTTGACACAAAACTTAATGAAATTATGCCGTTTTATAATCAGCTTTACAAGTCCGAGTTAATAGATTTTAACCCTATGTATGACGTAGACTTGACGCGTGACCATAACCTGAAACGTGAGGAAACCACAAAACAGGACGCGACTGAAAAAGGAACGACCGAAAAAACGGGCAGTGTTGACGATAGCACGCATACAGAAACAAGTGATAGTCAGAATAACGAAAGCACAACCGACATTCAGAATACAACCGGCAGCACTTCTAAGGAACAGTTAGGGGCAAGCAAAACGCACTATGATAAATATAGTGACACCCCGCAAGGTTCGTTACAAAATGTGCAAAATGATACTTATTTAACTAACGCCCGTATGATTAACGATACAGATAGTCAGACGGGAGAAACTACCGTTTCCGGCAATGATACAAGTAAGGGAACGACCACCGCTAACAGTAGCGCAGATGGAACAAACGACACGGAGCGCAATATTAGCACTAATGACAGTGAAGAAAAAAGCGTTTCGCAAAACTTAAATAAAAACCTTAATTCCATTGATGATTATATAGAACATGTTAAGGGTAAAAACGGCGGCGTTTCTTACTCTGCTATGCTAAACGAGTTTAGAACAACATTTCTAAATATTGATATGCAGATTATCAATGAGTTAAGCGATTTATTTATGAATTTATGGTAAGGAGGTATAATATGATTAACAATAACTTTACAGAAATTAAACCACTTTGTTATTGGGTTCAGCACATTTTACCATTAGTTTATGATGATAGTCTTTCTTACATGGAACTTTTAGGAAAGGTTAAAAATAAGCTTAATGAACTTATCGTTAATAATAACAAATTACCCGATTTTATATCGGAACAGATAAAAAATTATATTTCAAGCGGTGCGATTGAAAAAGTCCTTGCCAAAATTTTAACGGATTATATACTAAACGTTAAGTACCCGCCAGAGGGAATTACACCGGCAGTTGGTAACGGTTCTGCGGATGATACAGAG
>Ga0256406_1005910_pt1 | contig 12676 bp, 10 predicted proteins | sample RumenRJG_03DNA_FD_185986 | JGI IMG/M metagenome (GOLD analysis project Ga0256406, IMG submission 185986) | Bovine rumen microbial communities from Lethbridge, Alberta, Canada - RJG_03 | ecosystem: Host-associated > Mammals > Digestive system > Stomach > Rumen | place: Canada: Alberta | collected...
TGCTCTCGATCTTGGCGATGATCTTGATTCTGCTGCCGCCGTTGTTCGAGAGGATGTAGCGCATCTCGCGGATGTCCTCTGCGGAGCGGGTAAAGGAGGCTGCGACGTAATCAAAGCCGCACTTGCAGCCGAAGATCAGATCGCTCCGGTCCTGCTCGCTGATAAAGGGCATGGACAGATCGGCGCCGGGCACGTTGACGCCCTTGTGGTTCGAGACGGGGCCGCCGTTTCTCACGATGCAGTGGATCTCGGTGTCGGTGACGCTCTCGACCTCCATGCCGATCAGGCCGTCGTCGATGAGGATGGTGCCGCCGGGCTTTACATCATGGGGCAGGTTCTTGTAGGAGACGGAGGCTCTGGTCGCATCGCCGAGGATCTCCTCGGTCGTCAGCGTAAACGGATCTCCCGCCTTGAGCTCCACCTTTCCGTCCTTAAAGTCACGCAGGCGGATCTCCGGCCCCTTCGTGTCCAGGAGCGCTGCCACGGGAATTCCGAGCTCTCTGCGGACATCCATCACGGTCTTCAGCTTTCCCTCCTGCTCCTCATGGGTGCCGTGGGAGAAATTAAATCTGGCCACGTTCATGCCCGCCTTCACAAGCTCCCGGATGGTCTCCCTGCTGTCGCTTGCCGGTCCCAGTGTGCAGATGATCTTCGTCTTTCTCATTTTTGTGATATGTTCCTTCCTTGCGATATACGCCGCGTTCCTCTTTGTTTTTTGTCTCCTGTTGCCGGTGGGTATTATATCAAAATCGGCGCTCTCTTACTAGCACGACAGGAGTGCTGCATGGTATACTGTTACCCGGAAATCTGCAGGCGCGGAGCGCCTGTTTTCACACAAATCTTATGCATTTCGGACCGCTTGTTTCCGGCCCCGGAAAGGAACACATGATCAACATTCAGCAGGCAGCACAGGACATCGTCTGGGTGGGCGGCAGTGACAGGAGACTGTCCCTGTTTGAGAACCTCTTCCCGCTCCCGAACGGCGTCTCCTACAACAGCTACGTGGTCCTGGATGAGAAGACCGTGCTCTTCGACACGGCGGACGTCTCCATCGCAGACCAGTACCTTGAGAACCTGGAGGCAGCCCTTGCCGGCAGAACCCCCGACTATCTCGTCATCCTCCACATGGAGCCCGATCACGCGGCACTGATCCGCACGGTCACGGAGCGGTATCCGAATCTCACCCTCGTCGGCAGCATGAAGACGTTCTGCTTCCTCGATCAGTTCTTCCCGGGCCTTGCCCAGAACCGGCTGACCGTGAAGGAGGGCGATACCCTCTGCTCCGGAAAGCACACCTTCCACTTCGTCGCAGCGCCGATGGTCCACTGGCCAGAGGTCCTGTTTGCCTACGACGACTTCACAAAGTCCCTGTTCTCCGCCGACGCCTTCGGCACCTTCGGCACGGTGGACGGAAGCATCTTTGCGGATGACCATGACTTTGAGAAGACCTACCTCGACGAGGCGCGCCGCTACTATGCCAACATCGTCGGCAAGTACGGCCAGCAGGTCCAGATGGTATTAAAGAAGGCAGCGGGCCTTGACATCGCGAACATCCTGCCGCTCCACGGCCCTATCTGGAGAAAGGACCTTGGCTGGTTTCTCGACAAGTATCAGAAGTGGTCCACCTACACGCCGGAGACGGACGATGTCCTCGTCGTCTATGCAAGCCTCTACGGCCACACCGCCTCTGCGGCAGAGACCTTTGCCGCAAAGCTGCAGGCAAAGAGCGGCCGGCATGTGTCGGTCTTTGACGTCTCAAAGACGGATGTCTCCTACCTCATCTCCGAGGTCTGGCGCTGCCGCACGGTTGTGCTCTTCTCTGCCACCTACAACAACGGCATCTATCCAAAGATGAACGATTTCATCGAGGACATGGGCGCCCTGTTTGTCCAGAACCGCACGTTCGCCCTGGCGGAGAACGGCTCCTGGGCACCGGTTGCCGGAAAGCTCATGCGTGAGAAGGTCTCTGCCTTCAAGAACGTTACCGTCCTGGAGGACACCTTCAGCTTCCGCTCTGCCCTGCACGCAGGCGACATGGCAAAGCTCGATGCCTTTGTCGACGCCGTCGCCAAGGCCTGAACCGCCGCACTGCTGTTCAGCTGATTCCTATAAAAGCAATCCCGTCCCTTCGGGCGGGATTTTTGTGTGCGCAAAAGCTGGTCTCCGGCATTTCTCAGTCCTGTTCCGGTCCCTTCTTCAGTTCCTCATACCATTCCCGCAGCTCGTCCCTCGGCTTCACCTCTCTCTTCTGCACGGCATAGTCATACACGGCAATGGTATCGTCTGTCGTTCCGAAGTTCTCCGTGACTTCATGCATGGCGATGTACAGGGCAACCTCCTTGTCCTTCTCGCCGGCATTGGCAAAGTAGAAGGAAAAGGCAGCGGGCGCCTGCTGCTTTCTGCAGGCAACTGCCAGAATCAGCTCATCGAGATGCTGAACTTTATTCTTCTCATCGAAGTAGTTATCTTCTGACGGGTCAAAAAAGCTTATAAACTCCGGAAGTCCCTGTTCCTTTTTTCGGTGCTCTGCAAGCAGCTCCCGGCAGACAGCGTCCAGGTCATCCAGAAGATGTGCCTGCTCAGCGAGCTCGACAAGGACTCCCATCTGTTCCACCGTCAGGCTCTCATACGAGAGCCCGGGATTGACGGAAAGTTCTGCCATGGCCCGCACGTTTTCCCTGTCCGTTCCCTCATAGAGGTAGTGCTCTGCAACGCTCCGGTAAAAGTCCTCCTGGCACACTTCGATTGCGGCAAAGGGGTCCCTTGTCGGCAGGACGACCATCCTGCAGGCAAAGCACAGCTTCTCGTACAGTTTGCCGAGATACGCCGCTGCCTGCTCATAGTCCGGGCTCCCCTCCGGAATGGCAAGGAGGGCCTTGACCCAGCGCATGACGGCAAAGCGCCACCTGCTGCGCTGGCTCTTTGGTACGATGCGGTTGGGCGTGACGTACAGGCCGTCATCCACGTATGTCAGGAACTGGCCGATTTCCGGAAACACCTCCCCGACATCCACTGTCTTCTCCTTTTTTACCGGCTTTTTGGGGGTCTCTCCCCGGAGAACACCGGAGAGGTCCTCATCGATCTCCTCCTTTTTTGCCTTGGGCAGTGTCTTGTAGACCAGTGCCAGGGCAGCCTCCAGATTCTCCCTGGTGCTCTCTCCCATCTGTGTCCGCAGTTCTGAAATCTTCATGTTTCCTCCATGCCGCGATCTTTGCGCCTTTGAAAGAGCTGTCCGCACATCCACAGGATCGCACAAAAATCCCCGGCTTCTCTGGAATTCCAGAAAAACCGGGGATCGTCATTTCATTTCTTCACAGAGTGAAGGAGCAATCAGAGCTGCGGGCCTGCAGCAACCAGTGCCTTGCCTGCCTCGTTGCCCTCATACTTCTTGAAGTTCTTGATGAATCTTGCAGCGAGATCCTTCGCCTTCTCATCCCACTCTGCAGCATCCTTGTAGGTGTCGCGGGGATCGAGGATTGCGGGATCCACTCCGGGAAGCTCAGTCGGAACCTCGAAGCTGAAGTAAGGGATCTTCTTGGTGGGAGCCTTGTCGACAGCGCCGGTCTGAATGGCCGTGATGATGCCGCGGGTATCCTTGATGGAGATTCTCTTTCCGGTTCCGTTCCAGCCGGTGTTCACAAGGTAAGCCTTTGCGCCGGACTGCTTCATTCTCTTGACGAGCTCCTGTGCGTACTTTGTCGGATGCAGCTCCAGGAATGCCTGGCCGAAGCAAGCGGAGAAAGTAGGTGTGGGCTCGGTGATGCCGCGCTCGGTTCCTGCAAGCTTTGCAGTGAAGCCGGACAGGAAGTAGTACTGGGTCTGCTCAGGGGTCAGGATAGAGACCGGAGGCAGAACGCCGAATGCATCAGCGGAGAGGAAGATTACGTTCTCAGCAGCCGGGCCATGGGAGATGCCGCCGGTAACCTTCTGCACGATCTTCTCGATGTGATCGATCGGATAGGAGACACGGGTGTTCTCGGTCACGCTCTTGTCAGCGAAATCGAGCTTTCCGGTCTTGTCATCGATCGTGACGTTCTCAAGCAGAGCATTTCTCTTGATTGCGCCGTAGATATCGGGTTCTGCATCCTTGTCGAGGTTGATAACCTTTGCGTAGCAGCCGCCCTCGAAGTTGAAGACACCCTCGTCGTCCCAGCCGTGCTCATCATCGCCGATCAGCAGTCTCTTGGGATCTGTGGAAAGGGTGGTCTTGCCGGTGCCGGACAGACCGAAGAAGATGGAGGTGTGCTTGCCCTCAAGATCTGTGTTTGCAGAGCAGTGCATAGAGGCAATGCCCTTCAGCGGCAGGTAGTAGTTCATCATGGAGAACATACCCTTCTTCATCTCACCGCCGTACCAGGTGTTGATGATGACCTGCTCACGGGAGGTGATGTTGAAGACAACGGCGGTCTCGGAGTTCAGGCCGAGCTCCTTGTAGTTCTCAACCTTTGCCTTGGATGCGTTGTAGACGATGAAATCAGGCTCGAAGTTTGCTTCCTCTTCCGGAGTGGGCTTGATGAACATATTTCTTACGAAATGTGCCTGCCATGCAACCTCCATGATGAAGCGGACAGCCATTCTGGTGTCCTTGTTGGCGCCGCAGAAGCCATCGACAACGTAGAGCTTCTTGTTGGAGAGCTCCTTCTTTGCGATCTCCTTGACAGCAGCCCATGCTTCCTGAGAAGCGGGATGGTTGTCGTTCTTGTACTCCTCGCTTGTCCACCAGACGGTGTCCTTGGAGTTCTCATCCATGACAATGAACTTGTCCTTGGGAGAACGGCCGGTGTAGATACCGGTGAAGACGTCGACAGCACCCAGCTCACTGACGTGTCCGACTTCATAGCCGGTCAGCTCGGGCTTGGTCTCCTCCTCGAACAGCTGCTCGTAGGAAGGATTGTAGACGACCTCAGTGGTGCCAGTGATGCCATACTTGGTTAAATCAACTTTTGCCATTGTAAATGCGACCTCCGTACAATTTTTGTTAAAGAATTAACACTGATGGTGTTATACCACAAATAAAAAATCCGGACAATGGTTTCCTCCTGAATTTTCACAATCTTCACCATCTCTTCACAGGTGATCTCAAAGGTTCCGCGGCTTTTCAGCGGATTGCCCAGCGAAGCTTTGCCGACTTCGCCCGGGGATTTCTGATGCACTCCTCCCTGGACGGGCGGATGACATCCTCTGCGATCTTCTGATAGCGCCCCTCCCGGTATGCCTCGCGGAACTGCTTTTTCACAAGGCGGTCCTCCCCGGAGTGGAACGTTAAGATGGCAGCCCTTCCGCCCGGAGACAATACCTCCGGGAGCTTGTCGAGGAGAAGTCCCAGGGACTCAAACTCCTGATTGATGTCGATCCGGAGCGCCTGGAAGGTGCGGGAGCAGGACTTTTTGGCCATCTCTGCAATCTCCGCCTTTTTGTGGCCCTCCTTCTGCATGGCAGCAGAGACCGCCTCTTCCACGACCGCGGAAAGCTGCGTTGTCGTCTCGATCTTCTCCCCGTGCTTCAGTTTCCGATGCACGGCGGAGGCGATCTCCTCTGCATAGGGCTCGTCCGAATTTTCCGCAAGGAGCCCGGCGAGCTCCTCCCGGTCGAGCTCTGCAAGGCGCTCTGCCGCCGTCACGCCCCCTGCGGGGTCGAGGCGAAGGTCGAGCGGTCCCTCGTGCTTCCAGGAAAAGCCCCGCTCCGGCTCATCGATCTGCATGGAGGACACGCCAAGGTCCGCAAGGACAAAGTCAAAGGGGCCGTACTGTGCCGCTGCCTGGTCAATGTCCCGGAAGTTTAAGTGGAGGATCGAGAGGCGGCTTTCCCCATAGCCCTCCGCACGGAGCATCTTTTCTGTGCGGACGAGGTTCTCGGAGTCGACGTCAAGGGCTGTCAGGTGTCCGCTGTCCCCGAGCGCTTTCAGCAGCTTTCTTGTGTGTCCGCCATAGCCAAGCGTGCAGTCGAGGCCCGACTCCCCGGGCTGTATCTTCAAAACGTCCAGGATCTCCTGCACCGCGATCGGCAGATGCATGCCCGCCGGGGTGGAGCCCTTGGCAATCACCTTTTCAATGGTCTCCGGGTACTTCTCCGGATTCTGTTCCTTGTACTTCTCCGCATACGTTCTCGGGTGGTTCCCGCTGTAGTGTGGGCGCCTCCTGTGGGGCGTCTGACTGCTGCCTTGCCTGTTTTCCTGTTCCATATCCATATGGTCCTTCCTGTCGTAAATTTCCGTAAAAATGGAAATTGTGAATGCCAGAATGTCAGAGAGCGCAACAGTGGCAGTGTTTCGTGAACGGTAAACCCGCAATCCGGAAATTTCTGATCGGCAAATATCAAATCGTGAAATTTATTTCTGAAAAATGTTGTGTTTCCTGATGCACAAACAGCGCAGTTTCTGATTCCGGACTGTCATTACCGGTTTTGGGTGGATTTAAGCCTGTCAGCGTGCGCTCCTTCTTATGACCGTGAGCACATGTCCTGCTGCGCGCTCCAGCTGTGCCCGGGACAGTCCCTCCGGGGAGAGCGGGAGCTCCCCTTCCTCTCTTCCGGGGAGGAGAAGATCGGAGCCCGCGGCAAGGCACTGCAGTGTCTTTGCCGGCGGGTACTTCGTCCTTCTCCCCGAAGGTGCCTCCGCAGCCTCTGCCTCCGAGAGGACAAGCCCCTCAAAGTTCCACTCATCCCGCACCACGCCCTGAAGAAGGCTCGGGAGCTCCGCGGCATGGACGCCGGCAAGCAGGCTCCCCGTCGTCAGGATGCCGAGGGGATGGCTGCTGCGGATGCATAGGCCAAAGCCCGCAAGATAGAGCTCCCGCAGGGCCCGCTCCGTGAGGTGGATGTTCCGGGGGCAGGGCGCTGCCCCCTGTCCGCTGGCCGCAAGCCTTCCCACGATGCAGCCCCTCCCCATATGGCTCTGCACGCCCCGCACCAGGGCGGCACCGAGGACTCCTGCAAGGAACGGGTCCTCGGACAGGCAGAGCCCGCCGCGGCCGCTCAAAGGATTCCGCTGCAGCCCCAGAACGGGCAGCACAATAAGGTCCGTATTCTTCTCCTCCATCTCCTCTCCGAGCAGGTCCCCGGCCTCCCGGAGGACCGCCCGGTCAAAGCTCTGCGCAAGCAGGGACGGGGCGGGCAGCGCCTGTGCCCTCTTCCGGTCCGCAAACGGATTCCGGATCACAAGCGGCGGGATGTGGCGGGAAGAAAGGAGCGCGTCCGTGGTCTCCGCCCCTGTCCCCTGCCGTCTTCCGGTGCAGAGCGCGGCGAGTTCTATATCCTCCAGCTGGGAGAGGAGCTCTCCCGAAGAGTGGGCACCGCTTCTTGTCTCCTCGAGCGTGATGTCGTGGACCGCACCGCTCTTTCCGAGCGCCTGCGGCTCACCCCCGTAGGCGGGAGCAAGGAGGGACAGATCCCTGACGTCGGGATAGAGCCTTGGTGCCCTCTCCTTCTCCCTCTCCTCATCCCTGCCGGATGCCCTCGTCATGCCCCGGGAGGAGAGGACATACATGACCTCCTCTTCCGGCAGGATGCTCTGCACCTTTCGCACCGTGACATCCTCCGAGAGGACAAGACAGCTCACCACGTGGGTGCTGCGGGAGCTGTCTCCGAGGCGGAGGAAGTACTCCCCCTTCTCGAGGACAAAGGCCTGCTGGTCCGGATCATAGGAGGCGCACAGAGGCAGGGAGAGCGCGACCTTCAGTTCGCACCGCTCCCCGGGCTGCAAAACGCCCGTCTTCTCAAAGCCTGCCAGCACCTGGAAAGGCTTCTCCAGCCTTCCCGCAGGGGCGCTGACATAGACCTGCAGGACCTCCTGCCCCGGGAAGCGCCCGGTATTGGTCACGCTCGCCCGTACCGTGACTGTGCCCTCGGACACGATGGTCCTGTCGTACTCCGTCAGAAATCTTGTGTAGGAGAGGCCGTAGCCAAAGGGATAGGCAGGGCTCTTCTGCCAGGTGTCAAAGTACCGGTAGCCCTCATAGATGCCGCCGGTGAAGTAGGAATCGTTCAGGTTTTCCGTCCCGGAGGCAAAGCTGCCCGCGCCGGGATAGTCTGCGATGCTCTCCGCCCAGGTGGCGGCAAGGTGCCCGGAGGGCGTTCTCTTCCCGAGCAGGATGTCCGCAAGGGCATCTCCCCCGCAGGCGCCTGCCTCCCCCATGAGAAGGAGGGCGCCGACGCCGGGGATCTGCCGGATCTGGGACACATCCAGGATGCCAGGGGTCTGCAGCACGACGACAAGCCTCTGAAAGGCCGCGGCAAGGAGCTGGATGTTTCTCGTCTCCCGCTCGGTCAGGGCAAGATCCTCCCGGGCATGCCCTGTCTCCTGCCCTGTGCTTGTGCGAGAGATCACACAGATGGCAATGTCCCGGTCCGTGCCAGCCACATCCTCACTGGTAACCAGAGGCACGTCCCCGTCCCCGCAGGCATTGAGCCAGCGCTCCGAGGTGATCACAAGACCTGCGCGCAGAAGTCCTCCCTCGATGTCGGAGATGCCGCGCACACCGCTGCCAAAGAGGGCTGCCTGCTCCGCCCCCGCAAGGGGAAGGGTTCCCCTCCGGTTCTCCAGAAGCACCATGCCCTGGGCTGCCAGCGCCCGAAGGCGGGCCGTCTTATCCTGTTCCGGTTTTTCTGTCATTGCCTGTCTTCCCCTGTGCGCAGCATAATGAACCCGCCGATGTTGCCGTGCTTTTCTCCCCTCGCTGCCCGGTGGGAGAACAGAAGCTCCGGGTTGCAGCACGTGCAGACATCGGTCGTGTGAATGTTTCCATCGGGCACCCCCGCCTCCCGAAGGCCGATCCTGCAGGCCTCCCAGAGGTCCAGCTGCCAGTGGCCGTTGTAGTGGTTCTCCAGGATCTTTCCTTCCTTCCCTGGGAAGGCGGCGAGGAACTGCTCCGCCACGTCGTCGCTGATCTCATAGCAGTCGCGGCAGATCGAGGGGCCGATGCCGCAGAGAATGTCCCCGGGATCGGAGCCAAACTCCGCTTCCATCTTTTGGATGACCTTTCCTCCGATGCGGCCCACGGTGCCGCGCCAGCCGGAGTGGCAGGCGCCGATCGCCCGTCTCTTCGGATCGACGAACAGGATAGGCACGCAGTCCGCAGCAAAGACCGACAGAACAAGGCCGGGGGTGTTCGTGACAAGCCCGTCCACGTCATCCCAGTCCCGCTCCCTGGTGACGCCCTTGCCGGCATCGGCGTCCGTCACCCGGATCACCTCTGTATGATGCACCTGATAGGTCAGCACAAACCGGTCCGGCCTGGTTCCCATCGCGGCAGCGATGCGGCGGTAGTTCTCCAGCACGTGTTCCCGGTCATCCCCTCTTGAGAAGGTCAGGTTCATGCTGGAAAACTTTCCCTCCGAGACGCCGCCGAGGCGCGTCGTGAAAAAGTGCCTTGCCGTTCCCGCTCCGTCGATTGCAGGGAAGGAGAGAAGCGGCAGATCGCTGCCATCCTCATTTTTCCGCACGGTCAGAGCGAGCTGCTCTGCGGGAGCGCCGCAGCGCTGCTTCTTTCTTCTGATTCTGTACCTGGTATCTGTCATCCGTCTCACTTTCCATTCAGAGCCCCGTTTTCCTGGACTCCTGTGCACAAGAGTGTACTACAACCCTCCCCGGGGCGACAATCTTTCCTCTCTCCTCAGGGAACAAGCACCATGGCGATGTGGGGGATGCCATCCTCCAGAAAGGGCCGGGAGACGGGCGGAATCCCTCCCTCCCGTAATACCCCTGGGCATGGCACTGCGCCTCGATATCGGTTTTCCGACAGGGGAGCTTTTCCCGGATCTCCTGAAGGCCCTCCTGCAGAAGGATTCTCCCAAGGCCCGTTCCGTGGGTCAGGGTCAGAGCGCGTCCCATCTGGGCCACGCCCTCCTCCCTGTAGAACGCCCGAAGGTACGCCGTCACCTTTCCATCCTCTTCATAAAAGATGTGCCTGCTCTTATCATCGATCCCGTCCGGATCCCGGCAGACGCGGTTCTGCTCCACCACAAAGATCTGTGCTCTTGCCCGCAGGATCTCATACAGCTCCCGCGCCGTGAGCTCCTCAAAGGCCCTGGAAATCAGCTGCATTTTTCCCTCCTCGCGCCGGAAATAACCCAGGGCATTTCCACAGATCGGTGCCTTTGTGTCCCGTCCGTCCGGAACAGGTATCCCGATTGTATCAGAACCGGTCTTTCGCGGACATCGGCATCTTTGTTTTTCACGCGACAAGAACCGACAAAAAGGATATACTAGAACAAGATGAAAAACAGAGGAAACCAGGTGGATGAAAGAGCTGCACTTCCATCCCGTGCAAGGGAGCATTGCGTTATGTCAAAAAAGATTGTACTTACCGGCGGCGGCACAGCGGGACATGTGACCCCGAACCTCGCCCTGATCCCCTACCTGAAGAAGGAGGGATATGAGATTGCCTACGTGGGTTCCATCTCCGGCATCGAGAAGAAACTCGTCTCCGATGCGGGGATTCCTTATACCGGCGTGGAGACCGGAAAACTCCGCCGCTACTTTGATCCGAAGAACTTCACGGACCCCTTCCGCGTCATCCGGGGCTTCAATGAGGCCCACAGATTTCTGAAGGAGTTTCAGCCGGACATCGTGTTCTCCAAGGGCGGATATGTCGGCGTTCCCGTCGTCCAGGCAGCCGCCTCCCTGAAGATCCCCGTCATCTGCCATGAGTCCGACATGACGCCGGGTCTTGCCAACAAGCTCTGCATGCCGTTTGCAAAGAAGATCTGCTGCAACTTCCCGGAGACCATGAAGGATCTTCCCGCCCAGAAGGCGGTGCTGACCGGTACGCCGATCCGGGAGGAGCTCTTTCAGGGCTGCCGCAATACGGGACTGAAACTCTGCGGCTTTACCCCCGACAAGCCGGTCCTCATGGTCATCGGCGGGAGCCTCGGGGCGTCCTCCGTCAACAAGACGGTCCGCGACAACCTGGACAAACTCCTGCAGGAGTTCCAGATCGTGCATCTGTGCGGAAGGGACAAGCTCGACAACCTTCTCCTCACAAAGCCAGGCTACAAGCAGTTTGAGTACGTGGAGGATGCGCTCAAGGATCTCTACGCGATGGCGGACATCGTGATCTCCAGGGCGGGGGCCAATGCGATCTGCGAGCTCCTCGCCCTCAAAAAGCCCAACATCCTGGTTCCGCTCCCCACCGGCCGCGGCGACCAGAAGCTCAACGCCGCCTCCTTTGAGGCCCAGGGCTACAGCATGGTCGTACAGGACGATGACCTGCCGGACTGCATCGTGGCGAAGGTCCACGAGCTCTACGGAAACCGCCAGACCTACATCGACACGATGTCCGGCTCCTCGCAGATCAACTCCATTCCGATCATCCTGAAACTCCTCGACGAGTACCGCAATAGGGAATAGCCCCGCGCAAGGAGGACAGCCATATGGAACCAAGAGAATCCTTCCTGCACGGAAGCATACAGGTCTGCCTCTATCCCGGCAAAGATGCGGCTTCTCCCTGCTGCTATCTGGTCTGTGACCGCGGCGAGGGACCGGATTGTGCAGACCTTTTCATGGCCATGCCGGGGAGTGCGGCAGCACTCATCACGGTCTCCGTTCCCGACTGGAACCGCGACCTGACCCCCTGGAAAGCCCCCGCGGTCTTTCGCGGTGCCCCGCCGTTTGGAGACGGCGCCGACGCCTACCTGGAAGAACTTATCCGCATCACCGAAGAGGCAGAGGAGCGGGCAGGGCTGATCCCCGGCGTCCGGGCGCTTGCCGGATACTCCCTCGCGGGACTCTTTGCGGTCTACGCCGCCTTCCGGACGGACCGCTTTTCCCTCTTCGGGTCTGCCTCCGGGTCCCTCTGGTATCCCGGATTTCTGGACTTTGCCGCAAAGACCCCCTTTGCCGGAGTGCCAAAGGCTGCGTACTTCTCCGTCGGAGACCGGGAAAAGGCGTCAAAGAACCCCCTGATGAAGACCGTGGAGGAGAGGACACAGGACGCTGCTGCGCTCTTTCTGGCGCGCGGTGTCCCCTCGATTTTTGAGAAGAACCCCGGCAACCACTTCGTGGACGGCCCGCTCCGCACGGCTAAGGCTCTGCGCTGGCTGCTGTCAGAAAACAGCACAGGAAGGAGGCCGCAATGAGAGACCGCTCAAAGCGGGAAGCACTGCAGGAAGCAAAAATGCAGGAGCGGCAGGACCGCATCAAGAAGCGGGAACAGCAAAATCGTGCGCTGACGGACTACCTGGAGTTCGTGACCGAGGTCATGGAGGTTGCCGTTGCCATCGTCGTGCTCATCGGCTTCCTCCTCGCCATCATCCCGCTGATCCGGGAGATGCCGGAGCTCCTCTCCAATGACAACGACTACTCCTTCCACATCTTTCTCGAGCACGCTTTCAACCTGGTCATCGGCATCGAGTTCGTCCGCATGCTGGTCAAGCACACCCCGGGTTCCGCCCTCGAGGTTCTGCTCTTTGCAATCGCCCGGCATCTGGTGCTCGGCGGCGAGACCGGCCCGGACCTTGTCCTTGGCGTTGCCGCCATCGCCGGCATCTTTGCCATCCGCAAGTACCTCTACGTGCACTCCTTTGATTCCCGTGCCGATGGCTCCTCCTTCACCTTCATCGGCCCGAAGCGGGACAGGGATGGAGCCCGCAGGGAGGAAGACGCAGTGGAGAACGGCGGGAAAAGGGAATCCCCCTCTGATTCCAAAGGCGAATGAAACGCTCTTCACATATATGGCAAGGC
>Ga0256406_1005911_pt1 | contig 12675 bp, 11 predicted proteins | sample RumenRJG_03DNA_FD_185986 | JGI IMG/M metagenome (GOLD analysis project Ga0256406, IMG submission 185986) | Bovine rumen microbial communities from Lethbridge, Alberta, Canada - RJG_03 | ecosystem: Host-associated > Mammals > Digestive system > Stomach > Rumen | place: Canada: Alberta | collected...
TGGAGCTCAAGGTCGCCCAAAAGCAGGACGACTACCTCAAACGCCTCCGGCAGGTGCAGGACAGCATCGAGACCGCCAAGCAGGTGCAGGCCATCGGCGAGGACGCACACTGGTGGGACAAATTAATCTACAACATGGAGAACCTCGGCTCCACCATCAACAACTACGCCCAGCGTGCCGCCGTAGCCGCCGAGACTAAGGTCAGCGAGTGGATCAATGACGTGATACGGTTCGTCGGCGAGCTCATCTTCCAGATGTCCTACTACGGCATGCTCGTCGCCCAGCGCATCTTCATGACCATCCTCGCCACCTTTGCGCCCATCATGTTCGCCCTCAGCATCGTACCGCCCTGGAGCAACGCTTGGGCCCAGTGGATGGGCAAGTACCTGTCGCTTTCCCTATGGGGATTTGTCGTGTACTTCTGTTTATACTACATCGACTTCATCCTGATGTACAATCTCATGGAGGACATCAAGGCCTACGACACCCTCCTACGCGGCACGGTCAACTCTTGGCAGCAGATAGGCGCGTTGGGCTTGCAGGGCATCGGCTCCAACTGTATGTACGCCATGGGCATGCTCGTTGGTGCCTACGTCCTCCGCTTCGTACCCGAAGTAGCCTCATGGCTCATCCCCGGCGGTATCAGCTCCAGTGCAGGAACGGCATCCGGCAGCATGGCACAGACCCTCGTCTTCGGTGGCGCAAGCTATGCGATGGGTGCTGCGACCACGACGGCAGCGGCAGGAGCGGCAGTCGCCACCGGCACAGCCTCCATCATCGGCGCGGCACAGCAGTCGCACAGCGATGGCGGCAATATAGTCCAGCAAACTGGTCGTACTTTCATGGCTCAGACCTCAATCGGCGCGTCCTACATAAAGGGTGCTGACTCAGCCCGAAGTATAAATAATGTAGGCAAGTCCGACTCCAACTATAAGCCCGGAGGAGCCGAGGGAAGTTAGAAGTGAGGAGTTAGGAGTTGCCGAGCCAACGCGAGGCAGCTCCTCAACTCTACAAACTTCCACCTCCTAAGTCAACAAAAAACTCCTAACTTCTAATTTCTAACATCTAACTCATATAAAGTTATGTTGATACAATCCTTAGAACAGAAAACCAAGCTGGCACTTACAACCGTCATCCTCACGCTGGCGGCTTGCACCGTCATCTGCATCTTCACTGTCTATCAAAGCTCAAAGCTTGTCAGTGAGGAGCGCAGCCAGATATACATCCTCGACGGCGACATCCCCTTCCTCGCCGAACGCAGCCTGCAGGAAGCCAACTTCGTGATGGAAGCCAAGGCGCATATCCAGCTCTTTCACCAGTACTTCTTCAACCTGCCTCCCGACAACGACTACATCAAGTGGACGCTCGGCAAGGCCCTCTACATGGCTGACGGCACGGCGATGAAGCAGAAACAGGCTATGGAAGAGAACGGATTTTACTCCGACATCATTTCTTCCTCCGCCGTCTGCACCATTAAGTGCGACTCCATTCAGTTCAATGAACATGACAGAAAGTTCAAGTATTTTGGCACGCAACTCATCAAGCGTCGCAGCCGTGACCTCAAACGCTCCATCATCACCGTGGGAGAGATAGAAAACGTTCCTCGCACGCAGAATAATCCCCACGGACTGCTCATCACCAACTGGAGAACACTCGAAAACAAAGATTTGGATTACTAATAAATTGAAACCATGAAGATATTCAAACGCACCAAGGCAAAGAAGGATGCCAAGATAGCTGAGGGCATCAAGTCATTGTCAGACAAGTTCAAGCTCAAGGACAAAATAGCGAAAGCCAACCAGTGGGCAGACAAGCACAAGAAGCGAGTGTCCGTCATCACCATCAGCATGCTCATTCTCTCGCTCGTCATCGGCAGCTGGCTCACACTGACCGGCACCTACAACGAGGCCGACATGCTATCCGACTTCACAGAGGTAAAGCCTGCCTTCGACGGCATCCGCCGCATCCAGCGTCTGAAGTCCATGCAGGTGGACCAGACCGTGGAGCTCACCAACAAGGGCCAGCAGCTCAAGCACGACCTCGACTCCCTCGTCCGTCTGCCCATAAAGAACCACCAGGACTCCGTGGACATCGTGGTGAAGTACCGCCAGTTGGAACTCGTGGTTAAGTATCTCGACAACAAGCAATAAACAGAAAACAATAAAAAATATATGATATGGACTTACAGAAACTCAAGCGTCTGAACCTCAGACAACCCAAGTACATTTTCCCTTTGGTCATCTTCCTGCCCCTGCTGGGACTCATCTACTTCGGCATGGAGACCTTCAAGGGTAACGGCAAGACAGCCAAAAACGTAGTCACCGACTCTATCAACATGAGCCTCCCCGAAGCACGCAGCGAGGGCATGGACGACAAGATGACGGCCATGAACAAGCACTTTGCCGAGGGCGGTGCCTTCACCGCCGTCGATGGCATTGGCGACGACTATGAGCAGAAGGACACCACCGGCAGCGGTTACAACGACAAGGAGCGGCAGGACATCAATGCCGTCAACGCCGAGCGTCTCCGTCAGATGAAAGCCGAGCAGGACCTCCGCGAGCGTCAGCAGGCCAACATGAACCGCATCAACGGCTATGGCAGCGGCGGCTATGGTGGCAATGGCTATGGCGGCGGACGCACCCAGCAGGACGACCTCAACGACTATGCCCGTGAGCTGGAGCGCATCCAGAACCGCAGCATGGACCGCCAACGCCAGTACTATGCCGAACAGGAACAGCGTGACAAGGAAGAGGAAGCCGAGGAAAGACGACAGCAACAAGCAATGATCGACGCACTCACCGGCAACACGAAGAAAAAAGGCAAGAAGGAAGAGAATACCGAGGTCGTCGAGAAAGTCAAGGATGACAACAGCGAGAAGTTCAACACCGTGGCCAGCAGTGAGAATGTTGATGAACCACTTATCAAGGCAATGATTGACAAGACCACCAAGGCTCGTGAGGGCACGCGGCTCCGATTCATGCTCCTCGATGACGTAACCGTCAAAGGCATCCGCCTCAAGAAAGGCTCCTACCTCTACGGCATCGTTACCGGCTTCGGACAGCAGCGTGTCATGGCCAACATCACGAACATTCTTGTCGGCAACAAGTTCATTAAGGTCAATCTCAGTGTCTTCGACAACGACGGCATGGAGGGCTTCTATGTCCCTGAGTCCACGTTTCGTGAGATGATGAAAGACGCTGGTTCCAATGTCGCTGCACAGAACATCCAGTTCGACGTGAACGGCACTGGCGGCGTGTCCCCTGAGATTATCGCCTTGCAAGCTCTGCAGAACATGTACCAGTCTGCCAGCTCCGCCGTGTCGAAGAACATCCGCAAGAACAAAGCCAAAATCAAGTACAACACCATTGTCTATCTTATAAACACACAGAACGAATGAAAAAGATCATCATCATGGCACTGATGGCCGTCGCCATCCTGCCAACCCATGCAGAAAACGCAGTTAATCGTGACTGCACCAAGAATGAGAAGAACGATACCGTCCGCATCCGCTACATCCACCGTCTCACGGAGGACGATGCCCGCATCTTCGAGAGCAACCTGCAGAAGACCGTCATCTATGTCAACGACCAGGTGACCACTCATCTCATCATGCCGGAGAACATCAAGCTCGTGGACATCTCCACTGACAAGCTCGTTGGCAACCAGTGCGCGGACAACATCGTCCGTCTGAAGCCCAAGTCCACGCTGATGGACAACGAACTGGCGGGCACGGTGACGGTCATCGGCGAACGCCATATCGCTCAGTTCACCGTCTATTACACCAAATCCCCAAAGCGTGCCCACTCCGTCTATACCGTCGGACAGGACGACATCCGCGACTACACCAACCCGGAGGTGAGCATGACGCAGGGAGACATGTCCCGTCTCTGCTGGTCCATCTTCACGAGCCGTCGCAAGTGCTTCCGTGTGCACAGCAAACAGTACGGCATCCGTGCGCAGGTGAACAACATCTACACCGTCGGCGACTACTTCTTCATTGACTTCTCGCTTCAGAACAAGAGTAACATCAAGTACGACATTGCCGAGATCCGCCTGAAGCTGATGGACAAGAAAGAGCTCAAGGCTACCAACTCACAGACCATCGAACTCACGCCGGTGTACATGGTCAACCATGCCGACCACTTCACCAAGGCCTACCGCAACGTCATCGTCCTCAAGAAGCTCACCTTCCCTGAAGAGAAGAAGCTTCGCCTTGAAATCACCGAGGACCAGATAAGCGGCCGCGTCAGTTACCTCGACATCAACTACCGTGACATTCTCAATGCCGACAGCTTCGCGCCGGAACTGCTGATAAACCTGCAATAGAGCTTTTCAAAGGTTAAGCAAATATGCTGTCCTGATGCGTGGCAGATGCCAACGAAATCTGCGACAAATGCCAACGACTTACATGGCAAATGCCAGCGATGTCGTTGGCAAATGCTGTGCATCAACAATCCAACCGTGCGAAACTCCTAACTCCTATTTCCTAACTCCTAACTCATTAAACCGTGGAAGAAACCCGTGAACAACAGCAGATGTACAACATGTTCCGCTCGTGCATCTACCTGATACTGATTGTAGAGATTGTGATGAACCTGCCCGTCACGACCTCCAACTCCATGATTGCATTCGTCCTTGAGCTCTTCCACCGCTTCAAGGTTTTTGACTCAGTGGCTACCTGCAAGGTGATGGAACTCGTCTGCATCACCGTTACCTGCATCGGCACGAGAGCACGGAAGAGCCTGAAATGGAACCTAAAGACGATGGTGCTCTATCCTGTCCTCGCCGGGGCAACCATGATAGTCCTGTGCTTCGTCTTCTACGGGATGCCCATCAATGGCGCTTTTGCAGGTTATCCCCTCAACCGTTGTCTCTATGTTCTCTGTTCCGTTGTCGGCACGATGCTCATTCACCAAGGCTTTGATGCCATCGCTCAATACTTGGGCATGAAGATAGGTGACGATAAATGGAATTTTGATAACGAGAGCTTCGAACAAAGCCGTAACAAGGAAGAGAACGAGTACAGCGTCAATATCCCGATGGTCTATTACTACAAGAAGAAGTTGAACCACGGCTGGATCAACATCATCAACCCTTTTCGTGCTACCATCGTCTTGGGTACGCCCGGCTCAGGAAAATCTTTCGGCATCATTGACCCGTTCATCCGCCAGCACAGTGCCAAGGGCTTTGCCATGATGGTCTATGACTATAAGTTCCCTGCACTCGCAAGAAATCTCTTCTACCAGTACTGCAAGAACCGTAAGCAGGGTACGCTGCCCAACAACTGTGGCTTCCGTATCGTCAACTTCACTGACGTGGAGTACTCTAACCGTGTGAATCCCATCCAGCGGAAGTACATCCCTGACTTGGCAGCAGCCTCCGAGACGGCAGCCACACTCTTGTCCTCCCTTAACAAAGGCGGTGGCGAGAAGAAAGGCGGCTCAGAGGCCTTCTTCCAGAACTCCGCCGAGAACTTCCTTGCAGCCATCATTTACTTCTTTGTCAACTTCCATCCCACGGGCTATAAGAACGGCAAGAAGCTCACCCGCTATGTCGAATACGACGGCAGGAAGCTGAAGCTCGTCACGAGGAAGTGGCGCGACTACAAGGCCCTGGACGAACGGGGCAACGTAGTCCTTGACTTCACCGACCGCGAGAGCAACAACGTCTCCACCGATGCCGATGGCATGTTCGTCGACCTCAACGGCTTCAGCTATCTCGACCGCAATCAAAAGGAAATCTTCATCACCCGCAGTTGGTATGAGGACGAAGAAGGTAACGAGGTGGAGCCCGACTCCATTACGGGCGAGTACAGCGATATGCCCCATGTACTGAGCTTCTTAGGCCGCAGCTATAGCGAAGTTTTTGACATACTGATGGACGACCCGAAGATTATGTCCCTCATGGCTCCGTTCCAATCAGCCTACAAAAACAAGGCCAACGACCAGTTGGAAGGTATGGTGGGAACACTCCGTGTCAATGCCGCCCGTCTTGTTTCCCCTGAGGCCTACTGGGTGTTCACCGGTGACGACTTCGACTTGAAGATTTCCGACAGGAACAGTCCCAGCTACCTTGTCATCGCCAACGACCCGGAGAAGGAGCAGGTCATCGGCTCGCTCAATGCCCTCATCCTCAACCGACTGGTCACACGTATCAACAGCAAGGGCAACCTGCCCGTGAGCATCATCGTCGATGAGCTGCCAACGCTCTACTTTCATAAGATAGACCGTCTTATCGGCACGGCACGAAGCAATAAGGTAGCCGTCACCCTCGGCTTCCAGGAACTGCCACAGTTGGAGGCCGACTATGGCAAGAACGGAATGCAGAAGATCATCACCACCTGTGGCAACATCTTCATGGGTGCGGCCCGCAACAAAGAGACCCTCGAATGGGCGCAGAACGATGTCTTCGGCAAGGCCAAGCAGACGAGCAAGTCCATCACCATCAACGACTCAAAGGTCAGTACCTCCATCAGTGAGAAGATGGACAACCTTGTTCCAGCCGCCAAGATAGCCGACATGGCCACCGGCTGGCTTGCAGGGCAGGCTGCCCGTGACTTCACGCCTACAGACAGGAGCTCCTTCTCAAACATCAACTTAGAAGAAAGCCCCGAGTTCAAGACCACCAAGTACTTCTGCAAGACCAACTTCAACATGGCAGAAATCAAACGTGAGGAGGCACAGTACATCGACCTACCCAAGATCTATGCCTTCAAGGATGCCCGGCAGAAAGAGATTATGCTGAACCGGAACTTCTCTAAGGTAAACCGAGAGATTGATGAAATGATAAAGAGCCTACTTAATTCGGCCTCGTAGTGAGACAAACAATAGGGATATCCTTTGGCTTTATAGGGATTACCCGTTTGAAGTTCTAAAATTTATTACTATCTTTGTACCACTCTGTAAGAGTAATGCTTTGCAATCTGCAAGAATGAAAGCTTGTCCGTGGCTATCTCTATATTGACTGACTCGGCAAGCAACTGTAGTATAAACCAAAATATATCATTAACAACGTAAACTTTATGAAAAGAATCTTTACGCTTATCATGTGTGTGGCACTCTCCGCCACCGTGTTTGGGCAAACTGCAAAGGTAGAAGACAGAACGAGTGCTTTGGAAGGAGATGTCAAGTCCCTTAAAGGTCAAATCGAGACTCTCAAAGGTCAGATGTCAGCCATGCAAACTCAACTCAGTGAGCTTGCTGACCGAAATGCTGAATACAAAAAGCAGCTGGATATCCGACAAGTTCACTCCGCAACGGTGGATAGTGTCAAGTATGGCATTGCCTCTGCCGTAGGAATCACCAAGACAGGCAGCGTAGTCGTCACGCTGATGGCCCTCAATACTGGCGAGGACGGTTTCCCTGGCATCCTACATGGTGCGTCTTTCAACGATTATGATGGCAATATCTATGAATGCCATGAGGATTCTGTGTCGGTGGGCGGACTGAGCAACTATGAAGTCCTCCGTCACAATATTAACACAAAGATAATCCTAAAGTTCGCGAACGTGCCTGCAAACACGCGTATCTCAAACATCTCCTTCTATGGCGGTGCTGGGACAACACTCTTTTGTCTTCGTGATATTAAGATTGATTGGAAGTAAACGTTTAGCCGGTATCGTCAGCATAGAGACTGATGGTACCGGCTTTTTCTTGTTTCGCCTAAGCGAATGTCTATTCAAACAGTGGACTTATTATCTCCGCAATATTCTCCAGTCCAGCCTTGTCAATGTCATCGAAAGCACTATATCCCTTGCTGTCTACGTCTATGATCGCTATTACCTCTTCGCCTTTGAATACAGGTACTACAATTTCTGATCGGGACTTCGATGAGCAGGCAATATGCCCTGGGAACTGAAGAACATTCGGTACGACAATGGTCTGCCTTTCTTCCCATGCCTTGCCACATACACCATGTCCTTTCTTAATAGTGTAGCAGGCAACATCGCCTTGGAAAGGCCCCAATTCAAGCCTTTCACCCTTGACGATATAGAAACCACACCAGAAGTAATGAAGAAAAGAAGAGTGAAGAAGTGCCGACACGTTTGCCAATGCTCCGACATGGTTGTCAACGTCCTTAATCAGAGATTCTACCTGAGGAATGAGCTGCTCGTAAGTCGTAGCTTTCTCCTTTTTAAGCACCTGTTTCTTCGTCAGTTTCTCCTCATGTATCTGACGTTGGCAATCCTTACAGATATGTTGAGCATGCCCTTTGCCACTGAACTTTTCGTTAGCCCTGAATCTACCACATATCTTGCAGTACCATCCATGTTTGTTTTTCTTCTTCATAACCGTAGTATTAGTCTGTGAGTTGCGGATACTTGTCGAGCAGCTTATTCATCAGCACATCAAGGTTATCGCCAAGGTCTTGCGTATAGTCGACGGGTACAAATACCTCGTGTGCTGGCATTTTAACTCCCAACATATTCAATTTCTCATGATAGATAACAGGGAGGCTAATGTCTCCAAATGCGAAGGCAAACTTACCGCCCCGCGCCGTATAGTCGTTGATTTCTTGCTTGAAAGTATTCTTGTCCATTGTCTGGTTCAGTTTTGCGAGTACAAAGGTACGATTGTTTATCTGAATGCCCAAATCGATCGATATGATTTCTCCATCAAATTCTGCCATGATTTTCACTAAAGTGTAAATATTTTAAGCATTTCTGATAATAGTGGCAAGATTTGTCATAGGAAGGCATCAGGCACGCAAGTTGCAGAGAGATAAGTGAAGTTCAGAAGTCGAACGAAGGACAATGAAAGGAGTTCATGAAATTAAATAGGACTGAAAGGTTAGAGTAAACAACCCCACAGCCCTACCTTCAAGATTAATTAGTACATATAGCTATCAGGATAGATATTATATTCAATAAAATATCCAATAACTCTATGTTACTATTTCCGTTCATCATAGTCTGGAGCATTCGCATCAGACTAACATGCTTAAATGAGTACGGTGTAAAGATATAAATCTTTTCATTTTCCTCATTTACCACTATTTCGATATTAATATATCGAAAACTTTCTTCAAATGTACAGCTTTGCTGTACTGTTTTATACACTTTTGTCATTGTAAAATTTGTGCAAGGGTTTGTTTGCACGTTGCGAAGGTAGTTTCTCGTACATTCATGTATGGGACAAGATATTTCACTGATTTCTGAAATAATCGGCATTGGCAAATGCAAAGGAAATAGAAACGACTAACATTTTGCAAATATAGAAATGTTTATTAGCTACGAATAGTCAAAGATAACTTCTATTAGCATGCATTTTGAGTGTTCAGGGGGGGTGGGACAGAAATACCCCCCAAAAAAAAGGCAAAAATTAACAATAGTTTAATTTTCTATTCAAGTTAGTTAACAAATACGGACTTTTAAAAAGCTTATAAGTTGAAGAGAATTTGTCGCTTTGAAGTAAAATTTGTACTTTTGCAAGATATTAAGTAGACATTGAAAGGGAACATGAAGAAATGAATATATTCTCCTTCTTCTCAGGGGCTGGATTCCTAGATTTAGGTTTTGAGCTCCAAGGCAATTACAACGGAGACGACCATGATGGCCATGTATATGAAAGTAGCCATGGACCACTGTGACAAGATTGGCGAGGCTGCCACTAAAAAGCTTGCAATGGAAATTGCCCGGCTGGGGCTCAGCGGTATCAATCCAAGCAAGGAATACAGCCTTCCGTCGGTGTCAAGCAAGAAGTTGAACGGCTATCAGGTGATAGCTTTTTACTATGTTACCTTTGCAAGGGCTTATCCCCAGTATCTAAAAGAAATTTGGTTGCCTTACACAAAAGCGTATGAGACAGCTCTTCGTTTATACAATAAAAAGAAATAGCAGGAGAAGGATTTAGATATCTTCGCTTACACATTAATCACATAGCATTCATACAGGGTCATATGCTCTAATATGATCCTTATAGTTCTTATTGTCTGTACTTAGCCATACCAACCAAACAAGAAAATTTAAAAAAATATTTGATTTCATTTGCAGAAAAACATTTTTATTCATAACTTTACGGCTAATAATCGACATTTAAAGATGAACAATCGAACTAATTTGAATAGAATCAAGGTGGTTCTTGTAGAAAAAGGGAAAACAAGTCGTTGGCTATCAGAAAGGATAGGCAAATCTGAGAATACTGTTTCAAGATGGTGCGTGAATAAGACACAACCATCTTTGGAGCAATTAAATGTTATTGCAAAAACTTTAAACGTCGATATACGTGATTTAATCAGTTCTGCATCTAATCAAAATAAAGAAACCCTTTGAAGCAAGTAATCCATGGAGATAATAGATAACGTTAACAAGACCCTTAAAGAGGACTTGGCAAAAACACTTACTAAAGGAAGCAAGATAGCAATTGCGGCATCTTGTTTTTCAATTTATGCTTTTCAGACTCTGAAGAAAGAACTGGAAGGTATAAGTGAGTTACGTTTCATCTTTTCATCTCCAACATTCACCACAGAAAAAGCAAAGAAAGAAAAACGAGAATTTTTTATTCCTCGCCAGTCCCGAGAGCGTGGTCTCTATGGCACGGAGTTTGAGGTAAAGTTGAGAAATGAACTGTCCCAAAAGGCGATAGCTAAGGAATGTGCAGAATGGATTCGTAAGAAAGTTAGGTTTAAGTCCAACAAGGATGATAAAGGCATACCTTGCTTTATTTCAGTTTCTGGTGACAAAGACTACTCATATTATCCTATCCAAGGATTTACAACTGTAGATTTGGGGTGTGAGAAAGGGAAAAACGTGTTTACGATGATAAACAGATTTGAAGCTCCTTTCACGCAGCAATACCTTCAGATGTTCGACAATTTGTGGAATAATACTGAACAGTTAGAAGATGTGACAAAGGTCGTACTTGACAACATAACACAGGTGTATGCCGAGAATGCACCTGAATTTCTGTATTATGTGACACTCTATAATCTATTCAAGGATTATCTGGACAATGTCAGTGAAGATGTACTACCTAATATCGCTACAGGATTTAAGGAGTCAGTCATTTGGAATAAGCTTTATAAGTTTCAGAAGGATGCTGCATTAGGTATTATCAATAAGCTGGAAGAATATAATGGTTGTATCTTGGCAGACAGTGTGGGACTTGGAAAGACATTCACAGCATTAGCTGTCATGAAATACTACCAGTCTCGCAACAAGAGTATTCTTGTTCTTTGCCCCAAGAAATTAGCTCAAAACTGGAATACATATAAGGCTAACTATAAGAACAACCCACTGGTGAAAGACCGCCTTAACTATGATGTGTTGTTCCATACTGACCTAAATAGAAGAAACGGTCAATCAAACGGACTTGATTTAGGGCTTATTGACTGGGGTAACTATGATTTGGTGGTTATAGATGAAAGCCACAATTTCAGGAATGGAGGTAAGAACGCTGATGATGACACCGATAATCGTTATGACAGATTGATGAAGGATGTCATGCAAGCTGGAGTCCAGACTAAAGTACTGATGTTGTCAGCGACACCAGTAAACAATAAATTTATTGACCTCAAGTATCAGTTGCAGTTGGCATATGAGGGCGATGAGTCACGTATCAATGAGAAATTGCATACAAAGAAGTCAATCAAACAAATATTCCATGATGCCCAGGTCGCTTACAACAAGTGGACAAAGTTGGATAACGAGGAACGAACGACACAAAGGTTGCTCAACCTCCTCGATTTTGATTTCTTTGAACTTCTTGATAGTGTTACTATAGCCAGGAGCCGTAAACATATTGAGAAATATTATGGCACAGAGGAAATTGGCAGTTTTCCGAAGCGTCTGAAACCTATTAGTATTCGTCCTCACCTCACAGACTTAGAGGTGAAGTATGATGATATATATGACTTGCTCGATACATTACGGTTGAGCGTATATATACCATCCTCTTTTATCCTTCCATCAAGGAGAGAAAAATACATAAAGTATGACACCGAGGGCGTTATATCACAGGCTAACCGTGAGCTAGGTATTCGTCGCTTAATGTCAATAGGATTGATGAAACGCATGGAGAGTAGCGTCTATGCTTTTCGTTTGACCGTCGGCAAAGTAAAGGCCCTAATAGATGAGTCTTTAGCCGCCGTTGACAGATATGTGAAATATAAGAACGGAGAATTGGAAGACGTTGCTCCTATAGACACAGATGACCTTGACGAGGATGAGCAGAATATGGACAGGGAAACATTCTCTATTGGCAGAAAGGTCAAAATAGAGATTGCTGACATGGACTACTTATCATGGTCGAGAGAGCTCAAGGAAGACCAAGCGGTATTGAATGATATTATTCAACGTGTCAACAATGTAACGCCTGAGCATGACGAAAAACTGGAAACTCTCATCAACGTAATTAAGGATAAGATAGACCATCCTATCAACACAGGTAACAAGAAGATACTCATCTTTACGGCTTTTGCAGACACTGCAGAATACCTGTATGAGAACCTTTCTTCACCACTGTTAGAGACATATCATTTGAATAGTGGTATGATTACTGGTAGCAATGAGGATAAGAGCACTTTGCCACGACCGTTTAAGAATGACTTCAATAGCATCTTAACTTACTTTTCTCCTATTTCTAAGGAGAAGGATAAACTTGCGCCTAATGACAAGAGAGAGATTGATGTGTTGATAGCTACGGATTGTATCTCCGAAGGTCAGAACTTACAGGACTG
>Ga0256406_1005912_pt1 | contig 12675 bp, 11 predicted proteins | sample RumenRJG_03DNA_FD_185986 | JGI IMG/M metagenome (GOLD analysis project Ga0256406, IMG submission 185986) | Bovine rumen microbial communities from Lethbridge, Alberta, Canada - RJG_03 | ecosystem: Host-associated > Mammals > Digestive system > Stomach > Rumen | place: Canada: Alberta | collected...
AGCAGCCGTCTGCCTGCTTTACTGCCGCTCTCTTCACAATATCGCGCCATTTCTGCTGGGAGAGCAGCTCTGTATTTATCATATCATGAAATGTTTCTGTGGAATCAAGTTCCTGAAGATCCTCAGAATGGACTCTCTGCTCTCCATCGAAGAGCACTGCGTTCACAAGATCTGCGAATGCGACTGGATTGGATAGATATGCCTTCTCTGCGGTGTCTTTCACCCCATATTCAGTTTTCCCTGTCCTTTCGAAACAAAGCCATCAGCTGCGTCAGACATGGCCATGTCGATGGAATCATCATACGGGATCAGAGCACAGAATGCCAGCACAAAATTTGTATTTCCTGCATTTCGTGATAACGCACAAAGAATTTTACATATCAATACCCAAAAGCCCGGGAGACAGCCGAAATACACCATTTTCTATGTCAAATGGGAATATTTCATTAGCGCCTCTCAGTGATTCACGCCTCCTGTCCAGTTCAGCCTGAGTAGTTCACCTCTCCTTTTCCGTTTAGTCTCAGTTATTCAGCCTAAGCAGTTCGCACCCTTGTTACGCAGCGAAATCCACCTGTACAGTAAATTATTCCGGGATCGTACTCAGCAGCTCTTCTGTAATACCCGTGATCTCTATTGCTTCCTGCTGCGACATCCCGCGGTTCATGCAGTTGCGGTAAGCAAGGAGCGTTGCCTCTTTCATGCCCTCTGCTATTGCCTGCGCTCGTGCTTCCGCTCTTCCCTGCGTCAGCAGTTCTTCCTTCCATTCCTCTGCAGCCTTGCACATAGCCTCTGTTTCCTTCCGGACGGGTTCCTCATATTCACAGCTTCCCATCAGCCTTTTCCACTCCTGATACACCCTTCCCACCGGAAGTCCTACCACATTACTATAATCGCCCTCAATTCCCTCGATGTATGCCGCAAACCTCCCCTGGATGCCATATGCACCTGCCTTGTCCATCGGCTCCTCGCTGTCTGCGTACTGCAGAATTTCCTCCTCTGACATGGGATAGACATAAACCCGTGTTTCCTCTGCGAAAGTCACGATCCTGCTGTCAGACAGCCGAATGAGTGTGACGCCTGTGTAGACCGAGTGGGCCCTTCCCGCGAGCAGGCGGATCATCCGCGCCGCGTCATCATGATCCTCCGGCTTGCCCAGGATCCGGTCATCCACAGATACAACGGTATCAGCGCCGAGGACGATGGTCTCCTCTCCCATTGCTGCGGAATCCTCCATCCGGATCCCCCATTCCTTCTGTTTCTTTTCGAGGTATTCCCGCACCTGCTCTGCAATATCCGACGCTTTCTGCAGAGACAGCTGCCTCACGACTCCCTCCGGCGTGTCAGCCGATGGGCACTCCGCAAGCTGACTCGGAATAATAACCGGATCAATCCCGATCTGCTGCAGCAGTTCTCTGCGCCTCGGCGAACCGGAGGCAAGAATAACCGTCCTCTCCTTCATAATGCCGCTCTACTCCTTTCCAGCCATTCCCCTGAGTTCTGCCATAAACATACTGTAGTAGTCGTCTGATCCCTCCAGCAGCGGAGAATTCTCCCCGCCTCCATTGGTTGAGCGGCGGATCGCCGCATAATCTTCCTCTCCGGCGAAGACAAGATCCATTTCGTCCATCGGAGCCCCCAGATCAGCTGCTGCGCGGCAAAACTCCTGCAGCGGATTCGGGCACTCCGCCGTGCTGAGCAGCTTCTGTCTCACGTCCGGATTCTCCTGTGACTTTCTGCGCAGAATCTCCAGTGCATCCAAAACATCCAGCACATCCTCTTTCTTGCTCATACGCGTTCTGCCTCCTCCCCTCTGGCTTCTTTTATCCTTCGCCTGCGTTTAGCGGTTTTCCTGTTCTACCCGGCTTTGGGCTGCTGCCTACTCTGACGCCTTCACCGCCCAGCGCAGCTTTGCGGATCTCGCCCGCGGATTGCGGCGGCACTCCTCTGCGGATGGACGAATGGCGTCCTCTGCAATTTTCTCATAAAGGCCGTCCCGATACTGCTGGCGGAACATTTTCTTCACCATCCGGTCCTCCCCGGAATGGAAGGTAAGAATAGCGGCCCTTCCGCCCGCATTCAGTACCTCCGGCAGCTTCTCCAGCAGAGCGTACAACGATTCATATTCCTGATTGATGTCGATCCTGATCGCCTGAAATGTGCGGGCGCAGGAGCTTCGGACCAGCTCCTCCCGCTCCATCTTCTTCAGCCCTTCCTGATGAGACACAGCCTTCATGACCGCCTCCGCGACAAGTTCCCGCAGGTCCGTCGTGGTCTCGATCTTTCTTCCCCTCTTCCGGGCTGCCGAGATCGCGGCGGCAATTTCCTCCGCATACGGTTCGTCCGCATTGTCCTGCAGCATACCCGCAATTTCATCCCGGGTCAGCACGCCAAGGCGCTCTGATGCGGTGACGCCCCGCGACGCATCCAGGCGCAGGTCGAGCGGTCCCTCCCTCTTATAGGAAAATCCTCTTGACGGGTCATCGATCTGCATGGAAGAGACACCGAGATCCGCCAGGACAAAATCAAACGCTCCGAACTCCGCTGCGGCGCGGTCAATCTCCGCAAAATTCAAATAGCGCACGCTGAGTGCCTTCTCCGGATACCCCTCCCGCCGCAGCATGGACTCTGTCCGGGTCATATTCTGACGGTCAATATCCAGTGCCGTCAGGTGGCCGCTTCCATCAGCTGCCCCTCCGCCGCACGGTCTGTATCCCAGTGCTCCGAGCAGTTTTCTGGTATGGCCTCCATAACCCAGCGTACAGTCAAGCCCGTTTTCGCCCGGCTTGATCCGGAGCACAGAAAGAATCTCCTCCACCGCGATCGGAAGATGCATCCCGGCAGGTGTGCTGCCCTTAGCGATCACCTTCTGAACGGTTTCGGGATATTGCTCCGGATTCAGCTCCTTATATTTTTCCGCATACGTATGCGGATGCGTCCCGTTATAATGCTGACGGCGCCGATGCGGCTGCTGCAATGTCAAATCATCCATGTTTTACCCCCCCTGCCGCGCCCTTTGCGGTGTCATGCCTGACGCTCCAGTAATTTTGCTGCCCGTCTCACAGCAGCAAGCTCCTCCGCCGTGCATGCCTCATCGGAATACCTTGCTTTCTCATACAGCCTGTGCATGAGTTCCACGGATGCCTGAGCAGATCCGTTTTGCATCCCTTTCCTGCCCGGAAACGCCTGCTGCTCCAGTTCCCGCGGCGTATCGCTCCTGCGCAGTTTTGCTGCGCCCGGCCCCTTTCGAAGACATTCGGCATACCGGCGCCGGATTCCGGCGGAGGGACTTCGGTCGAAGAAGCCGGGCTTTTCCCGCACCGGCAATTTTGTCTGTTTCACCTTCTCTCGAACATCATAGTACTCAACCTTGTCCGTTCCCCGGATGCGTGCACCTGCAAAGCGCTGCATCAGAGAACGGACGGCGGCGCGGACAGCAAGGAAAATCAGCCAGGCGGCGAGCGCCACCACCGCAGCAGTCACCACGCGCCAGAGAATATCAAGGAAGCGCTGCATTCCCTCTGACAGGGGTTCTCCCGCCTCCATCGGCTCCGGCATGGCTGCAGAGGACGAACCCTGTTCGGCGCTTTCTCCTGTATGAAGCAGCGAAAGCAGATAGAACACGCCTCGCAGAATGAGCCTCGCAAGCGCCCGGACGGCACTGCCCGCCAGTTCAAACAACTGGCGGCCTGAACGAAAAAGAAGCAGAAGCCCCGCCGCGGCAGCACCGGCCCCGACCCACTTTCCCATCGACCTCGCGTAGGCCTGCCGGATGCGATCATAAGGGACTGTCCCGCCCTTTGGAATCTGATCGAGCGCGGTCTCCAGGCTGTCCTGTCCCCGAAAGAACAGCAGAAGGATGCCGCTGCACAGTTCTCCAAGAAAGGCCGTAATGCCAAGATCCGTCCTGCCCATGAAAGCAGCCGCCAGATACAGGAGCAGCCCCGGGACGAGTGCCGCCGGCGAAGGATAAATCAGGAGTCTTTCATTGATTCTGGCATAATAGGAAGCCGTAAGAATGATAAGACAGAACGGAAGAGACAGCATCCGGCTTGCAGCCCATGGCGTGAGAAGAAGAACCGCAGCCACACCAGCCAGGTGCCCGAGGGTATAAAGGCCGAAACGACTCACCCGCTTCTGCAGAAATTCCGCCCACAGTGCATAGCCCACGGGGAGAAGCCCGAGCAGCAGCCCGCACAGGTTTCCTGCAACCGGAACATGCATTGACGCAAGCGCCGCTCTCCCGCGGCTTCCGCCAAGCAGCAGCTGCTGAAGCCAGATCGCGGCTGTGCCGGTCAGCACCAGATTATTGCCCACCCTGAGCCGCATCTTCGCGGCGGATTCCGTTGTAATAAACCGTTCCTCCATCTGCCTCCCAGATTACTTCTCCCTGATCACTTTTATTCCCCGTTAGGGTTCCCGCAGATTGCTGTCATCCCCGACAATCCAGCCTGACAAAATCCACGTTCTCCGGAACCGGTTCGTCCTTCATATCCTTCGCGAGCGGGCAGAGCCAGAGGAGACCTCCCCGCACCGCGGAGAGACCTGCCGCCGCCTCCGAAACATCCTCCCTCCGGGAGGAAGAGATCAGAACGCGCGTCACCCCGCTCTGCCCTCCCTCTCCGGCTGCCCTCTCCGTCTCCTCCCGAAGGAAGGTTGAAAACGCCGGCCGCTTAAGCCGAAGATCGATTCTTGCAAGCAGTTCATTGACGCGGGCAAGGTGTCCTGCTGAAACGCCCTCCCCAAGCGCCATGCCGACCGCTGCGGCAGCCGCCCCATCCATTTTGCCCGGCAGTGTCCGGTCCTGCGATAGTCTGCCCGCCTCACCGAGTCCGCTCTGCGCCGCGCGGAACGTTCCCGCACTATCCGGTATCTCCTGCGTGCTGCCTGTCTCCCGGACCATACCCTCTCCATTGGTGAGAATGCTGACAGAAATCTGGCGCTGTATCAGCACCCGGGCGAGCGAGGCTGCAAGCCGGATACTGTCCTCCAATACAGCTTCCGGGTACCAGATCGTCGGTTCATCCAGATTCAGAAGAATCCGCACGCTCTGTCCCGCGGAATGATCGGACAGATTCACCTTCAGGCTGCCGGTTCTCGCCGAGGCTTTCCAGTTCACCCTGCTCTGCGGATCCGTCGGAACGTAGTCGCGGACACCGCGGCGCAGGAAAATGTCCTCATACAGAAACCGCCGCGTGCTGATCTCCCCCATAATTTTCTCAAGAGGCAGCTCCAGTCCCTCCGGCGGAAACTCACCCGGGTAGACATACAGATGCGTGTTTTGTTCCAGATTGCAGTACCCCGCCTCCCGGCTCAGAAAATCATGTGCCACAAGACTTGTCCGGTTGATGACATAATATCCGCGCCTGCGGCAGACCACCGTCAATTTCCGCGTAATTTTTTCATGCCCGCGCACACTGAACACGTCGACCGCATTCGTCTGATCGGAGACGGTCTGATTCCCGGCGTCTCTGAGGCGAAGACCCGTGTCGAGTGCAAACCCCACCTCCAGAACCGGAACCGGGATTGCCTTCCCATTCGTGATGACCTCCGTCAGACTGCTGGTTCCGCCCTCGACGGCCGGCTGCGCATCAAAGGAGAGCACTGCGCCGAGCTCTCTGTCCCAGCAGCGCCGGAACAGCACCCGCTCCGTCACCAGAAGCACCAAAATCACGGCAGGAACGATCCAGATGATCATGCATTTCCTCCCGCCAGCGCCTCCTCCGTCGGGACCGGCACTTCTGTCAGAATCTGTCTCATCACCTCCCGTGTGTCCTGTACTGCCGCATAGGTCCGGAGGGGCGTCAGCCGGTGCGCGATCGCGGGCACCGCTGCTTCCTTGATATCCTCCGGCACCACATAATCCCGCCCGTTAAGGAGCGCGAGCACCTGACAGATGCGGAGCACCGACAGACTGGCCCGCGGACTCGCCCCCGCGGCGAGATCACGGCGCGTGCGCGTCGCCATGATGATGTCCGCCAGATACGATTTCACCGGCTCTGAGACATGCACCGCAGAGGCCTCTTTTCTCGTCTCCAGAATATCGGACAAGGCCGCCACCGGCTGCAGGGAAGGGAGCGCATCTCCGTGGAGATGACGGTCCATGATGGCGATCTCCTCCTCCTTATCCGGCAGTCCCATGGACAGACGAAGCTGGAACCGGTCGAGCTGCGCCTCCGGAAGCGGAAACGTCCCCGCCGTTTCGATCGGATTTTGCGTGGCAATCACGAAAAACGGCTCCTCCAGCAGTCTTGTCTCCCCGTCGACCGTGACCTGCCGCTCCTCCATGCATTCCAGAAGCCCCGCCTGCGTGCGCGGCGTCGCCCGGTTGATCTCATCCGCCAGCAGAATATTGGTGAAGACCGGACCCGGATGAAAGACAAAATCCTCCGTCTTCTGCTGCCATACGTTGAGACCGGTGATATCCGTGGGAAGCAGGTCCGGCGTGAACTGAATCCGGGCGAATCTGCCGTCGATGCTCCGGGCGAGCGATCGTGCCAGCATAGTTTTGCCTGTCCCCGGGACATCCTCCAGCAGGATATGTCCGCCGGAAATCAGCGATGCGGCTGTGAGACGGATCACCTCGTCCCTGCCGACAATCACTCTTCTGACATTCTGGATAATCGCCTCCGCTGTCGCCTTCCCGTTTTTCATTGTGATTCCCCTTCGCCGTGCCTTTACGGCAGCCGCGGGAGAAAGACCAGATGAGTCTTCTCCCGGACCGGACCAGCCTTACCTTCGGCACAAGTGATCATCTGAACGTGGCACGTCGTCATCACGTGCAAAACCTCACCAGATGAACAGTTCCCTTCCAATCAGCTTCCACACTGCCTCCGTCAGGAAGTAATCCCCGGCCGGATCGCCGAGCAGCGTGTCTGTCTCCGCCCGGTAATCCACACGGTCCCGGCAGAGCGCCTGCAACATCCGCAGCGCCGCGACGGCGTAGGCGCGTGCGAGCGCCGCACTCACGGGCGGGACATTGTCCCTGTCCTCCCGCACCAGTCCGGACAGCAGAATCAGGCCGCATGACGCGGCTGCCGCGGCAAAATCATTCTCCCCCGCCTGGTCTTCTGCTCCCAGTATCTCGGGCACCCGGCCGCTATCCGGGAGTTCTGACAGGAAATAGGCGGCAGTCTTTTCCGCTGCCTTCAGAAACTGCTGATCCGACGTGTGCAGATAGCTCAGTCCAAAGCCATAGAGCGCCAGCGCCTGCGCATCAGCCCTGCTGCCCGCCGCGGCTGTCGGCAGTACGGAGCCGTCCTCCCGCACAAGCTGATGCAGCACCGCCGCCGCATGCATCGAGGCTATCCCGCGGTACGTCTCATCCCGCGTCGTCTCACTCGCCCAGTACAGCAGCGGGAGCTGCAGGAGAGAATCGACAGATAGCACCGGCTCCGCCGCGATTTCGGCCGCCGATATGCTGCGGAGTACACGGTCATCTTCTCCCGCCGTTCTGCCGTGGGATGTGCTGTCATCTTCTCCTGCTGCCGCCTGCTCCGCGCAGTCTTCCGTCCTGCTTCTTCCGCTCTCCTCTTTCTCCGTCACAAGCAGCGGACAGAGCGCAAGATACCCCTTGTCAGGGAGGAAGCAGCCGGCCATCGCTTTCGCCGCATCCAGGCCCCGCTGTTTTGAGACCTCATTTCTGGTCATATGAAAATTGGCGACCGCCGTCGGCAGAAACTGATAGCCCGCCACCGGTCCGAGCTTCTCCGGGCTCCGCAGATTTCCCGCCAGCGCGCTCTCGAGGTCTACCGCATTCTTCATGCATGTCCGGTCCTGCGTCGCATGAACCATCTGCCACATCAGTCCGCCGCCCAGCCCGTTCTCCCAGCAGAACGGGTTTCCCGTGCGGAAGTAATCTTCCTTCGACTGCTCTGTATTCCGCCCGAACGGCAGCCTGCCCTGATTCCGCTCTGCGGCTGCCGCAAGCTTGTCACGGATTTTGTCTGCAGCTTCCTGAATCCAGCTATGCTCTTCCATCGTATATCCCCCTGCTGCGTCCTTTGCGCCCCCGCGGAGTCAGTGTCCTGTCACAAACCGCCCTGTTCTTTCAATTTTCCTCAGACAGTTTCCTCAGGCAGCCGCCCGTACAGCTCGGCGAGTCCGCGGATGCTCCGTGCCAGATCGTCGGAAAGAAAGTGCGGCATAATCCTCCACTCCCAGTTTCCGTCCGCCTGCCCCGGTGTATTGATGCGCGCCTCCCGTCCCTTCACCAGATAATCCTGGATCGGAACAATGCACAGATCCGCCACAGAGCGGTACGCCTCCCGGATAAAGTCCCAGGTAAAGGCACCGTAATCCGTGTTTTCCGAGTGTATGTAGCGGCGGGCATAGTCACGGCTCCCGTCCGGAATTTCCTCAATCCACTCGCGCGTCGTGGGATTGTCATGCGTTCCGGTGTAAACCACACAGTTCCTGATATGGCGGAACGGCAGGTAAACACTGTTCCAGCTTGTGAACGCGAACTGCAGAATCTTCATGCCCGGAAAGCCGGTGTCCTCCAGCAGTTTCCGGTTCTCCGCCGTCACATTGCCGAGATCCTCCGCGATAATCGGCACCTCTCCGAGCTCCGCGCGGAGCACCCGGAAGAAATCCATGCCGGGTCCTTTCTCCAGCGTTCCGTTCTCTGCCGTCTCGTCCCCATAGGGCACCGCATAGTAACTGCAGAAGCCGTGAAAATGATCGATTCGGATGACGTCAAACAACGCCATGCACCTTGCCATGCGGCGGATCCACCAGGGATACTTCTTCTTTTTCTGTGCCTTCCAGTCATAGATCGGATTGCCCCACAGCTGACCGGTTGCGGAAAATGCGTCCGGCGGGCAGCCTGCGATCACCTCCGGGATATGCTGCGGCGTCATCCGGAACACCTCCGGATGCGACCAGGCGTCCGCACTGTCGAGCGAGACATAGAACGGAATATCGCCGATGATTTGAATCCCGTTTTTTGCAGCATATTCGTGCAGCGCGGTCCACTGCCTGTCAAACAGGAACTGCTGGAAGCGGTAGAAATTCACCTCATCCTGCAGCTCCAATGCCGTCATATCCAGCACCTTGGCATCGCGCTCACGGTATGCATCCTCCCAGTCCACCCAGGATGAGCCGTCAAAATGCTCCTTTAACGCGCAGAACAGTGCATAATCATCGAGCCAGTCCGCCTGCTCCTTTCCGTACTGCACAAAATCAGCACTGTCCAGCCCGCCCTGCTCCTTGAAATGAACGTATGCTGTCCGCAGAAGCGCCCTGCGGCCGGCATAAATTTTGCCGTAATCCACCTTCTCCGGATTCTGACCGAAGTCGACAGCATTGCATTCGTCCCAGGAGAGCAGTCCTTCCTCGATCAGCTTCTCCGGCGAAATAAAATATGGATTCCCGGCGAACGCGGAGAGCGGCTGATACGGTGAATTGCCGAAGCCCGTCGGCCCGACCGGCAGAATCTGCCAGGCACTCTGTCCTGCTGCCTTCAGAAAATCGACAAAATCAAACGCCTCCTGAGAGATACTGCCGATCCCGAACCGGGACGGCAGAGAAAAGATCGGATACAAAATACCAGCTGCACGTTTCAACTCATTTCCTCCTGCTCTCATCACGAATGCAGATTTCCGCTCAGAATCTGTTCCCGAAGCGGCGGGATCAGCTGCTTCTTGCGGCTCACTACGCCCGGCAGATCCGCCTCCCCGTTCTCTGCCTTCACACCGAATGACTGACTCACCAGCGCGTCCGCCTCTTTTCCGTCATACAGAAGTCGTGTGCGCTGTTCCGGTACAAAGGTCAGCATATAGAACACCAGATCCTTTCCGGTGTGCTCGCGCTCCGCGGGCAGGATCCCGAGAATCAGCTTTCTGGCCTTCTCATAGGCGCGGCGGCTCATAAAGAAGCCCTGCCCCACAGAGAGTGTGTACTCACCGATGTCAAATTCCTTGAAATCCGTGTACAGCAGTTCCTCCGCGCTCCGGCCGGTCAGGTCCTCTCCGGCCTCAAACATCTTCGGCCCGTACTCCTCGATTTTCTCCCCCGCGATGCCTGCAAGCTCCTTCGCTGCGGCCCTGTCAAACATCGTGCAGGTCGGAGAATGGAACATCAGCGTGTCTGAGAGAATGGCGGACAGCATCAGCCCCGCGATCTGCTTCGGAATCTCCACTTTGTTTTCCTGAAACATCTCGAAGAGAATCGTCGAGGTGCAGCCCACCGGCTCATTGCGGAAGTAGACAGGCCCGCTCGTCTCCAGCGTGCCGATGCGGTGATGATCTATGATCTCGAGAATGTTTGCCTCCTCAAGGCCGTCCACCGCCTGGCTCTGCTCATTGTGGTCCACCAGAATCACCTTCTTGCGGTGCATATTCAGAAAGTTTCTCCGGCTGATGACCCCCACATAGTGATTTTCCTTGTCCGTGATCGGGAAATAGCGGTGTCTGAGGCTCGCCATGACCTTTCTTGCTTCCTCGATCGGCGTCTTGAGATTGAAGGTCACCATGTCCTGCGTCACGGCAAAATGCCGGATCGGCGCCGCCATGGTCACGAGGCGCGCAGCGGCATAGGTGTCATAGTGCGTCTGCACGACGGCGCACCCTCCGTCCTTCGCCCGCTTCAGCAGAATTTCCGGAACGGCGGCGTCCATGCACACCACAAGACAGGCTGCGCCGTAGTCAATCGCGCACATCTGCGCCTCGTACCGGTTCGAAACCATCACCAGATCCCCCGGCTTCACCAGCTCCGCCATTGCCTCCGGGCTCGTCCCTACGTGAAGATGCCCCTCGGTGATCACCCCGTCCGGATCCCCGACCAGCATCCTGCCATCCAGTACCTCCAGCAGGTTCTTGTAGCTGGTCTTCGCCTCGCCCAGGACTGCCGTGTTGAACAGTTCCATGTTCGCGTTGGCAATATCCTTCAGCGTGATCAGCCCCTGAAGCTCTCCTTCCTCATTGGTAATACACAGCGTATCGATATGCCGGTCATTCATCCGCTGCCAGGCGGCGCGGCAGCTCATCTGCCCGTCCACGCCCGGCTCCTGCCGGATGTCGATGTTCCCGATGTTCGGACTCATATCGACCGAGAGCCTTGGCGGCTCCACGCCAAAATGATTCAGCACAAAGGCGGTTTCCTTGCTGATCTCACCCGCGCGCCGCGGCTCGTGCGGCTCGCTGCTGATCTGATTTTTCAAATATGTATAGGCAATCGCGGAGCAGATCGAATCCGTGTCCGGATTCTTGTGCCCGATCACGCGGACAATCCGCTGCGTTGAAATATCAATCATACCTGATCCTCCGTGCCGCGCCCCCTGCGGCGTCCATTTCTCCTGTAATTTTGGTGCAATTATACCCCCGCGCCGTCCCGCCCGTCCACGGAGTCAGAATATTTGCCCAGCTTCTCCGGTGAACCTGCCCATAGCCACCGATAAATATGTTATATTGTTTAAATCATGGAATACCGTAAGAATTCGGCATGAGGAGTGAATATAGAAATGCGTTTATTTCACAAAACCCTGACCGTCAATGAATGTATCAACCGGAGCCGCACGGAGCAGAACGCCGTCCTGGTGGACGTGCGTCCGCATGATCTTTACCGCGCAGGTTATATTGCCGGAAGCATCAACGTCCCGCTGGAAAAGCCGGAGCTCCTTCTCGGCCGTGTCCCCGATAAGGAGACCACCGTGTATGTCATCGGCAGTGTCTATCACCAGCCGAAGAAGGGCGTGAAAGCCTTCCGGAAGCTCGGCTATCGTCACTGCGTCGCCGGCGGCATCATGGAAGATCATCACGGCCTTCTGAAGCACGCCTGAGAAAAGCAAACGGCTCCGGGTCCGTCAGAAAGTGCATCAGCTGATAGGCGCACTGCACAGCCACCCGCTCCTCCCGCAGAATCCGCGCCGCCTCGCGCCGATCCGCGAGAACGATTCCGATCTCCTCTGCCGGCTCTTCATAATCCGTGCTCACCTCTCCGGAGGCATATCCATAGACCATCGCCACCGATTCGTCTGTCATCCCGACCGTCGTAAAACGTGGCGCCTCATACATCGGATCCACGGAGAGCGGTGTGAGGACAAGACCGGTCTCCTCATGCATTTCGCGCACCGCCGCATCATGAATGCTCTCGCCGGATTCCATCAGCCCCGCCGGAAATTCATACAGATACCCGTCGATCGGATACCGGTACTGATGGACGAGAACAACGCGGTCCTCCCCGGAAGCGCCATTCTTCTCTTCTCCCCGGACAATTGCATAAATTGCGACGCCGTCCGGCGGATTGGCATGTGTGGTCAGCTTCAGCTCCCCGATGCTGCGCGCGCGGGAGGCCACATTGTAGCAGGAATGATGTCCCTTGCTGTTCACTCCCTCCACGTTATAGAGATTCACAAAACGGTTGTCCGTCATCTTTGTGACTGATTGAATCGTCGCCATACTTCTCCCTGCGCCGCAATTTCAGCGGCACCTGCAGCCGGAATGCCCGCCCGGGCACTCTTCCCGGATCAGAACATAGACGCCGGCGGTGTCCATTCCCCGCCTTTCTACTGCCGCCTCTCGTCATACGCGGCGACTGCCTGCTTCAGATACGAGAGCCACTGCCTGCAGATCTCGTCCACGCCCGCGCGCTCGCGGATCCGGCGCGCCTCCCTGCCGAGCGCCTCCGCGTATTCCGGGTCCTCAATCAGCGTCAGGAGCGCCTTTGCCATGGCATCCG
>Ga0256406_1005913_pt1 | contig 12672 bp, 13 predicted proteins | sample RumenRJG_03DNA_FD_185986 | JGI IMG/M metagenome (GOLD analysis project Ga0256406, IMG submission 185986) | Bovine rumen microbial communities from Lethbridge, Alberta, Canada - RJG_03 | ecosystem: Host-associated > Mammals > Digestive system > Stomach > Rumen | place: Canada: Alberta | collected...
ACCGAAATATCCATGATCAGCAGAAAAGATATGCAAAATGACCTGAGTTTAGCCAGCTATGAAATTTTCAAGGTGCAAATGAACGAAAAACGTTAAATTATTCGAGGGCTTTCGACCCCCACATCATCGTATTATCTCACTTTTCGATTGTAATTGCCAGTACTTCAAATCATCATTTAAATCTCTCTTATCGCATATTGACTTTTGTATATTATGTGATATAGTATTAAATACTAGATAGCAAAGTAATCATTCCTATATCAGGAGGTTGTCCATATGAAAATCACAGTATGCGGAGACTCTATCACTAAGGGAGTCATCTTTGACGAAACAAAAGGCAGATACACATTTATGAAGAACAGCGGCATGAAAACGCTGCAGACAATGCTGCAGGCCGTGATGAAAAATGTCTCTAAATTCGGCTGCACAACAGAAAAAGGGAAAGATATCCTCCAGAAAAACGCAGGCCACATCGCTGAATCGGATTACACCATCCTGGAGTACGGCGGCAACGACTGCGATATGCCGTGGGACGCAATTGCAGAAAACCCGGATCAAAGCTATCCGGCCAATGTCCCGGAAGAACAGTTCGAACAGAATTATGCACAGATGATTGAAGAAACACAGAATCTCGGAAGTCTGCCGGTACTGATGACCCTTCCGCCGCTGGATCAGAATCGATTCTACCGTTGGGTATCCTCTCTCGCAGAAAAAAAGAATGCTGACGCAAAGGTCAACATCCTTAAATACCTGAACGGCAGCACAGACACCATCTATTTCTGGCAGCAGAATTATAACGCGGCTGTCCTCCGTCTTGCAAAAAAATATAATCTTCCGCTGATTGATATCCGCAAAGCATTTCTGCAGCAAGAAAACTACAGAGATCTGATCAGCATCGACGGCATGCATCCGAATCAGAAAGGTCAGGATTTAATCGCAGAGACAGCATCTGATTTTTTTCAGAAGCTCTGCGCCGGCCCTGAAGAATCAACCACTCAGACAACTGCCGCGTAACTGACAGTGAGCATGTGCCCGCCGCACGCTCCTGCTGTCAGCCGCGTTTCAGTTCATCCAGCAGATCCCAGATCAGACTGCCGGAAAACCCGCGGGCGGAGAGCCTCCTGGCAATCCGCCCGCGTATTTTATCTGGAATGGGATCTTCCCAGCTAAGATCCGCCATTCTGAGTACTTTTTCTGCCTCTTTCCTGGCCATCTGACGTTCATTCAGCCCGCCTTCCAGATCTTCATAATCCATAAACGCGTTCTGTATGTCTGCATCCGATACACCTTTCCGGCGAAGCTCGGTAAACGCGCGTTTTTTACTCCGGTTCTGGGAAAACGCGTATTGAAGATATTCCCAGGCAAACCGGCGGTCATCCAGATAATGATGCGTTTTTAATTCCTGAATTTCTTCTTCTATTTCCTTGGCAGAGTATTCTTTTGTCCTAAGATACTGCCGGAGTTCTTCCGCACTCATGCTCTTTCTCGACAGTTTGCGAACCGCCTCTTCATCGACCGTCCGCCTGCTCTTCTTCGGTGCCGTTTCTGATTCGGCGCGTCTTCCTTCAGTCCGGCCTGCTATGCCGTCCTGATCTCTATCGTCCGTCTTGTTCGCATGCGCAGATGTATTCTTCTTTAACTGCCCAAGCTGGCCTTTTCTGTACAGTTCATCCAGATCAATCATACCGTCAGGGATCCCTTTCTGTTTCCATTCAGCTGTTCCGCCTGCAGGCTGACAAGCTCCGGCGGCATGCTTAATTCATTCTGATCGCGCATACAGATGGTGCAGAACCCGTCCAGTCCGGGAAGCTCAGTCTCCTGAAATCCGTATGACTCTTCATCCTGCAGGACGGGAAGCGGAAAAGCCTGAAACATGCCTTTCCCAAGCAGCTTCCCAAGCGATTCTTTCCGCGTCCAGATCCTGTAAAACTCGCGCTTTCCCCTGTGCTTCACGGCCTCCTGCTCTTCAGGCAGATAATACCGTTCTGTCAGCCTTATAACATCTCTGTCCCGCTCTCCGATCGTCTGACAGTCAATTCCGCAGGGGGAGTCCGCAATCAGACAGACCCAGAAATCTCCCGTATGAGAAACAGAGACATACAGTCCGCAGAATTCACTGCCTTCCATCTGTCTCTGCTGGTTTTGCTGTTTTAGCTGTCTCTGTCCGGCGATTTCAGCACGGCCGCAATGCTCATTCTGTCTGCACAGACTGAATTCCGGTTTCCCCTCCGGAGTCCGCACAACGCAAAGTCTCTCGTATACCTTCTCATCCCACTTTCCAGTCTGTTTCAGAAAGTCTTCTGCACATGCAATAAGAACCGGACTGCCTGCCGGACCGTGCGGAATCTTGTATCGGCCCTCTGCACGCCGGCCATCCTGATAATATATTCTATGCATGATCCTTACTCTGTCCGGCGGGAACGTCATGTCCAGGCATGACGCATTATTTACTGCTTCCCGCCGCTTTCTCTTCTTTTTCTCTCATTCGCTCCAGCGCAATCTTATAGCCGTCAGCGCCGTAAACCAGGCATTTATTAATTCTGCTGATGGTCGCTGTTGACGCATTCGTCTGTTTTTCAATCTCGTTATAAGTATGGTCCTGCGAAAGCAGTTTTGCGACCTGGAAACGCTGTGAAATTGCGTGCAGCTCATTGATGGTGCAGATATCCGTAAAAAACCTGTAGCATTCCTCCTGTGATGTTAAAGAGAGAATAGCGTCAAAAAGCTCATCATTCTCCTGGCTTTTCAATTTTGTCTCGAATGCCATAATTCCATTCCTCCATGCTCTGAATAAATTATATACTATGCATCCTGCCGTGTGATTTCAAGTTTATAATGATATGATACTCAGTATAGCACTTTTACACTTTAAAGTCAAACAGTGACCACAAAGTCCGTTGAAATTTACAGCCTCAGTTTATGTCTGCTCCCGATTGCAGGTATTACTCAAGGATCTCCACAGCCTTTGCCAGCTGAGCGTCTGTTCTGCCCGAATTCTGACGGACAGTAATATCCGGCGTAATTCCTTTCCCGTTAATCGATTTTCCATCCGGCGTGAAATACTGCATCACCGTCAGACGGAATGCAGATCCATCTTTCAGATGATACTCATTCTGCACGATTCCTTTTCCATATGTCCTGGTTCCGATCACTTTTCCACCGTGGTTATCCTGAATTGCCGCGGCGACAATTTCGGCTGTGCTCGCGGTCTGCCCATTCACCAAGACGGCATATCGGAGCTTGGTGCAGTCTTCATCAGAGTTATAGTATTTTTTATTTCCCGAGGACTTCTGCATGCTTGTGATGGTGCATGCCGGAAGGAGCTGGTCCGCTGTTTTGATTCCCTGCTCTGTGTATCCTCCTCCATTTCCGCGCAGATCAATAACCAGACCCCTGACACCCCGGTCTTCCATAGCAGAAAGTTCCGTCTGGAAATCGGACGCGGTGTTCTTCTGGAAAGCAGAGATCCAGATATAGCCGATATTGTGACGCAGAACCGCACTGGTGACAGAATCACTCGTCACTTCACCGCGGACAACGGAACAGTTCTGCTCTGCTTTTCCCCGGCGGATGACCAGTTTCACCGTTGAGCCGGGTTTTCCCTGCAGTCTGCTGATCGTCTCATGGATCGTCCTGCAGCGTTTCCCATCGATTCTCAGAATCTCGTCATTTACATGCAGTCCTGCGGCTCTTGCCGGACTTTTATCCATAATCCGGGAAATCCTGACCTCATCTCCCTGTTCCTCCAGGGAAACTCCGATCCCGCTGAAGGTGCCCTTCAGCCGGCTGTCAAACTGCATGGTTTCCTTCTCTGACATATAGACAGAATACGGATCGTTGTAACTGTTCAGCAGGGCACGGTACAGCGAATCCATCTGTTTATCCACACTGACATAATTCAGCGCGTTTTTCCGGACCTTATTCTGCATTGTCCACAGTTTTTCATATCGCCGGTCCATCGCTTCCAGCTGCGCGTACTCCTTAGATGTAATCAGGCGCATACCAGACGAACGAAGAACCGTAAAATAGACAGCCGTCGTCAAAATCATCCCGGCAAGGACACTCGCGGCAATTACAGCGATCAGTTTTTCTTTAGAAATATGCATGGTATCTATTCGCGGAAGAGCTCTGCTCAGCTTTTCTTTCAGGATTTCTCCCGCTCTCCTTTTCTACAGCTGAGGATGAATATCTTCTACCATCATCTTCAGCTGATGATTTCCCTGCCAGACATCATCGCGCAGGCTGCCGATAATCTGCGCCGGCTGCCCGGCAGTACTCTGGATTTCCTTTTCCAGGCGCCGCACATCATGAAACGCGATGCATGACAGTTTCCGGAATCCGTCCATCGCTGCCTGAAAACGCAGATACTGACCCCGGCCGCCCATATGCGCGACGTGTTCAATTCCGCCTTCGACTGAAACCAGCGGACGCTCATTCTCACAGCCGCACGGCTCCAGAAGATCCATCTGATGCACCAGATCCAGCGAGGCATCCTCCGGCCGCAGCTGCAGATCCGGCCGGATGCGCTTTATGAAAATTTCCGGGTGCTTTGCGCGGATCGCTCTTGTTCTCATATTCAGATTTCTTCGGAAGGAATCCAGATATTCTGGTTTAAGTGTAAACCCGCACGCCGCCGCATGTCCACCAAAAGTCGTAAACATTTCTCTCTGCTCATTCAGCAGACGGAAGAGATTCAGCCCTTCAATGCTTCTTCCGGTTCCTTTTAGCATCCCGTCTTCTGTCTCAGTGACGATCACTGTCGGCTTATACAGGAGCTCCTTAATTTTTCCCGCAGCGATTCCCGCGACGCCTTCCCAGCTTCCTTTCAAATCAATGACCAGAAAATCATCCTCGCTCAGCCGTTCGGAAATAACCTGCATCGACTGATCGAACACTTCCTGCTGCTGATCTTTTCGAATTGCATTGCACTCCGCCAGTTCCAGCGCCTTCTCTTCCATTTCCTGTTTGCTGTCAGCCAGGAACAGAGAAGCGGCTGTCTCTGCATGGCGCACGCGTCCTGCCGCATTGATATGCGGCCCGATGATGTAGGCAATCTGCTCTGAGGTCACCTGCCCGCCCCGCACATGCGCTGCGCGCAGAAGATACTGCAGACTCTTTCTCTTTCCGGTATTGATCACACGGAGACCGTACTTCACCAGCGTACGGTTCTCATCCCGGAGCGGAACAATATCTGCGACCGTTCCAATCGCAACCAGATCCAGAACTCCAGTCAGAATACTTTTTGGCAGCCCCGCTGCAGTGACAATTGCCTGCGCGACTTTAAAGGCTACCCCGCATCCGGCCAGATCCGAAAACGGATAGGTACAGTCCTTCTGGTGCGGATTGATCAGGATCCCTTCCGCAGGATGTTCCGGAACGGTATGATGATCCGTGATCACCACATCCATTCCAAGATCCTTTGCGTACCGGACTTCCTTACCGGCCGCCGTTCCCGTGTCCACTGTGATCAAAAGATCCGCGCCCGCACGTCTGATCTTATCCAGCGCCGCGCAGTTCAGCCCGTATCCTTCTCCGAACCGTGACGGGATATAGTGCATGATCTTATCTGTCAGATGGGACAGAACTTCTGACAGGATCACGGTAGAGGTTACCCCGTCCGCATCATAATCTCCATATATACAGATTTTCTTTCCGCATTTTACTGCTGACAATATTAAATCCACTCCCTCTCTCATATTCAAGAGAAGGAATGGATCATATGTTTTCTGCGGGCGGTCGGAAAGAAATTCCCGGATTTCTTCCTCCGTCTCAATCCCGCGTTTCTGCAGCAGTTCTATCAGTTTAGGATGTAATTGCATAGAACTCCTTACTTCATTCTGTTATAAATAGTTTCTCGGGTTGACCGGCGTTCCGTTCTTCTGCACCTCAAAATGACAATGTACGCCTGTGCTGAATCCTGTGGATCCGGCCTTTGCGATAACGTCGCCCTTGGATACTTTCTGTCCGACGCTTACGGTCAGGCTGCTGTTATGTCCGTACAGGGTGACCAGTCCGTTTCCGTGGCTGACAGCCACGCAGTTTCCATATCCGCCGTATGTTCCTGCAATAATGACGGTTCCGGACGCAGCCGCGTGAATCGCTGTTCCGTAACCGACAGCGATGTCCATGCCTGTATGCGCGGTCGAATACGGGTCCCACGAACGTCTGGTGCCGAATTCTGTCGTAATCGTTCCGGAGCACGGCCACGCTAAAGAACCGTCTCCGGCCTGATAAGACGCATCTGAAGAAGACGAGGAAGATGATGAGGATGAGGACGCGCTTGCTGCCAGTTTTGCCTGCAGTTTCTTCTCTATCTTGCTTTCCTTTGCCTTCAGCTTGGAGTACTGCGCCTTCAGCTCAGCCGCTTCACTTTTCATTTCACTCTGTTTCTTTTCCAGCTCATCCTGTTTTTCTTCCAGATCGGCTTTCTGCTGTTTCAGAGAGGCCTGGCGTTCGGACAGTTCCTGTTTCTGCTGCTTGATTTCCGTGAGTGCATTCTGATCGCTCGTATAAATCTTCTTTACCAGCTCGGCATTCGATACCACTTCACTGAAACTCTTTGAATTTAAGATGATATCCATATAACCGACAGCTCCGGTCTTATACATTGCGCGGACGCGCAGACCGAGCTTTTCCTTGCGGTCAGCCATCTTTTCTTTTGTCTCTTCCATCTCCTTCTGCGATTTCGCATAAGCCTTTTCTTTTTTATTGATCTGCTTCTGAAGCGAGTGGATGGACTTTTCCTGCTTTTCTATTTTAGACGCGATTTTATTCATCGCGCTGTATACGTTTGCTTTCTTCGACTGCACAGAACTGAGCGATGAAGCATATGATACTGCCGGCGCCGCGGCGAGCGACACAGAAAGCGCCACTGCAGCCGCAGCTGCCGCAGTTTTTCTTCCAATTTTATGAATATCTGTTTTCATTACTCCTCCTTCTGCTCTATGCGCTACGCATCCAGAAAACGCCGCATGGAAACAATACTTCCGCACGCGCCGATTCCGATTCCCAGCGCAAGGAAAATCACGATCAGGTTTCCGCACAGGTACCCTGTCGGCACCAGCGGCGACCCGAGCATCGTCATCATTTTCAATCCGATTTTAGAAACCAGCTTTCCGTACACCAGATATGTGATCCCGGACGACACCAGCGCGGATATGATTCCGATAATGATTCCCTCGATCAGGAACGGCACCCGGATAAACCAGTTGGTCGCGCCGACATATTTCATGATTTCTATTTCACGCGCCCTCGCAAGCACAGTCAGTTTAATCGTGTTTGACACGACGACAACGGACACCACAACCAGGAACAGCATAATGATCAATGCTCCGACCTGAATGGAATTGGTTATCTTGGTCACCTTATCGATCGTCGCTTTATAGTAAGTGGTGTTTTCAACATCTTTATTCTTTATCGCTGTCTTATTTACAGAATTTGCCGCGCTTAAATTACTTACCTTGACCAGAACGGAATTCGGAAGCGGATTGCTTCCAAGCGAGTTCAGAAGATATCCGCTGTCTCCCCAGCGTTTCTTCATGATCTTCATCGCCTGTTCCTTGGTTCTGTATGTTACCTTTGAAACGCCTTTCACGTCCTTCAGTTCCTGCATAATCTGCGCGGCCTGCGCTTCTGTAGTGGAATCCTTCAGGTAGACCTCCACCGTATCGTAGTCTGACTTCACTGCTTCTGTAAATACATTTACATTTACAGAAAGGATGAAGAACAGTCCCAGAATCAGCATCATTGCGGTAATCGCAAATACAGACGCCAGGCTCATTCCTTTATTCCGTCCGATCTGCTGAAAAGCCTGCTTCAGGTTATACAACACTCTACGCATCTTCCCGGCCTCCTTTCGTGTTTTTCTTTTTACGGAAGCCGTATGAACCAAAACCGTCCCGGACAACGCGGCCATTTTCGATAGCTACGACACGTTTATTCCACTTGTTCACAATATCCTGTGCGTGTGTAACCATGACAACAGTCGTCCCGCCTGCATTGATCGCATCCAGCAGATGCATAATGTCATCTGCCGTCTTCGGATCAAGATTTCCGGTTGGCTCATCCGCGATTACCATTTTCGGCGTATTTACAATCGCTCTTGCAATCGCGACTCTTTGCTGTTCTCCCGCAGAAAGCTCCTGCGGATAGCGGTCTTTTTTATCTTCTATGCCTACCATCCGGAGTACTTCCGGCACTCTGCGATTAATGGCTTTCGGCGACTTATGGAGTATCTCCATGGCAAATGCGACATTTTCAAAAACAGTTTTTTTCGGCAGCAGACGGAAATCCTGGAAGACCATCCCGATCTTCCGTCTCAGCTGCGGAATCTCCCGGCTGCTGAGTGTATCCACCCGATAATCACCGACATATATTTCACCTTCATCAGCGTCGATCTCTTTAATGATCAGTTTAATAAACGTTGATTTTCCGGCTCCGCTCGGTCCGACGAGAAAAACAAACTCGCCTTCATCAATGTCCAGACTGACATCATCAAGACCGATATTTTTTCCATCATAGGTTTTGGTTACATGCTTAAATGTAATCATAAATGGCAGCACTCCTTAAAATTACTCGGATTCATTCTATCACACCGCTTTTCCATTTTAAACCCTTAAGACTTCTTAAGATATGTTTTTGCTGTGTTTATTTTGTGAAAGCTGGTTTTATAGCTGCTTTTCATCAGAAATCCAGCCCAAATCACTGAACAAATCCAGAAAAATCGGCTGCATAACGCTGCGCACAGGCTCACTTTCCCAGTGAAACCGGCAGTGATATTCATTTTGACTGATGATATCTCTTCCGATGTCATCAATCCAGTAGATATCCCGGCTTTTAATCCAGCTCCGGATCTGGCGGCGGCTTACGGAACTGCACATCCGGCTGACCAGCCACTTTACCGATACCCTTCCTTCCAGTTCCAGCGCCTTCATTTTTCGAAACATAGCTTCCCCCGCAGCCAGCCTGGACGGAAGCGGATCCACAAGAACCAGCATCGCATCCATATCTCTCATATACGGGAGCCATTCCTCATCTTCACTGTTAAAGTCATATATCGACAGTTCTGCCCTCATTCCCTGCCGAATCAGTCTGCCGCGCTGCTCCTGAGAAAACACGACACCTCTCTCCCTGCTTTCCGGCGTCATGATCATCCAGTTTACACCGAGCTCCCGGTTTCCTTCCGGCGGTACAGCTTCATCTCTCAGCATTCCGGAGTAGACATCCCAGAACGTCCTTCCGCAGAACCGCTCAGAAAAACCCGCTGCGTCATACAACAGCGGCATTCCCGGATGAGGTGCTGTACACTCCGTATAACGCACCTGAAACCCCTGCTCCGCCATAAATATTGCCGCAGAGGAAGCGGCCGCTGTCACCCCGCTTCCTCTGCACAAACCAGCTGCACCGAGTAAATATCCCGGAGCCTTCTCTACCCGCTTCTCCCTTAAGAACAGTCTCTCCACTCCCTGCACCTCCCGATTACAGGTTAGCACTGGGCGATAGGTCGAATCCATCTACTTTTTTCGACGTTTTCCAACGCGCAGACCGCCAGCAGAAACACTCGGCCGCCTCTAATGAAGCACCTCCATCTGCGCACAAAAAAACAGGTTCCAGAACTTTCATCACAAAGTCCTGAAACCCGTTCTGTAATCCGGTCCGCGCCTGTCACAGGCGCATCATTCCGAAAGACATGTCTCCCGCCAGAATCACCGGCCGGAGAACATGATCATATGCCTGTATTAATAAATTTCACGGATTGCGTTTACAATATCGGAAGCAGTCATGCCGTACTTCTCACGGAGTTCATCCGGATTTCCGGATTCACCAAATGTATCCTGCTGTCCGACCATAGCAATTTTACATGGGCATTTTCTGGATATCACTTCTGCAACAGCTCCGCCGAGTCCGCCGATCACAGAATGCTCCTCGGCCGTTACGATCTTTCCAGTCTCTTCTGCTGCCTTAATGATAAGCTCTTCATCCAGCGGCTTCAGTGTATGAATATCGATGACACGGACATCCACGCCTTCTTCAGCCATCTGAGACGCCGCTTCCATTGCAGATGCGACCATAATGCCATTTGCGATGACCGTTACATCGCGTCCCGGTCTGAGCTGATTTCCCTTACCGAGAACAAGCTCATCCTCATCTCCGTAAAATACCGGAACAGCCGCGCGTCCGAGGCGGACATATGCCGGTCCGTCCATCTCTACGACCTGTTTCAGGAGTTTCTTGGCGCTGACTGCGTCGCAAGGGCTGACAACCGTCATTCCCGGAATGGTTCTCATCAGCGCGAGATCCTCAAACGTCTGATGGCTTGCGCCGTCCGGACCGACTGTGATTCCCGCATGTGTCGCGCAGATTTTGACGTTTGCGCCTGTATATCCGATAGAGTTGCGAATGATTTCAAACGCTCTTCCTGCCGCAAACATAGCAAATGTAGACGCGCATACTGTCTTTCCGGACAGCGCCAGTCCTGCTGCAGCACCCATCATATTCTGCTCTGCAATTCCCATATCAAAGAAACGCTCCGGATATGCCTTTGCGAATCCGTTCGTCTTGGTCGATGCAGAAAGATCCGCGTCCATAACAACCAGATCCGGGTTCACCTTTCCCTCTTCAACCAGGAACTCACCGTAAGCGGCTCTTGTTGCAATTTTATCTGCCATTACCATGTACCTCCCAGCTGTCTGACTGCTTCTTTCGCTTCTTCCTCACTCGGCGCCTTTCCATGCCATCCGGCCTGGTCTTCCATGAAGTCTACGCCTTTTCCCTTGACCGTATGCGCCACGATCACCGTCGGACGGTCGGCGCAGGCCTTTGCCTGATCAATCGCGTCAAAGATCTCCGTAAAGTCATGTCCGTTGATCTCCAGCGCGTTCCAGCCAAATGAAATAAACTTATCCGTAATCGGAGCAACCGTCATGACATCCTCATTGCGGCCGTCAATCTGCAGATTGTTCCAGTCTACAAACGCAGTCAGGTTGTTCAGCTTATAGTGGCCAGCCGCCATAGCTGCCTCCCAGACAATGCCTTCCTGAAGTTCGCCGTCTCCAAGCAGGGCATACACTCTGGCATCACTCTTATCCAGCTTTCCGGCCATAGCCATTCCGACACTGGCAGAAAATCCCTGTCCGAGGGAGCCGGTCGACATCTCAATTCCCGGAACCTTATGCATGTTTGCATGGCCCTGGAAGCGGCTTCCCAGCTGACGCAGAGACATCATATCCTCAACCGGATAATAGCCTCTCTCGCCAAGTGCGGCATACTGTGCAGGAACTGCATGTCCCTTAGACAGAACGAACTTGTCTCTTCCTTCCATCTTTGGATTCTCCGGATCAATGTTCATCTCACCGAAATACAGCGCCGTAATGATATCCGCCGCAGAAAGGGACCCGCCCGGATGACCGGAGCCTGCGTGATAAATCGCTTTTATCGCGTCGACTCTGATCTTAGAGGCAATTCCCTCATAATACTCATTGTCTTTTCTTTTCATGATGGTTCTCTCCTGATCTGTAATTTACAATTGAAAAACTCAACGCATCTATTATAAACGATTTCCATAGGTTTGCAATCATTTACCGCATCTCATCAAGATTCTCAAAACGTCTGAGCGCATACGGAAGCGACTGAACCAGATCTCCGGCAATCAGCCCCCGCTCTCCTTTTTCTGTCCTCGCGATGTCTCCGGCAAGCCCGTGGATGAACACTCCCGCACATGCCGCGTCCCAGGTATCCATGCCCTGTCCCAGGAAAGACGCGATTACTCCAGTCAGAACATCTCCGGATCCGGCCGTGGCCATTCCCGGATTTCCGGTTGGATTTCTGCGCAGTTCCACACCTTCTCCTTCCGGACCCGGCGCATATCTGGCCACCAGCGTTCCTGACCCCTTCAGGACAATCGTTCTGCCGTAATCTCTGACCAGATCAAACGCCATTTCATTTCTGTCCGACGGAGCCGCCGCGCCTTCGCGCGTTTCCAGCATTCTCTTTGCCTCTCCCGGATGCGGAGTCATGATAATCTCTTCCGTATAAGATGCCGCCATATTTCTCAGGTCTTCATCTGCAGACAAAAGGTTCAGGCCGTCCGCGTCCAGGACCAGAGGCGTCTGCGCCGTCAGCAGAACAGTCTTCAGCCGCCTTCTGGAAGCAGCGGACGTCCCCATGCCAGGGCCAAACGCGATTGCGTCGTAAGAGATATCCGACGCGCCGCGTCCCATGCCGCCGTCCATGACTGAGCAGGCTTCATCCCATTCCACGGTAATCGCCTCCGGCACAAGTGTCTGCACAACCGAAAATGATGATTTCGGCGTGCAGACATACACCAGACCGGAGCCTGCACGGAGCGCAGCTTTTGCCGCCAGCACAGCCGCTCCCGGCATTCCGTTCCCGCCTGCGATGATCAGTACGCGTCCGCACTGACCCTTGTGCATGTTTTCCGGACGGCGGTGAATGACACTCTGCACATCCTCTTCCGTGATCATATCCGGTTCATTCATCTGTACAAACATTCATGTTCCTCCTTCCTCTGTATCCCTGTTTCATTCTTAATCGAGTAGGAGGGGGAGTTTTCCCCCCGTCCTCTCACAGCACCGTACGTACGGTTCGCGTATACGGCGCTTTCAATAGTTGATGTGCATTCGCTGGTATGCATCGGACAGATCATAGAATCCG